>Ga0268298_10003775_pt1 | contig 15187 bp, 11 predicted proteins | sample WWTPWeurt_MetaG_FD_194462 | JGI IMG/M metagenome (GOLD analysis project Ga0268298, IMG submission 194462) | Activated sludge microbial communities from WWTP in Nijmegen, Gelderland, Netherland - WWTP Weurt | ecosystem: Engineered > WWTP > Aerobic digester > Activated sludge | place... | reverse complement strand
GCGGCGGAGCCGGGCGCATCCGCGGATTGCTTGGGATCCCAAGCGATCGGATCGGCCTTGGGAGTGGCGGACGGCTCGGGGCGCGCGGCGATCGGGTCAGCGTCCGCGGGCGCGGATCGCCCGGGAGCCGAGGCCACGGGGCGGGGCGTGACGTCCAGCGGAGGCGCTGCGGCGCCGGCCTTGCGACGCTCCTCGAGCGCGCGCTGCCACTTCGCACGGAGGTTGCGCGGGTCCGACGGAGGAGGCATCCCGGGCGGATTACCGCGGAGGGCCGCGCAGTGCCAGTGAGAGCGCCTCCCGAGGGCTCTCGCCGCCCGCGATTGGCTTGACAGATGACCCGCGGTCACCTCATACCTGACCCAAGGTCACCAATGCAGAGAGCGCGAAAGGCCGAGGACAAGGAAGGTCGACGGAGGTGGATCCTCGGGGCGGCGCGCGAGCTGTGGGCGAAGGCGACGTTCGCGACGTTCAACATGGCCGACGTCGCGGAGCGCGCGGGGCTCGCGAAGGGCACGGTGTACATCTACTTCCCGACCAAGGAGGCGCTGCTGCTCGACCTGCTGCACGAGGAGCTCGACGCGTGGCTCACGGTGATGGACGCGCGGCTCGATCAGGGCGGGGTGTGGACGCCGAAGCGCGTGGCGCAGCTCTTCGCGGAGACGCTCGATGAGCGGCCGATGCTGACGCACCTGCTCGCGCTGATGTCGAGCATCCTCGAGCACAACGTGCCGGAGGACGCGACGCTGGCTTTCAAGGCCTTCTTGCGTGATCGCGTGGTGGTGACGGGGGCGCGCATCGAGAAGCGGCTGCCGTTCCTGCGCGAGGGCGAAGGGGCGCGCGTGCTCGTCGTGAGCCATGCGCTCGTGACGGGGCTTCAGCCGATGGCGGTGCCTCCGAAGACGGTGGCGAAGGTGCTCGAGCGCGAGGACATGGCGATGTTCCGAGTGGACTTCGCGAAGGAGCTCTCGAGCGCGCTGTGGGCCCTGTTGGTGGGGTTCGCGGAGCTCGCCGACGGACGTCGAAGCTAGCTAGCGACGGGGGGGAGCGATTCTGAGAACAAAAAATCCTCCGTGACCCTCCGTGACCTCTGTGTCTCCGTGGTGAAAAAGTCCTCAGAAATAACCCGAATTCATCAAGCTTCCGTCGCGAAGGCATCGCCCTGCGCCAGCAGGCCAGGCAGCCCGCCCGTGTGCAAGAAGAGCACGCGCTTGTCGCGAAAGAGGCCCGAGTCGCACAGATCCCAGAGGCCCGAGAACGCCTTGCCCGTGTACACCGGATCGAGGATGAGGCCCGAGAGGCGCGCGACCTCGAGGATGCGCCGGCGCTGATCGAAGGTGCTCACCGCGTACGCCGGCCCCTTCGCGCGATCGTCGACGACGACGTGCGCCGGGGGACCGAGATCGGGATCGAGCGCGCGAGCCTCGGAAATGAGGCGATCGATGATCGTGTGGAAGGTCGCGGCGTCGAGGTCGACCGCCATGGGACGGACCTCCGGCGCGATGGCGTACCGCGAGGCGCCGAGCGCGACGCCCGCCGCCGTGCCCCCGGAGCCGCACGCATGGACGATCACGTCGAAGGGGAAATGTCCTTCGTTTCGCGAGCGGGGAGAGAAGGGCGCCGACGTCGCGTCGTGCGGCTTGGGGCCGAGGCCGAGGTCGAGCTGGCGGCGGATCTCGCGCATCGCCTCGACGTAGCCGAGCGCGCCGAGGCCGTTGGATCCGCCGTAGGGGACCACGTACGGGACGCGGCCACGATCGCGCAGCTCGGCGGCGGCCTCGTCCATGAGGGCGTTGCGCGCGGCGTATTGCGTGGGCGTGATGAGGCGGATCTCCGCGCCCGCCATGCGATCGAGGAGCACGTTGCCCTCGAAGGGCGCCTTCGCGGGGTCGAGGTCGTCGCTCGTCGTGCGGAGGAAGAGGATCGCTCGAAGGCCGAGCGACGCCGCGCAGAGGGCGGTGGCGCGCGCGTGGTTGGACTGGAGCCCGCCGCACGTGATCACGGTGTCCGCGCCGCGAGCGACGGCGTCCGCGAGGAGGTACTCGAGCTTGCGGACTTTGTTGCCAGCCTCGGCGCCCCCGGAGGCGTCGTCGCGCTTGATCCAGAGGTCGATCCCGAGGCGCGCGGCGAGGAGCGCGGGCTTGACGAGCGGGGTGGGGAGGTGCGCGAGGACGAGGCGAGGGAGCGGGTGACGAGCGGCGCTGCCGGTGCTCATGCGCGGATCTCGATGAGCTTGGCGCCGCCCTCGACGTTGGTGCCGGGCGTGACGAAGACCTTGGCGACGTTGCCGTCGCGCTCGGCGAAGAGCTCGTTTTCCATCTTCATGGCCTCGACGACGACGAGCGGCGTGCCCGCGGTGACGGCGTCGCCCTCCTGCACGAGGACCTTGAGGACGCGGCCCGGCATGGGGGACGTGACGATCCCGTCGCCTTTTCCAGCGGCGTGCGAGCTGGCCGCGGCGAGGGCGCGCATGCGCTCGCTCTCGGCCTTCGCGTAGAAGCGACGACCGAGCGCGATCACGCCGACGTCCGGCGGGGTGCCTTCCATCCAGAGATCCAGGACGCGACCGTCGACGCGCATGCTCGTGGCGCCGGAGCTCGGGACGAGGGCGTCGGCCTGGAATACACGCTCACCGACCTGCACGCGGACCTCGCCGGTGGGCAGGTGCACCACGTCCACCTCGGTCTCTTCACCCGATGGAAACGTCACGAAATACCGCATGGGAGGCTCCTACCACGACTCGGGCCGCGGCGCGTATGCGAGCGCTTCAGTACAGGACGCCGACCTTGAAGTTGCCGAGGTACTGGTTGGCGAGCGTGCGGCCGGAGCTGTCGTCGAAGGCGTGGCCCGGGAAGAGCGCGCCGCCCTCCGCGCCGAGCTCGATGGTGGTGCCTTGTCGGAAGGCGATCCGCGTCATGAAGCCGAAGTCCAGCTCGACGCCGAGATCGTGGCGTCGCGCGTCGCCGCCCTCGTAGTTGACGAAGCTGCCGAGCGCGCCCGCGTGGTACGGATCGACGAAATCGGCCGTCGTTTGCGCGATCAGGATGCCGCCCTTGAGATCGAGCCACGGGCGCGGACGCACGATGAAGCGAGGGTTGAGGTACGTCGCGCCGAAGACGCCGCCCTTGGACGGGAGCAGCTCCAGGCCGGGCGTGGGGCGCGCGACGATGTTGGGATCTTGAGCGATCGTCGCGGCGCGCGCTGTCTTCCAGGCGAGGACGTGATCGAAGAGGACGAGGCCGACGTTGTGGTTCGGATCCATCGTGAAACGCCGCGTGACGCCGTCGGAGGGGTTCGCGTCGCCGGAGGCGTAGCCCCACTCCAATTCGGCCACGAAGTCGCCCCAGCGCGTCTGTCCCTCGCGGGCCTCGCGCACGATGCCGAGCCTCGCGACGGCGCCGTAGGACTGGATCGCCTCGGGTTTTGCAGGCTTTGTGGGATCGAGCTCGTTCCTGTAGCCGCCGCGCACGTACGTCGTGGAGCCGAAGAGGAGCGCGGCTTCGAACTCGCCGTAGAGCCACGCGTGCGCGCCGGGCACGGGGCGATTGAACTTGCCGGTGACGTCGAACGAGCCGACCTCGAGGCGCTCGGTGAACGGCGTGAGCACCGCCTTCGCGTCGCGCTCCTGGTTTCGGTACACGCCGTAGACGCCGAGCTCGAAGTCCTTCGTGCGGTACGCGATCGCGCCGACGCCTTGAAATGCGCGGTCGCCGTTGCGCTTGTGCTTGGCGACGTCGTCGCCGAGGAGGTCCGCGGTGTTGTCCTCGAAGACGAGATCGCCCGCGACGGCCACGGTGAGGGGCGTGCCCTTGCCGAGGATCGGGACGGCGTAGAGGACGCGCTCGACGAGGGAGCCGCGCGAATAATCGCCGAACAAAGCAGGGTGATCGCCGTCGTTCGCGAGCATGCCCATGCCCCAGTGCGACGCCTGCTGGCCGAGGCGAAAGAGGCCGACGGGCGAGGTCCACTCGACGTAGAGCTGGCGCGGGTGGACCTCGATCCAGTTGGGCTCGGTCCACGCGTCGCGGACCTGATCGACGTAGCGCGTGGTGTCGCCCGCGATCATGCCGCGGGGCACGTCGATCTGGGCCACGATCGCGAGCGTGTCGCGGTACTGGAAGCGCGGGGTGAGGCGGAGCCAGTGGTAGAGGTACTGGTTCTGCCCGAGCTTGGTGGCGCCTCGATCCGAGAACGGCGCGGTGAGGCGCAGATCGCTCGCCGTGCGGTAGCGGAGCTCGTACTCGCCGCGGATGCTGAACGAGAGCTTCTGCGGGTCGGGGGGCGGCGGCGTGCGGCGGCCGGTGTCGAGGACGAGGCGCTCCTCGAAGCCGGGCGCGGCGCTCTTGTCAGAAACAGCTTGTTTTGAAGGCTCTTTGGATGCGGGGCTCGGCGCCTCGGGCGCTCGCGGGTCCTCGGCGCGGGCCGCGGAGGGCGCGAGCGTGGCGGCGAAGAGGGCGGCGAAGACGGCCGCGTGCGAACGCATCGAGGAGGCTCCTTGGAAGCAAGGCCCGGGGCCCGACGGCCTTCCGGCGGGCGCAGGATAGGCCAATCACCTCGCAGAACAATGGCATTTCGTGCGGACCGTCGCCTCCGTCACGCGAGCGAGCCGACCTGCTCCTCGACGTGGCGATCCAGATCGCCGCTCACGATCAGCGCCTTGATGCGCGCGATGTCCTCGAACAGCGGTCGATCCTCCGTGAGCTTGGGCACCACCTCGCGGATCGCCTTGTGCGCCGCCGCGACGGCGTGCGAGGGCCGCAGCGGGCTCCGCTGATCCACGCCCTGCGCCGCCACCATCAGCTCGATCGCGAGCACGTGCGCCACGTTCTCGACCACCTGCGCGAGCTTGCGCGCGCCGATGCTCCCCATGCTCACGTGATCCTCGCGGGCCGCGCTCGTGGGGATGGAGTCCACGCTCGCAGGGTGGCTGTGGATCTTGTTCTCGGACACGAGCGCGGCCGCCGTCACCTGCGCGATCATGAAGCCGGAGTGGAGCCCGCTCTGGGGCGCGAGGAACGGCGTGAGCCCGTTCGACAGCGCCGGATTGACCATCTGCTCCGTCCGCCGCTCGCTGATGCTCGCGAGCTCCGAGAGCGCGATCGCAGCCAGATCCAAGGCGATCGCGACAGGCTGCCCGTGGAAGTTCCCGCCGGAGACGAGGTCGGCGCCGCCCCCTTCGCGCAGCAGCACGGTGGGGTTGTCGGTGACGCTGTTCACCTCGCGGATCAGCACCTCGTTCGCCCACCCGAGCGCGTCGCGGCTCGCCCCGTGCACCTGCGGCATGCACCGGAGCGAGTACGCGTCCTGCACGCGACCGCAGTGCGCGTGGCTGTCCATGATCTCGCTCTCCGCGAGCAATCGCCTCAAATTCTCGGCCACCCGACGCTGCCCCGGGTGCGGCCTCACCGCCATGAGCCGATCGTCGAAGGGCTTCTTGGAGCCCATGATCGCCTCGATGCTCATGGCGCCGGCGATGTCGGCCGCTGTCGCGAGCCTCGCGGCGTCGCGCAGCGCGAGCGCCCCGATCGACGTCATGAACTGCGTCCCGTTGATGAGCGAGAGCCCCTCTTTCGCGAGCAGCGTGAGAGGCGTGAGCCCCGCCTTCGCGAGCGCCTGCGCGGCGGGTATCCGCTCGCCTCCGAGCCGCGCCTCGCCCTCGCCGATGAGCGCCAGCGCGAGGTGCGCGAGCGGCGCCAGATCCCCCGAAGCGCCCACGGATCCTTGCGCCGGGATCCGCGGCACCACGCCCGCGTTGAGCATCCCGAGGAGCGCGTCGATGGCCTCCACGCGCACGCCGGAGCAGCCGAGCGCGATCACCTGCGCGCGCAGGAGCATCATCCCGCGCACCTCGGCCTCGCCCAGATCCGGCCCCACGCCGGCCGCGTGGCTGCGCACCAGGTTCGCCTGCAAAGCGAGGATATTTCGCTCGCTGATGCGCTTCTCCGCGAGGGCCCCGAACCCCGTGTTGACCCCGTACACGGCCGGCGCCTGATCTCCGGCCGCGGCGATGTCGTCGATGGCCTTGCGCGACGCGAGCACGCGCTCCTTCGCCTCGGGGCACAGCTCCACTTTGCGGCCCCGGCGGGCCACGTCTTCCAGGTCTTCGAGCGACAGCGGGCGCCCGACGAGGACGGGCGGAGGTTCGGGGATGATCACGGCGGCGCAGCCTAGTCGAGATCCGAAGGTCGGTGGAGCCGGCGCGGCGGGACGCCATTTCGAGCGCGAGCTTCCGCTGTCGAGAATCGTCATGGGATTTGTGGCTCATGACCGTCGGCGCAGGTCCGTTTGCCGATGCATGGCCTTCAAGGATCTTCGTCTGGGCGCAAAGTTCGGGTTCGGGTTCGGGCTCGTGCTCCTGACCACGGCCTCCGTGGCCGGCGTGGGGCTGCTCGGCATGGCGAGCGTGGATGATCGCGTCGACAAGGCCGCGGACGTGCAGCGGCTCGTGGACCTCCTGAACGACGCGCGCCAGCAGGAGAAGAACTTCATCCTCCGCGACGACCCGAAGGCCGCGGCGCAGGCGAAGGACGACATCGCGAGCTTGATCGAGCAGGCGAAGACGACGCGCCAGAAATTCCAGGATCCGAAGAACCAGCAGCAGATGGACAGAGTGGCCGCCCTCGCAAAAGAATACACGGAGTCCTTTGGCGGCTACGTGAAGGCGCAGGCGAGCGGCGCGGACGCTGAAAAGGCCATGATCGAGGCCGCGCGCACCGTGGAGAGCGTCGCCTCGGCCCTGGGCGACGATCAGCTCGCCGAGTATCGAGAGCAGCGGAAGAACGGCGAGACGTCGGGCGAGCTCGACATGTCCGTCAAGAACGCCGTCGACTCCGAGCGCGTCGTCACGGCGATCTTGCAGGCGCGCCGTCACGAGAAGAACTTCCAGATTCGCAAGGACCCCAAGTACGTCGAGCAGGTGAACGCCGCGCTCGCGGACGGCGAGGAGGTGGCGAAGGCGATCGGGGAGCGCGAGACCACCGAGAAGCACAAGCAATCGGCCCAGAAGCTCTTGAAGGGGCTCGGCGACTACAAGCGGGCGTTCGACCAGTTCGCGGCCTCTCTGAACGAGCGGAAGGCCCTCGAACAGGCCCTGGTGGAGAGCGCGCGCGCCCTCAAATCGGAGGCGGTCGCCGCCGCGGCGGACCAGGTCGCGAAGCGGAGCACGGAGATGTCCCGGGCCCGGCGCACGATGCTCGGCGGGCTCGCGCTGGCCTTGTTGTTCGGCGGGCTCGCGGCCCTGCTCTCCACGCGGGCGATCACCTCGGCGCTCGGGAAGGCCGTGAAGGCGGCCCACAGGATCGCGTCTGGCGACCTCACCGGGGACATCGGCGTCGACAGCAAGGACGAGATCGGCGAGCTCCTCGCGGCGCTCTCGCAGATGAAGCAGAGGCTCTCCGAGATCGTCGGCGAGGTCCGCTCCGCGTCGATCGAGATCACGGGCGCGGCCGACGCGATCGCGACCGGCAACGAGGACCTCGCGCGCCGCACGACCGAGCAGGTGGCCAGCCTCGAAGAGACCGCCGCGAGCATGGAAGAGCTCACCACCACGGTGAAGCAGAACACCGAGAACGCGGCGCGCGCCGATCACCTGGCGACGGAGGCTCGACAGCAAGCGGAGCTCGGCAGTCAGGTCTTGAAGCGCGCGATGGACGCGATGGGGGAGCTCAGCAAGTCGAGCAACAGGATCGCCGACATCATCGGCCTGATCGACGAGATCGCCTTCCAGACGAACGTCCTCGCGCTCAACGCGGCGGTGGAGGCGGCGCGGGCGGGCGAAGAGGGGCGCGGCTTCGCGGTGGTCGCGGCCGAGGTGCGCCAGCTCGCGCAGCGCAGCGCGGCGGCGGCGCGGGAGATCTCGGTCCTCATCCGGGACAGCCTCTCTCGGGTGGAAGAGGACACCCGCCTCGTCAACGAATCCGGCCAGTCACTCCACGACATCCTGGGGGCGGTCACCAAGGTGACGGACGTCGTCGGCAGCATCGCGGAGGCGTCGCGCGGTCAGACAGGCGGCATCGAACAGGCCACCTCGGCGATGAGCGAGATTGACCAGATCGCGCAGCAGAACTCGGTCCTCGTCGAGAGCGCGGCGGACGCGGCCCGGGCGCTCGACGCCCAGGCGCACAGCCTGGAGCAGCTCATGAGCCAGTTCAAGGTGTCGAGTCGAACGACCTCGACGCTCTCCGCCCCCGAGCCGCTGACCTCCCTTGTTCCGCAGCCTGCCTGACAGGCGTTGACGCCCGACCGCCGCTGGCCAATGAGGCCGTGGCATGAACATCGAGAAGCCGTTCGCGTTCTTGAAGGAGCCTCGGCGCCGATGAGATCCTCTGCCTCCCTCCTCGTCGCCGGTGTCCTCTCCCTGGCCGGTTGCTCCGGTCGGGACGGCCAGCCGGCGGCGCCTCCAGCGAGCACGGCCGCCGTTCGGGAGCCCGCCTCGCCTGCGACGGCCGCACCGAATGCGAGCTGTCACTCCACCGTCGTGGGGACGTTTGCGGGCTCCGTGGACGCTCTCACGATCGAGGGATCCCTGTTGATCCTCGCGAGCCGTTCCACGGGACAGATCGCCTCTCTCGATCTCGCGGCCTCGGGGGCAAACACCCCTGCGCGGGTCATCGCCTCCAAAGAACAAGCGCCCTTCGCCGTCGTGGTCCAGGGCACGAGCGCGGTGTGGGCCTCGGACGAGGGTGTCGTCGCTTCGGATCTCCAGGGGAAGGAGAGGCACGTTCTCCTGCCGAGCTCCGGCGTCGCCGCGATCGCCCTTGGATCGGGGGGGCTCTTCGTTGCGGTGCGGGATCCTGCGGCGATCTGGCGACTGAGCTGGCCTGGATCCGGGGCCGCCACGAGGATCGTTCCTGACGCCTACGCCGACGAGCTGGTGGCGGACGGGGATCACCTTGCCTGGTTGAATACAGCCGGCTCGGTCAGGACCTGGGACTTGAAGAAGGGTGCGATCCGTGTCCTCGCCGACAACCAGCGAAAGCCCCACGACCTCTCGGCCTCTCGTGGGATCATCGCGTGGCACGAAGGAGAGGCGGAGCTGCTCCCGGGTCGTGAGCCCGGGGCCTTCACTGCCGATCTGCAAACGGGCGTCGTGACCCCCGCCGTCGGCGCGCAAGACTCGTTCAATCGCTACCTGACGCGCGGCGCGCGCATCTATGGTGCAGCCGTGTGCAAGGCCGCCCAGGAGAGCGCCTTTCTACGCCTCGACTCCGGGGAAGGCGAGCCCCCTGTCGCCGACGACGCCGCGCGCTGGTACTGGATTCAAGGCAGGGACGGCGAGACACAGATCCTCGCCGCTGACAAATCCGCCTGTTGCCCGTGAGCCGGGAGAGCTCGCGTCTCCCGGCATCGGCGGTGTCCTTGTCGTGCTCCACGAGCGGCGTCGTTCGTGCTCGACGTCGTCAGAAGGACGTGACCTGGAAGGTGCTCGCGATCGACGAGCTGGCGCGTGCGAAGTCGGCGCGGTGATCTCCCGTGAAGTCGCCCATCCAGCGGCGATCGATCGGACCCCAGTCGTTGATCGTCTTCATCACCTGGTATTCGCCGCCGAAGCCGCTCCCGTTCGAGAGCGAGCAGGCGAGCTGACCGCCGTCCCCCACCGAGCGGCAGTAGTCAATCTTCCCGTTCCCGTCGAAATCGACCATCCACCGGCGGTCGCCATAACCCCAGTCCGCGAGCGGGGCAAAGACGGTGTATTCCCCGGACAGGCCGCTCCCTGTGGAGAGCGAGCAGCCGAGGTAGCTGCCGGCGCCGCCGCCGTTCCCGACAGCGCGGCAATAATCGGCCCTCCCGTCACCATCGAAGTCGACCATCCAGCGCCGATCGCCATAGCCCCAGTCCCCGACGGGGGCGAGGAAGCTGTACTCCGCCGACAGGCCGGTCCCCGTCGAGAACGAGCAAGCGAGGTAGCTCCCGGGCCCGCTCCAGTTGCCGACGGCGCGGCAATAGTCGGCCTTGCCGTCGCCGTTGAAATCGGCCATCCAGCGTCGGTCGCTATAGCCCCAGTCCGAGAGGGGGGCAAAGACGGTGTATTCACCGGACAGGCCGGTCCCTGTCGAGAGCGAGCAGGCGAGGTAGCTGCCGGCGCCGCCGCCGTTGCCGACAGCGCGGCAATAATCGGCCCTGCCGTCGCCGTCGAAATCGACCATCCAGCGGCGATCGCCGTAGCCCCAGTCCGAGAGGGGGGCAAGGACCGTGTATTCCCCGGACAGGCCGGTCCCTGTCGAGAGCGAGCAGCCGAGGTAGCTCCCGGGCCCGTTCCAGTTGCCGACAGCGCGGCAATAATCGGCCCTGCCGTCGCCGTTGAAATCGACGACCCAGCGGCGATCCCCATAGCCCCAGTCCCCGAGCGTGGCCGTAAAGTCGGTCGGGGTGACCCAGGTCGTGAAGATCCCATTCCACTGCGAGGACCAGGGATACCACGTCTCGCCCCAGTTCGAGCGCTGGTAGAAGCCGCCCGGGTAGGCGTATCCCTGCGACACGGACCATTGCACGTTCGAACCTGGATCGGCGATCACCTCCAGCGCGTAGCGCGTGCCCGCGACGACGGTGGCCGGATTATCGAACACCACATCGACCCAGGCCCGATAGCCCTGCGCCCCTGTCGACTCCGGGATGAACGCCCGGGCCGTGGTGATGGGCGTCCCTGGCAGTCCGGCGTCGTTCACGGTGCGGATGCGGAGCGTGAACCAGCACGAGATCCCCCATGCCTGAAAACAGGCGCCCACGTTGAGCTGCACCCTTGTCATCAGCCCCGTCTTCCCGGCGGTGATGACCTGAGCGACGGTCATGTTGCCCGAGGAGATCTGCGACATTCCTCCCATGTAGGGGCCGGACTCTTGATCGATGACCTCGGCAGAGAGGGCGCTCGCGGCAGGGGCGGTGACCTCGTCGCCGTCGTCCTCGGCTTCGTCGGCCGGAGAATCGGAGCTGGTGCACCCGGCCGCGAGCGACCCGAGGGCGAGGGCGAGGAGGGAGCAGAGCGCGGGAGACTGGCGAATGGACATGATGTTTTCCTCACTTGCGATGAGAGTGGGATCGATCGACTTCGAGCCGGGAAACGGCGTTGCCGCGGCCGAGTCGGTGAGAAGAAGCGATATCGATGGTGATGCTGGTGACCCGCCCCGTGCGCCGCCGCACAGCACGCGTTGTGCCACCGCGAGATCACGCAGAAAGGACGGCGGCGCTCACCGGGGGGGCGGCGAGGGTGTCAATCTGGTCCTGGAAAGGGTGACAGTCTGCGCATCCGGGTGGCAGACTGTGACCTACCGATTTGGGGCCTCGTCCACCGGGTGAGCCGGAGAGGCTGACAAGGGGTGTCCGCTCAAGCGTCCAGCGGACCGAGCAGCCGAGCCTCGGTTGTAGACTGAGATGGATCTGCGCCGCGCCTCACGGGGCTGGCGGCGCGGCGCCTCCGGGCGGTGGGGGCGCCTCGACGTAGCAGTCGACCTGCACGAAGCGGCTCATGACGATCTCCGTGATCATCACCACCCGAAGGCCATCCTGGCGAGTCGAGGCGATGGAATACATCGCGCCGAGCTGGTCCGAGAAGCGCCAGTCCATGGCGGGACCGCGCTCATCGAGCAGCGGCTTGATGTCCGGTGGACCTGGGGAGATGTAGCGCGCGCGCCCTTCGGAAGCGCTGACCCGGAAGCTGCCGACGCGAAGGGGGATCCGGACGACGTCGCCTCGATAAGGGATGTTGCCCGTGCGGCTCTCGACGAGGAACACCGTCACCGCGAGCACGAGGAGCAACAGGGAGGCTGCGGCGATGCGTCGGGCTGTTCGGTATCGCGGCGATCGTTCGGGCGCGGGCATGGTGGGGTCATCGCTGGGCATGGTTCACTTGATCTTCAGACCGTCGAATCTGGGCCCGCGCTGCTCCCCCCTCGCCATGAGGACCCCTGTTGCGCGGGGTGGCGGAGCTCCTCGCCAGCTGGCGCATTTTTCACCACCCCGTCTGCTGCATTTTCCACCACTCGATGGCCCCCCAAAGCCCGCGCTGCTCACCCCTCGCCATGAGGACCCCTGTTGCGCGGGGTGGCGGAGCTCCTCGCCACCCCCGTAACGAGACTTGCCATGTTCATTCGGATCCGGGCCAGCGGCGCCTCTCGCCGCAAAAGAACGAACGGTCCCGTTCAGCGGAGCAAGTCGATAGCGCTCCGGGGGCCGGTGAGGTCGAGCTTCCTCGATGCGGCCTCGACGTCGCCGCCGCGAGGCAACCATGAGAGTCAGCTCCTCTGGAGCTTCTCGATCAGGGCGAGCGCTTCGGCGAGCTTGGCTTCGGCGGACTCCCTCGCGGCCTGCGCCGCTTCCTTCGCCGCGCGCTCCTCATCCTTCGCCAAGCGCTCTGCTTCTCGGCCCGCGCGCTCCTCGGCGAGCTGGCGCTCCAGGTCGTCCTTGTGGCTCATCACCTCGTCGAGCATCACGCCGAGGCGCTCGAGCAGCTCCGCCGTCTGCGGGAGCGTCGCGTCGCCGGCGATGAAGCGCAGCTTGCCTTGAATCAGCGCGAGATCGAGCCCGAGCACGCTGGACGTGTACCGGCCGAGCTGCGGCACGATGCGCTCATACGCGCGCCGACCGGAGGGCGGAAGACGATACCCATACAGGCTGCCGCGACCGCGATCGAAGAGGAAGTACTCGCCGATCCCGAGCCGGGCGTACCGCTCCACGTTCTTCTCGTGGTCTTTCGAGAAGTCGCCCGACACATGAATCTCGAGCACGAAATCCAGCCCTTTGTGCTCCGTGCTGACGACCCACGAGGAGCGCTCGTGCGGCTCCACGTCGAGGACGGCGAGCACGTCCGGCGCGAACCGAGACTCCCCCGGGTAATACACGCCGAGCTTCGACGAAATGTAGACCTTGCGACCCGCGCGCCGGAAGTAGTTCTCCAGCGCGTCGACCGTCGTCTCTTTGGCCCTCCGGTGGAGGTCGCCCTCCGGCGGGGACAGCTCCGCAGGCACCTGCGCCGGGAGCATCGCCACGACGCGCTCGCGCTCCGCCGGCGTCATCTGCTCCCAGACCTCGGACGAAGGCGCCCGCGGATCCAGGGGATCGAAGACGTATCCAGCAATGGAAACACCGGCTTTGGCCATACCGGGAGAATAGAAGGTCGGTGTTGTCGTGTCACGCGGAAAAAAAGCCGCAGCGAGGGCGATCGAACGGTCACTCCACCGCTCCGGTCGCCTCGGCGTGGACGGCGGCTCCAGCGCTGTCAGTCGGCTCGCTGCCGTCCTCCTCCGCGCTGTACATCCGCTCTGGATGCTCGCTGTTGCGGCCCGCATGTCCCACACCGGATCGCGCGGCTCACAGCCCACGAGCGCGATGTTGAATGAGTAGAATGCGAATTGTGATTGTCTCGCCTCCCCCGTGGTGTGGAGTCAGATTCGGGAGAGGATGTCCTGAGCTCCGAACGTATACAAGGTGTTTGTTCTGGGGTGGTGCCGGAGTCGCATCAGGCCGTCCACGCCCACGGGGAGAGGTGGGCCGCTGGCTTCGAGATCCTGAATCTAGCAGCCTGTTGACTTATCTGCTGCGCGCCCGCCTCATGCGCCCTCGCTGCGCTTCCGGTGCTCAAATACGCCAGTATGTTCCGCTCCGGTTCTCGCTCGGGCGCGTGATCCGGGCGCTCGCGACGATAATTCAACAGGCTGCTAGTTCCGCCCACCAGAAGTCGCGCCCGGGTTCAAGAGGTGCTCCAGGCGGAACTAGGACCGCGCGAGCGCGGTCGGGGTGTGGGGCGAATGCCCCACCGAAACCGACTAGTTCTGCCCGCGCGAAGCACGCCGCGGAGCGGCGCAGAAGTCCGGCAGGACTTCTGGCGGGCGGAACTAGCGCTCTCGGACGCGCCCTTCGGCCCGGTGTCCGCTCTCGCTCGACGGCGCTCTCCGGGGTAGGCGCGCGGCCGCTCCTGGGGGATGGAGTTTCGACGCCGCGCGACGCACAGGGCCGGTCCGGGCTCCTCCCGGCCGCGCGCAGCGAAGCGAGCACGGCCTTGGGAGGAGCGGGCGGGAGGAGCGAAGCGACGAGCGCCGTGGTGGGCAGTTCCTCTGTCCATCGTCCCGTCAAGGGAAATCGCGTGTCGTCAGGATCGGCTTCGTTTGTCGAGGAACCGCGCCAGCCCGCCGGTGACGCGCAGGCCCGCCCGTCGAGCCGCCGGTGACGCGCAAGCCCGCCCGTCGAGCCGCCGGTGACGCGCAAGCCCGCGCGCGGAGTCGGTCCCTATCGGCCCGCGAACTTGCGGCGCGCCAGCAAGAAGGCCCTGTCGTCCTCGGGGAGCTGGTCGCCTCGGAAGGTGTCGAGCATCACGTTGAGTCGGTCCGCCAGCTCCGTCATGTGCGCGCCCGTGGACATGGCGCAGATGCGGCCAAAGCCGTCCGCGAACTCGTCCACTCCAAGGAGCTCTTTGTTGGCGTTCTTGAGCTCGCTCAGGCCGTCCGTGTAGAGCACCAAGACTTCGCCCGGCCGCAACACGGTGGTCTCGCTCATGAGCGGGATCTCCAGCATGCCGAGCGCGGGGTTCACCGCGGTTTGCAAGAAGCGGGTCTTGCCCTCCGGCGTGCCGATGATCCCCGGCGGGTGGCCCGCGTTCACGCACTCGAGCTCGCCCGTCGCGAGATCCAGAGCCACACACACCATCGTGACGAAGGAGTGCATCGGCAGGTACGAGCAGAGGTGCCGATTGAGCCGCTGCACGAGGTCCACGAGCGGTCGGCCGTTGTCCACCGTCGCCCGCACCATGGTGTGCAAGCTGGACGAGATGAGCGCCGCCTGGAGGCCTTTTCCGCAGACGTCCGCGACGCTCATGAGCACGCGACCGTCCGGCATGGGGACGATGTCCGCGTAGTCGCCGCCCACCCACTTGCACGGCTCGAAGCCGATCGAGACGCTGAGCCCAGGGAAGTCGACCTTGGTGGGGATGAGGCCGCGCTGGATCTGGCGCGCTGTCTCCAGCTCTCGCTCGATGGCCGCGTGCGCCTGCGCGTGGCGGCGAGCCTCCCACGCGGACTCGCTGTGCTGAAAGGCCTCCGCAAGAAGGGCAAAGAGGCTCAGCCACTCGACGCTGCCGCACTCGGGTGGGAGCGTGACATAGAGGGCGTCGATGGCGTCGTCCTCGCGCCGCAAGGGGCACGCGACGACCCACAACGCGCGGATGTCGCGAGAGATCGTGAGATCGACGCTGCTCTGGCGGTTG
>Ga0268298_10003773_pt1 | contig 15207 bp, 11 predicted proteins | sample WWTPWeurt_MetaG_FD_194462 | JGI IMG/M metagenome (GOLD analysis project Ga0268298, IMG submission 194462) | Activated sludge microbial communities from WWTP in Nijmegen, Gelderland, Netherland - WWTP Weurt | ecosystem: Engineered > WWTP > Aerobic digester > Activated sludge | place... | reverse complement strand
ATGTCATAGGTGAAGGGGGAGTTGCCGATGGCGTCCTGGTAGTCGTCAGAGGTGATCTGGTTCTTGAACATGGCCTCACGCACGTACTTCTCCGCGAAAGCCGGCTCATCGATGAACTTCTTGGTGGCCTCCACGAAGCAGAGCAGGAACCGCTGCGCCACGTCCCGCCGTTCCTTGTAGAGCTTTTCCGTGATGACCAGGGCGCGGATGGGTTCGCCCAGGGGCGTGTCATAGGGCTTCATCAGCTCGATGCCGAACTGCTTGTTGATGGCTTGCGAGCTGTAGGGCTCGCTCTGGCACATGGCATCGATGTTCTTGGCCATGAGGGCCTGGTTCAGGTCGGCGAAGGGCAGGTACATCACCAGCACGTCCTTCCCGGGTTTGTCCGACCAGGTGAGGCCGGCCTGGGCCAATTCCGCCAGGAGCAGCAGCTCCTGGGCGCCACCCCGGGCCACGCCGACCTTCCTGCCTTTGAGATCCTTCAGGGACTTGATGCCAGAGGTGGTGCCCACCACGATGCGGGCACCCCCCTTGGCGAACCCCGCCACCACGTAGATGGGGACCCCGGCGGCGCGACCGGCGGCGGCGGCGTCCAGGGCCGAGGCGCTGGCGTCGATCTCACCGGCCACGATGGCGGGGCTGATGTCGATGCCCTTGGCGAACATGCGCTCCTCGATCTTGAGTCGATACTTCGGGGCCAGCTCCTTCATGTAGGACACGGCGCCGTAGTGGGCGAACTTCAGATTGCCCAGGCGCACCAGGTCCTGGGCCGGCAGCATGGCGGAAGAGAGGCAGAGCAGGGCAAGGAGGGCTTTCATGCGCATGGTCGCTCCGGGGTTTCCCCGATTGTAGAACGAACCGGCGGAGCCTCAGCCGGGGATCGGACGGAGCCGGCCCACCAGCAGGTATTCCCGGCCGGCACGGCGCGGATGGCTGGTGGTCGCCTCGGCCAGGTGCAGGACTTCGAAGCGGGGCTCGACCAGGCGGCGCAGGTCCGCCATGGGGATGGCGTGCGGGGGGCCGGGCCGGCCGTTCACATCGTGGAAGAAGGCGGCGAGCCAGAGGCCGCCGGGCCGCAGGTGGCGGGCCGCGGCCTCCACGTAGGCGGGGCGGCGGGCCGGATCCATGGCCACGAAGCAGGTGTGGTCGAAGATGGCGTCCCAGGGGCCGAGTAGCGTGGTGAACCAGTCCGCCTGGGACCAGGCCACCCGGTCCCCGTACCGCCCCATGGCCCCCTGGATGGCCAGGGGCGCGAAGTCCAGGCCTGTGACGGCGAAGCCCAGTGTCGCCAGCTCGGCGGCATCGTGGCCGTAGCCGCAGCCCGGCACCACCAGCTCACAGCCAGGCCGCAGGCCCAGGGGCAGGGCCAGGTCCAGCAGCTCGCGCACGAGGGGCGTGGCCCCGTCCATGTCCCAGCCGGGCCGGCCCTCGTCCCGGTAGAGCTGGTTCCAATAGTCGGGGTGGGTCGTCATCACCCCAGGATAGAGCGCTGCCTCCCGCCCGGGTATTTGCGCGAATAACTTTGCGTCTGCTCCAAAAATGAAACAAAATTGTGCAAACCCGACGCAGCGACTGGAGCGACCCGTGAGCAGGATGACCCGAAGTCCTCGATGCCTGCCTCTGGGCGCGGTCCTGCTGGCCCTCCTGGCGGCGCCCGCCCAGGCCCAGACCGCCGCCAGTCCCGGGAAGGACGACCCCCGCGCCGTCCACCTGCGGCGCATCCATCCCCCGGAACCCGCCGAGCGCATCGACTGGGCGGGACGCATCACGGAGCTCCTGAAGGAGGAAGCGGGCGACCTCACCCTCACCGCCGTGGGCGACATGATCTTCAACCAGCCCATCACGCACCTGCCCGATCCCGACCGGGCCGGCCTTTTCCGCATCATGCAGGAAGCCGACGTGGCCTACGGGAACATGGAGTTCTCCCTCAATGACCGGCCCGAGCTCCAGCGCCCCTTCTACAACTTCCGAGCACCGAAGGATTTCCGCTGGGAGCTCGCCCGCACGGGCATCAACCTCGTGAGCATGGCCAACAACCACGCCCTGGACTTCGGCCCCGAGGGCCTCAAGGAGTGCCTCCAGGCCCTGGACCACACCAACATCACCCACGCGGGTTCGGGCACCACCCTGGCCGAAGCCCGCGCCCTGGGGAAGACCGAGCTGGCCGGCCACAGGACCACCGTGGGCCTCCTGGCCTACATGCGCTACTGGACGGCCAAGTACCGCAGCCGGGATGCGAACGCGCCCTCGCTCGCCACCATCGACCCCGCCGTGATCCTGGTGGCGAAGGAAGGCAAGGTGGAGAAGGTGGAGGGCCCGCTGGCCTCCGACGTGGCCGCCATGGAGGACGACATCCTCCTGGGCCGTAGGAAGACCGACCTGCTGCTGGTCTCCCTGCACAACCACGACGTGACCCACCACCGCGCCTACGGCATCCAGGACCGGACCCCGCCCAACGAGGAGATCATGTTCCGCCGCGCCATCGAGGCCGGGGCGGACGTGGTGCTGGGCACCGGCCCGCACGTGCTGCGCGGCATCGAGATCTACAAGGGACGGCCCATCTTCTACAGCCTGGGCGATTTCATCTACCAGTACCGCACCCCGGACCGGATTCCCGCCGACATCCTGCACCAGCGCGACATCGAGATGCCCCGGCCCCTCAATGTCTCCGTGTGGGACCGCCGCGAATCCCGCGAGGTGCTCGAGACCGTGATGGTCCGCATGGTCACGAACCAGGGCAAGCTCAAGCGCATCCAGTTGCTGCCCATCACCATCGATGACGAGGGCCCCCTCTACGGCGTGCCGAAGCTGGCGGGCACGAAGCGCGGCGCCGAGATCATCGCGCTCCTGCAGAAGCTGTCAGAACCCTACGGCACCAAGATCGTCAAGAAGGGGTGGTACGCGGAGGTGGTGCTTCCCTAACCTACTTCCCCCAATCGAGTGATCAACCACCGTTGTAGCCAATCTGTAATCAGGCTTTTATCGGTGTTAATCGGAGTTCATCGGTGGCTATCTGATGTTTTTGCCGCCGGGGGTTCGAGAAAAGCGATTTGAACCACCGATAAACACCGATGCACACCGATCAAGAAAAGTCCGAGTCAATCGATGGCCATGGGCTTCTCGATCCATTCGTTCAGTTGCTTCAGGTACCCACGAATCTCACTGGTCCGCGAGCAGCCAGGCGGTGGCGAGGACGAGCCTGGCCATGCGTTTGACCTGGGCGGGGTCCAGCTTGTCCAGGGTGTCACCGGGCTTGTGGTACTCGGGGAAGTAGCTGCCGAAGAAGCGCACGAAGGGCAGGCCCAGGCGGGCGAAGTCGCGGTAGTCGCTGCCGCCGTTCCGGCCATCGGTCCAGTCCAGGTGCAGGGACATGCCCGTGTCCAGGCCTGCTTGCCGGAGGATGGGGCCAAGGTCCCGGTGCGCCGAGGAGAGGCCGGGCTCGGCGAAGCGGGCGGGGTCGAGGCCGTCGAGGAAGGCTGCCGGCGCCTTGGCTTCGGTGGCCAGTGTCTGGAGGTCCGTGGGCGTCCACGGGTGGCCGATCATGTCGAGGTTCAGGTAGGCCTTGGTGGTGGCCAAAGGCCAGCGGGGGTGGCGGGTGTAGTGGCTTGAACCGAACTTGCCCTCCTCCTCGCCGGTCCAGAAGGCGAAGAGGATCGTGCGGCGGGGGCGTGCATGGCTCATCGCGAACGAACGGGCGATCTCCAACAGGGCCGCCACGCCGGAGGCATTGTCATCGGCCCCGGGATGCAGCACGCCGTTCGGCCTGCCCAGGTGGTCCATGTGGGCGCCGATGAGGATGGCCTCCTGGCGCAGGGCCGGGTCGGATCCCTCCAGCCGGCCCAGCACGTTGAAGCCGAGCAGGTCCTTCTCGCGGCCGCGGATGTTGAGGGTGGCCGTCTCGGTGTGGCCCGCCTCGAGGGCCTGCCGCAGTTCTGCCGTCAGGTCCACGCGGCCCAGGGGCGGCTCGCCGGCTCGGGGAAGTCCCCGGGCGGCAAGGAAGAAGGGCAGGGTGGGCTCCTTGCCTTCCCTGATGCGCTGGTCGAGGCCCGCCTCCAGGGCGATGGCCCCCTTGGCGCCCAGCTTCTCCAGCAGGGCCAGGCGGTGATCGTAGCGATCCGCCGGGCGGGGCGAGGCGTAGCGTTCGATCAGCTCTGGTTTCCTCCAGGACTCCCCCACGGGAAGGCCATCGACAAAGGCCACGATCCGGCCACGCACATCGAGCCCACGGAAATCATCGTGGCCCATCGCGGGTTCCTGGATGCCGTAACCCGCGAAGACCACCGGTCCGGACAGCACTCCGGGCTCGATGGCAGGCAGGACCGCATCCTGCCCGGCGTGGAAGGTGAACAGGTGGGATGGGGTGCGAAGGCGGATCGAACCGTTGCCGGGCCGGACCTCGCGCAGGGGCACCGCCTGCAGCGGCGAGGTCCCCAGGGGGGGGATGCCCATGGCCTTCAGCTGATCCTTGAGGTAGTGCACCGTCGCGCTCAGGCCCCTGGTGCCCAGGCCCCGCCCCTCGCGCCGGGGATCGGCGAGCCAGGCCATGTGCTGCCTGATCCGGACGGTGTCCAGGCGCTCCAGGGCGGTGCCCATGGGCCCGGACTTGGCCTCGGGTTCCCTCGCGCGGACGAAGTCGCCACCCGGATCCTGGGCCAGGAGGCTGCCTGCCAGGAGCAAGGGCAGGGCGGAAGCGCCCAGACGCCTCACACCGGGCCCCAGTGGAAGAACAGCGTCGGCGGCACCAGCAGCAGGAAGGCCAGTACCACGAGGATGAGCATGAGAGGCAGGAACCACCGGGCCCAGCGTTCCCAGGGGATCTTCGCTGCGCCCAGGATGCCCATGGTGACGGCGCTGGTGGGCAGGATGGGATTGATCAGCTCCGACAGGGCGAAGCTGTAGACGCAGGTCTGGCGCGTGATGCCCACCAGGTCCGACAGGGGCGCCATCACCGGCATGGTGAGCGCGGCCTGGGAGGTGCCCGAGTGGATGAAGAAGTTGATGACGCACTGCACCAGGAACATCACCTGGGCGGTCATGGCATGGGGCAGCACCCGGATGGCGTTGGAGCCGTACAGCAGCAGGGTGTCCATGATCTTGGCGTCATTGGCGATGACCAGCAGGGCCCGGGCGCAGGCCACGATGAACACCACGCCCACCATGTCCTTGGCCCCCGCCACGAAGTGCTTGGCGATCGTGCTGGGTCCCATGCGGGAGATCAGGCCGATGAGGATGCCCATGCCCAGGAACAGCGCCGCGATGGGCTCCAGATACCAGTGGTGCTTCAGCACGCCCCAGACCAGCAGGATGAGCGCGCCCAGGAAGGTGAGCAGGGCGAGGATGTGGGAGGCATTCCAGGCTTCGCCGGACTCCGCTGTGGCGTGGGATTCCCGGGCCAGGTCCAGGTCCCGCACGGGGCTCAGCTCGGGGTTCTTCTTGATCTTGGCGGCGTAGACCATCACGTAGGCGATCACGACGGCCGTGGCCACCACCCAGGCGCAGACCCGATAGCCCAGGCCCGAGTAGATGGGGACGCCCGCGATGCCCTGGGCCACGCCCACGGTAAAGGGGTTGAAGAAGGCGCAGGCGAAGCCCGCCGCGGCGCCCAGGAAGGGGATGGCCGTGCCCACGATGGAGTCGTAGCCCAGCGCCCGGGACAGGGCGATGAAGATCATCACGAGGGGGATCAGCTCCTCCGCCATGCCGAACACGGCCCCGGCCAGGGAGAACACGGTCATCAGCACGGGGATGAAGAGCAGCTCCAGGAAGGGGCGGCGCCGCACGTGCACCGTGAGCCGCTTGATGCCCTGCTCCACGGCGCCGGTCTCCTGGAAGATGCCGAAGCTGCCGCCGATGATGAGCAGGAAGGAGATGAGCCCGGCACCATCCAGGAAGCCCTTGATGGGGGCCTGGAAGAGGGTCTGGAGCCCCAGGTAGGTCTTGGGCAGCTCGCGGAAGGTGCCGTCCACGGGGACCTTGAGGCGGCTGCCGTCCGGCAGCAGCTTCTCGATGCGCTGGAACTCGCCGGAGGGCACCAGCCAGGAGAGGATCAGCACCAGGACGATGAGGGCCCCCACGATGACCAGCGTGTGGGGCATCTTCAGGCCCGCGGCGGGCGCCGTGGGCCTGGTTTCCGGAGCCTGGACTGGATCGGTCACTGGAACATCCCCTTCGCCAACAGCTTGCCTGATTTCATGAGCAGGCGCCCCTTGGCGATGACGGTGCGGACCTCCAGATTCTGGGGATCCAGCAGGACCAGGTCCGCGTCCAGGCCCGGTGCCAGCCGTCCCTTGTTACGCAGCTTGAGGATGCGGGCGGGGTTCGCGGTGATGACCCGCAGGGCGGTCTCCAGGGCGATGCCCTCCTCCAGCACCGCCTGGCGCACGGCGGGGAAGAGCGAGGTGACCCGGCCCACCGAGATGTCCTGCAGCTTGCCCTGGTGGTCCCAGTCCGGCAGGCTGCCCTGGCCATCGGAGGTGAAGGTGATGTGGTCCGGATCCACGCCGGCTTCCAGCATGCGGCGCAGGGCCTTGGCGCAGGGGATCTCCCCCTCCGCCAGGTACGAGGGCAGGGTGGAGGTGGTGAAGTCCACCAAGCCGCCGGCCTTGGCGTAGGCGATGCCCTCCTCGAAGAGGTGCGGGTTGCGGTTGATGTGGGTGGGCAGCATCTGGGCGGCGGACAGCTCGGTCTCGGCCACGATGCGGCGCAGGAAATCCAGGCCCCGGGCGCCATCGCCCAGGTGCACGTTCACGATGCCCGCCTTGCCCGACAGCATGCCGCCGCGCCGCGCCATGGCCACCACCTGGGCGAAGGCCTCGAAGGTGGGCTGGCTGGAGCGGTGGTCCGACAGGGCCACTTCCCCGGCGCCGATGACCTTCTCGATGAAGAGCAGGTCCTCCTCCAGGCTGGGCATGAGGGTGCGCAGGGGGACGCCGTACGACCCGGAGTACACGAAGGTGCTGATGCCCTCCTCGTCCAGGCCCTTGGCCTTGGCCAGGAGGCCCGCCATGTTGCGGGTGTAGCCGTCGGTGCCCAGGCAGCCCACCACGGTGGTGACGCCGCCCTGGATGGCATCCGTGAGGGGCAGGTCCGGCGTGCGGGTGGCGAAGCCGCCTTCGCCGCCGCCGCCCATGATGTGCACGTGGCCATCGATGAAGCCCGGCACGGCCTTGAGGTTCCGGGCCTCGATCACCTCGCAGTACTTGCGGGGGATGCGGATGTCGGGCTCCATGCGGAGGATCTTCCCCCCGCCCAGGAGCAGGTCGCAGCGCCCCCCGGGTTCCGGGGCGTAGACATCGGCATTCTTGATGAGGAGCAGCATGGGGACTCCTTCCGGGCCCTGGGCCCGGAGCGGGTTCAGAAGATGCGGGTGACGGGCAGGTCCGCACCGGGCTTGGCCAGCTCGCGGAACCCAGGGTAGCCATAGAGCCCATAGAGCAGGCAGGGCTCCAGCACCTGGATGGCGCGCCGGGCCAGGTCCTGGTCCAAGGGGACGAGGACCGTCCCGGCGGGCAGGTCCACGTCGGCCTGGGGCTGGCACTCCACGATCTGGCGGTCCTTGTAGCGCTGGTACAGCTCGTCATAGGGCTCTTCGATGCGGAGGAGCCTGACGCGCTCGACCTTGGCGCGGCGGGGCGAGGCCAGGGTCTCCCAGCGCAGGCCCTGGGCTTCCAGCACCGGGAGGAAGCGCGCGGCGGCGGCGGGCTCGATGGCATAGGCCCGGGGTGTGGGCACGGCGCCCTTCACCACCAGGTCGGTCATGGCCATGGCCGTGGGCACCTCCAGGGTGCGGCCCGTGGCCAGCTCGCGCACCTTCACGGCGCTGACCTTGCCGCCGGCGTTGGCCCAGAAGGTGTTGGTGGCGATGAAGGGCGGCAGCGGCTCGCGGCGGGCGCGCTCCGCCAGCTTCAGGATCCGGTCGCGCCAGGCGCGATCCCCCAGCAGGTGCCGGTAGAGGATGCGGTAGCCATCCACCCGCTCGCCCAGGTCGGCCTGGGGGTCGGGGGAGCGATGGCGCACGCCGGCCTCGATGATGAGGGAGAGGGCGCCCAGGGTGCCCAGGCCGTTGCGGCCGTCATCGACCTCCGGCGTGGAGGGGCGCAGCTCTTCGTCGGGTGGCGGTCCCCCCACCAGGTAGCGGCGGTAGGCGTGCCCGGCCTTCTGCTGCAGGGGGGCGGCGGCCGTCACGGCCTCCAGGGCCGCGGCCTTGAGGTAGTCGGGGATCAGCGGGTGGTTGCAGCCGTCCATGGTGATGACGGGCCAGGCCTCCCAGCCGCGCTTGGCGTAGTCTTCGCTATCCCGGCCGAACTCGTGGCTGTCCACGGCCAGGTGCGGACGGAGGCGGCGGGCCACGCGGTGCAGGGCCCGGGTCTCGGGCTGGGCCAGCAGCAGGTGGTCGCGGTTCAGGTCTGCCCCGGCGCCGTTGAAGCGGCGGTGGGCCACGGCGCCGTCCGGATTGAGCATGGGCATGAGGTAGAGGTCCACGTCCTCGGGCAGCAGCTCCGGCTTCGCGGCGAGGTCGCGGATGAGGGTGAGCAGGGCGTCCTTGCCCGCCACCTCGTCCCCGTGCTGCTGGGCGTAGTAGAGCACCCGGAACCGCGCCCTGGCGCCGCCACGATTGAGGCGCACCAGGAGGACCTTGCGGCCTTCGGTGCTCCGGGCCTCATCGGTGATGGTGATGAAGCCGGGTTTCGCCACGCCTTTGAGGAAAGCGAGCATCTCCTCGTAGGACACCGTCCGGCGCATGGCGCGGTGGTCCACCGGAAAGGGCGCTGGGGGCAGAGCGGCGGTGCCAGTGATTCCAAATGCCAGGAGCAGCCCGGCGGAGCGGAGCAAGCGGGCGGTGCGGCTCAAGGGGCGACCTTGCGGGTGGCCAGGTCGATGGACTGCCCCGTTCGCAGCACATGGACCCGGAGGTCACGCAGGGCCCCGCCGTTCACGGTCATGCCGGCGGGATCGAAGACCATCACGGAGCGGTTGCCTACCACGGTCGCCCTTCCCTCCTTCACCACCAAGGCGGTGGCCTCGTCGATGCCGAGCCCCAGGTGGTCGGGACGCTCCATGATCAGGCTGAAGAGGCGGTTCTGGCGGCCCCGCCGCAGGAAGTGCTGGTCCACCAGCACCCCCTCGGGCAGGAAGCCCATGCCCTCGCGGGTGCGGTAGGATCCAGGGCCGAACTCGGCCCACTCGTTCTTCCCGTGCCGGTCATCGCCCGTGAGCATCACCTTGGACATGATGGCGGCTCCGGCGCTGGTGCCGCCGATGGCGGCCCCGGCGGCGTAACGCTCGAGGATGAGCTTCTGGAGCGGCGTGCCCACGATGCAGTCGCCCACCCGGTTCTGGTCCCCCCCCGAGAACCAGAACCCCGTGCAGCGCTTCGCCCGCTCCAGCAGCTCGGGCTGGGAGGCCTGCTCCCGGGCCCGCACATCCAGGGCCACGAAGGTGAGCCCCGCCTTTTCGAGGTCCTCCCTCCACTCCTTGAGGGCCCCGTCCGGATCACTGGTGGAGGTGGGGATGATGCCCACCACCCCGCCCCTGCCGCCGGAGGCGCTGAGAAACGCATCCAGGATCGGCTGCGGCATCCCTCCCCCGCCCACGATGACTAGGGTGCCCCTGGGAGAAGAGGAGGCGGGGCCGCCCGCGGTCAGAGTGGCGCAGGCCAGGGCGAGGGCTAGAAAGAATCGGTGCATGGGTCCATCACATCACTGAGGCGGCGGGGCGGCTATTCACGCGCCCCGCCGCTGGTTCACACGCTGCTTGAAAGAGGGATCAGAACAGGAACTTGGCGCCGAGGCGGAAGGTCCGAGGCGGTTCCTGATCGAAGACCATGCCGGAGTAGAAGCTGTCGTACCGCTCGCCACGGGAGGTGACGGCCGCGTCGTTCAGGACGTTGAAGACGTCGCCGAAGAACTCCAGGGCCTTCTTCTTTCCCAGCTCGAAGCGGTGGGAGACCCTGACGTCAAGCAGGCGGCGGGCGTCGTAGCTGCTGGAGCCGAGGGGCTCGATGTTCACGTAGTAGTACTCGCGGTTGTACTGGCGGGGCGTCCGGATGTAGCGGGTGTAGTGGAGGCCACTGAGGTAGACGAAGCTGGCCGACAGGCGGGTACCCCAGGGGAGCTTGTACGAGGTCCGCAGCTTGTACTCATCGTCGTTGGTGCCGGGCAGGTCGCCATCGTTGTTGTAGAGGGATCCGCTCCACTCCCGCCCGGAGGAGTAGCCGTTGGACTTCAGGAGGTTGCCCTTGTTGCTGGCCTTGGTGTAGCTGAAGTTCATGTCCCAGTTGGCGGTGAAGCGACCATCCAGGGAAATCGTCACGGCGGTGTAGGTCCGCTTGGCGCCTGAATCGTTGGTGATGTAGTAGTCATGGGGCGGGAGGTTCGTGTCTGCCAGATTGATGCCCGGGGCATTGAAGGTGAGCGTCTGGCCGGTGAGCGGATTGACGACCTCGATGGCATCCGCGGGGTCCGTGAGCTCGGGGATGCGGTCGAATCGGGCGATGAGGTCCTTCCCCTTCCGGTGCACGTAGTTGGCCGCCACGACCCAGTTCTTGCCAAGGCGCTTCTCGACCGCGAACTGAAGCTCATCGAAGTAGGGGTGCTTGATGTTGGGGTCGATCGAACTCTGTTCGCTCACCCGGTTGCGGTAGGTGGTGTCATCGAAGACCGGCAGGGGATATTGTGACAGGGGGTCGGCGAGGTTCGTCAGCAGGACGACCTGGGCGTCGTCGTAGTTCGGCCACCAGTAGCGCTTCTCCAGGGGGTAGGCTCCGGGGATGGCGCGGTCGTAGTTCGCTCCGGAGAGCCCATCGTAGTAGCGCCCGATGTGGCCCTTCACCACGAAGGTCTTGGCCGTGTCCGGGGTCCAGGTGAACCCGAACCTCGGGGCCACCGTGTTGGTCTTCCACTGGCTGCCGCCCTTGAACTGCTCGAAGCGCAGGCCGGGACGCAGGACGAGGTGATCGTTGACAGTCCAGGTGTCCTGCACGAAGAAGGTGTTGCGCTCCAGCTTGGTGTCGAAGTCGTAGCCGCCACCCACCTGGACGTAGTCGGGGTAGACCTCGCCGTAGTCCGCGTCACCCACCGCATTCAGGGAGATGCCGCCGGGGTACCAGGCCCGCTCCTTGTCCTTGGCCCGGTCGATGTCCAGGCCGAACTTCAGGGCGTGGGAACCCCTCCCCGAGGGGATGAACCAGTCCAGGGAGGCCAGCAGGCCCACGCGGCTCCGGGTGTTCTCGAAGTTTTGGTAGGCGTTGTTCATCTGCTCGAAGCCGGCGAAGGCTGCGTAGCTCGGGATGGCGGGATTCAGGGGTACGGTCCCATCAACATAGAGGGAATAGTTCTCGCCGTTGTAGCCCTTGTGATCGTCGATGCCGTCGTAGCCGCTGGCCCGCAGGGTCAGCACCATGTTGCTGTTCAGGGACTGCATCCACTCGAGCCCGTAGGTGAAGTTGGGACCGTCCTGCTTGCGGGTGGCGTCCACCGCAAGGACGCGTGAGGCGCCGCGGTGGTCCGTCTCCACCGTGTCGTAGTCCATGAACAGGGAGAGGGTCGCGTTGGGCGTGGCCTGGAGGGTCAGGTTGGCCATGGCCCGGGGCGTGGAGCGCTTCTCGGAGGTGGGGCTGCCCACAGGCGTGCGCTCGATGGAGATGGACTCCACGGACAGGAAGTACCAGAGCTTGTCCTTGATGATGGGACCGCCCACGTTCAGGGCGAGGTCCGAGGCCGTGTCGCCCACCTTGCGGACGGTCTGCTCAGGGAAGGAGGGATCCGGCCCGCTGCGGTTCACGCTCCAGCTGTCCTTCTGGTAGTAGCCGGCGATGGAGCCGCTGAACTGGTTGCCACCCTTCTTGATGATGCCGTTGAAGTAGGCGCCCGAGAAACCGCCGAACTCGGCGCCGGCGCCGACGCCGCCGATCTGCACTTCCTCGAACCAGTCGGGGTTGACCTGCACCCAGGCCTGGCCGGCGGAGGAATCACCCACGTTGATGCCGTTGATGAGGTAGGCGTTGGCGTTGTCGCGGTCTCCGCCGAAGCCCGAGGCGGACACGCGGGCGCCGGAGCTGACGGTGAGGTTGATGCCGGGGGTGAGGGCCGCGATGGCGGCGATGTCCCGCTTGATGGGCAGGTTCTCGATGTCCTCGGCCTTGAAGTTCCGGGTCAGGGTGGAGGACATTTCCTCCAGGCCGGACTGTCCCACCACCTCGACCACGGCCGCCGACTCGGGGGCCATGCGGATGTCGACCGTGGTGGTCTTGCCGAGCTCGGCCACCTCGTTCACCTTGCGGGTCGGGAAGCCCTTGGCCTCCACGGTGATGGTGTAGCGGCCAGGGGGCAGCATGGGGATGCGGTAGCGGCCATTCTCCGAGGTGGTCACCGTCCTGGCGCCCCCGATGAGCGACTCGGAGGTCACCCTAAGCAGGGCGCCGGCGAGGGGCCTTCCGGTGTTGTCCGAGACCGTCCCGGTGATGGCCGAGGTGGTGGTGCCCTGGGCCAGCATGGCGACCGGGGCCGCCACGAGCGCCAGCACGAGCGCACTGAATCTGGAAGAGCCAGAGTTTCTAGCCATCACGCCTCCGAAAGTTGAAAGATGTTGGATTGGTGATCAAAAAGTAATGCTTCTGTTAAAGGTGAGTCAAGTTTTTTTTCATCCGTGCGCTAGGTTCACCGCCACCGGCCGGAACCCGGCGCCGGCGGACGGAAACTCTGAGAACGCTTCTCAGGACTTGGCGAACTTCGGCAGGGCCACCCGCTCCACTTCGCGCAGCTTCTTGAGGGCCAGGTGAGGATCCTGGCTGGCGATGGAGGTGGCGATGGCGTGGGCCAGCACGCCGAAGGTGGTCACGCTGTGGGAGAAGAGCAGGTTCTCGCCGGGGATGGGCAGGGCCAGGTTGGCGGACTTGGCGAGGGGACCGTTCAGGTTGTCCGTGAAGGCCAGCACGGGCACGCCGCGCTTGCGGGCATAGGCGGCGGCGTCCAGCGTCTCCTGGGTGTAGGGCATGATGCTGATGGCGATGAGCAGGTCCTTGCTTTCCAGCATGCCCACCTGGGTGGCGAAGTCGGCCGGGTTGCCCTCGAGGACGGGCAGCCCCGTGTTGATCAGCAGGTAGGCCAGCTGGCGGGCCATGAGGGCCGATACGCCATCGCCGATGGCCAGGCGCAGGCGGCTGGACTTGATCTGGTGGACGACCTTCTTCAGGAGATCCTCGTTCACGGCCTGGACCAGGGTCTCGAGGTTCCGGATGTCCCGGCGGGCCACCTCGAGCAGCGTGGCCGAGGCGCGCACCGGCGCCTGCAGCAGCTGCTCGCCCCGGCCGTAGTGCTTCTTGGCGGCGGTGACCAGGGCCTTCCGCATCTCCAGGTAGCCGGAGTACTCCAGCTTCTTGGCGAAGCGCACCACAGTGGCCACGCAGGTCTGGGACTTCTGGGCCAGTTCTTCGACACCCCACAGGGGGGCCTCGTTCATGTTGGCGATGAGGCAGTCAGCGATCTGCCGCTGGCTGGGGGACAGCCCCTGCGCGCTGTGCAGCCGGTTCAGCAGGGGGTTCTTCGTCGCGGACATGGGATGCAGGATAGCGCGGTCATCAAGGGAGCTGAATGTCCCCGGCTCCCACGAAGGTGGCCAGGCGCTCCAGGGCCTCGTCCAGCCCGCGCCGGCGGGCCTTCGTGACGCGGACCCCGGCCTCCCACCACAGGCCCTTGATCTCCAGGAGGCCCCGGTCGCGGTGGAGCTTGGGATCCAGGCGCCCCACGAGGCGGTCGCCCTCCAGGATGGGCAGGACGAAGTAGCCGAACTGGCGCTTGGGCTCGGGCACGAAGGCCTCGAAGCGGTAGTCGAAGCCGAAGCGGCGCAGGGCGCGGGCGCGGTCCCGGAGGATCGGATCGAAGGGGCAGAGCAGGCGGGTGCGCTCCGATGGCTCCGGTAGCCGGGCCAGGCGCGCCTCCCAGTCCGCCAGGGCGAAAGCGGGGCGCACCTCGCCATCGGCGGACTCGACCTGCACGGGGACGATGCGGCCCTCCTGCTCGGCGGCCGCGCACCAGGCCTTGGCCTCCGCCGCCTCGATGCTGTCCCAGAATCCGGCCAGCTCCTTCGGCGTGAACACCCAGAGGCGCTCGGCCGCAGTGCCGCACGCCCAATCCAGGTGTTCGCCTGGCCCGGGGCAGGGCAGGGCGTGGTGCGCCGGCAGCACGCGCTCCGTGAGGTCGTAGACCTTCTGGAAGCCCTCCCGGCGGGGGACCATCAGCTCGCCGCTGCGCCAGAGGAAATCCAGGGCGGCCTTCTGCGGCTTCCAGCCCCACCAGGGGCCGCGCTTCTCCGGGTGCTCGAAGTCCGAGGACTTCAGCGGGCCCTCTTGTTCGATGCGGGCCTTCACGCCGGCCACCACCTTCGCGCCATCGGTGCCGCGGAAGTGGTGCTGCCACCAGGCGTGGGTGTGGATGCGCTGGCGGTCCCGCGCGAAGCGGGGCTTCCAGTGCTGGAAATGTGCTGTGGGGATGGCGGAGGCATCGTGGGTGAAACCTTCGAAGAGGCTCCGCTTCTGTTCCAGCAGCTTCCGGAGCTGCTCGGGCCGGTAGCCGTCCAGCCGGCTGAAGAGGGTGAGGTCGTGGGCCCGGGCCACCACGTTGATGGTGTCCACCTGCACGAAGCCCAGGCGCTCGATGAGGGCCTGCAACGAGGCCGAGGTGACCCGCTTCCCGGGATCGTCCAGCAGGCCCTGGGCGCCGAGGAAGAGGCGCTGGGCGGCGGCGGCGGGGATGAGCGGCATCATCGAAAATAATCCCGAAAAAATTTATCCACAGATTGCACCGATTCCGCAGATAAGGATTGGTTTCTGAATCTGTGAAATCGGTGGACCAGGTCCTTTTCAAATCTTCGCAGCCAGCTCGGCCCCTTGCCGGATGGCGCGCTGGGCGTCGAGCTCGGCGGCCAGGTCGGCGCCGCCGATGAGGTGGATCGGCTTGCTGGCCGCCTGCAGAGGGGCCACGAGGCTGCGTTCGGAGACCTGGCCCGCGCACAGGACGATGCTGTCCACGGCCAGGCACCTCGCGCCGGCATCCTTGCCGTCGCGGATCCAGAGACCCTCGTCGTCGATGCGCTCGTAGTGGATCCCGCCCAGCATCTTCACCTTCATGGCCTTCAGCGTGGCCCGGTGGATCCAGCCCGTGGTCTTGCCCAGGTCGGCGCCCATGCGGTCGGTCCTGCGCTGGAGCAGGT
>Ga0268298_10003772_pt1 | contig 15209 bp, 13 predicted proteins | sample WWTPWeurt_MetaG_FD_194462 | JGI IMG/M metagenome (GOLD analysis project Ga0268298, IMG submission 194462) | Activated sludge microbial communities from WWTP in Nijmegen, Gelderland, Netherland - WWTP Weurt | ecosystem: Engineered > WWTP > Aerobic digester > Activated sludge | place... | reverse complement strand
GTTTAAAGGGAATGGAATATCTTTCCGGTAAAACTGAAAAACCAGATATTGTTGTTTTTATTGATGGAGATTATTCAGATTATCCTCAGGAAATGACAGCGGTAATTAAACCAATTTTAGAAGATCAGATAGATTTTGTGATTGGCTCAAGAGCTCTTGGAAATCGTCAGAGAGGATCAATGACTTTTCCGCAGGTTTTTGGCAATTGGCTTGCAACTAAACTGATGCGTTTATTTCATCGGGTTAAATATTCTGATCTAGGTCCTTTCAGGGCTATTCGTTATGACGCACTGATGGCATTAGGAATGAAAGACAAAACGTATGGGTGGACCATTGAAATGCAGATCAAAGCGGCAAAAAACAAATTAAAAATCACTGAGGTTCCGGTTAACTACAAGAAAAGAATTGGTGTTTCCAAAGTGTCTGGAACTGTTAAGGGAACTATATTGGCAGGCTACAAAATCATTCTTACCATTTTTAAATATTTGTAATGTTGGCTGTAAGTATCATTGGCATCTATTTGATTTCTTTGCTGGTCATTTTCTTTTATGCAATCATTCAATTCAGGTTGGCGATTGCTTATATCCGTGCAAAGAAGAAGATCAAACGAGCAGAAAATATAGCTTGTGATTATTTTCCTTCTGTGACAATTCAGCTTCCGGTTTATAATGAGAAATACGTGGTAGAAAAACTACTTGAAGCAACAGTTAACATCAACTGGCCAGCTGATAAATTAGAAATACAGGTTTTGGATGACAGCACTGACGAAACCAGAGAATTACTAAAAAATCTTGTTCCGAAATATCAGCAAAAAGGGGTTTCCATTTCTCTTGTGACTCGTGATGGCAGAGAAGGTTTTAAGGCAGGCGCACTCAAACATGGATTGTCATTCGCCGAAGGTGAGTTCATTGCAATTTTTGACGCAGATTTTCTGCCGGATCCAAATTTTCTGTTGAAAACGATTCCTCATTTTAAAGATCCTGAAGTTGGAGTAGTGCAAACGCGATGGGATCACATCAACAGAAATTATTCTGTGTTGACTCAGTTGCAGGCATTTGCACTGGACGCTCATTTTACGTCTGAACAGGTTGGAAGGAATGTGAACGATTTTTTTATCAATTTCAACGGAACGGCAGGGGTGTGGAGAGTACAAACAATTAGTGATGCCGGAGGATGGGAAGCCGATACACTCACTGAAGATCTTGACCTGAGTTACAGAGCACAGCTTAAAGGTTGGAAATTTGTTTACAGAGGAGATGTATTATCCCCAGCAGAATTGCCTGTAACCATGGCTGCTCTGAAGTCACAACAATTTCGGTGGACAAAGGGTGGTGCTGAAACCTTCAAAAAAATGGCTTTGAGAATTTTAAAAACACCGGGCATTAGATTTTCTGAGCGCGTCAACGGTCTCGCACATTTATTTAATAGTTCGGTTTTTATTTTTGTGCTTTTACTTTCTATTTCCAGTGTGGGCTTGCTTTATCTGGCTTCAGATAGCTATATTTTCAGTGTCTGGCTGGATTGGGTTGCTGTTTTTTTTGTGAGCACCGTTTTTCTGTTCTTCTACTTCGCTGTTTCTTTCAGGGAAAAAGCACGATTTCCGTGGTTATTACCGGTTCTTTTTCTAATGAGATTTATTCAGTTTTTAACGGTAAGTCTAGGGCTTTCAATCCACAATACCCGTGCTGTGTTGGGAGGGTATTTTGGTAAAAAATCAGAATTTGTGAGAACTCCCAAGTTCAATGTCGCCTCAAATGGTCAACAACTTGTGCAAAACTCTTATTTAAGTGTGTCAATTCATTGGTCAACTTGGCTGGAATTGGCTCTGTTTTTTCTTTTTGCTTTTGCGGTGATATTTGGCTACAAACATCAGATTTACGGACTTATTCCATTTCATTTGATGGCTGCAATTGGATTTATAAGCGTTTTTTTATACACTGTTTTCGATCCTCGGAAACGTTAATAAGTTTTCAACAATTCCAGTGTCCTTAGGGTTTTTGGGTATCTTTGACTTTCTAAAAAAATCAGGATTACATCATGGGAAAAGTCATTGCTGTTACCAATCAAAAAGGAGGAGTTGGAAAAACTACCACCGCCATAAATCTTGGCGCTGCGTTTGGCGTGCTGGAATATAAAACACTGGTAGTCGATGCAGATCCTCAGGCAAACGCTACATCTGGTCTTGGATTAGACCCCAAAGGAATCACATCAAATATTTATGATTGCCTGATTAATGAAGTCGACCCTTCACAAATTGTTATCCCGACAGATAATCCAAATCTTGATTTGATTCCTGCTCACATTGATTTGGTTGGTGCTGAACTGGAAATGATCAACATGCCAAATCGCGAACACCGCTTGAAAATGGCTTTGGATAAAATAAAAGACAATTATGATTTTATCATCATCGATTGTTCCCCATCACTGGGCTTAATTACTGTAAATGCGCTAACAGCGGCAGATTCAGTTATTATTCCTGTTCAGTGTGAGTATTTCGCCCTTGAAGGATTGGGAAAATTATTGAACACAATTAAAATTGTTCAGGGCAGATTAAATGAAGAACTGGATATTGAAGGTATTGTACTTACCATGTATGACACCCGCTTGCGCTTAGCAAATCAAGTGGTGGATGAAGTGAAAACTCATTTTCAGGAATTGGTTTTTGATACTATCATACACAGAAACACACGTTTGAGTGAGGCGCCAAGTTTTGGAGAAACCATTATCATGCATGACGCAACTTGCAAAGGCGCCATCAATTACCTCAATTTTGCCAGAGAGGTTTTGCAAAAAAATGATCTGACAAAAATGAAAAACAAAGACAAACAATTATCGAATTAAAAAAATACAACAATGACATTAAACAAGAAAAGAGCGTTAGGAAGAGGATTAAGTGCCTTGTTAGAAAATTCCAGCACAGACATTACAACTAAAAATATTGGTGTAGGGGGTGGACAAACCGTTGGTTCAATTTCTTCATTACTGATTTCTCAGATTGAAGCAAATCCATTTAACCCGCGTACCAATTTTGAAGATGAAGCTTTGCGTGAATTGAGTGATTCAATTAAAGAACATGGAATTATTCAGCCCTTGACTGTACGAAAACTAGGAAGAGATAAATATCAGCTGATCTCCGGTGAACGCCGATTCAGAGCATCTCAGCTTGCTGGATTAGAAGAAGTACCTTGTTACATTCGCATTGCTAACGACCAGAATATGCTGGAAATGGCATTGGTAGAAAATATACAGCGTGAAGATTTAAATGCGGTTGAAGTTGCCCTGTCTTATCAGCGTTTGATTGATGAGTGTAATTTGACACAAGAACAACTCAGCCAGAAACTTGGCAAAAGCCGTTCTAATATCACCAACTTTTTACGTTTGTTGAAATTACCTGCTGCCATTCAGGTTGGAATTCGTGAAGGATTGATCACTATGGGGCATGCACGTGCACTTGTGAATGCGGGTGACGAAGACAGACAAGTAGAATTGTTTAAACAGATTGTTGCTGATGAACTTTCTGTGCGTGATGTTGAAGCCCTGATCAAAGAACAGCGTGAACCTTCTAAATCAGAAAAATCTATTTCGGATGATTTGACGGATAGCGCCGAGAAAAATAGTTCAACTGTTGAATTAAGTGCAGCGGTGGTTGAATTCAGAAATAAACTGGCTGATAACCTCGCTTCAAAAGTTGCAATTACATCTGACAATAAAGGACGTGGTAAAATCGTTATTACCTTTGACTCGCAGGAACAATTGGATCGGATTATCGAAGCCATTGGAAATTCCGGCGTGACGGTGAATGCGTAAAATACTTTCATTTACATTTTTACTTTTATTACTTTGTTTTCCTGAGCGTAGTCAGGGAATGGTACATGCGTTTGAACGATTAATCCGTCATTCCGAGCGAAGCGAGGAACCGTACAGTATTTGCGAGGCAAATTTCGATTCCGCAAACCGCGACACTACCTTCACCAGAGATACTTCCTACCATCACCTCTGGAAACGCGCCACCATTTGGTCAGCTTGCTTACCTGGCGCAGGACAGATTTACAACGAAATTGGATATCGCAAAGTGCAAAATAAAAAACACCGCGCGTGGTGGAAAGTTCCAATCATTTATGGCGCATTGGGTGCAACAGGTTATTATTTCTACAACAATCTTACCCTGGCTCAATCATTAAAGACAGAATGGTTATACAGAGATGCGAATAGCGGTTTGACTTCCAATCCTGAATACATCACCTGGACAGACGGTGAATTACTGGACGGTAAAATTCTCGGCGGAATTACCCAACCTGGATTTGATCTGGCTGCAAAAAGAAGAGACATGCTGGCTTTTGGATTTCTTGCAATCTGGGGATTACAAACCGTTGAAGCTTTGGTTGACGGACACTTTGTGACTTTTGATGTTTCTGAAGACTTGAGTTTAAGCTGGCATCCTGTAATGTATAACAACAATACTGCAGGTATTGCTTTACAATTAAACTTCAATTGATTTATAGAACTCCTGCTTCTTTCAAACACTTGCGCACTTTTCTGGCGTGTTTGTCTCGTTGTTCAGGTGTTGTGTTTGGCTGAGCAAGCATGGCTTTGCAATGTTGATCCACTTCATCCATTCTGACAAGAATTAAATCAATCTGAGCATCGTCTTCTGTATTCATCAGAGCCTTTTCAATTGAATCATTTTTAACCACACAATCACAAAAATCCCATTGAACACCATATTTCTGTTCAATTTCATTTTGCATGGCAAGGCTGTCATTCACATATCCGCCGGTATCAACAAAATTGGTATCCAAAACAACAGGCTGAGTCAATGAAGTATCATGATGAGCTGAATCGTGATGAACCTCTTCATCTTTATTGCCGCAATAACAGCAAGAGCTTATTGCAAAAAATAGTGAACCGATCAAAAGAAAAATAATGGTACGCATGTGTTAAGGTTGGTTAATCTTTACAGCAATGATAGAAAAAAATCGTAAATTGTGGTATAGGATTTGTTTTTAAAACTTGTGTTATGAGGACAATACTTCTAATTATTTCAGTGCTGGCATCCTTTTTCAGCATCGGGCAATCCACTTCAATGGATTCTATGCCTTCATATAGTTCAAAAGAAATTCCGGTTTACACCAAAGATTACATGCGCGAATATAACAGGCTGAAAAAACTCATTGTCAAGGTTTATCCATATGCGCTGCACGCGGCTGATATGCTGGATGAAATCAATAACAATGTGGAATCCATCGAAAAAAGAAGAAAACAAAATAAGTACTTGAAAGAATCTTATGAAGACTTAAAAGATGAGTTCAAATATGTGTTTTATGAATTTTATACGTCTGAAGGTGTCATGCTGATGAAATTGGTGCACAGAGAAACAGGTTTGACCGTGTATGAAATTGCTGAAACGTACCGTGGAAAAAGAAATGCAGAAGTTTTCGAATTGATGGGAAAACTTTGGGATCAGGACATTCACATAAAATTTGACGCCCAGGGGAGAGATAAAATTGCAGAACATGTAATAAGAGATATACAAAGCGGCATGATTCCTTTCACAGATGATGTGGTTATTCTCACCAAAGAAGAATTCAAAGTGGAGCAAGCAAAAGATCGTGAACGAAAAAAAACACGGAAGCAACAGCAAAAACAGCAGGAGAAAGAAAAGAAAATGAGAGAGAAGGAGGGGAGGTAGTTATTGAGTTGTGCCCTTTTTCCTTTTCACTTCTTCCTTTTTCCTCAGACTTCATTTCATTACCTCTGACAAGCTTTACTGCTTTTTCCTTCTCCCTTCTTCCTTTTTCCTTTGTCTCTCTTCCTTGGCATACAAAGTCTCAACTATAATCTCCCGATCTGATTAACTTTGCTTTTCAAATCAAGCTTATGAATTCAATCGCTGTATTAGGATGCGGAAATATTGGTCTTTCAATTGTCGAAGGATTAATTTCTACTGACAAAAAAAAGAATGCCGGAATCTATGCCACACGTAGAAATCCCGAGGAGTTGAAAACCATTGCTGCCAAAGGTGTTACGGTAACTTCTGATAACAAACTGGCTGTAAAGAATTCAAAAATCATCGTGATCGCAGTTAAGCCTTATAAGGTTTTGGAATTGCTCAAAGAAATTACTCCTGCTCTTAAAAAAGATCATATTCTAATTTCAGTTGCGTCAGAAATTAGTTTGGATCAAATTCAGACGGCAATAAAAAAAGACATTCCGGTTTACCGCGTGATGCCTAACACCGCCAGCTCTATTAAAGAGTCAATTACCTGTGTGACTACTAAAAATGGTACGTCAAAACAAACCGCCGAAGTATGTTCAATTTTTAATTCAATTGGTGACACCGTGGTGATTGACGAACAATTAATGGAAGCAGCTACCATTCTTGGAGCATGCGGAATCGCTTATGTATTGAGATTTATCAGAGCCATGATTCAAGGTGGAATTCAAATTGGATTCGATGCTCAAACTGCCACAAAAATTACGACAAAAACAGTAAAAGGAGCGGCAGAATTATTGCTTCAGAAGGGCGCTCATCCTGAACAGGAGATTGACAAAGTTACCACCCCAAAAGGTTGCACAATCACAGGCCTGAATGAAATGGAGCATCAGGGATTCAGTTCATCCTTGATTCAGGGAATTGTAAAATCATATCAGAAAATTGAAAAATAAAAACTGATTTTTTTTTGGCGGAAAAAGAGCCCATATTGGTCATCCTTGGTCCTACGGCAAGTGGCAAGACCAAACTCGCCTGCGGTATATGTGCTGAAATGGACGGCGAAATTATCAGCGGTGATTCCAGACAAATTTATCGGTACATGGATATTGGAACCGGAAAAGATTTGTCAGAATATGAAGTGTATGGAAAAAATATTCCGTTTCATTTGATTGATATAAAAGATCCGGGATACAAATACAACATAGCCGAGTTTCAGCTTGATTTTTTAAACGCATTTCATGAAATAAGTTCCAGAAATAAACTGCCGGTATTATGCGGCGGAAGCGGACTATACATTGAAACAGCACTACGGGGGAATTCATTTTTAGGCATTGAATCTGATCCTTCTTTTTATGAAAAAATGAAGGAAGTTTCTTTAGAAGAAATTGAAAAAGAAATAGCTTCATTGCCGCATGAAATAAAATCAAATCTGACAGTGCAGACCTGGTACCGAAAAATCAGGGCCATTGAGATTGGTCGATTCCTGAAACAAAATCCTGATTGGAAACCTACGTTAAATCCTGGATTTAAGGAAGTAATAATTGGCATGAATATTTCACGGGAAGAACGCCGGGAAAAAATCACGCATCGTTTGAAAGAACGATTGAATCATGGTTTGATAGAAGAAGCAGAATATTTACTCGCAAACCATGTCAACATAGAAGAGATGGAGTATTATGGATTGGAATATAAATGGCTCGGTAAATATCTGAGAGGACAAATCTCAAAAGAAGAAATGTTTGAAAGTTTGAATATTGCCATTCATCAGTTTGCAAAGAGACAAATGACCTGGTTCAGAAAAATGGAAAATGATGGATATAAAATTCACTGGTTGGATATTCATTTACCATTGGAAGAGCAGATTCTTCTGGTCTCTGAAATTTTCAAAAAAGAAACCGCTTGATAGAAATCAGATCTGTTCAGGTTTTACCGCCTCCATTTCAACTGCATTAAACATATAATTAGCAAATGCTTTTCTGATTTTTTCTCCCGGCATTTCATCGATTACAATTCCCTGAAATTTTGGTAAGCTATCTGCAAACCGATCAAGTTCCACAAGGTTGCGATTGGCCACAAGTTTATCTGCTTCATCCAGTATGAAGAGATTAACTTTATTCACATTTATACCACATTGAAAATAAAGTTTGGTCAGTCGAACAGGTGTTCCAATAATGATATCTGCACCGGCATAAATGGCCATGTTCTGATCATCCATGGTTCCTTCTTCAGTCACCAGATGAATGATCAGATCCATATGTGCAGCCATTTTTTTGAACTGATTGTAGCTGTTCTGAGCATCTTCACTGGTGCTGAACATCAAAATGGCGCGAGGTGTATCTGGTTGAGAATAGTTCAGTTTTTGCAGAACAGCAATAATCATTGCCGTAGTTTTTCCTGACCCGGATTGTCCATGCAAATACACCGAACCACCTCCGTTGATTCGTCGGACGAGCTTCTCCTGGAATTCGAATAATTCAGTAATTCCATTTTCCGTTAAGCCTTTTTTGAGTTGTTTATTGAGTTTTAATTCAGACATGTCAGATAACAATTATCAATCGCAGATTTATTCTTCTGCCGGTGAGATGATTTGGAATGGAGTAATATCTGCCCGCAATATCCTGCAGCCATTGATAAGATACAACGTTTTGAATTCCCAATAGATTGAATGCATCAACACTGATAGTGAATTGCTCGAAAGATTTCTGAAATTTACTGGAGGGCTTTTCAATTTTGGTAGTTTCATTCACAAAATCAAACATAAAACCTAAATCAAGCCGCATATACGCTTTGGTTCTAAGAACATCTTTATAGCGTTCATACGAAGGAGGACCATAGGGAAGTGGAGTACCAAAATTCAAATTGGCTGACACTTTGAAATTCTCATATTTTGGCATTTTGTCCTGAAAGAAAAGTGTGAATGTGACCAATTGATCAGTCGGTCGCGGAATCCAACCTGGTTCCTGATGAATAGAGTCTGTGGCAACATCATTGAACGTGTAACCAGGCACAATGGTATCTCCTTCAGAATTCAAATAAATGTAGTAATCGTCATTTTCAATTTCTTCCATTGTTTTCAAAATTCCTACCCTGAAAAATGATTCTACCCCTTTCACAAATTCACCATTGATTTTTGCATCAATTCCGGTGGCATAAGCCACAGCATTATTTTCTGCATAATATCTGATTCTGACATTGTCAATTTCATAGGGAACAACATCCCACATGTATTTGTAATAGACCTCAGTAATGAATTTGAACGGCCGGTTCCACATTCTGAAATAGATGTCTGCAGATAAAACATTGTGCCATGATTTTTGAGAAACGACTTCAGGATTTACCGTTCCATCGAGATAACGCATTGTTCTGTACAGTGGCGGTTGATAATACAAACCACTAGATGCTCTCAACTTGATATTTCGTCTGAACAGATTGGTGTCCTGATCAATAAAATAAGCTCTTGGATTGTACGTTATTGCAAATCGTGGGGTTATCCATCCTTCTTCATTGTACGTTCGATAACCGCCTCTAACACCAAATGAAATTGATAATTTAGTTGGACTATCTGAGATGGTATCTGTAAATGAAATTTCATATTTGCTGCTGTCAGTTCGTACTTTCTTACGAAGTGAAACCGGAACATCCTTTTTAGAAATAAAATTCTGATCAAATTGATAATGTCCCGTAAATCGATATGATTCTACCAGGTTATTTTGTTTGATTACATCTTTGAGTTCTACCTGATCTGGATCTCCCTGCGGAATCGAATATCCTGCCGAGTCAATCATGTGCCACTCACTGAGCACATCCTGAAAACTTTCAAACTGAGATTTTACACCCCAGTTCATTGAAAGGCTTCTTGATTTATTGCCTGATTCGTGTACCTTCTGACCAGGCGTAAAGCTTCCATCATAAAAAACATTTCCAATCCAAACATTCAGGTCATTTCGTCCATGATCCAAAAAGCCGCCAACGCCAATATTGCTGGTTGAGTCACCAAAGTCTTCTTTAGATGGATCCGTTTCGAGTTCATTAATCCAATATTCACCGAGCACATCAAAGTGTTCACTTTCTATCGAATGAAATACAGATGTTCCGAAATTCATTTGCAATTGACTGCTGGCTTTCCATTCGTATCCGCCGGCTACGGTGAACGTGTTGAAACTAGTTTCTTCTTGTCCTTCAAAAAACACTCTCAATTGATAGGCTTCATTAACTGTGCCCCATTCTGTGGTTCTAGAAGTAGGAACGAATAAAAAGTTATTGGAAGAATAGTGACCTAAAACAAAAAGTTTTTTGTATGAATTCGCGCCATTGTAATCGAGGTAATAATTTGAAATTCCCTGCACATCAAAAAATGTTGGATTGTAATCACCTTTAGTTGGTAAACTATTGAGCAGATAGGAGTTTGCTCGGTAGCGCGCTCCCAGTATATAATTACCTCGACGGCCGTTGTATTGTCCTTCAACGTGCGCTTGTGCACCCATCAGACTGATTTGACCGGATGCTCCAAATTCAACAGGTTCACGGTAACGCACGTCTAAAACCGATGATAAAACATCTCCATATCTGGCATCAAATCCTCCTGAACTGAAAAAAATCTGCTCAACAAATTCTCCATGAATAAAACTCAAACCTTCTTGCTGGCCGGCCCGAACAATGAAAGGGCGGTAAATCTGAATACCATTCACATAAATTTCATTCTCATCATAATTTCCTCCGCGCACATTGTAGTTGGAAGACAATTCATTATTTGAAGAAACACCCAGACCAACGGCTTTGATTAAATCTTCAAAATTGCCGGTAGGACTGGCTAACCGGTTCATCTGTACCGGAGGAAATCCATCAAATCCTTCAGGTGTTTTAATGTAGGTAACATCAATCACCCCAAATGTTTTTTCTGACAAAAAAATATCGCCCAGATTCAATGACGAATCTGCCAAAGCAAAATCGGTACGATAGGGTATATGTCCTGAAAAAGTAACACGTAAGGTGTAAATTGAATTTGGCTCTAGATCCAGTCTGAATAAGCCTGAAACATCTGAATATGCGATTGTTTTTACACCATCTACTTTGATCACTGCATTTTGCAGCGGTATCCCTTTGTCATTAATAATTCTGCCTTCAACCGCAACGGTTTGTGCAAGCAAAGCATTGCAAGCAAGGAGACTAATTAATAAACCAATTGTTTTCAAGCGTTGCAAAAGTACTAATTCAGGTGGTAAAGCAAACGCCTGAATCTGTTGATTATTGCAATCCGGACATATTATTAGATTAAACCACGGCCTGTTAATATTCTGATCCATATCAACCCTCTCAGTTTCACTAAATCCATGTAAATTTGCAGCTTACGCTTGAGGTGAATTATGGCTAAACAGAATGTAACATATACGGAAGACAATATCCGGTCACTTGATTGGAAAGAGCATATTCGAATGCGTCCCGGGATGTATATCGGAAAATTAGGTGATGGCGGAGCGCCGGATGATGGGATCTACGTTTTGGTGAAAGAAGTGGTGGACAACTCAATTGATGAGTTTGTGATGGGGAATGGTAAAAAAATTGATGTAAAAATCAAGGACGGACTTACCAGTGTAAGGGATTACGGACGTGGAATTCCGCTTGGGAAAGTGATTGATTGCGTTTCTAAAATTAACACGGGTGGTAAATATGATTCGAAAGCATTTAAAAAATCCGTAGGACTAAATGGGGTAGGAACGAAAGCCGTGAATGCGCTAAGTGATTATTTCAAAGTTGAATCTTACCGCGAAGGACAGATTAAAAGAGCACAATTCAAAAAAGGAGAATTAATCAAGGATGAAAAGGTAGCCAAAACAGCAGAAAAGGATGGTACCTATATTGAATTCACGCCGGATGCTTCGATTTTTAAAAATTTCAATTTCAAGATTCCGTACCTCCAAAAACTTTTCAAGAATTACTGTTATCTCAATCGCGGGCTGACAATTCACTTCAATAATGAAAAATTTCATTCTGAAAATGGATTGCAGGATTTGCTGGAAGATTATATGGAGAGTGAGCCGCTTTATCCAATCATCCACCTGGAAGATGAAGATATTGAGGTTGCTTTTACACACGTGCGCGGATACGGTGAGACGTATTACTCTTTTGTAAACGGTCAGCATACTACACAGGGAGGTACGCATCTTTCGTCATTCAGAGAAGCAGTGGCCAAAGTCATTAAAGATTTTTACGGCAAAAATTATGAAGCGGTGGATATCCGTCAATCCATTGTTGCGGCTATATCCATAAAAGTGATTGAGCCGGTTTTTGAATCACAGACAAAAACCAAATTAGGTTCACAGGAAATGGAGCCAAATGGTAAATCCATACGCACTTTTGTGATGGATTTTCTGAAAGAAAAATTGGATAATTTCTTACATAAAAATCCACAGATCGCGGATACGTTGGAGAAAAAAATCCGCGAATCTGAACGTGAACGAAAAGAACTTACAGGTATTCAGAAACTCGCAAGAGAAAGAGCTAAAAAAGCGAATCTCCACAATAAAAAATTACGCGACTGCAGGCTTCATCTCAATGATACAAAAGGTGAACGGGTAGAAGAGACTACTATCTTCATAACAGAGGGAGATTCTGCAAGTGGTTCAATTACCAAATCACGTGATGTGAATACACAAGCCGTATTCAGTCTCAGAGGTAAACCGCTTAACGCTTTTGGGTTGACAAAAAAAGTGGTCTATGAAAATGAAGAATTTAATTTGCTTCAAGCCGCACTAAATATTGAAGATAGCATTGAAGACCTTAGATATAATAACGTTGTGATTGCAACAGATGCTGACGTGGACGGAATGCATATCCGGCTTTTACTGCTTACTTTTTTCCTGCAATTTTTTCCGGATCTGGTAAGAAAGGGGCATGTTTATATTTTGCAAACACCTCTGTTCAGAGTGCGAAATAAAAAGGAAACAATTTATTGCTACAGCGATGAAGAACGAAAAGCGGCAATTGAAAAACTTGGGAAAAATCCGGAAATAACCCGATTTAAAGGTCTGGGTGAAATTTCACCGGACGAGTTTAAAAACTTCATTGGTCCGGATATCCGTCTGGACCCGGTGATGATCGGAAAAGAAAATAAAATTGAAGATATTCTTGCTTATTATATGGGTAAAAACTCTCCATCGAGACAAGAATTTATTATTGATAATCTGAAAATAGAAGAAGCTGTTTCTTAAATGATTCGCCAGGGTTTAAATATTTTCCATTTTAATTTCAAATCAAATTTACGGGTAGTAGTTGGCCTTATTTTATCATTCAATGTTTGGGGCCAGCAAAAAGCGCCGGTCAAATTTCTGGTTGACAATGACAATGGTTACTTTGAAATTTTTCTTGATAAATCCAAGCTACTGAAATTGTATAAAGATACACTCACGGTAGGTAAGCATACCGCTGAAATCTGGTCGTACGGTTATGATGTAAAGGAAATTGAATTTACGGTGTTACCAGATACCCTCAATGAAGTGTATGTGAAGCTTGATCGGTCTGCACCGTACCTGGCGTACGCTGAAAGTTATAAAACTTATCGTATGCATTTTCATAAAATGGTTACACTGCCAGTTTCGGCAACGTTGAGCTGTGGAATTGTAAGTGGTATTTTTTTACTGAATGGATATGATCTGAAAAAACAAATTGACCTCGATATGATTGGTTATTTTGTTTCGTCTGACGTAGATGAAATTGAGGCGTACAAAATTGCGGTGGATGAAAACAACAAAAAATATTCGATTTGCAGAGCTGGTTATTACACGTTTGGAGGACTTATGCTGGTTGGAATTGGTACTTCTATCTACACTGGAATAAAATTCAGAAACAATTATGAAGAACCCGTCTATTCAAAACAAAGTCCGTTTTCAACAAGAACGGGATTAAATTTTTCTCCTTCAGGAATAGGTTTTATATATCGCATAGGATGAAAAGTAAAGCAATTAATAAATTAAGTTTTAACCTTTTCGGAAATCTGATTTCTGCACAAGTTGTCGTATTTGTTTTTGCACTTTTTCTGTTCAGTTCCTGCCTGAAGAAAATAGACGGAGTGAATGAACTTAATTCGAATATTTACGATTATGAATATAGCGGAGAATGCTGGTTTTATATTGATGATGCCTATAGTTATTTCAACGATTTTGGTCAGCAGTTTGTGAAGATAGAGGCTGTTTTACCAGAAGAAAAATTTCCCGGTTTGCAGCCAAATCTGATTTTTATAACATGCAATGTGAATGACGAACAAGAAGTGATTTTTAATTCATATATCAACACGAAAGGTGATTTTGAATTTTTCTATGATGCGCAGGTAAGTTCAGATAATGAATATTGCCTGGAGGCTGGTTTGTATATACAGGATCGGGATACAACCATTAACAAGTTTACGCTTTGCACTAATCTGTAGTTCAAAATTTACAAACCAACCTGTTGCTTTAATATTTCGTCTTTGAATGAAGAAAATGAATAAATTAGCATACATGAAAAGTTACCTGTTCAAATCATTTTTAATTCCATTTTTGTTAATTTTCTTTTTGCATGTGAACGCATTTTCACAATTAACCTGGACCGCGCAAAATTCTCTTTTTGCTACCCTTGCTATTAAAGACTCGTATTTCTTTGACACACACACAGGATTTATTGTAGGAGAAGCAGGTAAAATTGCAAAAACAGAAGACGGGGGGCTGAACTGGACATTAATTACCTCACCCGTTACTCTTAATTTGCATGGAATCAGTTTTTCATCAAATACTACAGGCTGGATTGTTGGCGACAATGAAACATTGCTAAAAACTACGGATGGGGGAAATTCATGGGCGGTTGCTGCCCCGCCGAGTGGTACCTCCAGTCATCTTTATGAGATTCAGTTTGTTGATTCGAATCATGGGTGGATCCTTGGCTATTTAGATAATTTTTATACCACGGATGGTGGCAATACGTGGATAGATTTTGATCCAACCGGCGTTGGAAATACGGTATATGATTTAGATTTTATAAATGCTGACGAAGGTTATATTAGCGGGCAGGCTGGTGCGCTTTATCACACATCAGATGGAGGTCAAACATGGGATGTAGTTTCTGTATTATTGGGCTCTGATATTTATTGTGTAGATGCAATAGATGCAAACAATTTATTTATCGGTGGAAGCGGTGGTTTTCTTCATCATTCTGAGGATGGAGGAGACTCGTGGACTGTAGCTGTTTCTTCAGTTGGTTATGCTATTCTGGATATTGATTTTCAAGATGAAAATGTAGGTGTTGCTGTCGGAAATGGATCAACTACGCTGGTCACGGCGGATGGAGGAATAACGTGGTCTCAACCTGTGGTTACGAGTTGTGACCTTACTTGTGTAGACATGATATCAGACGGTATTGGATGGATTGGTGGTTATTGTGGAGTTCTGAGTAAATCTTCGTATGATGAAAACGATGCAACAGTGGTAGCATATGTGGGCACTGACACCGTTTGTAAAAACATTCCTTT
>Ga0268298_10003771_pt1 | contig 15211 bp, 15 predicted proteins | sample WWTPWeurt_MetaG_FD_194462 | JGI IMG/M metagenome (GOLD analysis project Ga0268298, IMG submission 194462) | Activated sludge microbial communities from WWTP in Nijmegen, Gelderland, Netherland - WWTP Weurt | ecosystem: Engineered > WWTP > Aerobic digester > Activated sludge | place... | reverse complement strand
TGGCCACCGACCCGAAGAGCGACGCCTCCCAGTCGGCAAGAATCTCGGTTTCCGCCATGGACGAGGACGCGATGACCGGATAGCGCTCCAGACGCCGCAAGTGGATGAAGCGCGGCGTTCCGTCGAAGGGGGAAGGGGCCCGGGCGTTGGCTTCTGCGGGAATATTGCCCTTTTGCTGGGCGATGATGGGGATGATCTCGCCGAAATTGCCTTCGCCCGGTACGCGGACCAGGGTGGTGCCATCGAGGAGAATCAGGGCGGCCGCCTGGGTCTCGCTGCGCAGAATGCCTCGGATGTCCTCGGCCAGGGCGCCCAGGTCGATGAGTACCACCGCCACACCCAGCAACTTGCCCCCTTCGTCCCGCACGGCCTGACTGAGGCCGATGAACCAGCGGCCGTCATGGACGCGGGACTTGGCGGGATGGCTGATGTGCCGGGTCGGCGCACCGGGGCTCGTCACGGCGGCGTAGTACTCGCGATCAGTGACGGAGGGGGGCTTGCCCCGGCCCGACCAGTGGCGGATCACTCCGGCGCCGTCGAGCAGCAGGATGTCCATGATGGCGCAGTCCAGACCCGCCAGGCGGCGCAATTCTTCGTCACTCGCCGGGCTGCCCGATTTCAGCTCGTCGGCCAGGTGCAGAGCGACGAGAAAGTACTTGTCGAAGGCGCTTTGCATGAAGGCGCCGAAAATCCGGTTATTGAGGCGTACCCGCTCTTCCCCGTGGCGCAGCGCACGTTGCAGGCGATCATGGGCTTCGTAGCCGACCACCCCGGCCGTGAGCAGCATGGCCGCGAGAGTAAAGGCCAGGACGAGGCGTGGGCGGAAGGAAAGGGGGCCGAAAAGGGCGCTCAAGGGGATCGGGGGGCAGGGGAGTGGCGGGAATGACAGGAGGCCATTCCCCGGAGGCCCGCAGATTGTCCGGACGCCACATGGCCAGGTCAAGCTCGACGGTCCTCGACTTCCCCGGGGCTTTCCCGGACGGGCATGGTCGGCGTGCGGCCAAGCGGCGATCGCCTTGAGCAGGGTATTGAATCCAAGCTATAATCACCGGCTTTTCAACCTTGCTCCACCGCAAACGCATGGCGGGGGGCTTCAGCCAAAAGGAGTTTGCATGCGCCATTACGAAATCGTCTTTATCGTCCATCCGGACCAGAGCGAGCAAGTGCCCGGCATGGTCGAGCGCTACCGCGCCATCGTCACCACCCGCGGAGGATCGATTCACCGTCTGGAAGACTGGGGCCGCCGGCAGTTGGCCTACCCCATCCAGAAGATCCACAAGGCCCACTTTGTGCTCATGAACATCGAGTGCGACGGCGAGACCCTGGGCGAACTGGAGCACTCGTTCAAGTTCAACGACGCCGTGCTGCGCCACCTCACCGTCAAGATGAAGGCTGCTGTCACGGCGCCCTCTCCCATGATGAAGGAAGAGAAGTCCAAGTCCCTGCTGGGCGGCGGCGAAGCGGCTCCCGCCGAAGCGGCGGCGGCCTGAGGTTCAGGTACGGGAAGGCAGGCTGAATCGCGTCGAACTCTCCGGCCGGTTGCGCGAGCGCAAGGCGCTGCGTTATACCCCCGCCGGAATTCCCGTCAGCGAAGGTGTCGTGGAACACGCCTCGCAGCAGGAAGAAGCCGGCGCGCTGCGGCAGGTGGCCTGTGAAATTGCCGTCGTGGCCCTGGGCGATCCTGCCCGCTGGCTCCAGGCGGTACCCCTCGGCGGGACGGTCCGCGTGACCGGATTTCTGGCAGCCCGGAGCCGCAACGGCAAGACTCCCGTGCTCCATGTGAATACGATCGAAATTTTGGAAGGAAACGAAAATGGCACGATTCTTCAAGAAGAAGGATGACGACAAGAAAAAGAAGCGCGGCGGCGGTCTCTTCAAGCGCCGCAAGTTCTGCCGCTTCACGGCGGAGAAAGTGGTCGAGATCGACTACAAGGATGTGGATGTGCTGAAGGAATACATCCAGGAAAACGCCAAGATCATGCCGGCTCGCCTGACCGGCACCAAGGCCGGCTATCAGCGCCAGTTGGGCACCGCCATCAAGCGCGCCCGCTTCCTGGCCCTGCTGCCCTACACCGACAACCACCTGTAATTTCCGCGGAGACGAGACATGCAAATCATTCTGCTCGAAAAGGTGGTCAACCTGGGTAACCTGGGGGACATCGTCAAGGTCAAGGACGGCTACGCCCGCAATTTCCTCATTCCCCGCCGCATGGCCAAGCGTGCCACCCCGGCTGCCAAGGCTGAGTTCGAAGCGCGCCGCGTTGAACTCGAGAAAGTGGCTGCCGAGAAGTTGGCCGCCGCCCAGGGCGTCGCCGAGAAGCTTGCCGGCGTCACCGTCAGCGTGGCCCGCAAGGCCGGCATGGACGGCCGCCTGTTCGGTTCCGTCGGCAATATCGATATCGCCGAAGGCCTGAAGGCTGCCGGTTTCGATGTGGACAAAGCGGCCATCCGCCTGCCCGAAGGCCCCTTCAAGGCCATCGGCGAGTTTCCGGTGGAAGTGGCCCTGCACACCGACGTGCTGGCCAGCATCACGGTTGCCGTGGTCGCCGAGTAAGGCTCTCTGCCTCAGCAAAAAGGCCTCGCAAATTGCGAGGCCTTTTTTTCAAGTGTGCCCGGCCGCAGCCGGTTGGGCGTCAAACGAAGGAAACGTCGTTGTCGAGGTTGAAACGCCCACCCATGAAAGCGGCAATTTCGACAGCATCCGCACCGCCTGCTCCGTCGCCGTCGTAGTACAGGTGGCCGATCCCGCTCGGCGCATCGACGGTGTAGTTCAGCGTGCCGGCTCCGCCGGTGAAAACCGAGGCATCCAGAACCAGATCGTCCTTGCCCGTGGCAAATCGAAAGATCTGATCGACACCGTCCAGGCTATCGAGGATGAAGTCGTCGTTGCCACCTTCTCCCCAAAGCTGATCATTGCCGGCGCCGCCCCGGAGCACGTCATCGCCGCCTCCACCCTTGAGGACGTCGTCGCCCGCCCCGCCAAGCAACACGTCGTTGCCGCCTTCGCCGAGAAGCGTGTCGTTGTCTGTACCACCGCTCATGCTGTCACTCCCACCGCCGCCACGCAGGGTGTCATTGCCCGCATCGCCCGTGAGGGTGTCGTTGCCCCCGTCTCCCTTGAGGTTGTCGTCGCCGGCGCCGCCCGCCAGGGTATCGTCTCCGCCGCCGCCGGCAAGGTCGTCGTTGCCTTCGCCGCCCTCGAGACTGTCATTGCCCCCGTCGCCCTTGAGGCGATCATTACCGGCGCCGCCCGCCAGGGTATCGTTGCCGCTGTCGCCATGGAGGGTGTCATTGTCGTCGCCCCCATTCAGGGCATCATCCCCGGCGCCGCCCTTGAGCGTGTCGTCACCGGTCCCGCCATTCAGCGTGTCGTTTCCAGAACCGCCGCTTAGAGCATCCTTGCCGGAGTCACCGAACAGCACGTCGTCATCACGGTCTCCGCTCAGGGAATCGTCGCCGTCTCCACCGAGCAGCATGTCAGTTCCGTTGCCGCCAGAGACAGAATCCTTGCCAGACCCGCCGTTGAGAAGATCGTCGCCCTTGCCCCCACTGAGGGCGTCGTCACCGCTTCCACCGGACAGGATATCGTCTCCGTCTTCGCCGGAAAGGGTGTCACTGTCGTCGCCGCCGGAAAGCAGGTCGTCGTCCGCTCCACCGGACAGGCGGTCGCGCCCGCGACCTCCAAACAGCCGATCCTCGCCGGAATCACCGCGCAGACGATCATTGCCGTCGTCACCGAAAAGATCATCGTTGCCGCCGCCACCGGACAGGTCATCGTTGCCGCCCCGGCCGTGGAATTCGTCGTTGCCGTTACCATGCCGACGGTTGTCGCCGCGGTGATCATCGCCCAACTCGTCGTGGGCGCCATGGTCGTCACCTCCGGGGTGCTCGTTTTCGTCATCACCCAAGTCGTCGCCCACCAGGTAGTCGTCGAGATCTCCGAGGCCAAGGAAGCCGACGAAGGCTGCATAGGTCAGATCGAGGCCCGAAAAAGTGAAGGCGGGCGTCGTTGCGCCTGCGAGATACGCCTCCAGTCCGGTGACTACACCAACCGGGGGAGTGCCGGAGAAGGTCCCCTGCAGGACGAGACGGCCACCGTTCGGGTTGGGCGTGTCGTCCTCGGTGCTGACCAGGGTCAGGGTGACCGTGGTTGCCGTGGCTTCGCTGACCGAAAAGGCGTCGATGTGATCGACGAAGTCTTCCCAGCCGGCGCCGAGGGTGTTTTGAGTAAGGGTGATCATTGTTTGGCTCCGAGTTGCGGGCGGGGGGAGGAAACGGGAACGGTGCATTGCGGGAGGGTGGAGTCCGCAATTTTACCGGTCTGGGTTTCTGCCTTGTCTCGCGTTCTGTCTAGGGTATGAAAAATGCCGGGAGAAGTCCGGGTGCTGTCACCAGCGCAAGAACGGTGCCAAGGGTGCCAGGGCGACGCGAGTGCCGGGATACGCTGATTTCGTGGCACTTTTGGCTCTTGCGGGAGATCAAGGTCGGGCTTGGCCTGGGGCAAATCTCCCGAAGTGGGGGATTTGCCCCGGATCACCCTGGGGCTCCCCGCAGGGCCGATCAGCGGAGGTCCAGCAGACTCTCGTCCCAGGCGGCGTGTTTTTCCAGGCCCAGGAGGTTCGCCACCGTGGCCGCGATATTGGAGAGGCCGGCGTCCTTGGTCTGTTTGAGGCCCAGTTTGCCGCCCGTGACGTTATCCACCAGCAGCAGGGGCACGGGGTTCAGGGTGTGGGCGGTCTTGGCCTTGAAGGAGCCATCTTTGTTGGTGGCGGGCTGGCCGGTTTTCTTGTCCAGTTCGAACATTTCGTCGGCGTTGCCGTGGTCGGCGGTGATCAGCGCCACGCCACCGGCAGCGTCCACCGCCTGGAGCAGGCGGGCGAGGGACAGGTCCACCGCTTCGATGGCCATGCGGGCGGCTTCGAAATTGCCGGTGTGGCCCACCATGTCGCCGTTGGCGAAATTGCAACGCAGGGTCTTGTACTGGCCGCTCTGCAGGGCGGCGATCATGGCGTCGGCGATCTCGGCGGCCTTCATCCAGGGGCGCTGCTCGAAGGGCACGACGTCGCTGGGCACTTCCTGGTAGGTCTCGCCGGCGAACTTGCCGGAGCGGTTACCGTTCCAGAAGTAGGTGACGTGGCCGAATTTCTGGGTCTCGGAGCAGGCGAACTGGGCGATGCCGCCCTTGCTGAACCATTCGCCCATGGTGTTCTTGATGGCCGGCGGGGCGACCAGGAAGCGCTTGGGCAGCTTGAGATCGCCGTCGTACTGGAGCATGCCGGCGTAGGTCACCCTGGGAGCGCGGACCCGGTCGAACTTGGCGAAGGCCGCTTCCTCGAAGGCACGGGTGATTTCGATGGCGCGGTCGCCGCGGAAGTTGTAGAAGACCACCGCATCGCCGTCTTCGATGGTACCCACCGGCTGACCACCCGCGGCGATGACGAAGGGCGGCAGATCCTGGTCGATGGTGCCGGGATTCTGCCCGCGCAGGGCGTTGACCGCCTCGCTGGCATTGGCGAACTGCGGCCCTTCGCCCAGCACGTGGGTCTTCCAGCCCTTGGCCACCATGGGCCAGTTGGCGTCGTAGCGGTCCATGGTGATGTTCTGGCGACCGCCGCCGGAGGCGATGCGGGCGTCGAAACCGTCGCTGGAAATGTCTGCGAGGAAGGCCTCGAAGGGCACCACGTACTCCAGGGCGCTGGTTTCCGGCACGTCGCGGCCGTCGAGCAGGGCGTGGATGCGCACGGTCTTGAGGCCCTCCGCCTTGGCCTGGACGACCATGGCCTTGAGGTGGTCGATGTGGCTATGGACGTTGCCGTCGGAGAAGAGGCCGATGAAGTGGATCGTGCCCGCTTTTCCGTTTGCTCCGGCCTTGGCGCCGGCAACGATCTGCTGCCAGGCCTCGCCCTGCCAGATGGCCCCGGAGGCGATGGCATCCGACACCAGCGCCGCGCCCTGGGCATAGACCTGGCCGGCGCCGATGGCGTTGTGGCCGACTTCGGAATTGCCCATGTCGTCGTCGGAGGGCATGCCCACCGCCGTACCGTGGGCCTTCAGGCGGATGTGGGGGTGCTTGGCGAAGAGGGCGTCGAGGGTCGGCTTTTTGGCGGCGGCGATGGCGCTGCCCACGTCGTTCCTGGAAATGCCGTAGCCGTCCAGGACGATGATGACGACGGGACCGGGCACGCCGGCAAAGGTGGGGAGTTTATGCAGCATGGGGGGTTTCCTGACTGGGGGCTGGAGCGTCGTGAAGGCGCAAAAAGGCGCTCATTTTAACGCTTCCCCGCAGCCCTCAGCCGGCGCCGGGCAGGGAATTCCCGTCGCGGCAGGCGCTCAAGCGAGACTGCCGGGGGAGGTCACGCCGTGCGCCGGAAGCGCTCGGCCAGCCAGGCGCCGACATCCGCCAGTTCGTCTTCGGAAACCGTGTGGTCCATGGGGTAGAGATGCCAGCTCAGGTCGTAGCCGCGTGCGTGCAGCACATCCCGCGCCTGGGCGCCGAGGGCCAGGGGAACGATGTCGTCTTCGGCGCCATGGCCGGCGAACAGCGGCGTGGCACGACTGGGCTCGCACTCGGCTCCGGTGAGCAGAGAAGGTGCGGGAATGTAAGCCGAGAGGGCGACGACGCCGGCCAGGGGCTGCGGGTGAGTCAGGCCGACCGTATAGGCCATGGCGCCGCCCTGGGAAAATCCTGCCAGTACGATGTTCCCACAGGGAATACCGCGCTGGTTCTCACGGTCGATCAGGCGGCGGATGTCGCTGCGGGAGCTGACGATGCCGACCTCGTCCACCTCGCGCTCAATGCCGTTGGCTTCGATGATGTCGTACCAGGCCGGCATGATGTAGCCGCCGTTGCAGGTGACGCGGATTTCCTGCGCATGGGGAAAGATGAAGCGCACCGCCAGGTCTGCCGGCAGTCGAAGAAAGGGGATGGCCGGGGCGAAATCGCTGCCGTCCGCGCCCAGACCATGCAGCCAGATGACGGCGAATTCCGGCTTGGGTGCTGTTTCGATCTCGATGGCTGGGAGGAGGATGTTCATGGGGCCTACGTTCGGTGGCGGGGGAGCAGTGCAGCAAGCGGCCATCCGATCGACGGCACAGGGCAGCACCATGACATGGTTGTGTTGCCCTTGTCACGCCGACTGCATGGGGGTTAACCATGCATGAGAGCGTCGCCGGCGGATTTCGGCGTCGCCCGGCGGCCTCGCGGGCCGCGCTCGCGCCTCCGGACGACAGGGCTTCCGGCCGGGATGTCTCGCTCATGGCCCGCATGGCCCCGATCCCGAACGTTCATTCCGGGAGGGCCACGCGTCCTTGCGTTGCACGCGGTGGGGGCCTTTTCCGGCGCGGCCGGTTTTCGTAAGAGACTGTTTCCACTGTCCTGCGGGAGACTTGGGGCTGCGTTATTCGGTCATGTCGTCCTCGAAAGAAAAGCCATGACCCCCTGGTTCCGAATTGCTCCCCTGGCCCTTGTGGCTCTCCTGACGGGCTGTGTCGTCGCGCCACCGCCGCGGCCCTATTACGATCAGCCCATCGTCGTCGCGCCGCCTGCACCCCGGGTTGAGTACGCGGGACCGCCTCCCGCGTTTGGACATATCTGGATCGGAGGCTATTGGGCCTGGACCGGCCATCGCCATGACTGGGTTCCCGGCCATTGGGAGGCGCATCGGCCGGGATACCACTGGGCGCCCCACCGCTGGGAACGCCACGGCGATCGCTGGCATGAACAGCGGGGGCGCTGGGAACGCCACCATGGGGGGCGGCGCTGAAGGTATCCTTGGCAGCCGTAGAACTTGCTGCGGAGACACCATGCGAATCCACCAGCTTCCCGTCGGCGCGCGCTTCGAGTACCAGGGCGCGGAATGGGTCAAGACCGCTCCCATGTTGGCCAACGGCCCGGGCGGCCAGCGCCTCATCCCGCGCCACGCGGTGCTCAAGCCCCTCGATCCGGGCGTCACCGTGCCTTCGGGACTGCCCCCTCTCGATCGTGCCGCCATACTCCTGGCCTTCGAGACCTTCTGCCAGACCTGCACGCCCTGGATTTCCGAGGGCCATGCCAAGGCCTTCGAGCAGGCCCGACGCGCTTTTGTAGACGCCGTGGGCCAGTAGTCAGTCCCACGGCCTTGCCTGGGGGCCGGGCCGAGCAAGCCCCGCGGGAGTGACGCGCAAGCGTCAGTGGGAGCCGTCCGGGATGGCGTCCGCCCGCCATGATCCGGGCTCCCTCCGACCCATGTTGGGGCCGCGCTGGTACACTCCGGCCATGAATTCCCGCTCCCCTGCCTCGAATCCTGCCGACTCCGCCGTTGCCCAGTTGCGGGTGCCTCCCCACTCGATCGAGGCGGAGCAGTCCGTTCTCGGCGGTCTCCTGCTCGATAACCAGGCCTGGGATCGCATGGGCGATCTGGTCGCCGATACGGACTTCTACCGCGACGAGCACCGGCGCATCTTCCGCCAGATCCGGCTTCTGCTGGAAAACGGAAAGCCCGCCGACGTGGTCACGGTGGCCGAAGCCCTGGACGGCCTGGGGGAGGGGGAACGCACCGGGGGCCTCGCCTATCTGGGGGAACTCGCCGCCAATACGCCGTCGGCGGCGAATATCAGGCGCTATGCCGAAATCGTGCGCGAGCGGGCCGTCCTGCGGCAACTGGCAGCCACCGCCGATGAGATCGCCGCCCATGCCCTGAATCCCCTGGGGCGTGATGCGGAATCCATCCTGGACGAAGCCGAAGCCCGTATCTTTGCCATCGCCGAAGCGGGGGCAGGCCACAGCGACGGCTTCGTGCACATCAACCCCCTGCTCACCCAGGTGGTCGAGCGCATCCAGGAGTTGCACGACCGGGAAAACCCCTCCGACATCACCGGCGTTCCCACGGGTTTCGCCGATCTGGACCAGAAAACCTCAGGCTTCCAGCCTGGCGACCTCATCATCGTCGCCGGCCGGCCCTCGATGGGTAAAACGGCCTTTGCCCTCAATATCGCGGAAAACGTGGCGGTGGATTCCGGTTTGCCGGTGGGGGTGTTTTCGATGGAAATGGGGGGTACCCAGCTCGCCATGCGCATGCTGGCGTCCATCGGCCGTCTCGATTCGCACCGGGTGCGCACCGGGCGGCTCAACGACGATGAATGGGCGCGGCTCTCCTTCGCCCTGGGCAAGCTGCACGAGGCGCCCATCTACATCGACGAAACCGGGGGCCTCACTCCGGGCAACCTGCGCGCCCGGGCCCGGCGTCTGGCGCGCCAATACGGCGGCAAACTGGGTCTGCTGGTCATCGACTACATCCAGCTCATGAGCACCAATCGCCAGGGGGAAAACCGGGCCACCGAAGTGTCGGAAATCTCCCGCTCGATCAAGTCCCTGGCCAAGGAACTCCAGGTGCCCATCGTCGCCCTCTCGCAGCTTTCCCGTAAGGTCGAGGAGCGCAACGACAAGCGCCCCATGATGTCCGACCTGCGGGAGTCGGGCGCCATCGAGCAGGACGCCGACGTGATCCTGATGATGTACCGGGAGGAGTACTACAAGCCCGAAACCCCGGACAAGGGCATTGCCGAAGTCATCATCGGCAAGCAGCGTAACGGCCCCACGGGCACGGTGCGCCTCGCCTTCCTGGGCGAATACACGCGCTTCGAGAATCTCGCCCAGGGGGGCGGCGGGGCTTACTGATTGAACGCAGTCGCTCAATCCACGCGGCGGGCGCTGATGGTGTAGGGAACCTTGTCGGGCAGGCGGCCGTCGTGGCTGCCGTCAGCGTCTTCCAGTTGCGGGTGCACCAGGAAGGGAATTCTGCCCCGGCTGCCGGGAAGCGGAACGTCGCTGCCCACGTTGAAGGCGATCCAGTTCATCTCCCATACGCCGAAGAGAATCTTGCGCAAGGCGGCGAGCTTGCTGTCCCGGTCCGAGATGCCTTCCAGGGCGATGACCCGCCGCACGTCGCTGGGGTCCACCGGAATCCAGCCGTAGCCGGGCACGTAGAACTCGGCCCGCACGTGCTGGGCCGTGGTTGCCCGGTCATCGCTGAGGCCGAGGCTGCGGAACAGCCTTGACGGGCCGACGCGCAGCCCATAGACGCAACGGGCCGGGATGCCGATGCCGCGGCACAGGGCAACCAGCAGGCCGTTGATGTCGGCGGAACGTCCACCGTATAGCCGGGCATCGAGTTGGCGGCGGATGTCGCCACCCCCGACGCCGGGCAGGGCGGGGTCGTAGATGCTGTTCTCGATCACCCAGTCGTAGAGCGCCTTCACCTGGGCCACCGGATCCTTGATGCGGCCGACGATGCGCTCACCCAGGCGATGAGCTTCGTCGTCATTGGGAATCAGGCGCGACGCTTGCAGGTTGCGGCGCAGAATGTCCTCACGCTCGGGGGCGACGGTGCGCTTGGTGACGTCGAAATGGCGGTCGGCGGTGGTGACCGTGGTGGTCAGGCGGATGTGCGGCTCGACGCCGCTGTTCCATTCGCAATAGAACACTTCAAGGTCACCGTCCGGCAGGCGGCGCAGGCTCGCCGATTCCGGGTTGCCCTTCCAGGCGTGGCCCAGGGTGCGCTGAAAGAGCATGTCCTGATTGAGCGGCAAGGGGAGCCACAGGCGTGTCGGCCCCAGGGCGCGCTTCAATTGCACCGTGGTGGTGACTTCGTAGGTTCTCCACTCCTCTGGAGGCTCGGGGGCCTTGACCGGCGGCAGGCGGCTGGCCGAGGAGCCCTGCGGAGGATGCTCGATGATCGGTTCGTCCGCCGTATGAACGACCGGGGCGGGCGGCTTTGCAGGGGTGGGCGCAGGCTTGCGCGCCGCAGCCTTGCGGGCCGGTTTGGCGGAGCGCGAGGCAGGCGCAGTGGGCTTCTTTTTGGCCGCCAGGGTTTCGGTTCCGACCAGGGAGGCGACGGCGGCAGCCAGAAAATGGCGACGTTTCAAGGGCATACTCCGTAAAGCGAGCTGGGGCTGAAACGAAAAGGCCGTGTCCTTAGACACGGCCCCCGACGAATGAGGCGGATTATAGCACTTCGGCAGCGTGGTCGGCCAAACGGGACCGTTCGCCGCGCTGCAGGGTGATGTGGCCGGAATGGGGCCAGCCTTTGAAACGGTCCACCACATAGGTGAGGCCGGAGCTGCCCTCGGTCAGGTAGGGGGTGTCGATCTGGGCGATATTGCCCAGACAGATGACCTTGGTTCCCGGTCCGGCCCGGGTGACCAGGGTTTTCATCTGTTTGGGCGTGAGGTTCTGCGCCTCGTCGATGATGAGGTATTTCTTGATGAAAGTGCGGCCGCGCATGAAATTGAGGGACTTGACCTTGATGCGGGAACGGATCAGATCGCGGGTCGCCGCCCGTCCCCATTCGCCGCCGTAGGGCCCGCCCTCGTCCTCGCTGTGGTTGAGGACGTCGAGGTTGTCTTCCAGGGCACCCATCCAGGGCGCCATCTTCTCTTCCTCGGTACCCGGCAGGAAGCCGATGTCCTCGCCCACCGGCACGGTGACGCGGGTCATGATGATTTCGGTGTACAGCTTGTTTTCCAGCACCTGGGTGAGGCCCGCGGCCAGGGTCAGCAGGGTCTTGCCCGTTCCCGCCTGGCCGAGGAGGGTGACGAAATCGATGTCCGGATTCATGAGCAGGTTCATGGCGAAATTCTGCTCCCGGTTGCGGGCCGTGATCCCCCACACCGCGTTCTTGGGGTGGGTGTAATCGACCAGGGTCTCCAGGACGGCGGTCTTGCCCCCCGTCTCCTTGACGATGGCGGAAAAGCCGTCCGCTTCCAGCCAGACGAATTCATTGATGAGCAGGCTGGGACACAGGGGCCCCTTGATGCGGTAATAGGTCTTGCTGTCCCGCTTGCCGGATTCCATGCCCTGGCCGTGCTTGTCCCAGAAATTCTCGGGCAGCGCCCGGGTGCCGGTGTAGAGGATGTCGGTATCCTCCAGCACCTTGTCGTTGAAATAGTCCTCCGCCGGCAGGCCCAGGGAGCGGGCCTTGATGCGCATGTTGATGTCCTTGGACACCAGGATGACCGAACGCTTGGGGTGCTTGCGCTGGAGGTGGATGACCACCGCCAGGATCTGGTTGTCCACCTTGGAGGTGGGCAGGGCGGGGGGTAACTCGGAACTGATGGCCTCGGTCTGCAGGAAGAGGTTTCCCGAAGCCAGCTTGCTCGATGGTTCAAAGAGGGGGATGCCGTGCTCGATGGCGTCCTCGCCCTTGGCCAGCAGGTCGTCCAGGATGCGCGAAACCTGGCGGGCATTGCGGGCGATTTCCGACATGCCCTTCTTGTGATTGTCCAGTTCCTCCAGGGTCATCATGGGGATGAACACGTCGTGCTCCTCGAAGCGGAAGAGGCAGCTCGGGTCGTGCATGAGCACATTGGTGTCGAGGACGAAAATCTTGCTGGGGGCGGCTTTCTTGGCGGCGGGCTGGCGCGGCATCGGGGAATCTTTCCTGGGAAAGGGTCAGAGGGTCTGCACGAAATCGAGCACTTCCTGGGCATGGCCGGGAACCTTCACCCCCCGCCATTCCCGGCGCAGCACGCCCATGCGGTCGGCAACGAAGGTACTGCGCTCGATGCCCCGTACCGCCTTGCCGTACAGGGTTTTCATCTTGATGACCCCGAACAGGGTCGAGGCCGTTTCGTCCTTGTCGCACAGGAGTTCGAAGGGAAGCTCCTGTTTGGCCTTGAAGTTCTCGTGGGATTTGAGGCTGTCGCGGGAAATGCCGAAAACCACTGCACCGGCCGCGACGAAGCGCTCGTGCAGGTCGCGGAACTGCTGCGCTTCGGTGGTGCAACCCGGCGTGCTGTCCTTGGGGTAGAAGTAGAGAACGATGACCTTGCCGGCCTGGGCTGCCGGGGTAAACGTGCCGCCTCCGGTGGCGGCGAGGGAGAAATCGGGCAGGGCTTGAGCGAGCATCGGGGGGCTTTGCGTTGTCATGGGCGCTTGCATTGTGGGGAAAAGATCGGCGCAGGGTCAAGCGGGCCGACCGCCCGCCCGAAGTTCGGCGCGGAGAGAATTCCGCTAAACTCGCGGCTTGCCTTCCTGTCCCCGTCTTGCCCATGACCGCCACCGAAAAGAAGTCCGGCCCTCGCCGCAATGTGCTCCTCGATGCCCTGCGGGCCGATTACGCCGTCTTCCGCGACACCCTGCCCCTGGCCATCGGGATTCACAAGGTCTTGCGCGAGCGGCATCCCGATTTCGAGGCGCCCGCCCTGCGCACCGCCCTGCGCCTGCACACCACGTCCACCGCCTATCTCAAGGCCATCGCCAAGGCAGAGCAGCGCTTCGATCTGGACGGGGCGCCGGCGGGGGAAGTCAGCGCCGAACAGCGGGAGCAGGCCGAGACCGAACTGCGGGAACGCTTCAAGAAGGCTGCCGATCGCCGCAAGAACGAGGCCGAAGCTGCCCGGCGGCAGGAAAAGCTGGAGGAACTGGCGCGCAAGTTCAGCCGCAACTGAGAGCCTTGGCGGGATCCCCGTGCAGCCTGATCAGTGCGTTTCCCGCAGCGAGCGCATCCCGGTCGGGGCGATCCATTACAACGTCCGCCATTGGGGGCCGCCCGGGGCGCCGCTCATTTTCATGCTGCACGGCTGGATGGATTCCTCGCCCACCTTCCAGTTCGTGGTCGAGGCCCTGGAGGGCGAGTGGCACGTCGTCGCTCCGGACTGGCGGGGTTACGGGGCCAGCACCTGGCTGGGGCGACCCTACTGGTTCGCCGATTACTTTGCCGACCTCGAGATTCTGCTGCGCCATTTTTCGCCGGACTCCCCCGCACGGCTGGTGGGACACAGCATGGGGGCAAGCATCGCTGCGGCCTACGCAGGCGCGCGGCCCGAGCGGGTTCGTGGTCTGGTCATGCTCGATTTTCTCGGCCTGCCCCAGGCCGGTGCGGACGAGGCGCCGACGCGGCTCCGCCATTGGCTGGAAACCCTGGACGATCCGCCAGCCCTGCGGAGCTATGGGGATTGCGCGGAACTCGCACGGCGCCTGCGTTTCTCCAACCCCCGCCTGAGCGTGGCGCGGGCCCAATTCCTGGCCCGGGAGTGCGGGCGCGCGACGCCCGAGGGAAGAATCGTCCCGGCCTGCGACCCCTGGCATCGGCACCCGGCGCCGGTTCCCTATCAGGTCGCGGACGCCATGGCGTGCTGGCGTGCCATCAGCGCGCCGGTCCGCCTTCTCGTCGCCGAGCAGGGTTACGTGGCGCAGCGTTTTGCCGAAGATGGAGCCGAGCTCGCCCGGCGCCTGGCGTGTTTCTCGCGTCTGGTTCGGGAGGACATCGCCGATTGCGGCCACAATCTGCACCACGACCAGCCGGAGCGTGTGGCCGCCGCAATCGAAAATTTCTTCCAGGTCGCGGAGCGCGGATAGGAATTCGACTGCCAGGATGCGCGTCAGGGCAGGCGGCGCCCCCAGTAGGCGGCAATGTCGACCATGCGGTTGGCGAATCCCCACTCGTTGTCGAACCAGATGAACACATTGAGCAGGCGATCGCCGCACAGGCGGGTCTGGCTGCCGTCGACGATGGCCGATTCGGGGCTGTGGATGAAGTCCGTCGAGGCGTGGGGTTCCTCGGTCCAGCCAATGCGCCCGCCGGAACCCGCAGCGGCCTGCCGCAGGCAGGCATTGACCGTGGCGAGGTCCGCGGGCCGGCCCAGACGGGCCACCAACTCGATAGCGGAAACGTTGGGTACCGGGATGCGGATCGCCTTGGCATCGATGCGGCCGCACAGATGGGGCAGCAGCCGTTCGACGCCCCGGGCCAGTCCCGTGGCCACCGGGATCATGGACTGCATGGCCGAACGGGTACGGCGCAAATCCGCGTGGTGGTAGCCGTCGACCAGGGGCTGGTCGTTCATGACCGAGTGCAGGGTGGTGAGGAGGCCCTGCTCGATGCCGAAAGTCTCGTCCAGCAGGGCAAGCAGCGGCACGACGGCATTGGTGGTGCAGGATGCGGCGGAAACGATGCGTTCGCGCCCGCTCAGTCCGGCTTCATTGAAACCGTAGACGACGGTGCGATCCACATCCTCGGCGCTGTGGGCCGGTTGGGAAAGGAGCAGGCGGGGGCATCCGGCGGCGATGAAGGCCTCCAGTTCGCCGCGGTGAGCATAGCGGCCCGAAGCCTCGACCAGGAGATCGATGCCCAGGGCCTTCCAATCCACGTCCTGCGGCCTTGGGCCGTGGCTCACCGCAATGGGCTGGCCGTCGATGAGCAGGGTGTCGGGCGCAAGGCCCACCTGAGCGGCG
>Ga0268298_10003768_pt1 | contig 15224 bp, 17 predicted proteins | sample WWTPWeurt_MetaG_FD_194462 | JGI IMG/M metagenome (GOLD analysis project Ga0268298, IMG submission 194462) | Activated sludge microbial communities from WWTP in Nijmegen, Gelderland, Netherland - WWTP Weurt | ecosystem: Engineered > WWTP > Aerobic digester > Activated sludge | place... | reverse complement strand
TGCCGGCAGAAGCGGCTCCACCCGGCTCCAGAACGCATCCGTCACTTCCCACGACTTGGCGGCCATCTACACGAACTCAGCAAGAACGAAAGCCGTATTATCGGTTAATTACGGACAAGTTCTTAGCCTCGTACTGCGTGTGATTCCGACGCCAAGTATTACGCGTGCAAATTTCAGTCACGTGACATCACGCTACGGGGCATGGGCTGCAGCTCAGAGATCGGCGCGGGGCTCCCAGGTGTAGCCGCGGCGGGTGATTTCGGCGGTGATGCGCGCCATCGCCTCGTCGACGCGACCCGCCGGCCCCTTCATGCCCAGTTCGATGTGTCGCGGCAGCCCCTCCCCGCCCACGCTGGGCAGGCTGAACAGGGTGGCATCGGGAAAATCGGCCGTGATTGCTTCCATCAGGTCGATGAGCTTGCCCTCCAGCGCCTCCCAGACGACGACCGAACGCTCGATGTAATCAGTGCGGTGGTGCAACCCGGCAAAGCAGGTGTCCAGCACCCATTCGACCATCGGCCAGGCCATGACCGGAAAGCCGGGCACGAAGAAATGATTGCGGATCGAGAAGCCGGGAATGCGGTTGTAGGGGTTGGGGATGATCGCGCTGCCTTCCGGATAAACGCCCATCTGCAAGCGCTGGGGCGTGATCTCGTCACCAAAGCGGGCGCGGATCTCTGCCTCGGCCTCGGGGTGCAGCGCCAGCGGCAGGCCGAGCGCGGCGGCGGCTGACTGGCGGGTGTGATCGTCGGGCGTGGCGCCGATGCCGCCAAAGCTGAACACGATGTCGGTGCCGGCGAAGCTTTCTTTGAGGGCCTGCACAAGGCGCGGCGGCTCGTCGGCCACGTAGCGCACCGAAGCCAGGCGCAGGCCGCGGGCCTTGAGCAGCTCCAGCAATTTGGCAAAGTGTTTGTCCTCGCGACGGCCGGAGAGGATTTCGTCGCCGATGATGATTGCGCCGAAGGACGGCGTGGTGTCTGCACTCATTCAATTCACCTCGATGATGTTGTCGCGCTGCCGCGCCACGCGCAGCGCCGACAGCAGGTAATGCACAAACGCCAGCCCCGAGAGCGCCGGCGCGAACAGGTTGATCAGCGGCACATGGGCCATGGCCGCCCCCAGCAGGCCAACTCCGAACAGCCCGCCCGACTGTGCGGCGGGCAGGGCCTTCATCTCGAACTTGTCGGCGTGGGCCATCAGCGCGTCGTAGCTAAAGGCGCGCTGGTTGAGCCAGGCGGTGAGCAGCAGCGAAATCAGCAGCCCGGCGCCCGGAATCAGCCACAGGGGCAGGCTCAGCACCAGCAGCACGATGAATTGCAGCACCGAAGTGAGCGCGTTCCAGACGCTGCCCACCTGACTGCCGCCGGCCCGCCGGGCGATATCGGCGTAATCGGTGGCGGCCACCCGCTCCAGCATCAGCGGCAGCGCCACCGCGGCCACCAGAAAGGCCGCCGTCACATAAATCATGGGCAGCGCCAGCATCACCAGGCCAATCTTGAACATCAGGAGCGCCACGAGCAGCGCACCTTCCGATGACGCCAGCCAGCCGCCGACCAGTGGCAGCGCGGTGATGAAGTGAGTGCCCAGATCAGCCAGCGCGCCCCAGTTCATCACGAGAAGGCTGGTCCATACCACGCTGGCCACCAGCGTCGGCCACATCAGGTGCCACAGGATGCCCGGCCGCCCCAGGCTGCGGGCTGCCGAGAAATACGAAATCAGGATGGTTTTCATGCCGGACAGAACCTTTATTCAATTGGCGCCGCGCGCCGGGTCGCTACGGTTGACGCAGGTCGGGCGAACAGGTTCGCCGCCGGCCATTTTCGCCCATTGGTAACACCGGGTCACGGCGCGATCACGCCGCAGGCCCGCAGCCCGCTTTCGACTGCCGCAGCGGCCAGATCGCGGCGCCCGGCCGTGGCCAGCTCGCGGGCTTCGTCCGGATGCACGATCACGCCGGCTTCAAACAGCACGGCGGGCACGGTGGACGTCTTGAGCACCACCAGGTTGTCGTAGAAATACACGCCGTTGGCCTCGTCGGCCCACGGCCGCCCCCCCGCGCCGGGCGCCGTTTCGGCATGGTGCGCGGTGGGCTTGAGCCCGGCCGCACGCAGGGCCGCGCCAATCCCGCTGGCGCACGCCAGGCTTTCGGCAAGCCGCGGGTTAAGCCGCGACACGAACAGCGAAAAGCCCGAGGCGTGGGTGGAATACAACTGCTCGCGCCCGTTCCAGATCCACGGCTGCTGGTATTCCGCCTTCACCGAATCGTGGTGGATCGACAGGAAGAACTTCGCCCCCGCCGCCTCGGCCTGCGGCGCGCGGGCGCGCAAATCCGCCATCTCACCACGATGGCCGATCAGGCGCACCGGCACGCCCGCTGCCATGAGCCGCGCCGCGATCACCGCGGCGAGCGACTGGTTGTACTCAAATTCCGCCACGCCGTAGGCGCTGGTGGCGCCGGGCCGGGCCAGAAAATGCCCCACGTCGATGGCCACCGGCGCCGCGCCTGCACTGCACACGGCAGGCAGCGCGGCCGCCAGCAAAAAGGCCTTCCTAATCATGCGCAGCCTCCACCTGACGCAGCCGAAAACCCCGGCTGGCCAGCAATTCGAGCAATCCACCGGCCCCGCCAAAATGGCCGGCCCCCACCGCGATGAAGGCCCGCTGCCCCGGCTGCAAGCGGGCGGCAATGGCGTCGGCCATCTCCCGGTTGCGTGCGTCGAGCAGTTCGGCCAGAAGCGGCGCCATCTCCGGACTCGCGGCATCCTCCCGCAACAGGCGATCGATCTCATCCACCTGGCCTGCCCGCCACGCGGCCAGCAGGCCGGCAAAGTAGGTCGGCGCCGTGTCGTCTTCGACCAAGGCGATGATTTCAGCAAGGCTGGCCCGCTGGGCCGCCGCGCCGCCGGCAGCCAGCGCCCGGATCTGCCGATCGACGTTCTCCAGCGCCGCCAGCGGCAGACCCCGCTCTCGCGCCGCGCGGGCCAGCCACAGATCAACACCGTGCTCGGTGCCAAAGCCGGCCTGCTGCGCCGCCCGCACCGTGAGCAGGGTGCCTGCCATCCACGGCTGCAGGCGCTGCAGCGCCTCGCCCGGCACACCCAGCCGCGCCGCCACCGCGGCCAGCCTCGGGCGCAGCGCCGGTGGCAGCAAGGCGTCGAGCTGCTGCCCGGCCGGCAACAGCGCCGCCTCGCCAAGTCGCCTGGCGAGCAGCGGATCGGCCGGATCGAGTTCCAGCGCCAGGCTGTCGGCAGCGGCCAGCGCTTTCTGCACATCCGCCGGCAGCGGAAAACACGCCGCATCGCACACGTGAATCGTGCCGTACAGCCAGGCCCGCAGTTCGCCCCGGGCGTCCGACAGTTCCCACAGGTAGAGCGGCCCCTTTGCCGCCGCCGCGCCGGCCCACAGCAGCACGGCCGCCATCACCAACCCGCGCCAGGCCCGCTTGCCGCCTTTATTCAACACCGAAGCACTCAAGCCAATTTCTCCACCCGCTACAATGCGCGACTCTCAAAGGCCCGAATCATGCCCGAAACCCCTCAGTCCCCGTCCACCCGACTTCCGCCCGCCATCCTGCTGCTCGGCCCCACCGCCAGCGGCAAGACCGCCTGCGCACTGGAACTGGCCCGCACGCTGCCGATCGAAATCATCAGCGTCGATTCCGCCCTGGTGTACCGGGACATGAACATCGGCACCGCCAAGCCCAGCGCCGCCGAACTGGCCGCCTGCCCGCACCACCTGATCGACATCCTCAGCCCCGAAGAAGCCTACTCCGCCGCCCGCTTCTGCGAAGACGCCCGCCGGCTGATGGGCGAAATCACCGCCCGCGGCCGCATTCCGCTGCTCACCGGCGGCACCATGCTGTATTACAAGGCCCTGCGGGAAGGCCTCTCGGAACTCCCCGAAGCCGCCCCCGAACTGCGCCGCGAGATCGAGGAGGCCGCCGCCCGTGACGGCTGGCCCGCACTGCACGCCGAACTCGCCCGCCTCGACCCCGACGCCGCGGCGCGCCTGCAACCCAACGACGCCCAGCGCATCCAGCGCGCCCTCGAAATCGTCCGCCTCACCGGCCAGCCGCTGGCCGCCAGCTACGCCCGCCGCGAAGCCCGCGTGGACACCCACCGCTTCATCCCCGTCACCCTCGCCCCGAGCGACCGCGCCGTGCTCCACGCCCGCATCGCCCGACGCTTCGACACCATGCTGCTGGCCGGTTTCGTCGACGAGGTGATCGCCCTGCGCAAGCACTACCAGCTCGACCCCAACCTGCCCTCGATGCGCTGCGTCGGCTACCGCCAGGCGCTCGAATACCTCGACGGCTACTGCGACCTGCCCACCTTCCGCGACAAGGGCATCTTCGCCACCCGTCAGCTCGCCAAGCGGCAAATCACCTGGCAACGCAACTTCCGCGAAAGCTGGGGCGATCTGGTCGAGGTGGATTGCCTTGCGGCGGGCATGGAAAAACAGGTGCAGCACATCGTCGAAAGCAGGCTGGACTAAGGCTGTCGACTGTCATTTCCGGGCCCGCGCCCGGAGACGAAAAACCCGGATGCGTGGGCTATGCTTGGTGGAAGAAGCCCTCCACCAGCGCGACCGGGAGACGTCATGAAAACCCTCAGTTCAATCCAGGTTCACGGCGCCAAACCCCGGCGGATCGAACTCCTGCAGGGCGATCTCACCGATCTCGGCGCAGACGAAGGCTTCGACCTCCTCGTCGTCTCCGCCTTCCCCGACGACTACCTGCCGACCCGCACATCCCTCATCGGCGCGCTGCACCGCAAGGGCCTGTCGGTTGCCGCCCTGGCCCAGGACAAAAGTGTGGACCTGCGGGACAACTTCGCCTGCTGGCTCTCGCAGCCCCTCAGCCCGACAGATCCGGGTCTGCGCTTCTCGCGCATCCTGTGCTTCGAGCCCAGCAAGCGCGGCGCGCCGCCGGAAGTCGTCGGCGACATTTTTCGCGCCCTCATGCCCATCCTCGCCGAAGAGCCCAACATCAACAGCATCGCGCTGCCCATCGTCGCCGCCGGCAACCAGGGCTGCAGCGTGGCCGAAATGCTTCCCCCGTTGCTCGACGCGGCGCTGGGCTGGCTCGAAAAAGGCCTGCCGCTCGACTGCATCAAGATCGTCACTCTGAGTGACGCCAAGGCCGCCGAGGCCGAGCGAATTTTCAACGCACGCAAACGCAGCTACCTTGCCCCCGGCCCTGTTGCCGCGGTCTCCGTGCCGCCCACGCCGGCGGGCGACGATTTTCTCCTGGGTGGCGGGATCGACCGCGGCAGCGCAAGTGACGGCGATCTGCGCAGTATGGAGATCGGAATGGCCGACGCGGACACCGAGCCTGTTTCCACCTTTGAAACGCCGCCCCCACTCGAACCCGAGTACGACGTTTTCATCAGCTACTCGCGCAAAAACGCCCACGACAGCGAAATGCTCGAAAAAGCCCTGCGCCAGCACCGGCCGGAAATCCGCATTTTCGTGGACCGTAAAAACCTCGACGTAGGCAGCGCCTGGCAGATCGAAATCTTCGAAAGCCTCGACAAATGCCGCAAGGTCGTCGCCATGCTGTCGCCCGAATACATCGCCTCGAAAGTCTGCAAGGAAGAGTTCAACATCGCCTGGCTGCGCGGCCGCGAAGCGGATGACGACATAATTTTTCCGCTCTATCTCTACTCCGCGCCGCTGCCCACCTACATGAAGTACAAAAACTTCCTCGACTGCCGCGAAGGCGAGGCCCAGCGCATCGAAGAAGCCTCCCGGCGCCTGCTCGACACCCTGTTTCCACCGACGGCCGATGCATGAGCGCCGCCAGACTTCCGCAGCTGCTCGCCCTGCTCATCGCACTTCTTGCCGGCCCCGTCCGGGCCAATGAAGCGCAACCCCTGCCGATCACGCCCGACGCCCCTGCGGTAGCCGAAATCGACGCAGCGGCAGCCACCGTGATACCCGCCGAGCCGCCCGATCCCGGCCCGGCCGTCATCCTGCCCGACACCCTCAAATGGACGCCCCTGCCCGACAGCCCCGAGTCCAGCCAGGTCTGGCTGCACGGGGGCGAAACGGCCCACGGCCCCACCCTGCTGCGGGTCAGGCTCGCCGCCGGCGGCCGGGTCGGAGTCCGGGCTTATCCGGACGAGCGCATCTTCAGCGTGCTGGCCGGCACCCTGTCCGTGGGCTTCGGCAGCATCTTCGATGAAACACGGATGCACGACATTCCGGCCGGCGCCGTCTTCGTCGCCCCCGCCGACCAGCCCCACTACCTGTGGGCCCGCGACGGCGACGCCGAATATCAGGTCGGCGGCGGCGCAATTCCCGACATCCGCACCCCCTGAACGCACCGGGGTAAGCCACCGGCCCCGTCATCCGCCCCGCCCCCGGATGTTAGAATTTCGCTTTGGTATGACACAGGTGACCCCCGATGGAATTTACAGAACAACTTCGCGTTGAAGTCCAGCGCTCCGTGGCGGCCTCCCTGGCCGAAGACATCGGCACCGGCGACCTCACCGCCCGACTCATCCCCGCCAGCCGCAACGCCCGTGGCCGCGTGATTACCCGCGAAGAAGCCGTGCTGTGCGGCACCGCCTGGTTCGACGCCACCTTTGCCGCGCTCGAGCCCGATGCCTCGGTGATCTGGCACGCCCGCGACGGCGAGCGCCTCAAGCCCGGCCAGCTGCTGTGCGAAGTCGACGCCTCGGCCCGCGCACTCCTCACCGCCGAGCGCACCGCCCTCAACTTCATCCAGCTGCTCTCGGGCACCGCCACCCTCACGGCCACCTTCGTGGCCGCCGTGGCCGGCACCCAGGCCAAGATCGTCGACACCCGCAAAACCCTGCCCGGCCTGCGCCTGGCGCAGAAATACGCGGTGCGTGTCGGTGGCGGCACCAACCACCGGGTCGGCCTCTACGACGGCATCCTGATCAAGGAAAACCACATCATCGCCGCCGGCAGCATCAAGGCCGTGATCGAACAGGCCCGCTCCTACGCCCCGTCCAATGTTTTCATCGAAGTAGAAGTGGAAGATCTGGCCCAACTCGACGAGGCCCTTGCCGCCGGCGCCAAGATGATCCTGCTCGACAACATGGATCTCGACCAGATGCGTGCCGCCGTGGCCCTCAACGAAGGCCGCGCCGAGCTCGAAGCCTCGGGCGGCGTCAACCTGGAGCGCGTGCGCGCCATTGCCGAAACCGGCGTCGACCGCATCTCCATCGGCAGCCTCACCAAGGATCTGCGCGCCATCGACCTCTCCCTGCGCCACGTCGAAGAAGAATAATCCGCCTCAACCCGCAGCCCGGCCACGCGCCGGGCTGACTGTTTTTTCTCCGCACCATGAACATCGAATTCGACGGCCCCATTTCCAGCGCCAACGCGGCCACCCTCCGCCAGGTCATCGAGGCCCTCGTCGGCCGCATCCAGGACCGCGACACCGGGCTCGACCTGTCGGCGCTGTCCCGCGTGCTCATCGCCGACGACCTGCCCGCCGCCGAGCACAAGGCCGGCGCTGCGCCGGTAGCCGGCGATCACCTGTCGCGCATCGTCTTCGACGGGCCCCAGGTTGCGCTGCTCTTCGACGGCGCCAAGCTGTGGCAAATCCTGTCGGGCGACGGCGCCGAGATTGCCCGCCTGATCCACCACCTGCACAAGGAATGCTGGCGTGTCCACGACGCCCGCACGCCCGCGCCGGAAACCAGCAGCGCCCCGCTGGCGCTGGCGCTGGCCCCCATCGTCGGCGCCATGTGGCAGGAATACCGCATCAACCGGCGCTGCGCCTGGTCGCTGCCGGCCGATTCCGACCTGCTGCTCAACCACCTGGCAGCCCTGATCCAGGCCCTGCCCGACGGCATGCAGGAAGAAATCACCCTGTATTTCGCCGATCAGGATCTCGACGGCCTCTTCGCCAAGAGCCTCGGCCGCATCGCCCACCTGATGCAGGCCGTTGCCCACGTCCAGGGCTACCTCGACGGCATGGAGCAGCCGCTCAAGAACGTCAGCGCCGAAATGCACGAACTGGTGGCCGACTCCTTCCTGTCGCCCATCTGGCTCACCACCGCCCGGCACCTCGCCGCCGGCCACGCCATCGAGCCCGGCGAACTGGCCGACATCCCCCTGCGCCGCGACATCCAGTCGGCCTTCGCCACTTTTGGCCTGCAGGTTCGCGAAAGCGAAGACGGCAGCGATGTGTGGGTGGATGTAACGCCCCTCACCAAGCCGGAAACGCTGCACTGATCAGCGCACCAGCCTGTCAGGCCCGGAGCGCACTTCGGGCCTGTACCGCGCACTACCGAAATCCTTGATGCTGCGGGTTCCATCCTGGCCGCTATCAATCCTTCCAGTCGAATGATTGATTCGCTCGATCACGCCGACCAGCGACTGATATCAGCCAGGGCTCAATAATGCGGCGGAATCTCGTCCCGCAAATCACGGGATTCCGCTGAGGGCGCGGCAGCCTGCATCTGCTGGTAGATCTGTACAAGCTGGCGCTGCAGCGCGTCGATCTGCTCCTGCTGGCGGTGCACCGTCAGGTTGAGGGTGTCCACCAGGTCTTCGGTCAGGGCGAGCTTGATCTCGATTTCAGTGAGTCGGGATTCCATGACGGCCCTCGGGGAAAGTTTGCGAAGGGCGGATTGTTCCAGTCCGCGGCCCATGCGCCAAGCTTTGCGACGCATCCGGGCGTGGATGTCCGGATGCGGGCCTCAGCGAATCACCAGGCGATCGCCTTCGCTGCGCACCTGCATCGCGAATTCAAAAAGATCGACCCGGGCGGCCAGTTCGAGATCGGCGCGGGGCAGGTTGGGCCAGGTGCCGGCGGCAAAGCGCTGGCCGAAATCAGAATCCCGCACCCGGCGCGCAAACCCTTCCGGCGCCGGCTGATCACCGCGCAGCAGGGCTTCGATGTAATCGGCACACGCGATGTCTTCGTCACCATCGCGATCAACCCATTCACCGGTGATGACGAAACACACCTCCGTCGCCCCGGCCGCACGGATCGCCTCGGCGGTTGCCCGCGCGCACACGAGGCTGGTGGCGTACAGCTGGCGCGCCTGGCGAAACCGCTGCAGCCCCCGCACTCCCGCCGCCGTACTCATCACGACCGGCTTGCCGGCCAGATCTGCTTCCAGCAGCCGCGAGGGCGAATTGCCAAAATCGAAACCCGGTGCCGGGTCGCCGCCTTCGATCGCGCCCACCGACACCGCATCGGCGAGGCTGCCGGCCAGCACCACGCCGGCGGAAACCCCTTCCACCGGATAGATCGCCGACGCCCCGCGATCCAGCGCCACCGCCGCGGTCGTGAAGGAGCGCAGCACGTCGATGACGACAACCGTATCGCGGGCGTCTGGCTGGTTTTGCAGACGGTTCAGGAAAACGCGGGAAAATTTCATGGCGAAATCGACGGAAAGGCCCGCCGCAACGTGCTTTGCGGCGAACGGACAGGGGCAGGTTGGCGCACGCGTCCGGACCTTAGCCCGCTCCGGGCCGCCGGGCAAGGCGCAGCGCACCAAAGCTCACGCTCCCGGCCGATGGACCTTGACCCGAGGCTGTCGAGCAACTAATCTTCAAGCGTCCCAAGGGGGAGTAGCTCTTCGCCGCGGCATCGTCAGTTCGGAATAGTTGGCCTGTCCAGCTTTTCCCGGTGCCTCGGGCAGTCGTCACCATGCGGCTGCGAGCAAGACCTTTGCCGCGATGGCAGAGGTTCCCTTATTCGGAAAAGCGGCCCTTTGTCCTTCGCAGGACGAGGGCTGTTTCGTTTGCTGCCCCGCAGCGCGAAACGGAAAGCTGTTCCGACAAGGAGGACTCTTCAATGGAAACAATCGGTACCTGGTGGATGTGGGCGGGCTTCCTGGCCATCGTTCTGGCCATGCTCGCGGTCGACCTGTTTGCAACCGGCGGCGGCAAGTCACACAAAGTGAGTTTTCGCGAGGCGGCGGGCTGGTCGGCCGTATGGGTGGGCATTTCGCTCGGTTTTGCGGCGGCGCTGTGGTTCTACCTCGACGCCGCGATGGGGCGCGAGATCGCCAACACCAAGGCGCTGGAATTTCTCACCGGCTACCTGATCGAGAAATCCCTCGCGGTGGATAACGTCTTTGTGTGGCTGATGCTGTTCAGCTATTTCGCGATTCCCCTCGAACTGCAAAAGCGCGTGCTGGTGTACGGCGTGATCGGCGCCATCGTGCTGCGCACCGTGATGATCTTCGCCGGCGTGTGGCTGATCACCCAGTTCCACTGGCTGCTGTACGTGTTTGGTGCCTTTCTGCTGGTCACCGGCGTCAAGATGTGGTGGTTTGCCGAACAAACGCCCGACCTGGCCAACAACCCGGTGATCCGCTGGATCCGCAATCACGTCAAGGTAAGCGAAGCGCTTCACGGCGAGCGTTTCTTCGTCACCCTCGAAACGGCCGGCAAGGCGGTGCGCTACGTGACGCCGCTGTTCCTGGTGCTGGTGCTGGTGGAACTCAGCGATGTGGTCTTCGCGGTGGACTCGATCCCGGCGATCTTCGCGATCACCACCGACCCCTTCATCGTTCTCACCTCCAACATTTTCGCGATCCTCGGCCTCAGGGCGATGTACTTCATGCTGGCCGGCATGGCCGACCGCTTCTCGCTGCTCAAGTACGGCCTGGCGCTGGTGCTGGTTTTCATCGGCACCAAGATGCTGCTGATCGACATCTACCCGATCCCGGTGCCGATCTCCCTGGGCGTGGTCGCGCTGATCATCGCCAGCGCCATCGTGCTCTCCCTGCGCCGGGACGCGCGTCAGCAGGCCGCCCGGCCCGTGAAGCAGAACTGACCCCCACGCACGTCCCTCGACGCCCCCGGCTTGCCGGGGGATAATGGCAGGTTAGACAAGCTGCCGACCGAGCAGCCTGCCCGCCACTGGGCACCCCCTGGAGAGTACCGGCATGATCCACACCCGCAAGCAGCTCGAACTCCTCGCCCCGGCCAAAAACGCCGATATCGGCATCGAGGCGATCAACCACGGCGCCGACGCCATCTACATCGGCGGCCCGGCCTTCGGAGCGCGGGCCAACGCCGAGAACACCGTCGCCGACATCGAGCGCCTCACCCGCCACGCCCACCGCTTTGGCGCGCGGGTCTTCGTCACCTGCAACACCATCCTCCACGACGCGGAAGTGGACAGCGCCAGCGCACTCATCCACCAGCTCTACGAAGCCGGCGCCGACGCGCTGATCGTGCAGGACATGGGCATCCTCGAACTCGACCTGCCGCCGATCCAGCTCCACGCCAGCACGCAAACCGACATCCGCCACCCCGAAAAAGCCCGCTTCCTGCAGGACGTGGGCTTCTCGCAGATCGTGCTGGCGCGGGAGATGACCCTCACCGAAATCCGCAAGGTGGCCGCCGCCACCGACTGCGCCCTCGAATTTTTTGTGCATGGCGCGCTGTGCGTCGCCTTCAGCGGCCAGTGCTACATCAGCCACGCCCACACCGGGCGCAGCGCCAACCGCGGCGAATGCTCCCAGGCCTGCCGCCTGCCCTACGACCTCGCGGACAAGGACGGCAACCTCGTCGCCAGCAACCAGCATTTGCTGTCGATGAAGGACAACAACCAGAGCGCCAACCTGCGCGCACTGGCCGACGCCGGCATTTCCAGCTTCAAGATCGAAGGCCGCTACAAGGACATGGCCTACGTCAAGAACATCACCGCCCATTACCGCCAGCTGCTCGACGGCATCATGGAAGACGCGCCCGAATATTCCCGCACCTCGGCCGGGCGCAGCACCTTCCTGTTCAACCCGGTTGCCGAAAAAACCTTCAACCGGGGCGCCACCGATTACTTTGTGAACGGCCGCACGGCCGACATCGGCGCCTTCGATTCGCCCAAGTTCGTGGGCGAACCGGTGGGCAGCGTGATCCGGGTGGACGGCAAGCAGCGCCGCTTCTTCGACACCACCAGCGCGGTCGAGCTGCACAACGGCGACGGCCTCACCTTTTACGACCGCAAGGGCGAACTCGTCGGCCTGCGCGTCAACCGCGCCGAAAAGATCGGCGAGGATTTCCGCATTCACACCGCCGAAACCCTGCCGGCCGACCTCTTCCCGGGCAGCGGCCTGTTTCGCAACCGCGACCAGGAGTTCGAGCGCATCCTCGAAAAGAAATCCGCCGAACGCCGCATCGCCGTGGATATTTCGCTCACTGAGACGCCCGCTGGCTTCGCGCTCACGCTCACCGACGAAACCGGCGTTGCCGCCACCGCCGAACTGCCCCACGCCAAAGAGCCCGCCAAGGATTCCAAACGCGCGCTGGCCGGCCTGAAAGACGGCCTAGCCAAGCTCGGCACCACGATTTTCAGTGCCCGCAAGGTGGATCTGGACATCAGCGCGGCGTGGTTCCTGCCCGCCTCCAGCCTCAACGCCCTGCGCCGCGACGCGGCCGAAAAGCTCGAGGCCGCGCGCCTCGCCACGCTGCCGCGCCTGCCCCGCCGCGCCGCCGTCGAACCCCCGGTTCCCTACCCGGAAACCGAACTCTCCTACCTCGCCAACGTCCTCAACGACCGCGCCCGCGCCTTTTACCAGCGCCACGGCGTGCAGCTCATCGAGGCCGCCTACGAGGCCAACGAGATGCTCGACGACGCCTCGCTGATGATCACCAAGCACTGCCTGCGCTACAGCTTCAACCTGTGCCCCAAGGAAGTGAAAGGCATCAAGTCCGACCCGATGACGCTCATCAACGGCAAGGAAAAACTCACCCTGCGCTTCGACTGCAAACGCTGCGAAATGCACGTCGTCGGCCGCATCCGCAAATCGGTGCTCGACATGCCCGCCGTGCCGATCCAGTTCCACGCCAAAGTCCCGGACGGCTTTCACCCGCCGCATTAATCACAGATGAAAATCGCGATCGCAATCATTCTGCTGGCCCTGGCCATCCTCGTCGGGCCAGCGGTATGGCAGTTCAGCCAACACACCCCGCAGGCCGTCCCCACCAGCGGCCTGCCTTGGCAGATCGAAACCCTGCCCGGCGGTGAATCCAGGGTCTTCGACCTGACCCTCGGGCACAGCACCCTCGCCGATGCACGCAAGCGCTTCGGCGACGAAATGTCGCTGGCCGTGGTCGCCGAGCCCAACGAAAGCGGCAATGTCGAAGGCTATTACGAAAACGTCACCGCCGGCTTCGTCGCCGGCCGGCTGATCGTCACCGCCGACCTGCCGCCCGCCGTCATCGACGCCATGCGCGAGCGCTCGCCCAAAACCGAGTACATGCAAAGCACCACCCGCAAGGCCCGGCTTGCCGACTCCGACTTCGCCGCTGCGCTGGCGGCCCCGATCCGCGCCCTCAGCTTCATTCCCGCCGCCCAGCTCGACGAGGACATCGTCATCCAGCGTTTTGGCCAGCCCACCGAACGCATCCGCGTGAATGAGCACGTCGAGCACCTGCTCTACCCGGCCCGCGGCCTCGACCTCGTGCTCGACAGCAAGGGCAAGGAGCTTCTGCAGTACGTTGCCCCGGCCCGCTTCGAAGCCCTGCGCGCGCCGCTCAAGGCCCAGGCCAGCCTCACCCCCCCGGCAGCCAAGCCCTGAAGCCTGCCGCCATGGCCACCCAGTCCGCCGACCGCAAACGCTGCCTGAGCTGCCAGCACTGGGGCGGCGAGCGCAGTGTCGGCGCCGAGCCGGACACCGTCGTCTACCTCGAACACAATGACCGCGGCACCTGCAACGACGGCGGCTGGCACGGCAGCAGCCGCTGCGGCCCGCGCAACGCCTGCGGACACTGGCTCAAGTGGATCGCCCTCGAAATGCCCGCCGCAGCGCCCGACACCCCGCCCGACGACACCGCCGCCCCATGAGCCCCGACCAGCCCGAATTTCTCGTCGCCTGCCTCTGCGCCGCCTGGTGCGGCACCTGCCGCGACTACCGGGAAGGCTTCCAGGCGCTGGCCGAACGCTTCCCCAATGCGCGTTTCCTGTGGCTGGACGTGGAAGACGATGCCGACATCCTCGACGACTACGACGTGGAAAACTTCCCGACCCTGCTGATCCAGCGCCACGACAGCGTGCTGTTCTTCGGCCCGATGCTGCCCCACCACGAAATTCTGCAGCGCACCGTCGAAAGCTTTCACGCCCAGAGCCCGGACGAAAGCCGCCGCTACGCGGGCTCCAACCCCGAACGGCGCAGCTGGCAAACCGAACGCAACCTGCGCCTGGCGCTGGCCGCCCGACCAGCCCAATAAAAAAACCACACAGGAGACACCGATGGACGACTGTATTTTTTGCCGCATCGTGCGCGGCGAACTGCCCGCCTCAAAAATCCACGAAGACGAGCACACCCTCGCCTTCCTCAACATCGTTGCAGCCCACCCCGGCCACGCGCTGGTGATCGTCAAACCCCATGTGGCCAACATCCTCGATCTCGACGACACCCTCGCCGCCGCCGTCTTCCAGACCACGGCCAAGGTCGCCAAGGCCGTGAAAGCCGCCACCGGCTGCGATGGCGTCACGCTCTTCCAGGCCAACGAAGTGGCCGGCGGGCAAACCGTCTTTCACTTCCACATCCACGTGCTGCCGCGCTACACCAACGACAAGCTGCTGCCCTTCTGGCCGGCCAGCTCGCCCGGCCGCGAAGCCCTCGACGACATGGCCGCCCGCCTTCGCGCGGTGCTGTAGATTTCCGCCGGCCCCGTCGTCGCCATGCCCCTTTCCTATCTCAGCGCCGAAGCCCCCTTCGCCATCCTGGCGATGATCGTCTCGGCGCTGCTCATCTTCCGGCCCCTCTTTGCCTGGCGCCGCTCGTTGATGAACACCGGTGTTTTCTTCCTGGTCTGCCTGGCAGGCGATCTCACCGCCGGTCTGCTCAGCGGCTACCTGCAACCGGCCGCCCTCAGCTGGCTGCGCGAAATGTCGGTGTTCGGCGAAGGCCTGGCGGTGATCCGCTACCTGGGGCTGGCCTTCTTCAACGTACTGCTGCCGCGCGTGCGCGTGTACATCTCGGGCATCCTCGCCGACATCCTCGTCATCATCGGCTACATCGCCTGGGCCTTCCTGCGCCTCAACCTCGCGGGCGTCGAGTTCAGCCACCTGTTCGCCACCTCCGCCGTGCTCACTGCGGTAGTCGCCATTTCAATGCAGGACACCCTGGGCAACCTGCTCGGCGGGCTCGCACTGCAAATGGACAACTCCCTCGAAATCGGCGACTGGATCAAGATGGGCGACGTTTCCGGGCGGGTCAGCGACATCCAGTGGCGCTACACCGCCATCGTCACCCGCAACGGCGAACGGGTCGTCATTC
>Ga0268298_10003767_pt1 | contig 15225 bp, 9 predicted proteins | sample WWTPWeurt_MetaG_FD_194462 | JGI IMG/M metagenome (GOLD analysis project Ga0268298, IMG submission 194462) | Activated sludge microbial communities from WWTP in Nijmegen, Gelderland, Netherland - WWTP Weurt | ecosystem: Engineered > WWTP > Aerobic digester > Activated sludge | place: Netherlands... | reverse complement strand
CATGAAAAAAAGAATCCCTGATTTAACGGGATTGAAGGGAATGTCTTTTAATACCAGAACCGGTGAAATCTCTTTAATATTTCCAAGATCGTGATTGGGTTTTTGTGTGAAGGTGATAGACAAGAGTGCAAGCGGCATAATTAGATTGCCTCCCTTCTTTTTGCTTTTACCTCCGGGAAAAATGAAACTTTTTACGCCATCCTTTTCAGTAAGCAATTTGACAATGATGGATGTGTCAGAATAATCCGTTTTTTGAATCACTATTCCTTCAACGGTTCCTGAGATCATCAGTTCATGAATAGAATTTTTGCTACTTCTTTTCCTTTGCCGTCAACGGATGCGGCCCATACTAAATATACTCCTGACTGAACACGCTCACCGGTTAATGTTTTTCCGTCCCAAATGGCTGTTCCACCATTGGAAGTGGTTTTGTAAACTACATTACCTGAAATATCTGTGATTTTTACATCTGACTGATAACCCAAGCCCTGAATCGTAATTGGTCCTGAAAAATCTGGTCTAACCGGATTGGGAAACACAGTTACATTTTCAAAATCCTCATCAAAAATACTTGCATCTGATCTGAATGAAACTAAACCTTTATCAGTTGCAAAATAAACTTCCCCGCTCAGGTGATCAACACGAATATCCAGCACGTTATTGGAAACAAGCGGAGAATTTTCTGTATCAAACCGGTAAATTTCTTCTGTGCCATCGGGTGAAAGACAAAATACGCCTGATGAATTTGTACCAATCCATTTTCTGTTTCCGCCATCAACTGTAAGTGCTGTTATATATGTTGTTCCCAAAAGTTTTTCAACTTCTCCGTTGACTTCAATCAGTATTGGATTAAAATCGTATTCTCCGTACGTACCATCATAAATCTTATCAGTAGAATATAAAACAACCATTCCCTCTTCGGTTCCAATCCAAATTTCACCATCAAGATCTTCAGTGATTGATTTTACATACACTGACGGAATATTACCGCTGCCTTCAGTAGTAGAAAAACTGCGCAGTTGATCGTCGCTCTGATCTGCAAGTGTTCCGTTTTCATTAAACGCAAACAATCCTGCATTGCTAATTCCTACCCATTTATTTCCATTGCTGTCAATAAATAAGCGGTATGGAAATTTATCTTTCGCAACTGACCCCAATGAAAATGAATACCAATCACCTTGTGGTGTCATTACTTTCAACGGTTCTACTCCGCTGCATACCACCCACATATTGCCTGACTCATCAAAACGAATATCACTGATGGTATAATTAGACCCATTAATTTCAAGGGTAGAATTCGATTGATTAAAAACTTCTGTGATGGATGTTCCATCAGAAATGTATTTTAGTCCGCCTTGTGACGCACTTCCAAAAGCCATTTGATCAGTGTTGTTTGGGTTGATGGCAACACTTATAAAATCCCAGTCTTTGTTATAATCAATACTGTCACTTGTTTCATGATTATAATTGGTCCACGTTTCTGATTCAAACTGATAAATACCATTTCTGAAATAATTGTTCACCTGATTATGTGTCAATCCACCTCCGGCCACAAGTACTTTTCCATATTGAATATCCAGTCGGTAGCATCCGTCTGTATAAAGTGAGTTTTTGTAAATGACATCGTTTGACCAATTATTTGTCAATTTAACCAGGCCGTGATTTTTGTCTGCAACCCACATAAAATTGTCTTTTTTGATACAACCAATTGGTTCAGGAATTCCGGCATTGTATTGATAGATGAAATCGGTTTGTATCATGTTCTCATCAATGATGTCAATCGATCCAAATTGAGTTACAAATAATTGATCGCCCTGAGCGGTTAAGTTTGTCACCGTTGTTGAATTACCATATTTATTTGTTGTTCCATTCTCGAGATAGTAAATTGTATCTGCGTCATACGTTGCAGAATTATACACAAAAACAAGTTTGGTTCCGAAGGCGGTAATTTCAGAAAATTCTCCGTTGATAATCGATGATGGAAGATCTGTTTTTTTTGTCCAGTTATTAAAATCATTCAGAAAGGGTTGAATCAATGCTGCATAATAGATCCCATTTTCTGTTGCGGCAAAAATGGTATCATTGTGAATGGCTGTCGAATGTACTGTTGCATTGGAATTTGGGTAATAGGTGTCTTTCACTTCATTTTTTAGAATATCGTAAACAACAATTCCAAAACCAGTACTGATGTAAATAAGCTTATCAACAAATTTTGCATCATAAATTTGTTTGTTGCCAGAAATTTCTGCCAGTCTTATCCACGGAATATTGGTGACAGTGTTTTCATTTATCAAATCAATATTTCCGTTTGAATATCCAACAAAAACAAGCGAATCATTCCCACTTATTGTCGATATTCCAAGATCACTAAGCCCATTTGCAACACTGAGCATTTCAATGGAATTATCATCTGTGCTGTATTTGACTATTCCATTTGAAGCTGCATGATAAATGGCGTTTTTGTCTGAGGCAACACCAACCGCATTGAATACTGAAAAATGTACACGCCAGCTTTGCATTGGAATTTGTGCAATCACATTGGCGGTAATTACAAATACAGAAATGAAAAACAGAACCTTGCTCATGGAATATTTAACTGTGCTTATTAACTGAAAAGTTCATGTTTTATTGTATCTGAAATGACTAACCGAATACGGCGCGAATGGCATCTTCAATTTTGCCGGCAGAAATTATCTCTATCTTAAAATCTTTCTGCTGAATTCCTTTAGCGTATTTTGATATAATAATTTTGTGAAATCCCATTTTTTCAGCTTCTGAAATTCGCTGATCAAGTCGATTTACAGGTCTTATTTCTCCTGATAAACTTACCTCTGCTGAAAAGGCAATTTTATGTTCTACCGGTAGATTTGCATTAGAAGACATTACTGCAATAACAACTGCCAAGTCAATTGCCGGATCATTCACTTTAATTCCTCCTGCCAGATTGAGAAACACATCTTTTGCTCCCAGTTTAAACCCGCATCTTTTTTCAAGTACGGCTAAAAGCATATTGAGTCGCCTTAAATCAAATCCGGTTGATGAACGCTGAGGAGTGCCATAAGCGGCAGTACTAACAAGTGCCTGAACTTCTACTAAAATTGGTCGGATGCCTTCAAGGGTGGATGCGATTGAAATTCCGCTGAGGTTTTCTTCATTGTTTGAAATAAGAATTTCGGATGGGTTTTCAACTGATCGTAATCCTGATCCGCTCATTTCATATATTCCAAGTTCATTGGTTGAACCAAATCTGTTCTTGATGGAGCGTACAAGTCGATACACGTGATTTCGGTCACCTTCAAAAATCAAAACAGTGTCAACCATGTGTTCCAGCACTTTTGGTCCAGCAAGTGATCCTTCTTTGGTAATATGACCAATTAAAAAAACAGGCGTACCTGTTTCTTTTGCATAACGCAAAAATTCTGCGGTGCATTCTTTGATTTGTGAAATACTTCCCGGTGAAGATTCGATCAGTGAAGATTGCATCGTTTGTATAGAATCAATGATCAATATATCCGGCTGGATTTCTTTGACCCGGTTGAACACGCTTTGAACAGATGTTTCTGTCAGTACAAAACAATTTTCATTGAGTTTACCAATCCGGTCAGCCCGCATACTTATTTGTTGTTCACTTTCTTCGCCTGAAACGTACAAAAATGTTTTTCCTTTTTCCTGAACCGCAAGTTGAAGTAGCAGCGTTGATTTTCCTATTCCTGGTTCGCCGCCAAAAAGTACGATTGAACCCGGAACTAATCCTCCGCCCAAAACGCGGTTGAGTTCATTATCCGTGAACAGATATCTTTCTTCTGATTTTTTTTCAATTTCTGTGATCCGGTATGGTTTTGAAACACGCTGATTTTCTTTTCCCCCAAACAATGCGGCAGTAGAGTTTGGTTTTTCCAGCACTTCTTCAACATACGTGTTCCATTCTCCGCATGAAACGCATTTACCAAGCCATTTGGCAGACTCATGTCCGCAGTTTGTGCAGAAAAATGCTGTTTTTACTTTGGCCATTTTAGTTTTTTCGGGTTAAGAATACTTCTGAATAAATACTGCTTGAATCTGATTCCAGAACCGTGGAATGTAAATGTAGTTTTTTATCTGTGAGTGAAATTATTTCGTAGTCATTCGGAACTTCCATCAGTATGACAAAAAGAGAATCGTCAGAATAAGTATAACTGCCTTCCAGCTGAAATGAATTGATTACTTTGTAAGAACCGTTCTCACCAAAAAACCAGTTTGTTGGCATCACAGGAGGTGTTACTGAACGCGTATTGCTGGTAATGAATGCTGATGAATCCAGCTGCCATAATCCAGAAAATGGATTGGCAACAACAATTTCTTTTTCACTGGATTCCAAAGAATTATTTTCCGCGGTTGTGTCGCATGAAAATAGTATTACAGAAAAAAAACTTAATAAAAGTATTTTGCACTTTTTCATTTTATAAAAGTAATACAATCAGTTCCATTTTAAACTGCATGAAGCATTATTTGATGACGTGTTTGAATGAATCATTACTTTTGTTTCTATGAAACTATATGTTGACAAGGGATTATATATTGAAACTTCTGAACCTTTAGATATATCAATACCAATTACAACCGCAGAAAATTCTATAAGAGCGTGGTACTGCGGCCCGGTTAAAATTGAACCGGTTAGAATGGGAGATTTTATTGGTGATGTCAATCAGGGTGGAAGCGTCAATTTTAAAAATATTTTTTTGAATCCGCATGGCAATGGAACACATACAGAATGTGTCGGACATATTTCAAAAGAAAATTTTACCATCAATCAATGCCTGAAAGAATTTCATTTTTTTTCTCGATTAATTTCGGTTGATCCGAAAAAGGTTAAATCAGAGATTGATGATAATACAGATTTAGTAATATCAAGAAGAGAATTAGAAGATAAATTAACAGCTGCTTTAATAAAGGGTAAACATCGCGCACTTATTATTCGTACACTTCCAAATGAGTTTGAAAGAATTTACAAAAATTATACAGAATCGAATCCTCCTTATTTGACAGAAGATGCGATTAAATATATTATCGAAATGGGAATTGATCACCTGATAATAGATGTGCCTTCAGTAGACAGGGAAATTGACAATGGAAAACTGACAGCACACCATGTATTCTGGAATTATCCTGAAAATCCACAATTGCATAGAACCATTACTGAACTTGCTTATATTGATAATTCGATCAAAGACGGTGAATATTTTCTTAACATTCAAATTGCCAGCTTTGAAAGTGATGCTTCTCCTTCAAAATTGGTTTTATACAAAATTAATGAAGAATGATTATGTGTTGAATCCACCGTCAGCCTGGGATAAATTGACATTGAAGACGGGGGTTAACAGGCAATTGTATTTATTTTTAACCCAAAATTTGCTTGATTGACCTTAAAATACCTATATTTGCATCGTTATAATTATTAAAACAGTGAACAGAGGGGACGAAAGTCCCCTCTTTTTATACTCAATGATACCTCAGAAAAGAATAAAAGAGCTTGCAGAAGAGCGTATCGCGGAACATGATCCGACGATTTATATTGTCGAAATTCATGTAGGTGCAGGCAATAATATTCTTGTTGAGATTGATAAAGAAAATGGATATGTTTCCATTGAAGATTGTGTGAAAATCAGTAGAAATATTGAACATAATCTGGACAGAGAAACAGAAGATTTTTCGCTTGAGGTTTCATCAGCAGGAATTGACAAGCCGCTAAGAGTATTTAAACAGTTTATAAAAAATACCGGACGTCAGGTGAAGGTTAAACTCGCTGAAAAAGGTAGTCTTGAAGGAGTGCTGGTGAGTGCTGACAAAGAAGGATTAGTGCTTGAAACCAAAGAAAAAAAAACTGTTGAAGGAAGAAGAAAAAAGGAATGGGTAACCTCACAACACCCGCTTAAATACACGGATATAAAAGAAACAAAACTGATTATTACTTTTTAATTTATTTGTACTAGAAGATTATGAATGCGTTGGAATTAATTGAATCGTTTTCTGAGTTTAAAGAATTCAAAAACATTGATCGTGAAACAATGATGAACATTCTTCAGGATGTTTTTCGTTCAATGCTTAAAAAGAAATTTGGTAATGATGATCACATTGATGTGATTATTAATCCTGATAAAGGAGATCTTGAAATCTGGATCAATCGTGAAATTGTGCCTGATGGTGAAGTAGAAGATGAAAATCTTGAAATCGCCCTGTCTAAAGCAAAACTTATTGAGTCAGATTTTGAAGTGGGTGAAGAAGTGGCTGAAGAAATCAAGATTGGTGATTTCGGCCGCAGAAATGTACTCGCATTGCGTCAGAATTTGATTTCAAGAATTCTTGAACTTGAAAAAGATCATATCTACAAGAAATACAAAGAACGTATTGGAGAAATTGTTTCCGGGGAGGTGTATCAGGTTTGGAAACGTGAAATCCTTATTCTGGATGATGAAGGAAATGAGTTGATTTTGCCTAAGTCTGAACAGATTCCTTCTGATTACTTCAAAAAAGGAGAAACTATCAGAGCAGTTGTTGCTCGGGTGGATCTCAGAAATAATACGCCTGTTATTGTGTTGTCAAGAACCGCTCCTGAATTCCTTGAACGTTTATTTGAGCTCGAAGTTCCGGAAGTGTTTGACGGATTGATCACAATTAAAAAAATTGTGCGTGAACCAGGTGAGCGCGCTAAAGTTGCCGTTGAATCGTACGATGACCGAATTGACCCGGTAGGTGCCTGCGTTGGTATGAAAGGTGCCCGCATTCATGGAATTGTGCGTGAGCTGAAAAATGAAAACATTGATGTGATCAACTATACAAACAATGACAAATTATTTATTCAAAGAGCGCTTTCTCCGGCTAAAATCACAACTATTGAATTGAATGAAGAAACTGGCAGGGCAGAAGTTTATCTGAAGCCTGATCAGGTTTCACTTGCAATTGGTAAAGGTGGACACAATATCAAACTGGCTGGTAAACTGACCGGGTATGAAATTGATGTTTACCGTGAAGGCGCAGAAGATATTGAAGATGTGGATTTGGATGAATTTGCAGATGAAATTGAAGGATGGATTATTGATGAACTTAAAGCAATTGGTTTGGATACAGCAAAATCTGTTCTTGAATTAACCAAAGAGGAATTACTTAAAAGAACTGATCTGGAAGAAGTAACCATTGATGAAGTAATGGGAGTTCTGAAATCTGAATTTGAAGATTAATGGTATCACCTTATAATTGAAATAATAAAGGATAAATAATAAGAATGTCAAAGAGATTAAATAAAGCTGCCAAGGAATACAATGTGAGCATTGCTACCATTGTGGAATATCTTGGTACAAAAAATATTAAGATTGACTCTAATCCGAATACCAAAATTGAAGATGATGTTTTGGCTGTTCTTGATGAAAAATTTGCTGAAGATAAAACAGCAAAACAGGCTTCTGAAAATGTTTCTATTGCAAGAGAAAAAAGAGAGTCTCTTTCATTAAAGGACATTAAAAAGGAGAAGAAATCTGATGAACCTGAAGAGGAGGAAGAAGAAGCTCCAAAACCAAAAAGAACAAAAACTGTTGAGAAAAAAGCAGTTGAACCTGAACCGGTGGAAAAGGTAAAACAAGAAATTGAAAAACCTAAAGTAGCTGTTGTTGGAAAAATTGATCTCGACACTCTTAATCAGAAAACACGTCCTGATAAAAAGAAAAAAGCGGTAGAGGAAAAAGTTGAAGAGCAACCGGTAGTTCAAAAAGAAATCGAGTTGCCTAAGGAGACAAAACCTGTTGTTCCTGAGCCTATCGAAACCATTAAAGCTAAAACTGAAAAGTTGACAGGACCAACAGTCGTTGGTAAAATTGTATTGCCGGTTGCTAAAGAAAAATCGTCAGAATCATTATCTGAAGCTGATAAGAAAAAACGTAAACGGATTAAAAAAGTAAATATCGAAAAGCAGGCAGCTGCAACAGATGTTTCAAGAAAGGGCGGAGTAAATAAAAATAAGCAACGCACTGATAAACCTCAGGTTACCGAAGAGGAAATTCAAAAAGAAATCAAAGAAACCCTGGCTCGTTTACAGGGTGGTGGAAGTAAGAGTAAAGGTTCGAAATTGCGTCGTGAAAAACGCGAATTGTTTGCACAAAAAAGAGAGGCTGAACTTGAGCGTGAAGAGCAGGAGAAAGGCATTCTTAAATTGACAGAATTCGTAACTGTTTCTGAGCTCGCTTCAATGATGAGTGTGTCGGTGAATGAAGTCATCGCAGCATGTATGTCGCTCGGAATTTTTGCATCAATCAATCAGCGTCTTGATGCAGAAACAATTCAGATTGTTGCTGCAGAGTATGGTTTTGAAACGCAATTTATCAGCGCTGAGGTTCAGGAAGCAATTAAAGAAGATATTGACGATCCTAAAGATCTGGTTGATCGTCCGCCGATTGTGACTGTTATGGGCCACGTCGATCATGGTAAAACATCTTTATTGGATTACATTCGTTCAGCAAATGTTATAAGCGGTGAGGCAGGCGGAATTACTCAGCACATTGGTGCTTATTCTGTTGTTACCTCAAGTGGAAGACACATTACATTTTTAGACACGCCTGGTCACGAAGCGTTTACGGCCATGCGTGCACGTGGAGCGCAAGTGACAGATATCGCAATTATTATCGTTGCAGCGGATGATGACGTAATGCCTCAAACAAAAGAAGCAATCTCTCACGCTCAGGCAGCCGGAGTTCCTATGGTTTTTGCAATAAATAAAATTGATAAACCAGGTGCTGATCCGGAGAGAATTAAGCAACAACTTTCGCAGTTAAACATACTGGTTGAAGATTGGGGTGGAAAATTCCAGTCTCAGGAAATTTCTGCAAAAAAGGGAACCAACGTTGATGCATTGCTTGAAAAAGTATTGCTTGAAGCCGATATTCTTGAATTGAAAGCTAACCCAAATAAAAATGCGGTGGGTACAGTGGTGGAGGCGTCTCTTGACAAAGGGCGTGGTTATGTTACAACATTGCTGGTTTCTGCTGGTACGTTGCATGTCGGTGATTTTATTGTTGCCGGGCAGCATTACGGTCGCGTTAAGGCAATGCATAATGAACGAGGACATATTCTCAAAGAAGCGGGTCCATCTACTCCAGTATCTATTCTTGGTTTTACCGGAGCTCCAAGCGCTGGTGATAAATTTAATGTGCTCAGTGATGAACGTGAGGCAAAACAAATTGCAACTAAACGTGAACAGCTTCACCGTGAACAGGGATTGCGAACTCAGAAACACATAACACTGGATGAAATTGGAAGACGTATCGCAATTGGTGATTTCCAGGAACTCAATGTCATTGTTAAAGGTGATGTGGATGGTTCAATTGAGGCTTTGTCTGATTCATTATTGAAATTATCTACACCAAAAATTCAAATCAACATTATTCATAAGGGTGTTGGAGCAATTTCTGAAACCGATGTAACATTGGCTTCTGCTTCTAACGCAATCATTGTTGGATTCCAGGTAAGACCTTCGGCTGCTGCTCGTAAACTTGCTGAAAAGGAGGAAATTGATATTCGTTTGTATAGCATCATCTATCAGGCTATTGAAGAAGTTAAAACAGCGATGGAAGGAATGCTTGCTCCGGAGTTTAAAGAAGAAGTGGTTGGAACTGCAGAAGTGCGTGAAACGTTCAACATAACGAAGGTTGGAACCATTGCAGGATGTTTTGTAACTGAAGGAAAGATTTTAAGAACGAATGATATTCGCTTAATCCGCGATGGCATTGTGATACACACTGGAAAATTAGAATCTCTAAAACGCTTTAAAGACGACGTAAAAGAGGTTAAAAACGGATATGAGTGTGGTTTAAACATCGAAAAATTCAACGACCTTCAGGTTGGTGATTTGATCGAAAGTTTTCAAATGGTTGAAGTCAAATCAAAACTCTAAAAACAAAAAAAAGGCCGGTCATCGAACCGGCTTTTTTTTGAAATATTATTTAATCCCGGAAGTGGTAGTGGGAATAACCGGAAGTTGAATTTTATCCGGAACGACTATAGCAGTTGGAAATAATGTAAGCAATTCTTGTTTTAATTTCTCAGCTTCAAGTTGAGTTCTGAAATTTCCGACCCGAACTCGGTAGTTAGGTGCCATGTAATCAATATAAGCTTTATGATCAGCGTACATGGTCATGAAATAAGCCTTTTGTTGTTCGGCTGTAGTCTTGGACATATCAAAGAATATTAAAACCCGGAAACCGTCCATTTTCACTCCTTCAACTGATTCTTCTCCGGCTCTTACAAATGCTGCAATATTATCTATTCGTGTATCTTTAACCACTTCACAATGTCCATTTTGTTTCGAGTAATCGAGACTGTTTTCTAAGGGTTTTATTGAATCTGGTATCGCGTAACTGAATGACAAACCGGTATCCTGCCCAAAAGAATTTTGGACAAAAAACAAAAGAGCGGTAGCGATAAATACACATTTCATTTCAGTAATTTTTTTACAAAGGTAGATAATTCAGTTTTCATGTGGATTTTTGCATCCTTGAATCAAATCGTTTTTGATCAAATAATAGGCTCAAGTTATTATTATCGAAGAGTTTGTGATTATTTGTTTATTTAGAATCATTTTAAATTAGTGAATCGACACCTAAAAAGTGTCTCAAGTGGGTTTGTTAAATAGACATTCTTATAATTTTGTCTGTGATTAATCAAGGTGTACACAAATAGCAAAAAGCCTAAAATTTTGCAAATGAAAATAGCTAATTCATTCATCTCAAAGACTTTTAAAACCTTCTTCGTGGCTTCATTCGTCCTAACATTAGGACACAATGATCATGCCATTGCACAAGGTGGTGAAAAATTATTCCAACAGAATTGTGCTTCTTGTCACAAGCCTAATAAGGATATGACAGGACCAGCCCTACAAGGAGCACGTCAGCGTTGGATCGATAATTCTTCAGAAGAAAATTTCTATCTCTGGATTCAAAACTCTGGAAACGTAATCGCGTCAGGAGATGCTTACGCTAAGGAATTATTCAATAAGTGGAAATCTCCAATGACTCCTCAGAATCTGACCAAAGAGCAGATTGATGAGATTTTTGTTTACATTGAGGGTTACACTGATCCAATACCACAAGGTCCTGCAGGTGAAACAGCAGCGGAAGGAACAGAAAATCAGGAAACATCGACTTGGTTCTGGTGGGTGATTGGTGGTCTGATGGTTGTTGTAATTTTCACTGTTGGTGGAATTAAAGGACAACTCAATAATATTTCACGTGAACAAGATGGTTTGCAGGCATTACCTGAACAGTCGATTGGGCAATCTTTTCGTGGTTGGGCTTGGAAAAACAGAGGTTTCGTTGGTGTAACTTCGTTCATTCTGATGATCATATTACTTGTTGCCGGAATGTGGGATTTGATGGAAATTGGCGTTTATGAAAATTATAAACCCGAACAGCCAATCGCTTATTCACACGAATTACATGCAGGTAAATTGGGTATTGATTGTAAATATTGTCACAGCTCGGTTACTAAATCAAAACATGCTGGTATACCTTCAGTGAATGTTTGTATGAACTGTCACCGCGCAGTTTCAGAAGGAAGTACTACAGGTACGGCAGAAATCCAAAAAATTTATGATGCAGCTGGATTTGATCCTGCTACGATGACATACTCAGGTGTGACAAAACCAATTAAGTGGGTAAAGGTTCACAATTTACCTGATCACGTTTACTTCAATCACTCACAGCACGTAGCTGTTGGTGGATTGGATTGTCAGGCTTGTCACGGAAATATGAGAAAAGAAACCGTTGCGCGTGTGATGACATCTGCTGACCTGAATGCTGTCGGAACAAACGATGATGGTCTGGAAGAAAATGCTGTGAAATTTACACGTCCGACTTTAACAATGGGTTGGTGTGTAGAATGTCATACAAAATCAAATATTGATATCGCCGGAGCTGCTGCTTCAAATCCTGATTCATATTATGGTGTGATTCATCAGCGATTATTATTGGATAAACGTACTTATCAGGATTATCTTGAAGATGATGTTGTAACTGTTGCTGAACTCGGTGGTTTGGAATGTGCAAAATGTCACTATTAAAAAAGATTTAAGAGCCTTATAATATATATGGGAACAACTAAAAAATACTGGAAAGGTCTTGACGAATTAAACGCGACACCACAGTTTTTGGAGCGTGCTGAAAGAGAATTTCCTCAGGAATTAAGCGTTGATCAATTTCTGGCTGATGATAAATTAAAAGAGTCATCAACAGGTCGTCGTGATTTCCTGAAATTCCTTGGATTCAGTGTTGCAGCTGCAACCGTGGCAGCATGTGAAGCACCTGTTGTTAATGCTGTGCCTTATGTAGTTAAGCCAGAAGATGTTATTCCAGGTGTCGCTAACTGGTATGCGTCATCGTATTATGATGGCTATTCGTACGCCAGCATATTGGTAAAAACGCGTGAAGGTCGTCCTATTCATATTAAAGGTAACCGCGAACAAGGTATTACAAAAGGTACGATTAATCCGCAGATTGCCGCGTCCGTACTTTCATTATATGATGGAGAAAGACTTAAAGGTCCTCAGATGGCAAACGCTGATTCTGATTGGGCTACGGTTGATGCTGAAATCATCAAAGGCTTGAAAGACTCGCAGTCAAAAGGTAAAAAAATTGTTTTACTTTCAAGCACTGTAATTAGCCCAACCGGCCAGGATGTAATTGGTCAGTTCATCAATAAATTTGGAGGAACAGTTGCCGCAATGCCTGTTGAAGGGCAAACAGCTGAGCCTGCACCTGCCGATGCAGGCGCGATGCCAGTGTCCGTTGAAAGCGATAAGGTGATTCATATTCAATATGATGCCGTTTCGTATAACGGAATTCGCGAGGCAAACCTTGCTTCTTTTGGTAAACGAATTATTCCTGACTACGATTTTTCAAAAGCACGAGTGATAGTTTCTGTTGGAGCTGATTTTCTCAATTCATGGTTGTTGCCAACACAATTCGTTGGACAATATTTGGTAAACAGAAATCCGGATGGAGCGTTTATGTCTCGCCATTTTCAGTTTGAATCAAACATGTCAATCACCGGCTCAAATGCTGATGTGCGTGGAATGGTAAAACCTTCTGAGTATGCAAAAGTGCTTGCGTTCCTCCATAAAGAAATTGTTGGAACCGCAATCAGCGGAGTTGATACAATGTCTCTCGGAGAAGATGTTGTTGCGAAATTAAAAATGGCTGCCGAAGAAATGAAAACCAACAATGGTACTTCATTGCTCGTGTGTGGATCAAATAGAAAATCATTACAAATCATTACAAACTCGATTAATAATGCGTTGAGCAGCTATAAATCGACAATCAATTTGAATAACCCAATAAACATGTTTGTGTCTGAAGATGCAAAAATGGATGAATTGGTTAAAGAAATGGGTGCTTCGAAAATTGGAGCATTGATTATGTGGGAAACTAACCCTGCATATTCTCACGCAATGGGTGCCGAGTTTAAAGCATCTCTTGCAAATGTTGGATTGACCGTTTCGATGGCTCGTTATGCTGACGAAACTGCAAGCGGATGTGGATTCATTTGCCCTGATCATCACGCATTGGAAGGATGGAGTGACTATAACCCTAAAGCAAATCATTATTCGCTTTCTCAACCCACAATCAGACCCTTAAATAATACGCGCAGCGCCATGGAATCATTAATGATTTGGTCTGAGCAGTCAATTGATGGTAAACCTGGAAGTGCGCCAGCGGTTCATATAGGTCCGGATAGTAGCACTTTCCATGACAAAATCAAAAATAACTGGGAAGTATATGGTTTCCCTATGCAGACTAAACATCTTGATTTTTTCAGTTATTGGAATGAGTCAGTTCATAATAGTTGCGGAGATATTTCTCTTCCGGTTGCAGAATGGACTTTCGCAGGTGATCTGTCTTGGGCTGGTAAAGACGCAGCTTCAATAACTGGTTCTGATTGGGAGCTTTCTCTTTACCAAAAAGCTTCATTAGGAACAGGTGTTCAATCTGGTAATCCGTGGTTACAGGAAATGCCAGATCCTATCACGAAGGTTACTTGGGATAATTATGTAACAATGTCTCCGGCAGATATGCAGGAAATGGGACTAAGTACTGAAGTGGGGCAGGAAAGCCCTTCTAACGTTGTCTCTGTAGTTGTTGCTGGAAAAGAATTAAAACTTCCTGCTTTTGCTCAACCTGGACAAGCGCGCAAAACTATTGGTATTGCGCTTGGATATGGAAGAGGAGAGAGCGGTGAAAAAATAGGTCGCTCATCTTATCATACCGATTTCTTTGGAAAGCATGAAAGTGGTGATAATGGTGGACGTAAGAAGATTGGTGAAAATGGATTTAAAATCGCAGTTGGTGGTATTTTAGAGTGCAATGTGGATTCGATTACGAAGACAGCTGAGACTTACAATTTGGCTTGTACTCAAACACACAGCACGGTGATGGGTCGTAACTCCGTTGTGAAAGAAACTACTCTCGAAATTTATAAATCGCAACCAAAATCGACATATAATCATTCTCACATGCTTCATTCAGGTTGGAATCACGATGAAAAACACATCAGTGAATTTAACCTTTGGGATGAACATCCGGTTGAAAATGTTGGACACCGCTGGGCTATGTCTATTGACTTGAATTCATGTATCGGTTGCGGATCTTGTTTGATTGCATGTCAATCTGAAAATAATGTTCCGGTTGTTGGTAAAGATGAAATTCGTCGCGGTCGTGAAATGCATTGGCTCAGATTGGACCGCTATTATGCTTCGGATGTTGAACCAACTGTTGGTACTCGTGATGATGCGAAATTTGATGCAGGTGGATTTGGTGCCATGGAAATTCCTTCTGAAAATCCAAAAGTGGTACACATGCCAATGATGTGTCATCACTGTAATCATGCTCCTTGTGAGACTGTATGTCCGGTAGCCGCGACTACGCACTCAAATGAAGGGTTAAACATGATGGCCTACAACCGTTGTATAGGAACTCGTTATTGTGCAAATAACTGTCCTTATAAAGTGCGCCGTTTTAACTGGTTCAATTATCCTAGCTACAGAAAATTCGTAGAGGTTAACCCTGCACAGGATGATCTTGGACGTATGGTGTTAAATCCGGATGTTGTTGTAAGAACTCGCGGTGTAATGGAAAAATGTTCTTTCTGTGTTCAAAAAATTCAGGAAGGTAAATTGAATGCGAAGAAAGAAGACAGAATGGTAAGAGACGG
>Ga0268298_10003766_pt1 | contig 15226 bp, 10 predicted proteins | sample WWTPWeurt_MetaG_FD_194462 | JGI IMG/M metagenome (GOLD analysis project Ga0268298, IMG submission 194462) | Activated sludge microbial communities from WWTP in Nijmegen, Gelderland, Netherland - WWTP Weurt | ecosystem: Engineered > WWTP > Aerobic digester > Activated sludge | place... | reverse complement strand
GGCGAACACGAAAGCGAGCACCACGGCAGAGACGGCCGAAGGCGCAAAGCCGCCGTTGGCCTGGAAGGCGGCGACCTGATCGGCAGAGGGCGTCATGGCGACGGCTCCTCGTCGTCGGCGTGGTCGCGGCGGACGTAATCGCCGGCCAGCGGGACGGGATCGCGCGGCTGGGCGCGCTGGGGCACGAGGTAGTCCTGCAGGCCGGCGCGAACGCGGTTCAGGTCGGCACGCAGTCGGGCATAGTCGAAGTGGTAGCGGGCGCGGTCCTGCGGAGCGGTCTTGGCGGCGTGCTCGGTGAGGCGGTCGATCAGGTCGAGTTGGCGGGCGAGCGCGGCGAGCTGCTCACGCTCCATGGCGACGCCGTCGGCGGCGACGGCAGGCTGCAGCGCCGAGAACGACACAGCCAACACCACGGCAAGCGCAGGCCATGCGGATGTGCGGCGGTTGGTCTGTCCCATCGTGCCATTCCCCGTTGAAGCGGATGGCCAGATGCTGTGGCACGCGCTCGCTTTGCGCCGCAGGGAATGGGAACTACGGCATGACCGGATTCCCAGGTCGAGCCGGCTCCCCGCGAACATGCGGGAGCTGGGATCGAAGGTAGTAAGGCATTGCCCTGGGGAAGTGGATTCGGCAACTTGGCCGTCAATCTCTTCGTGGTTCGCGGCTCAGCAGTGCGCCTGTCGCGGCCGTGCCCAGCCCCTGCGACCCCGCTGACTGGGTGGGCTCCGTTCCGATGGCTGCCCCTGCGTTGGTCAGTACATACTCGACGTGACCGGGGAAAAAGCACTTTGCGGCGTAACCACGCGAAAGCAGCGCATTCAAGACAGACTGTCTCGCCGCGCCCCTAATCTTCGCGGGCAAGGGCTCAAGCGCCTGGCTCGGGCGAGAGGCGGCTTGCCGAACGACGGCGAGCTGTGTAGCGGTGACGGGGGGTGAGGAGACTTTCACGATCTTGACTCCTTTGGTAGTGGTGACGGGGCTCCGATAGGGTCAGCCGTGTTGCGAAAATCCAAGCCGCGCATGTGTTTGCCTGTTCAGTATATCGTGTGATATAAAGCTTGAAAACAAGCACGCGGTGACAAATGAAGCCCGATCAAATCCGACAGATCCGTAAGGCCTTGAGCCTCACCCAGCAGCAATTCGCAGAGTTGCTTGGGGTGTCGTTCGTTACCCTCAATCGCTGGGAGAACGGGCAGTCGAAGCCCTCATCGATGGGGTTGGCCAAGCTCCGTGATCTCGCGGTGCGGGAGCGCGGTGAGGTAGCCGAGCAGAGTGCTGGTGGGGACGGTGAGGCCGCCGAATCTCCGGCGGAGGCTCCCCGTCTGGACTTTCTTGGCGATGCCAACGCCCTTCGCGTACTGGTCGAGGGCGAGCGCCTGTCCTACGGCCACTTGTTCAATCCCGCGTTCGCCACCGAAATCAGCGAAATCGACCCGCTGCCGCACCAGCGCATCGCGGTCTATCAGCGGATGCTGCCGCAATCGCGCTTGCGCTTTTTACTGGCAGACGACGCGGGCGCGGGCAAGACCATCATGACGGGCCTCTACGTCCGCGAGTGCCTGTCGCGCCGCACGATCCGGCGCGTACTGGTCGTTGCCCCAGCGGGCTTGGTGGGCAACTGGTACCGCGAGCTGCACAAGTTGTTCCAGCTTCAGTTCAAGATCGTGGTCGGCTCCGACGCGCGAGATGGCAACCCCTTCGTGGGCCCTGACAGCGACCTCGTCGTGGTAAGCATCGACAGCTTGCGGGCTCCGCGACTCTTCCAATGCCTGCGTGACGCTGCCGTCCAGCCCTACGACCTCGTGGTCTTCGATGAAGCTCACAAGCTCTCGGCCAACCGCGACCTCGACGGCTCGTTCCGCCCCACCGACCGCTACCGCTTGGCCGAAGCCATCGCCGGTGTCCGCGAGTTGCCCGACGACTGGCGTCTGCCGTGGGCGGCGCACCACCTGCTGCTCCTCACGGCCACGCCGCATATGGGCAAGGAGTACCCGTACTACTGTCTCTGGCGCTTGCTGGAACCCGAGCTGTTCAGTACCGAAACAGCCTTCGCCAAGTTCCCCCGCGAGTCGCGTGACCGCTACTTCATCCGCCGCGTCAAGGAAGAGATGGTCGATCTGCGCGGCAAGCCGCTGTACCCGGAACGCCTGTGCGACACCGTTAGCTACGACTTGAGCCAAGGCGAAATCAGCGAACAGGCGCTTTACGACCGTACCACGGCCTACATCCGCCACTACTACAACCAGGCTCGCCTGCTAAACCGACAGGCTGCCCGTTTTGCGATGACGGTGTTCCAGCGGCGGCTGGCCAGCAGCACGTGGGCACTGCTGTGCTCGTTCCGCAACCGTTTCGACAAGCTCAACGGCCTCATCGACGACATCCAGTCCGGTCGCATCCCCGAGGAAGAACTCCGCGCCCAGCAGGAAAAACTCAACCGGAAGGTCCGCGAGGGCCGTCTGGTCGATGTGCTGGCGAACAAGACGGCGGACGAAGAAAGCACTGCCGCGGGAAAGGAGGAAGAACACGAGGAAAGCGAGGCCGAGGCCTTGGGTGCATTCATTGCCACCAGCCTTGCCGAATTGCTGGTCGAACGGGGTCAGGTGCAAGAGTTGATCGCGCTGGCCGAAGCTGTTCACAACAGCGGGCGCGAATCCAAGTTCGAGCGCATGGCCGCCCTACTGCGCGCGCCGCAATACCGCGACCAGAAAGTCATCATTTACACCGAACACCGGGACACGCTCGACTTCCTCACGCGGCGGCTCGAAGGCATGGGCTACGCCGGTCAGGTTGCCTACATCCACGGCGGGCTGGGCTTCGAGGAGCGCGACGCCCAGGTTGAGCGCTTCCGCGCGCCGCACGATGGCGAGGGCAAGGGTGCGCGTTTCTTCATCGGTACCGATGCCGCCGCAGAAGGCATCAACCTGCAATTCTGCGGAATCCTCTTCAATTACGACGTGCCCTGGAATCCGGCGCGGCTGGAACAGCGCATGGGCCGCATCCACCGCTACGGCCAGAAGCGCGACCGCGTCGCCATCGTCAATCTCGTCGCGGGCAAGACGCGCGAAGGCAGGGTCATCAAGACCCTGCTCGACAAGCTGGAGGAAATCCGCAAGCAACTCGGTTCGGACAAGGTGTTCGACGTGGTGGGCCGCATCTTCGAGGGCATGTCCATCACCGAATATATCCAGCGGGCGGTCGAGTCAGACAACGAGGCCGACAAGGAGGCGCTCGACCTCGCGGGCGAACTCACGGTGGAGCAAGTTCGCGCCATCGCGGCGCGCGAAGAATCCATCTACGGCACGGGCGGCGAGGTGGTAGCCGATCTGCCCAAGCTGCGCGATGCGATGGCCATCGAAGAACTGCGCCGCTTGCTGCCGGGCTACGTCCGGTGCTATTTGGAACACGCAGCGCCCGTGATCGGCATCGACCTCGTCGGCGATCTGGGCGGCCAGTTTTTCCTTCGCCCGCGCAAGCGCGGCGTGTTGGAGCCCCTGCTGCCACTGCTCGACACCTACCCGGAGTCGGCCCGCAATCGCTTCACTGTGTACCGGCCCGACGACAAGCGCGACGCGATCTTCCTGCACCCCGGCGAGCCGGTGTTCGAGCACCTGTCCGCACTGGCGATGGTGCACGCCCGCCACACCGCCCTGCGCGGCGCGATCTTCACCGACGTCAGCGCGACGGCTCCGTATCTGCTGCATGTGGCTCGCGTGGCCGTGGTGCGCGGTGTCGATCCGGGCGTGCCTGCCTTTCACAGCCAGGAATTGATCGAACAGAAGCTGGTCGGCCTCAAGCAATTCGCCGATGGCCGTCTGGTCGAGGCTCCCGTCGAACACCTGCTGTTGCTGAAGGAGACTACCAAGACCAACTCTGGCAGCGTGGTCTTCCTCGCCCAAAGCGACACATGGCGTTTGGCCGCACAGGAACACCTACAACAAGAGGTGGCGACCAAACTCGGCGAGCTTCAGCGCATGAATGCAGCCAACCGGTTGCAGGAAACCGAGGGCTACCTCAAGCGCGCCTTCGACTATCAGGAATCCGAACTCGCCGCCGCCCGCAAGCGTTACACCGATAGGGCGCGCGAGGGCAACCGCGCCGCCGGTGTCGAGCTGGAGCGCATCAAGAAACAGCAGCGCACCGTGGCCGAGCGCCGCACGCAGGCCCTGCTGCAAGCCCGGCGCGAAGTGGAGTTGATCCAGCCGGGCACTGTCGAAATTCTGGCCACGGCGCTGGTGCAGCCCTCGCAAAACCCGGAAGACATCAAGGCGCGCGACATCGAGGTTGAGCGCATTGCAATGGACGTCGCCATCGCCTTCGAGGCTACGCGCGGAGCCGATGTGCGCGATGTCTCCACTCCGCCGAAGGCCAAGCTCGCCGGCCTCAACGACTATCCCGGCTTCGATCTGTTCTCCAGGCGGGGCAACGGGGATGCACTGGAGGAGCGGGGCATAGAGGTCAAGGGCCGCGTCGGCGTTGGCGAAATCGAACTGACCGAGAACGAATGGGCGCGCGCGTGCAACCTGCGCGACAAGTACTGGCTGTATGCGGTGTTCGACTGCGGCGGCACGCAACCCCGGCTGTTCCGGGTGCAGGACCCGTTCGGAAAACTGTTCGCGCGGGCGCGCGGCAGCGTCGTGATCAGCAATGGAGACATTGCCAAGGTAGCGGAGGTTTGACAATGCTGAAGGTGCACTTCCTCAATGTGGGTCATGGCGACTGCACGGTCATCGAGCATCCCTCGGGGCGGATCACCGTCATCGATATCAATAACGGCAGTGACCTTGATCCTTCCACGGCGACGGAGCTGCTGTCGCGTTATCACGTTGATGGAGGTCGAGCCGCCATCTACCGCGCTTTGGGGTACGGCGTTGGGCCACTTTTGGAGCAGGCCGGGTACGACATCAAGCTGACCAATCCCATCGAGTTTCTGACTGCTGGTTTCCGTGGAAAATCGATCTGGCGTTACGTCCAGACGCATCCTGACATGGATCATATGCGCGGGATCTCAGTTTTGGATCGGCAGTTCACGATCAACAACATTTGGGATGTTGACCACTCGAAATGCATCACGGATTTCTTCCGCGACTCTGACCGCGACGACTGGGCGGCGTACCAGCGGCTGCGCTCGGGGCAGAACGGCACGAAGGTCATGAATCTGACTCGCGGCAGCGCCGGGAAGTACTGGAGCGAAGGAGATTCTGCGGTGGATATTGGAGACGGAATCGAGATTCTGGCTCCCACGCCGCAACTGCTCCGCGACGCAGGCGACAACTCCAACTGCATGAGCTATGTCCTTCGACTGACCTATGCTGGCATCAAGATCATTCTCGGAGGCGACGCCGACGAGGCAGTTTGGGAGGATATCTACGCGCACTACGGTGCTGGTTTGAAGTGCCACGTTCTCAAGGCCAGTCACCACGGTCGTGATAGCGGGTATCACCAACCCTCGGTCAAGGCGATGGCTCCGCAATACACGATCGTTTCCGTGGGCAACAAGCCTGACACGGACGCCAGCAACAAGTATCGGCAGTATTCGAGTGACGGCGTTTGGTCGACGCGCTGGCGCGGCAACATCACGTTGGCGGTGAATCCGGACGGCTCCGGCAATTTGGCATCTGAATACCAGCGTGAGGACGCCAATGCGCCAGCTTGAGTTCTACGAATTCGCTGGCATCCTGCTGCCCGGCACGATTGTCATGGCGGCATTGGTGCTGCTGTTCCCGGGCTGGGGACCACCCACGCTTATCAAGGACATCAGTGTGGGCGGATTGGGCGTCTTCATCGTGCTGGCCTATGCCGCCGGACACCTCCTGCAGGCCTTGGGCAACCTCATCGAGGCTGTATGGTGGAAGTGCTGGGGCGGTCTGCCGTCGGACTGGATTCGCACCAAGCCTTCGCGGTTGCTGGCTGGCCCACAAGTCTCGGCATTGAAGAAACGCCTCCATGAACGGCAAGGGCTGGACGGCTTCGATATTCCCACGGCTACCGCGAGGGACTGGTATGGAGTGACGCGGCAGATCTATGCCGACGTCGCGAGCGCGGGACGCTCGGGGCGGATCGACACCTTCAATGGCAACTATGGGTTGAATCGAGGTCTCGCCGCCGGTCTGTTGGTAGTGCTCGCCCTCTTGCCCGTATCAACGCCGGCGGACTGGCGCGTGGCCACCTGCATCCTCATTGCAGAGGGTTTGGCGCTGTACCGCATGCACCGCTTCGCGCGCCACTACGCGCGCGAGCTTTTTGTTCAATTCCTGCAATTGCCAGAGCGGGAGAAGCAAAAGGAGAATATATCTTGACATCCACGCTCGATAAACGGCTGATCGAAGTCGCCTTCCCGCTGAAGGAAACCTCCATTGACTCGGTACACGAGAAGACCGTCCGGCATGGACACATCTCCACCTTGCATCTGTGGCCTGCGCGCCGCCCACTGGCAGCCAGTCGTGCGGCGCTGATCGCCACCCTGTTGCCGGATACTGGCGACAAGGAAAAGCGCGACGCCATCCTCAAGCGCCTGGGCGGAACGCTTGCCAAGACGCTCAAGAAGAAGAAGATGCCCAACGGACGCACCGAGGAAATCGAGGCGTTGGAAACCGAGGGCGGCGTATTGCATTGGGGGCGTGAAGCCAGTCCCGACATGGACTGGTTCCGCGAGGAGATTCGCAAGGCCTACGGCGGACGCGCACCGCGCGTGCTCGACCCCTTTGCTGGCGGTGGGGCGATTCCGCTGGAGGCAATGCGCTTGGGTTGCGAAGCGACAGCGGTCGATATCAATCCGGTTGCGTGGTTCGTTTTGAGATGCACGCTGGAGTATCCGCAGCGGTTCGCCGGGCAAACCCGGCCACTACCTCAATTTGCGTTGGCAAATCAGGACTTCATGGCCACCTATTTTAAGGCCAAGGGGCTGACGCAGGGCGAGATCAGGCGCCATTTGCGCTCACTGGCCAACGAGCAGGCGGCGCTGCCAGTTGCGAAGCATGAACAAGTTGCACGCGGCGAAAACTTCAGCCTGCTGGAGCACGGCGGCGTTGAGCCGAGTCTGCTTGAGGCCGAGCTGGCTTGGCACGTGCGCGCATGGGCGCGCTGGGTCTTAGGCGAAGCTCGAAAGGATCTGGCCCGTTTCTATCCGACCTACGCGGAGTATTGCTCCCTCAAGCCTTACCGCCGAGTCGAGTTGGACACGGGCGAGCCGCTGAAACTGGTGCCGGTTAACGAGAATGGCGAGCCGCAGATTGGGCTGCTCAATGCCGGGTTCGATGCTGATTACCTCACCAACCCGGTCAATCCGCGCTGGGTCGCCAAGCCCACCGTGGCCTATCTTTGGGCACGAACAGTCCCCTGCAAATCGTGTCGTGCCGAGCTACCACTGCTAAAGACACGCTGGCTGGTGAAAACCGATAAGAAGCGTGCGGTGCTCACGATGCGCCCGCGTGAAGACAAGACCGGCGTCGAGTTTGGAATTGATCCTAACGCCAAATCGCAAGGCGGGAATGCGGCGCAGCGCCGTGAATACGACAAGAGGTTGGGGGCGGGGACTATGAGCCGCGCAGGAGCTACCTGCCCGTGCTGCGGCACCATCATGACGATGGAGGATATCCGGCTCCAGGGACGCGCCGGACGAATGGACGCGCGAATTACTGCGGTTGCCGTTGATAGCCCTGATGGCAAGGAGTACCGCTTGCCGACGGCGCTCGAGCTTCAGGCTGCCAGTATCTCCGCGACTGAGTTGGAGTCCGCGTTTGCAGATCTTCCGGGCGGTTTACCGAGGGAGGCGACGCCAAAGGGCGGGAGTGGAGCCGCGCGGGCATTCTCGGTAGATGGTTATGGGATCGACCAGTGGCAAAAATTGTTTACGCCGCGCCAACTTGTTGCACTGGCGACCATTTGCAGCGCCATTCGTAAGACGCGAGGCGAGTTGCGCGACGCTACCGAGTGGACGGAAGGCATCGCGGCATATTTAGCGATGGGCGTATCCCGGCTGCTCGACTTTGCCAATACCGGGGCGCAGTGGAAGATCGACGTTCCGACGATCAATCACAGTTTTGTACGCTTCGCGCTGCCAATCTCGTGGGACTATGCGGAAAGCAATGTGCTGTGGGACGGTGCAGGAAGTTATCTGCAATGCGCCGACCGCGTACTGACGCCCTTCGACAATCCTGATTTCTGGTCTGGGTTCACGGAGACGCCACACGTAATAAACCAGTCGGCCACATCTACGGTAGACAACACCTTCGATGTTGTCGTGACCGATCCGCCGTATTACGACGCGATCCCGTACTCGGATCTGATGGATTTCTTCTACGTCTGGTTACGCCGGATTCTGAGCGGCCTCTCGCCCGCCATAGATGCAGTGTTCTCCGAGGCGACTGGGCCCAAGTGGAGCCATGAGCGCAACGACGGCGAGTTGATCGACGATGCGTCCCGCTTCGGTGGCGACAAGGAAGCCTCCAAGCGGAATTACGAAGAAGGCATGGCGCGGGCCTTCCGTGCGTGCCACGAGGCCCTGAAGTCCGACGGGCGTCTGGTCATCGTTTTCGCGCACAAACATCCCGATGCGTGGGAAACCTTGGTCGGCGCAATCATCAAGGCAGGTTTCGTGGTGGATGGCAGTTGGCCGATTCAAACCGAGCAGGCTTCTCGAATGCGCGCGATTGATTCTGCCGCGCTCTCGTCCTCAGTCTGGCTGGTCTGCAAGAAGCGCGACCCGATGGCAAAGGCAGGCTGGGATGCCCAGGTGCTCAAGGAGATGGAGACCAGCATCACCGCCAAATTGCGCGACTTTTGGGACGCGGGCATTCGCGGCCCGGACTTCGTTTGGGCGGCCACCGGCCCAGCGATGGAGGCGTACAGCCGCTACCCGGCGGTCAAGAAAGCGTCCGAGCCGGGCCATTTGATGGCCGTCAGCGAGTTCCTCGGTCATGTGCGCCGCATCGTGGTGGACTTCGTTGTGGGCCGGGTGCTGTCCCATGGGCAAAGCGAGCCGGTGCCGGGCGATCATCCGCTCGATGACATCACCACGTACTACCTGCTGCACCGGCACGACTTCGGCTTGAAGGAAGCGCCCGCTGGCCCCTGCATTCTGTACGCGGTGTCGTGCAGCCTGTCCGAACGCGAGCTGGTAGATCAGTACGAGGTGCTGGCCAGGAGCGGGAGCTCCACCGCATCGGACGAAGCCGATGACGAAGAAGCAGATGGAGAGGATGAAGGCTCGGGCGGCTCCAGCGGTGGCGGCAAGTTCAAGCTCAAGGCATGGAACGCCCGCAAACACCGTTCCCTCGGGCTGGAAACCGCCAGTGGGCGCACGATCCCGTTGGTCGATCAGGTCCACAAGCTGATGCAGCTCTGGGTAGCGGGCGACGCGGTGAAGGTCAACGACTATCTGGATGCGCGCGGCCTGCGTCGCAGCCAGGTGTTCGCGCAACTAATCCAGGCATTGATTGAACAGAGCCGCGCAGAAAACGGCGCGGAAGAGCGCTCCATTCTGGAGCGTTTGCAGAATTACCTGAAGTCGGTGGGCAGCACGGCCCAAGCGGCGTTGGGGCTGGAATAAGAAACGGAGAAATCGATGGCCAAGACGAACGCCAAACCGTGGCACCAAGTAGTCCAACTGCGTGACGACATCACCAATCAAGAGCTGTCGCAAAAGCAGTTCGCAGCCGATCTCTACGACGTGGTGATGGACGTCAATCCCGGCGTCTATCACGATCCGATGGAGTTTTTCGCGCTGACGTACCCCACGGTAAAACTGCGCGATCTTGCGCGCGACGTGACGCACCGTCTGGCGGGCAAGTCGGAAAAGGCCGTGCGCCAGTTGCACATGACCTTCGGCGGCGGCAAGACGCACTCCCTGATCACGCTGGTGCATCTGGTCAGCGACCCGGCTGGTTTGCCCGACATCCCGGCGGTGCAGCAGTTCAAGGCACATTGCTCGCTGGAAGGCGGCTTCCCGAAGGCGCGCGTGGCGGCGGTGGTCTTCGACCGTCTGGATGCCGAGATGGGCATGGAGGTCAAAGCCCCCGATGGCGCGAAGGCGATGCTGAAGATGCCGTGGAGCCTCATCGCGTGGCAGCTTGCGGGCGAAGCCGGATTGAAGCTGCTTAAAGCAGATGGCACCGAGCGTGCCAGCCCCCCGGCCACCGGCGTGATGGAAGACTTGCTGAAGCTCGCGCGCAAGGAAGTGCCGAGTGTGCTGATCCTGTTCGACGAGGTGCTGTGGTTCGTCCGCGTAATGGCCGACATCGATTCAGCCTGGATCGGCCGCATGCGCGAGTTCATGCACAGCCTGACGCAAGCCGTGGCCAAAGTGCCGCAGTGCTGCTTGGTGGCCTCGTTGCTGGCGTCCGACGTCAACAAGATGGACGACCTCGGAAAGCAGATCAGCAAGGAGCTGTACGACGAGTTCAAGCGTTTGGCCGACGAAGGTATCCAACCTGTCGAAAGCCAGGACGTGCCGGAAATTCTGCGGCGGCGAATGCTGAAACTGGAAAGCTACGTTGACCGCTCGCAGTGGAGCACGCAAGTGGCGGGCGCGATCAATGGCATTCTGGCCATCGACGATCACACGGCCAAGAACCGCGCCGCCGAAGAGAAGCGTTACGAGGACGCCTATCCCTTCCATCCGGCGCTGATCGAAACGCTGTACCAGAAGTGGACGCAGCTCGAAGGTTTCCAGCAGACGCGCGGCATCCTGAAGACGCTGGCCTCGGCGCTGCGCGATGCCATCAAGTGGGATAAGCAGCCGCTGATCAGCGCACAGGTGTTCCTGGGCGATCCGGGCACCGAAGGCTTGAGCGTGGCCGCGCGCGAGCTGGCGAACGTGGCGCAACTGGAGCAGTACGAAGGTCGCCGCCAAAACTGGACTGCAATTCTGGAGGCCGAACTCGCCCACGCCCGGAAGGCGCAGGACGGGCTGCTCGGCGTACAACAGCGCGAGATCGAGCAGGCCGTGATGTCTACCTTCCTGCACTCGCAGCCCATCGGCCAGCGCGCCACAACGCGAGATTTGAAAGTCCTGATCGGCGTTGGCTCGCCGGACAAAATCGAACTGGACAAGGGGCTGACCCGCTGGTCGGAGATGTCGTGGTACTTGGACGACACGTTCACGACGGACCGTGAGGCTGGGTTGCCGAAGGTTTGGCGCTTGGGGTCGAAGCCCAACCTCAAGCAAATGCATCACGACGCGCGGCAGAACGTAAGTGCAACCAATGTCGATGCGGTGCTGGAGGAGGAAATCCGCAAGGCTAAGGCCCTGACGGATGGAGCGCGCGGTGCTGGCGCAAAGATTCATGTGCTACCCACACGTCCTGCGGACATCGAGGACGACGGTGAATTCCATTACGCTGTTCTAGGCCCCAAGGCGGCATCGAACGGCAAACCGAGCGCGGAGGCGCGGCGCTTCCTCGACGAAACGACCGGCCCGGACAAGCCGCGCGCCCAGAACCGCAATGCCGTGGTCTTGGCTGTACCTTCGGGCGATGGCATCGAGGTGGCGCGCGAGAAGGTGCGCGACCTGTTGGGCTGGGAAAAGGTGCGCGAAATGCTCAAGGAGCGCACCGATATCGACACGGCGGCCACGACTCGTCTCGAAGGCAATCTGCGCGCCGCGCGCGGCGAGATGGGGTCGCAGATCGTGATGGCGTACTGCATCGCCGTGACGGTGAACGACTCCAACGACGTGGCGGCTTACCGCATCAACGTGGACAACGATCCGTTGTTCGCCAAGATGGCCGCCGACAAGAGGCTGCGCATCGAGAGCACGGCAGTGAATGCCGAGGCGCTGCTACCCGGCGGCCCGTTCGATCTGTGGGCTGCGGGCGACAAGGCGCGCTTCGTGAAGGACTTGGTCGGCGCGTTCGCTGCCACCGCCAGGCTGCCGAAGATGCTCAACCGCTCGGCGATTCTGGAAACCCTGCTGCAAGGCTGCGAAGCGGGCGACTTCGTGTTGCGCGTGACGCGGGCCGACAAGTCGGTGCGGACGTTCTGGAAGACTCGGCCCGACGATGCGGCGACTGACGATTCCAGTCTGGAAGTGGCACTGTCGGATGCCGTGGTCCTGACGGAACTGGATGCGGCACTCCTTGCACCGGGCGTCCTGAACGGGCTGTGGAAGACGGACGCGATCACGTTGGCGGACATCAGTGCCTACTTTTCTGGCAAGCACATCGTGGAAGTCGACAAGGGCGGCTACACGGAGAACGTGCTGATTCCGGCAACCGAACCGGCAGCAATTGCGGCTGCGGTGGCGGGAGCCGTGAAATCGAGTCGCGTCTGGCTAGTCAACGGCACCATCAGCGTGCTGGGCGAGGACGTTCCGGCCGGATTCGTCAACGAGTCTGCACAACTGCTGCCGCCGCCGCCCTCATTCTCAAGCGTGGACATCCTGCCCGAGCAGCTTGCGGCAGCGTGGTCGGGTGGTCAGAGCAACGCGCATCTGATTCACGGAGCGCTCTCCGCCAAGTTCGGCAAACCCTTGCCTTGGGCACGCACGGCGCAGGCGCTTGATGAGGCGTTCCGTTTGGGGCTGATCGAGCGTTCTCTTGACTCAGCCTCGTGGCCGTGCGACATGGGCGGGGCGTCAGCGGTCAAGATCCGTGTCAGCAAGAACAAAGTGAAGGAGTCGCAGCCGCCGAAGTATTGCGGCTCCAAGGTCGCCACGGCGGAATTGCAACTGCATGAGGTGCAGGACTTGGCCGACCACGTCGATGCGCTGCGCGAAGCCACTGCCGGCCATCCGCTTCGCATCCGCGTCACGGTGGAGGTCGGGGAGAACGGTCAAATCGATCAGGCCGTGGTGGACAAGGTCAACACTGTGCTTTCCGAAGTGAAGGCTGGGTGGAAGGCGGAGTGACAGGTGGAACGCGAGATGGGAAAGCTAATCGACGGCAACGATGGCCTGCTTGACGACGAATTCGACAAGAGTTCAGACGATCAGCATTCCTTCGGCGGGGCTTGGACTCGCATCAAGCTGGAGGCGCTGGAGAAGTACCTGGTGGCGTTCAATACCGCCCTCAGCAAGCAAAGCTTCACGCGGCTCTATATCGACGCGTTCGCCGGTACGGGCCGTTGCGACATCAAGGTTGATGGCGAGAAGAAAACCATCGACGGCTCCGCGCGCAGAGCGTTGGCCACCAATCCCTCGTTCCACAAGTTCTGCTTCATCGAACTCCGCCCCAAGAAGCTGGCCGCGCTGAATGCGCTTGGCGCGGAGTACCCGGGCAAGATCATTGAAGTGATCCAGAGCGATGCCAATGCGGCATTGAAAACCCTCTGCGGTCAATACCAGTGGCGAAGCGAGCGGGCCGTGCTGTTCCTTGATCCGTTCGGAATGCACGTCGAATGGTCAACGCTGGAAGCGATCGCCAAGACCGGCGCAGTTGATGTCTGGTATCTGTTCCCGTATGCCGGGCTGTATCGGCAAGCCGCCAAGAATGCCGACGCGCTGGATGCCGACAAGGAGGCATCCCTGACGCGCGTGCTTGGCACCGATGAATGGCGTCAGGCGTTCTACGCCCAGAATCCGCAGTCCGATCTGTTCGGCGGTAACAATGGCGATGTGCGCGATACCGATCACCGCCAGATGCTGGAGTTCGTGTCCAAGCGACTGAAGGGGCTGTTTCCCGCCGTCACCGACCCCAAGGTGCTGTATCAAGGCGGCGATGCCAAGAATCCGAGCGGAGCGCCACTTTTCGCGCTCTACTTCGCAGCGTCCAATCCAACGCCCAAGGCGCATGGTTTGGCGACGAAGATCGCCAAGGACATTCTGGACACGTTATAGCTGCGGTCCCGTCGCCTGCTGCGGATAGTCGTCCCATGTGCGGCCACGGAAGATGCGCCCGTTCGCCTTCTTGTGACGCTTGACGCCGTCAGCGCCCCAGCCGCCCCACTGCTTGAAGAAGAACGCTGCACCTGCTGCCTCGGCCTGCGCCTGCACGTTCGCCACCCATTCCTCGCGCATGGGGCGTGCCTTGGGACCGGATTCACCGCCAACGATCACCCAGTGGATGTCGCGCAGGTTGACGCGGCCCAAATCCTCCAGCAACGGTTCGACTGAGAGAAAGCGGATGTGCGCATCCACCTTGCGCAGGTGGTCGATGCGCGGCAGTCCGTACTTCTTGTCCTCAACAGACACGCCTAGCCACACGTTTTGCGGGCAAGCGTAGTTTGCGAAGTATTCGGGCAGGCGTTCCGCGCGCTTGGTGAGGATCTGGTAGGTGTGGTGTGGCGTCGAGGTGATGACCTCAAACACTCGATCGAGGAACGCGTCCGGAATGTCTTCGTGGAATAGATCACTCATGCTGTTCACGAAGTAGACGGTGGGCTTCTTCCGCTCCAGCGGTTGCTTTAGCCGCCCTTCGTGGAGCGCAAGCTTGAACTCGTTTTCGTATCCCGGGGCCCCCATTGCGTGAAGGCGACGGGCCATGACCTCCGCGTAGCAGTTCTTGCAGCCGGGAGAAATCTTGGTGCACCCGGTCGTTGGGTTCCAGGTTTGTTCCGTCCATTCAATTGTTGACTCGGTAGCCATCTCAGCGTCCTCTCGACAGGTGTGGCACGCCGCCCGTCATTCGGGCCTGCGCATGCTCAGCGACAAACGCGTCCATCAAACGATGGAGCGCTGACCGAACTTGGTCATATCCAGGCCCCGCAAGTTCGGTCCGGACCCGCTCCGCAAGCTCGTCGGCCGTTGGGGCCTCCGGCAATTCCTGCATATGCACCAGGTGCATGCATTGCTCAATGACGCTGACAGGCGGGTTGGCCCTTCCGCTTTCGTAGCGACTGACAGAGGACTGCTTTACGCCCAGCAGTGCGGCGAATTCCTTCTGGCTGCGGCCGTTGCGCGCAGCGCGGATGAGTTCGCCTACGGTACTGATTGCCATGGCAAACGGGCTCTAGTTGAATGCGCATTGCGCATAATCTAACACAGTAATGCGCTATGTGCATACCATGGCCCGAGAATGAGAGAGGTGGCTCACCGGGTGCCGATGGGGTCCGAGTGGAGGCGGCGGTATGGTCGAAGGTGGCGGCGATGACCCTACAAGTACTTCTTGAAACTCCCCGCCGCAATATCCATCGCCACCCCGAGCAGCACCGCGCTGGGCAGCAGGATCAGCAGCGGGTTCACGCTGACCGGCAGTGCCAGGTAAGTCACCCACGGCAGTACGGCCAGCGGGATCAGGCTCGCCCTGGCGCGGTGATAGATGAACCCCGATTCGCGTCCCGCCCCGAAGCGGCG
>Ga0268298_10003765_pt1 | contig 15227 bp, 13 predicted proteins | sample WWTPWeurt_MetaG_FD_194462 | JGI IMG/M metagenome (GOLD analysis project Ga0268298, IMG submission 194462) | Activated sludge microbial communities from WWTP in Nijmegen, Gelderland, Netherland - WWTP Weurt | ecosystem: Engineered > WWTP > Aerobic digester > Activated sludge | place... | reverse complement strand
CATACTTGGCCTGCTTCTCATTGCACTCATTGGAACCTGGCATCGCACGGATGAAAGACTGAACGATTGGATTGCGAGAGTTGCGGTTCATCGTGGTTTTGCTCCTGCTTCTTCGCCTCGCATATGTTACTTGTTCATCACGGATACAACGTACGCGCGCTTCAACAAGCAGGCCCTCAATCGCGAGCAACTTGCTCACGCAAACGACATACTCGCAGACCTGGGCGCTGAATCAATCGTATACGATCTCATCCTGGCAAGACCGGGAGAGCAGAGTGCGGACGCAGCTTTCGCACGCTCATTGGAAAGAACAAAGATCGTATTTCTTCCGTCTGGATTCGCCGCACGCAAGAGAAAACCTGTAGATCCTGATGCCCTGGAAGTGCGGGAAAGCGGAAGAGGTGGTGCCCCGATTGCGCTTCATGAAATTGCATCGCTTCCTGACTTCGCGCAAAGGGCCCGCGGCGGCGGACATGTTTTTGCGCCGTCGGATTCAGACGGTGTTTATAGAAGAATGAATCTGTTCGTCCAGGAAGGCCGCCGGATCATTCCGGGGCTGGCTCTTTCTGTCCTTCTTTTTCAGAGACATCAAACTCTCGCGGACATTGAAATACACTGGGAAGATGAAGTCCGAATTCCTGCGACTGCGAGCGCACCAGAGCTCATAATTCCAATTGATTCCGCCGGCGCTACACGAATCGCCTACACCGCGAAATGGGGACGCGATTTTGAAAGCATGACGATAGACGATCTGATCGCCGGATACGAAGATCCAGATAAGCGCGGCAATTTGATCAACATGTTCGAAGGCAGAACTGTCTTCATTGGAGACACAAGCACTGGCATTGCAGATGCAGGCGCCACTCCACTCGAAAACGATGTGCCGCTGGTGGCCATGCATGCGGCTTTACTGAGCTCCATGATGGACCAACATTCATTCGGTGTGTGGAAGCCAGTGCATGTGTGGGCTCTTTTTACTGCTTGCTGTATTCTTCTTGTTTTTTCCTCCACTTTGAGACGTGCGGGTTCTTTGCACATAACAGCTGTTTTACTCCTTATCGCACTCTGGATACTTCCATTCCTGGGATACTACCGTTATACGCTCTTTCCTGGCGCCACCGTGCTTGCCGTGTTCGTTCTTGTATATCTGGGTACAACGGTCAGCATTCAGGTGCGCGTCTGGAAACAAAATGTAATCATTCGGGCAGAAAATAGTTTTTTGCATAGAGACCTGTCGATCGCAGCAAACATACAGAGTAAGATGCTCCCGGCCGCTCTCCCGGATCGATCGGATCTGGAAATTGCTGCAGTAAACATTCAGGCGCAGAGTATTGGCGGCGATTTCTACGATGTGATCACTCTGCCATCCGGGAAGGTGCTGCTCCTCGCAGGAGATGTCTCCGGAAAGGGAATTCCAGCAGCGCTCAACATGAGCGGAATACTCAGTAGCTTTCGCACCATTGTTGCTACGGGAGCGGCCTCCACTCCACGCGAAATCCTGCTCCACTTGAATGACGTCCTGATCAAACAAATTCGTCCGGGGGAACTCACTTCATTCGCGACAGCCGTCTTGCTTCTGATCGATCCTGTGGAAATGAGCGTTCAAATGGCCAGGTGCGGACATGAACTCCCGATCTTCTGGAATCCGGGCAATCGGGAAATGAGAGAAATAAAAACATCGGGCTTCATGCTCGGAGTGTCTCCTTCTTCGATGATGTCCGGAGTGCTCAATGAAACTTCAGTGCAATTGGCTCGCGGAGATGCAATCTACATCTATTCGGACGGAGTGACGGAAGCAGCCAACGTGGACGGAGAATTTTACGGTCTTTCCAGATTGAAATCGGCTATCCGCGCATTCGGCAGCGGACCTGCACAGGAGTTGCTCGACGTTCTTCTATCTGACATTCGTGCATTTTCTGGAATAGCTCCACAGCATGACGACATTACGCTGGTGATCGTGCGCTTGCTCGGCCCGTAGAAAAAAACCTGGACGGATTCGCGCAAACAGGACGGCATGCTCCTGTGAGAATCCTGCTTCTGTTAGTTTCATTTACTTTTGCATTTTGTGGGAGAAAAGAGAACGCCCTTCTCAATGTATCTTACGATCCCACGCGAGAGTTCTTCCATGAATACAACGAGCTGTTTCAAACTCACTGGAAGAAAGTGAGTGGTGAAGACATTCAGGTGACTCAGTCGCACGGCGGTTCAGGAAAACAGGCTCGCGCCGTGATTGATGGACTCCCTGCAGATGTAGTTACGTTAGGATGTTCCTACGACATAGACAGAATCGCCGCGCGAGGACTCCTTCCAGCGGACTGGCAACAAAAACTCCCGAACAACTCTTCTCCTTTTTATTCCACGATTGTGTTTGTAGTGAGGAAAGGAAATCCGCGGAACATTCATGACTGGCCAGACCTGGTCGCCCCTGGTGTAACCGTTATTCTCCCCAATCCAAAAACAGGAAGTAGCGCGCGATGGGCTTATCTCGCGGCCTACGGGCAGGCAAAGAAAACGGGAGGGAAGGCTGCGGCAGATGAGTACATCCGCAAACTGATCGCAGCTGTTCCCATCATGGACACAGGCGCAAGAGCCGCTCTCACCACATTTGCGGAGAGAGGTATGGGAGACGTGTTCCTGTCGTGGGAAAATGACGCATATCTGGCGTTACACGAACATCCAGACCTTCAAATCATCGTTCCACCTGTAAGCATTCGCGCGGAACCAGCTGTAGCCGTTGTGGAGAAGAACGCAGGGCCCAGGCTGAAGGCAGCGCAGGAGTATCTGACGTATCTATATTCCGAAGAGGCTCAGGATCTGGCTGGCAGGCATCACTATCGCCCGCGGTCAGCTGCAGCTGCATCTCGTTATGCCTCCACGTTCCCGAACCTGATTCTACTGGACCTAACCGAAGTTGCCGGCAGCTGGGCGCAGGCGGACAAAGAGCATTTTGCGGATGGGGCCAGCTTTGATCAGGCCTACCAGAAGCGATCACGCCCGTGAAATCGTAGTTGTTTTTGCTACATGCCCGGTATTGACTGGACGACAATAGGAGAGGCTGTCAGGTTCTGCCCGAGGCACTCATTTCACTAACATGCCCATCCTGGCCAATAAAACACCCGATGAGCTTGAGCCCATCATTCTCAATGCTCTGGACAAAGGCCAGATCCTTTCCGTTCAGACCTATTACCTCAGCGATTACGGCGAAAAAGTACTCAATCTGGTCACCTCCGCTATTCTGAAGAAGTATGGCCGCGAAGACCTCATCGACGTTGTGTATACGTCCGCAAAAGAACTCGTCATCAACGCGACCAAGTCTAATTTGAAGAGAGTTCTTTTTGCCCGCATAGGCCTGGACCTATTCAATCCAGAAAACTATGAACAGGGGATGAAACATTTTAAAGAAGAACTCAAAGAAGAGAACATTCGAAAATACAAATCCCTTTTCCGCGAATTCAAGTTCACAGTGACCATCACGTTTTATTACTCGCCTGACGTTCTAAACATCAAAATCAAGAACAACACTCAATTGATACCACAGGAAGAAGAACGCATCCGCCAAAAGTTTGCACAGGCGGTTTCTTACGCGAATCTCTTTGATTTCTATCTGGAACATGGAGATGATACAGAAGGCGCAGGCATGGGTCTGACTCTGGTAGGCATTCTACTTAATCAAAGTGGAATCGATAAACATCAATTCACTCTGTACTCAAGCCCACACTACAACGAAACCACTGCTAGACTTGAGATTCCTTTGTCCCAGGAGTACACAAGCAGACGCGAAAGATTTGAGAAAGAAAGAGAATCAAGCGGACTGAGCCGCGAAGAGTTTCGTAAGCACTTCGATAGCAAAAAAGAATTTCACTGATTCCCAATCGAATCCAGTATTCTGGTTTCTGGAATGCGAAGCACGAGATCATAACCGAAAGCGACGGACGGTGTCTTGAATCCTTTCGGGCTCTTTTCAATCACTTCTTTCACGCAAAGGAGTGCGCTCTTCGCTGTAAACACATAGCCTTCTATAGTTTCCAACCACGCCTCCCTGCTTTTACCCGCAGCAGAAGAAACTTTGACATATACATACGATCTTCCACTTTTCTGTTCTCTTGCGCCGGGTCCTCGCACGAATAGATCCACAAATTTTTTGGCCGATCGCCTCACAGGCGAAAACTGGAACAACAACGTCATCACCGGACCAAACACTCTGAGAAACATCGAGGCACCGCGCGAAAGCGAAGTGTAAGTTGTAATGTTTGCAATGCCTGTAGAGTAAAAAGCAGTTTCCAGATCGCCCCAGGAAACGGGGAGCACGAATCTTTCTTTGTCTGAAAATTGAACTTTCTTTCCGCCGCTTCCCGGAGAGATTCTCTGCAGATCGCCATTTCTTCTGGTCAAAAAGCCGCGAGGCATCATCTCTATGGCAGACTTAGCCGTGCCCTGACTTGGATTGGAAATAGCAGCAAAAGCGATCTCGAGGTTCTCTGATCCAGGACTTGCGTCCGCCACATATCTGGCGAGGCAATCTGTGGGCACTACGTCAAATCCCACTCCAGGAATGAGAGCAATGCCTGTATCTTCTGCGCGCGAACCAAGCCTCGTGGCGATTTGAAACACAGGAATTTCTCCTGTAATGTCCAGGTAATGGGCGCCCTCGTCGATGCAGGCAAGCATCATGGGCTCCGCGGTATAAATAAAAGGACCGGCCGCATGAAGTACGCATGCAAATCCACGAATACCGGCACGAATGGACTGCGGATCAACCAGGGAAAAGACCTTCCATTCCAGTCCGAATTTTTCCGCCATTTCGCGGATTCTGGCTTCCGATCGGCCGGCGATCACAGGCTTCATTCCTTGCCGGACCGCTTCTTCCACGATGAGCTCACCGGTAAAACCGGTAGCTCCGTATAACAACCAGTTACTCGAATTCACTTACTTTTCTCAATGTATGATTCAATGAAGGATATAAATTCTGTGGGAGCTTTGCGAGGCCTGGCATTCTTGAGAGAAACTATCAACTGTTCGTCGCGTAAAGACATGAGAAGCCTGTCTCCATCAAATACGTCCTGCCTGAAATAGAATCGGATTTTCTCCAGGGAATCAATCCAGGTACGAATGCGAAGAGGTTTGCCAGCGATCATTCTTCCGAAGAAGTTAAACACTCCCCCCATGTAGAAGGATGTGGTGTCCATTTCTACAAATTTCTCATAGGTCAAGCCAGTGCGTGCGCAAAATAACCATCGACCTTCTTCAAAGACTTTCCAGAGAAGCGAGGGACTGTAAGAACCAAAAATATCTCTTTCACAATACAGAGGAGTGTACGAACTTTCAATCTGCTGCGCTCCTCCCTTGAATTCAGCAAGATCCTCATACAGAATTTCAAATTCTGCATCCCCTGCATCCATCAACGTTAGACGATCTTCTCCCTGGAAAAATTCCGTACGCAGTTGAATATGACAGACAGGTTTGCCGTCTAACTGCTCCACCTTCTGATCCCAGATAATTCCTTTCTTGCTATCGGAGGCTGCAGTGGTATGAATCACAAGAACAGCGCCAGCATACTGCTGGTACATGAATCGAACATATGAATGAGTGGGGACAAGATGAATTCCTTCGTCCAGAAGTCGTCCGACTGAATAGCCCTGCTTTTCGAGCAGTCTATGCCTTCCTTCCAGGCAAAAACTTTCATACGTGCGACTGGTCACGTGACGCTGCGTGTCCAGGTCTGAAACACGCGTTGTCATTTCTATGGTTTCACGAATCACGCTCTATGCTCCAAGAAATAGTCTCTCCGGCGCGCATGGGCACTACCTTCTGGCCGCCAAAGTCATAGTAATCCGGCACCGTCTGCGTTTTTTTCGCCAGTCGGATGGTGCTTTTGTTGCGGGGCAGTTTATAGAAATCAGCACCATGATGGGACAGAAACGATTCCAGACGATCCAGCTTCCCGACTTCCTCAAATGCCTCTGCGTAAAGTTCAACTGCCGCGTGAGCGTTGTAGATTCCGGCACACCCACACGAATTTTCTTTTGTGGATCGCTCGTGGGGAGCACTGTCTGTTCCGGCGAAGAATTTCTGATTGCCCGACGTGGCCGCATCCAGAAGCGCAACTCGATCCTCTTCCCTTTTCAGTACCGGCAAACAGTAGTTATGCGGACGAATTCCTCCGCGAAACATAGAATTGCGATTCAATAACAGATGGTGTGGCGTAATGGTAGCGGCCACATTTTTCGGAGACTGCATCACAAAAGATGCGGCTTCACGAGTCGTGATGTGTTCGAATACAATGCGAAGGCCTGGAAATGTTCGTGGAAGCTGCTTCAAGTGCCGATCCAGAAAGACTTTCTCTCGATCAAACACATCCACGGATGTATCTGTCACTTCGCCGTGAACCAGCAAAGGCAGATCCATCTGTTCCATCCGGGCAAGCACTGGATAGAGTTTCTCTAGATCATGGACTCCGGATTCTGAATTGGTGGTGGCTCCGGACGGGTAGAGTTTGATTCCGTGGATAAAACCCGAATCTTTCGCGCGATTGACTTCATCCGGCACAGTACGGTCCGTCAGATAGAGAGTCATCAGAGGTGTGAACCCGGGGGCCACAGCGAGGATGCGATCTCTGTAGAGGCGCGCCTCTTCGGTCGTCGCAATGGGTGGTTTCAGATTTGGCATTACAATCGCCCGCGCAAAACTTGCCGCAGTATGGGAAACAATTCCCTCAAGCATCACCCCGTCGCGAAGGTGTACATGAAAATCGTCTGGCATTGCAATGGTCATCTGCACATGCTCAGGCTTTTCGTCGTCTGGCTGAGTGCAATGATAATTGCGTCATGCGGCCCAATCAAGGAGCCAGTCGACGCGTCCGATCGTCCGATCCGAATTACTCGGATCCGCGGGCCTGTTTACCTGGTGGAAGACTTGAATTACTGGAAAACAAATTCAGTCTTCTATGTGAATGATTCCGGTGGAGTCTTCACGGGCGCCGGATGGACTGAAAAATCGGCGAAGCAGATTTTATGGAAGGCCGCCACACTGACTATGGCTGAATTCACCGCCGTTGTTCCAGCAGACCACAGATTGCCTTACAGCGGTGGGCTGCAAGAATTCAAGAAGCAGTCTGTCCCCATCTATCTTTCCAAAAAATCCAGGACGTTGATGCTGGAGCAATGGAAGGACTTGAACCTGGATATGAGCAGCTTTGGGTCCTGGAAAGAAATCCCAGCCGCGGAGCCGGATCACATCTTTGATGGTTCGATGGAGTTTCTGGGCGGCTCTGTGATTGTGCGAGAAATAGATGCAGGACAGAGATCTTCTGCGATTGCAGCCTACTTTCCGGCAGAGCGCATCCTCTTTTTAGGCAGCGCTCTTTCCGATCCGCCTTACTTTTACACGTACGATCGTAAGGCGCTTCGGTCCTCGATCACAGAACTAATGAAGCTTCCATTTGAAATCGCCATCAGCGGACACGGCAAGGCCATCCGCAATCGAGCTTTCGTGGAAGATCAGCTGCGGCAATTGAATGCGGATTGACCGTGTATCGCAGCGCATGCGATCGTTGGCTATGCGCCCCGTCTTCATGCATCCAGTCTTCCTATTGATCACCTGGTTCATCCTGAGCTGCCGCCCGGATTACACGAAGAGTCAATCAGACGCAGCCATTCAGTCTTTGCTCTTCGCAGGTCTCAGCTCCAATGTTGTCACATGCGCACAACCATATACAGGCCAGGCATCCGTAGATACGATCATCGACCAGATCAAATCTACGTACGGAGTACAGCCATGCGTCAACCTGGGCCCGCTTCCTCTTTTCACGCTGGGTACCGTTACTTCAAGCGACTACGCAAATCTACAAACAGCACTCACCACATTGCAGACTGAATTCGCACGATATCCCATTGAACTCGTGCTTCGCTCTCGCCTCAGAATGATTTCTTTTCCAACTTCTATTGGAGTTCCGTACGGAGGAACTGCAGGCGGATTTGCGCCCACCGAACTGGACTTCATCATGGTTCGGCTTCAGGTGTCGAACATCCCCTTCCTCAAAGCAACCATCCATCATGAATTCTTTCACCACCTGGATGAAGAGAAAAATGGCCCTCGCTACTATACGGATCCAACCTGGAGATCCTATAATTATACTTACTATTCCTACGGCTGCAATCGATCCAATACATCTGCAGGAGTGATCTCTCCTCCAGCCGCCGGTTTTCTCAATACGTACTCCACATGTGAAGTGGTGGAAGACAAGGCAGAAGTCTATTCCAATCAATTCATCCTGCCAAACAAGACGCAAATCCAAACACTCATCGCGAATGGAGATACAGCGGTCGCACAGAAGCTAGACTACGTCCAGAGGGTCGCGGCGAATTTCAGCTCCAGCATCAACCAAACTTTCTGGAATAACCTATGATCCTCAGTAAGATCCTTTGTTCAATTTGTCTGGTACTTTGTGTGACTGTAGCGTCCCTGAACGCGCAATCGGTGCCGGGCGACACGAACCGAACAACATTCTGGGCATTCGAAGCAACCATCGCCAGGGGCTTCTTCCTTCATTCGCCAGGGGCAGCTGACGTGCTTGGCTACGATTCATCTGACCGAAAGCCAGTGGGCGATTACACCATGAGATACGGTACTTCTTTTGAAGTATTGCGAAACAGCTACGCCTACAAAACAGCTCCTCAGACAGATTTCGATTCCTCCGATGAATTTAGACTTTCTGCTTCCAGAAAGATTCTCCCGTGGCTTCACCTGGGTCTGGATGCAGAGCATGTAAGCTATCGAATTGCAAACATGCATATGAATGTTAGACAGTATACAAATCCATACAATCAGTTTAACATACTAACCTTCGGAGTCATTTCGTTCCCCACTCTTCGCGATGCTGCTGTAAACGGTGAGTTGCTCGACCCGATTCTACTTCACAACGGATGGCCTATCAACACAATCACAGCCGGAACTCATGTTGCATTTCACTTCTCAGAAGGAAACATAGATCCATTTCTAAAAGTAACGGTTGCAGTGGGCAAAGATCTATATCGACCACTCAGCACATTTGAATACGGTGCATCCGGCGGATTGCGCGTCTTCATCAGCGAGCGCGTATTCGTTACAACGGAGGCAGGCATTCGACTGGTCCAATTCAATGGACACGCTGGCGGGCGTACAGTTTCGGCCCTTTTGAGAGAACCATCTTTTCGTGCGGGCGCCGGATTCACTCGTTGAAGTCTTTCCGATTCATTGATTTGTTCGCCGGAATTGGCGGCATTCGCATGGCCCTGGAGAGTGTGGGAGGAACATGCGTCTTTTCCTCTGAAAAGGACAAATTCGCTCGAATCACGTACAAAGAGAACTTCGGGGAGGAACCGCACGGCGATATTTACGATGTCAACGTGACAGACATTCCGGACCATGAAGTTCTGGCTGGAGGTTTTCCATGCCAGCCATTCTCCATCGCCGGAGTATCCAAAAAGAAGAGTCTGGGTAGAGAGCATGGTTTTCGAGACAGAACCCAGGGCACGCTCTTCTTTAAGATTGCCGAGATTCTGGAAGCCAGGCGTCCGCGTGCATTTCTACTGGAGAATGTAAAGAATTTGCTTTCGCACGATCAAGGACGCACATTCCAGATCATTCGCGAAACCTTTGAGGAACTCGGCTATACTCTGTTTCATAAAGTACTCGATGCGCAGGGTTATGTTCCACAGCATAGAGAAAGAATCTTTCTCGTAGGCTTTGATTCCAATGTATATCCTGCTCCTGTCTTTTCATTTCCAGATCCACCGCAGCAGATCGTGCAACTGAAAAGCATTCTAGAAAAATCGGTACATCAAAAATACACTTTATCTGCGCATCTGTGGAAATGGCATCAGGACTACGCCGCCAAACACAAGAAAAACGGAAATGGTTTTGGGTATGGACTCGTAAACGGAGACTCAGTAACCAGGACTCTCAGCGCGCGATACTACAAAGACGGAGCGGAAATTCTGGTATCTCAAAATCCTGTTCCACGTCGACTCACGCCCAGAGAATGCGCGCGATTGATGGGCTTTCCGGATTCGTTTCGGATTGCGGTTTCAGATACGCAGGCTTACAAGCAATTCGGAAACTCCGTTGCCGTTCCCCTGGTCACTGCTGTTGCGCGCAGTCTTTCGAGGGCTCTCTAGTGGCTCACCCAATTGCATCGTGTGCGGAAGCGGAAGCATTCTTCTTCAAGTACGTCAGTGCCAACGACGTTGGAGCTACCGGTTCCCACCAGGCAGGATTCTACATGCCGCGCGATTCATGGAAAATGTTTTTTCATGAGCCAGGAGAAAGGGGAGAAAACAGAGATACCTGGCTTCACGTACAGTGGGACCATGGGACCACAAAAAGCAGATTCGTATGGTACGGCAAAAAAACAAGATCCGAGTACAGACTTACAAATGGATTTCAATTTCTTTCGCCGGATAACGTGGGAGATCTTCTGGTTCTGGCGAAACAGGAGACAAATTACTATGGGTTTATTTTGCAATCAGATGAGTCCATCGATGAGTTTCTGGCATCCTTTGGCCTTTCCCCTTCTGATTCAGGAACCGTTCAATTTCGCAGACCATCCGACGATGCCTCTTTAGAAGAAGTCATTCATCCGTGGGCCCGAACGTTCGGGGGAGAGTTTCCATCAGGAGAAATGCTCAGCTCCAAAGCGCGCGAATTCGTCAGACCGCTCCTGGCACCGCCTAAATCAGAAATCCCCGTAACTGCGCAAAGCAAAGGCCTGGACCTGGACTCACTCTTATTGCAGTGGCTGGACTACGAATTTCGAATTTTTCGAATCATAGAAAGAGAAAAATACGGGAGCCTGCTGGCTCGTCCTTTTGAATCCGTGGAAGATTTGATCCAGATATCTCACACAATCTTAAATAGAAGAAAATCCAGAGCGGGCAATTCTCTTGAGAACCATCTTCGCGCGATTTTTCAATTTCTCGGAATTCGTTTTTCTTTTCAGGAAACAACAGAGGGATCGAGGAGACCGGATTTTACTTTTCCAGGAAAGTATTACTACGACAATCCAGCCTTTCCATCTTCTGCTCTGCGTTTCCTTGGGGTAAAGACCACATGCAAGGATAGATGGCGCCAGATTCTAAACGAAGCGGATCGTATTCCGCGAAAGCATTTGTTCACTCTACAACAGGGAGTCTCGTCTACGCAACTCTCTGAGATGTGGGATTGCGGAGTGATCCTGGTGGTCCCACAAAAGCATAAGCCGTTTTTCCCGCCCGCATTTCAAAGCAAGATTATGTCTTTGCGAGAATTCCTCGACGAACTTCCGGAAATTCCGGAAGGCGCCGAAATGCTGAGCAAAGAATATAAGCTTTTTTGACGCTGGACCCTGGCGGACGGTGGCTGCCTGTTCAGTCCCTTTCAAAACGAGCGTAGACTTTGTTGAGAGTGCGCTGGCGAATCACTTCCATTCTTGCGAACTGTGCTTCGCTCAAAAGAGATCTTGCGCGCAATCCGTTTTCGGGTAGCAACGTATCGCTCTTCACCGTTGCGATGAGGCTTTTGCGACCCAGGAAATTTGCGGAACGATAGTTTTCATCCATGTCTTCGTATTCGTGTAACATTTCTGCCTCCGTGCAGAAGGCGGCTGCTCTTCCGTGTATATACCGCCTGATAGTACTATCGACTGTTTTGCTGGACCATTCAGTCTTTTTTGCACTCTGCTGAAAAAAAACCTCCTTTACTCCCGCGTCTATTTTCCCACGCTCGGGGCATGAGAAAGAAACTGATCGCGGGAAACTGGAAGATGTTCAAGAAAATTGGGGAGGCGCAAAGTCTGATCAAGGAAATTGCGCAAGGAGCCGGAGATCTTGGAGGCGTGGAACTCCTGGTCTGCCCGCCATACACTGCACTCAACGCAGCAAGCGAAGCCAGAAAAGGCACTCAAATCAAGGTCGGCGCGCAGGACCTGCACTGGGAAGAACAGGGCGCATTTACCGGGAAGATTTCCTGGGATATGATTCGCGACACCGGCGCAGAATATGTAATCATCGGCCACTCAGAGCAGCGCACGTATTTTCACGAAACAGATGATACAGTAAACAAGAAGACCAAGACAGCTCTCAAAGGCGGACTCATTCCGGTGATCTGTGTAGGGGAAACTCTCGCGGAAAGAGACGGAAACAGAACCATGGATGTTGTCTCCACACAGACGAAAAAAGCATTCGAAGGAATTACTAAAGAAGATGCAACTAAGTGCGTGATCGCTTATGAACCGGTCTGGGCCATTGGCACAGGTAGAAATGCAACTCCAGAACAGGCTCAGGAAGTGCATGCAGGAATTCGTGCGCTCATTCAGTCTCTCTATGACGCATCCGTTGCAGAGGGAATGCGTATCCTCTACGGCGGAAGCATGAAGCCGGACAATGCTAAGTCACTTTTGACTCAAAAAGACATTGATGGTGGTCTCATTGGAGGTGCTTCCCTGAAAGCGGACAGCTTCCTGGCCATTGCACGCGCGGGTCTTTAATTTGAATGTCGCCTGACGGGCTTCCCCGTCAGGAGGACGCTCCGATTTCTCATGAATACATAGACTCAATGAGTTCCGCATGCTTCTCTGCAATGCGATGACGTTTCAGAGAAAGCTTCGCTGTTAGTTCGTCTCCAACCACGAATGGACCTGGAACAAGCGAAAACACCACCACTCTCTCAAATGACTTGAAGCCGGACTCAGCATTGATCAAAGACTGAACTTCTTTTCGAATGGTGGCCTGGGCTTCCATGCTTGCGACGATTCTCTCGTATTCCTCGTTGTCAAAGGCAGATCGATTGGGCACGATGAGCGCTCCCAGTGTTTTTCGATCCTGACCTACAACCATAACCTGATCAATGAAGGCAGATTGAAGAAGCCTGCTTTCGATGGGAGTGGGTTCCACATTCTCACCGCCCATAAGCACAATCGTCTCTTTGGAACGTCCTGTGATCTTCAGGCAATTGTTGAAAGTCATCATGCCCAGATCTCCCGTGTTGAGCCAGCCATCGGAAAGCACTCCGGCCGTTGCCTCGGGATTCTTGAAATATCCGGCCATCACCTGCGGACCTCTGACATGGATTTCGCCTTTCTTGCCGCGCCCCACTTTAGGATTCTGTGAATCGAAAACGCGAGCCCCGGACGCGGGATCTACAATGCGAATGTGTGTGTCTGGGTACAAAGGCCCAACGGTCCCTGGAACCAGAGATTTCCACGTGCGAACTGCAATCACAGGCGAAGTCTCTGTCATGCCATAACCTTCCAAAACCGGAATCCCAATATCGTTGAAGAATGTATCTATGTGTAAGGGCAAGGCTCCTCCGCCAGAAACTGAACCACGCAGGTGACCTCCTGTAGCCGCGCGAATCTTTCGCAAAACCAGGAAATCGAGAACAGCAAACGGCAGCATGAGACATACGATCTTAAACAAGGTCCACAGCGCCCGCACAAAGGAGATCAAAGGGTTTCGTCCACGTAAGTCCAACTCGCCGCCTCGCAAGAATCGGATGCCGCCGCGGACTTCACGTGCAAGAAAGATCGCAGAGCGAAATAGGAAGCGAGTGAACCCGGACGCTTTCTGCACATTCGACTGAATGCCGGAATAAATACTCTCCCACAGACGAGGCGCTGACGCCATAAAGGATGGCTTCACTCGCTTCAAGTCTTCGCGCAAATTTCGCACGTTCGTGTAGTACGTGCAGGCTCCACCCGCAATGGCGATCATTTCAAAAACGCGCTCAAATATATGCCACACAGGCAAGATGGAGAGAATGCGATCCCCTGGTCTGGGAACAAAGGGCATTCTCGAAATCTGCGAACACATATTTGCATGCGTGAGCATCACTCCTTTGGGTGCACCGGTTGTCCCCGACGTATAAATGAGAGTGAACAAATGTTCCGGCCGAATTTGTGCCACTCGCTCTTCCACAGATTCTGGAGGCAAATCGGCACCACGTATAATCAAATCCTGCATGCGCGTGAACTCAGGGTTTTCGCGCGCGCCCGGATCCATTACGATCACGGACTTAAGCAATGGAAGCGAATGCCTCAGATTCTGAATTCTTTCAAAGAGCTTCTCATTTTCCAGGAATAGAATCTTGATCTGTGCATGGGACAGAATGTAAGTGATTTCCGAGTCCGTGATGTCTGCGCCGCGTGGAACGTCCGCTGCACCGCAAAAGATGACTGCCCAGTCTGCGACCATCCATTCATATCGATTGTCACTCAATAGACCGACATGTTCACGAGACTCGACACCAAGCGCAACGAGCGCACGAGCGAGGTACGTTGCATCTCTATAAAGGTCGCCATAGCTTTTTTCGTGCAGTTGATTGTGTGCGTCATACCAGGCAAACGCCGGTCGATTCGAAAAGCGAACGGACGAAGCCTCAAACATCTCCGCAAGATTCTTGTAATTCATATCCCCTCCAGGAATCATCCTGGAGAAAATTTTAACACTCGGAAGAACCGAAGTCGTCCTGATTGATCTATCCGAACTACGCGTAGAGGTTTGGTTTTATCATTCGCTACTTCGGTGATTGGCCAGATCTAAACTGCGAGGGAGTAACTCCGCAAAAATCAAGGAAAGCTCCGTTGAATGCAGATTTGGAATTGAATCCAACAGCAAGTGCAATCGAAAGAACAGTTCTGTCTGATTCCTCCAACAAAAGTCTTCTTGCCTCTTCAATCCTGTACTGATTGACGAAACGCGCAAAATTACGGCCAAGCCGTTCGTTCAAAATTTCGGAAAGCTGGTGAGGTGTAATGTGCATCGCGTCCGCCACGTCTGCCAGTTTGAGATCTTCATCCAGAAAAGGCCGTTCACTCTTCATGTAGCTTTGTAGATTCTCGATAATGCGATCCACGTCGAGCCTGGTCAGCGTTGACTTTCCATAAGGAGCGCGCTTCACTTCGACTTGCAGTTCGCTGATAAACTCAGGATATCTTTTGGACACAAGATAAAGAGCAAAAATGATCAGAGGCAAAGTCCAGGCACTCCAACGCTGCAGGGAAGGCGTCTGCAAAATCATTCCAAACAAACCGAGACCTGTTCCAAACACAATCCAGCATCCAAACAGGATGACAAACAGCTGCACATGATTCAATGGCGCGCGAAGACTGAGGAGAAATCGATTGCGAATCGCAAATGCAGAAAGGTAGCCGATGGCCGAAAGCTTTGGAAACGCGTTCAAACCCCGAACCACTTCGCAAGCAGATCCTTCCTGAT
>Ga0268298_10003764_pt1 | contig 15228 bp, 13 predicted proteins | sample WWTPWeurt_MetaG_FD_194462 | JGI IMG/M metagenome (GOLD analysis project Ga0268298, IMG submission 194462) | Activated sludge microbial communities from WWTP in Nijmegen, Gelderland, Netherland - WWTP Weurt | ecosystem: Engineered > WWTP > Aerobic digester > Activated sludge | place... | reverse complement strand
CGCGATCCGATACGCGAGCAGAGTTCGGTTCGGGTCGTCCTTCGGATCTTCGACCCCTTGCCGCACGAGCTCCGAGAGCAAGCGCTCTCGGTGTTGCGCGCGCCCTACGAGACGGGCCGAGCACGCTGTCTCGAGGCAGGCGTCGAGCACGCGGCGTTGAAGCTCGAGGGCCGCCTGGGAGAATCCGAGCTGCCACAGCGTCCGCGCGCGTGCGTCCGCCACCTCGGGCCTGGCCCAAAGTCGGCGGGGGGCACGCTCGAGCGCGGACTGGGCAACTCCGGGGGCGTTGTGGCTCAGGTAGTGGTCGACGAGCTCGAGGAGCGCCGGCGCATCTTCGGGGTGGGCGCTGACCACCGCCTCGAGGGCTTCCGCCTCACGACCGAGGTTCGACCCCACGAGGGCAGGGGTGGTGGGGATGGAGGACGGCGTGGCGAGCCACAGCCCACCCAAGGCGACCAGCGCGACGGCCGTCCATTTCAGCTCTTGCATCGACCCTGAAACCGTTCCCGACAACGAGGGCTTGCGAAAGTTCCCGCTCGGGTTCTGACGCACGACACATTCTACGCCTTGGGTCCGAAAAAGCGTTCCTCGCCCGGACGAATCGCTTTGGCGCTTCAGGGGGAGAGGACCAGGTCGTCTTTGTGGACGACCACGTCGTCACCCGAGGTCTGCCCCGCGACCCGCGCCGCATCGAGGGCACTCAAACGGCTCAAACCACGGCCGACTTCGCGGCCTTCGGTGTCGACCAAGCTCACCGAGTCGCCCGGGCGGAATTCCCCTCGCACGCCCAAGACCCCGACGGGCAAGAGCGAGCTCCGCCCACCCGAGATGGCGCGCACTGCGCCGGCGTCCAGGATGAGCACGCCCCGAGGTCGGAGAGTGTAGGCAATCCAATGCTTGCGGGCTTTGAGTGGCTCCCCGATGGCCGGGAACAACGTTCCGACGTCTTTGCCAGCCACCACGTCGGCGAGCACTCCGGGACGCCCCGCAGGCGCAATCACCACGGCCGCGCCCGAGCGTCGCGCCTTGCCCGCGGCGTCGAGCTTGCTCGCCATGCCGCCCGAGCCGACTCGCTCCCCTTTGGAGCTCACCTTGCCGACCACGCTGCGCTCGCTCATGACGCTGATGCGGCGTCCGTCCGCGTCGAGCACGCCCTCGACGTCGGTGAGCAAGATCAACAGATCGGCGCCGACCAGCGGAACGACCATCGACGCGAGCTGGTCGTTGTCACCGAAGCGAATTTCTTCGGTCGCCACCGTGTCGTTCTCGTTGACGATGGGGACGGCGCCCGCCTCGAGCAGCGCAGCGAACGCCTCGCGGGCGTTGTTGAGCCGATCGCGTTCCGCGAGATCCGCGTGGGTCAGGAGCACCTGTGCCACGGTGAGACCTTGGTCGAAGAACGCCTCGTCGTACCGGCGCATCAACACGCTCTGGCCCGCGGCTGCCGAGGCCTGGAGCTTCGCCATTTCTTTGGGCCGAGTGCGGTACCCGAGACGAGCCGCGCCGAGGGCGATGGCGCCGCTCGACACCAGCACGACCGAGCGCTTCTCGTCGGTGAGCGCTCTCACCTCCTCGGCCAGCGAGCGTGGAACGGCAGCGTCGGCGGCCAGCGAGCGCGAGCCGATCTTCACGACGATGCGACGAGCGCGGGCGAGGACTGCTCGCTCTTTGTTCATGACGCGGCGCTACGATGGAGCTCCGAGACGCCCAGCGTCAAGGTTCGGTCGGCCGGCGGGCTTCGATCCCTCGACTTGAAGCCCTGCGCGTTCGCGAGCATGCTGGGACGATGCGGTTCGTCCATTGGTTCTTCGCAATGCTGGCCCTGGCGTGCACGTCTACGACCAACCACGGCGAGGGCAGCAGCGGCGGCGCAGGCGGTGCGACGACGGGCGGTGTGGCGGGCACCACCAGCGCGGGCGGAAGCGGCGTCGGGGGTGCCTCTGGCAGCGGAGCGGGCGGAAGCGGTGGAGCTGGCAATGCGGGCGGCACGGCGTCCGGAGGCAACGCGGGCGCCGGTGCCGCGACGAGCTCCGGCGGGGTCGGCGGAGCCAGCGGCGGAGCGGGCGGCAGCGGGAGCGGGAGTGCGAGCGGTGGCACGAGCGGCAGCGGCAGCGGGAGTGCGAGCGGCGGGACTGGCAACGCGACGGGCGGCGGCGGCGCGCCGAGCGGTGGCGGCGGTTCGAGCTCCGGAGGGACCACGGGTAGCGGCGGGGCGGGTGCGGGCGCTGGAACGGGCGGCGTGACTGGCACCGGCGGCATCAACCAGGGGCCGACGTGTCACACGGGGGTCGATTGCTCGGGCTGCTCCGACTGCATCACGACTTGCGTTTGCCAGCAGCAGGGCACGATCTGCACCAAGAACTGTGACGGCGGCGTCTAGTCGAGTGGACAGTAGAGGCGACCCTGAGTCGCGGCGACGCCGCCCCCTCCGCCTGCACCCACGCCGCCGCTGCCGGTTCCGCCGAACGCCCCCGCCCGCGCAGCTTGCTCGTCGCCACGTGAGTGGTCAAACGTGACGCCGCCGGGCAGGCCGGAGTGTTGGACGGCGCTCCCGAAAAGCCTGCGGCGCCCGTCATCCTGTGTCGCCGAGGGAGGGACGACGAACTAGCATGCGCCGATGGCGCTCACTCGTCGCTCTTTCCTCGGTGGTCTGGTGACCGTGGTCGTCGCGCTACCAGCGACGACCGCATGCAACGAGACGGACGCGCCGAGCGAAGCGACGACGCCGTTTCCGGTGCCGGCGCACACCAAGCTGTCGAAGCGGCGCTTCCTCGTGCTCTCGGCCGCGATGGACGCGATGATCCCGGGAGACCCGAGCTCCCCCGGCGCGACGCTGGCCCACGCTGCGTTCTACCTGGACCAGCTGCTCGCTGCGTTCGACGTGGATCCTCCGCGCATCTTCGCGGGCGGACCGTACTCGGGCCGCCACGGTGGGCCGGATCACTTCCAGGACCTGACGCCGCTCACGCGGGTCGAAGAGTTGCGCTGGCGCACGTTCATCCAGGGCTCCCAGGGGTTGCCCGAGCGGGAGTGGAACGGGCCCGTCGTAGGACTCATCGAACGCTACGAGGGCTGGCTCGACGAGCTCGACGCGAGCGCGCGGGACGAAACTGGCACCGGCTACGTCGAGCTCGATCTCGAGACGCGCCGGGCTCTCCTCCAGTCCGCCGATCCGGAGCTGGTCAAGACGCTCTACGAGCACACCGTCGAGGGCACCTACGGAGACCCCGTGTACGGCGGCAACCACCAGTTCGCCGGTTGGCTCGCCATCGACTACGAAGGGGATCGGCAGCCCATCGGTTACACCGCCGCCCAAATGGCACACCCCGAGGAGAACTGAGATGGCGGACTTCGACGTAGCCATCGTGGGCTCGGGCGCGGGCGGGGGTGTCACGGCCCTGGCCCTCGCGTCGCGCGGACGCAAGGTGGCCCTCCTGGAGAAGGGCCGCAACGCGTACCCGACGCTGGCCGACGACGTGCTCGTGGGCTCGCTCTTCGGCAACGACGAGATTCGCCGGCGCCGCTACTTCGGTTTCCACGATCCCTTCATCGAACCGCGAACGTTCCGTTCCGACGCGGCGGCGTCAGCTCAGGTTCGCGAGGTTCAGGGGCTCGGTGTCACGGTGGGTGGCGGAACCGTGCAGTACGACGCCGACTGCCCGCGGCTCAATGCGGTCGACGTGAAGATGCTGACGACCTTCGGCCCGGTGGTGGGTGCGAGCGTGGTCGATTGGCCCATCGAGTTCAGCGAGCTCGTTCCCTACTACGACCAGGTCGAAGCCATGATCGGCGTGCAAGGCCAGGCGGGAGCCGACCCGTTCGCCGAGCCGCGCGGCGAATACCCGATGCCCCCGGGCTACCCGTCCAAAGCGGGCCTGGTGTTGTCGGAAGGGGCCATCTCGCTCGGCTACCACCCGCACCCCATGCCCATGGCCATCAACTCCATCTTCTACGGAGGCCGGCCGGCTTGCGTGAACTGCGGGTTCTGCGGTCTCGGTTGCCCGGTCAACGCCAAAGGGTCCACGGCCGTCACGGCCGTGCGTGAAGCGCTGCGTTCGGGGCAGACGACCCTGCTCTCCGAGTGCTGCGTGGTCGAGGTGCTCACCGAGCCGGGCGGCGCGCGCGCCACCGGGGTCCGCTACATCGATGCGAAGGGCGAGGAGCGCACGCTGACCGCGCGACAGGTCGTGCTCGCCGCCAACGCCATCGAAACGCCACGCCTGCTCCTCGCTTCGAAGTCGAGCGCGCACCCGGGCGGTCTCGGCAACGGCAGCGGGCTCGTGGGTCGCTACCTGATGTTCCACGTCATCTTCGCCTCCGTGGGGATCTTCGACGAAGAGGTGCGCTCGTACTACGGGCGACCCATCACCCACGCCATGGCCGACTTCACCTCGACCACGGGAATGGTCGGCGGGGTGCGTGGGGGCTACGTCGAGCTCGGCGGATCGACGCATCCGGTGGAAGTCGGAGTCAGCTTCCCTTGGCTTTTGCACAAGGGACTCATGACGAGCAACACGTACAGAAACCACATCGCGAGCGTCTCGATGATCGGCGAAGACGTGCCGGTGTTCGAGAACCGCGTCGAGCTCGACGAGAAGGTTCGAGACGTCTATGGGCGGCCTGCGCCCCGCATTACCTACGCGCGCCACGCCCACGACCAGGTCCTGGTCGATCTCTACCTGCCGAAGCTCCGAGAGGTCGCGCTGGCCGCGGGCGCGAAGGAGACCATCGACTACGACTTTGCCAAAGAAGACGGCGTACCGAGCACGCGGCACCTGCTCGGAACCACCCGCATGGGCACCGACCCCAAGCAGTCGGTGACGAACCCTTGGGGTCGGATGCACGAGCTCGAGAACGTCTGGATCGCCGACGGCGGCGTCTGGCCCACGTCTACGGCGTACAACCCCACGTTGACTCAGCAAGCGCTCGCACTCCGGACCGCCGAGCAGATCGATCTGGAGCTCGGCAAATGAGGCGGCACGCCATCTGGCTCGCGCTCGTGACCTGCGCCGCAGGCTGCTACGACGGCGAGGAGCGCTCGCCGGTCGCAGGCTCGACGGACGCCGGGCCCGAGGATCCAGCCGAGGTCGCCGCTTGTCTCGCTTGCCACTCGACCAAGCTCGAGGCCTGGGCGAAGCCCTCGTCCCACAGCCTGCTCCTCTACTGCTCGACCTGTCACGTGGAGCAGAGCGCCGAGCCGGGCCCCGGGCACGTGGTCATCCCCGAGTGCAGCCGGTGCCACAGCGAGAAGGCGCACCCCACCGGCACGTCGCAGTGCACGAGCTGTCATACGCCCCACGGAAGCTCCAACGCGTTCCTGATCCGCGAGAACGTATTGCACCCGGACGGCGCCACGGCGCCGGTACACGTTACGAAGCCCGAAGGGCAGACCGACGACGGGCTCGTCCACCCCGGAGCCAAGAAGGGCAGCGGGCTCTGTGAGACCTGCCACTCGAAGACCGCCCACTACACCTCGAGCGGCGGCGGCACCGACCACTTCACCTTGCACTGCACCAAGTGCCACGATCACCAGAAGGGCTTCGCGCGACCCTGAGCCAAAGTGAGCCACCGAGCCCGGCACGCGGCTTGCTCGGCTTGGGGTATGCGATCACGGTGCTGGGTCCGTGCCTCTCTCCTCCTCGCCGTTCTCGGCGTTGCTTGCGGCTCGACTGACGAAGACGTTGCTTCGAAGGCCTCGCAGTACGGCTGCAAGAACTCGCAGCCCTGGGTCTCCGGGGACGACACCGGCTACGAGCGGTGCGACGGCAACTGGGGCCACCGCAGCGCGGTGCTCGCCTGCCCGAGCAGCGTGCCCCGAACCGACTTCACTTGTCCGAAGAGCACAGGTGGCTGCACGACGGACGCAGACTGTTCCGGAACTCCGCACGGCTTCTGCTCCATCGACTCGCCCGGCACGTGCCACTGCGCGAGCGGCTGCACCGAAGACGCGGATTGCCCGTCGGGCTTCATTTGCTTGTGTTTGCAGCCCGTGGGGCAATGCGTAGAGGCCAGTTGCACGTCGGACGCCGATTGTCCGAGCGGCAACCTGTGCGCGTCGTATTCGTCGAAGCCCGACTGCGGACCGATGAGGTTTCGATGCCAGCAAGGCGACGACGCATGCGCCGGTGACGACGACTGCCCCGGAGGCGAGTCTTGCACCGTGGAATCGGGCCACCGCGTCTGCACGAAAGCGGTTTGCTACTACTAGGAATGGGTGGCCTTGCCCCCCGCGGCTCGCTGGCGCGGGCAACCAGTGGGCAGCTCGCCGCCGCGCGTGGGCTGTCACCGCAGGCCGCTCAGACCCGCGGTCTCGTAGAGCTCGTCGACGCTCAGCGTGTAGCCGATCGAGGACAACGTCGCCGTCGCGCCACCGTCATGGACCGAGGTGTGCCAACCGTCGCCTTGGCGGTGCCAAACCTCGATGCGTCGCCGATCCTGGGACACCAGCACGTATTCCGATAGCGATTCGAGCTCTTGGTAGTAGAGGCGCTTCTGCTCCCGGTCATAGCGTTCGGTGCTGGGGCTCAGCACTTCGACGACGACGCGGGGATTGGTGATGTGGGTCGGAGAGTCGGGGTCTCGTTCGAGGGGATCGCACGCCACGGTGAGGTCCGCGTAGGTGTATACGTCAGCCCTGGGGATGGCGATGCGAAGATCCGACGAGTACGTCCGGCACGCCCGGCCGCGCAGGTGGACACCGATGAGGACCGCCAGCGCGCTCGTCAGCGCAGCGTGCTCCGGCGAACCGCTTGACATGGCGTAGACTTCGCCGCGCACGTACTCGTGCTTGACTGCGACGCTCTCGTCTTCGATCCGCACGTACTCGCGCAGCGTGTAGCGAGGCCGGAGCGCGGTGGTCATCTCGCGCGGAGCGTAGCACGCGGCGTCTGCACCAACGAGATCTGCTGCCAATGACACCGCTGACCGCGAGCACGGGTCACCCGCGCGTCGGACGCTGGCGCCGCCGCCGAAGCGCCAGGCCCAAGAGGCCCGCGAGCCATCCACTCGCGCCTCGCGAGCTCGACGTGCCCAACGCACACGCCCCGCAACCAGTCCGCGCGGCGGGCGCTTCGGGGGTCGCGCTGGGCGCGGGCACGCCTCTCGCGCTCGGAGTCGCGCTCGCGCTCGGCGCCACGTTCGTGCCGCTGCTCTCGACGGGACGCGTCGCCGGCACGAGTCCGGGCGCGTTGGGCTCGCCCTCCACGTAGTCGCGCGAGCCGCCCGTCACTTCGCACAAGAGGTGGGTGTCGATGATCAAGTGACGGCGCACGCGCACCGTCGCGGTGCGTGCGCCGACCTGTTCGTGCTTCGAGAGCGTGAGCCCGCAGTCGTTGGCCGCGAGCGCCAGGGCCATCCGCGCTTGTCCGATGTTCTTCGCCCGCTCGACTTCGACCCGGAGTGAGCCGAGCTTGTCCTTCTTCACGCGGTAGACCTTTGCCTCTTGCGCCTCCGGATCCACCGTGAGCTCCAAGCCGGGTGCAAACACCCCGAGCGTCCATGGGCTGCCCGGCGCTTCGTGCCACGGGTAGAGTACGATGGCGTAGTCGCGGATCTCGGAGACGTTGTCCACGACGAGGGAGTACGGCACGTCTTTGCGCCGCGGTTCGGGTGCGGCGTCTCCGAGAGCAGAAGACGCGAGGCAGGTGAGCGCGAGGACGACGATGGTGCTCGGGACGATACGCACGCGGCTAGCCTAGCCACTTGCCAAACGGAGCACGACGGGATTGGATCCCAGCATGGCCCGCCACGTCACCGCCCTCCTCATCGTCCTCGTTCTCGCGCTCCTGGCCTGTGGAAAAGCCGACCCCGCGTCCACCGCGAAATGCGCGAGTCAGACCACGGGTGAGGACTGCCAGAAGTGTTGCACCAAAGAGGGGCGCAACGGCTACCGCTCCGTCAACGGTCGCTGCGAGTGCTTGTGATCGGCTCGGCTCGGAAGCGGTGAGAGCTCGACGATCGGAGCGCCGACCGCCAATGCGGCATCGACGATGGGACGCGTCGAGGTCGGGTCGGCGAGGCTCACCACGAACCGCCGCGCGTCGCCGAGCTCCGCAGGTTCCAGCATCGCGAAGGGCGTGAAGGCCCCGCTCGGCCGTGCGACGGTGACTGCCATTCCGGCAGTGACGAGTCGTTCGGCGAGCTCGCGCCCGGAGCGAGTCACGCTGACCAAGAAGCGGCCGCCGGGAGACTCCAGCTCGGCCAACTTGCCTCGAGCGACCAGGCTACCAGCTTCGCAGACCAGCACGTCGTCGGCGGTTTCGAGCAGTCGTCGCGAGGCTTCGCCGTGGGGAAGCGCGTCCGCGGACACGATCAACGAGCGCCCGTCCTGTGCGCGTTCCACGACGTCGACGATGAGGGCGGCGTTGGTCTCGTCGAGGCCGAGAGTCGGGCTCTCTACCGCCAACACGGATGGCCCATCGAGGAGCGCACTCGCGATGGCGATGGCGCGCTTCTCGGCAACCGTGAGCGTCGCGAGGCGCCGCGTCGCGAGGTGACTCTGCCCCAGGGCCGCGAGCACCAGGCGCGCGGTCCCATTGGCTTCGCGGGCGCCCTGTCCTCCGAGGCGTGCCGCTTCGGTCAAGAAGCGTTCTGCCTCCCACTCCACGATCAGCGGAGGTGTCGCCAGCGCGACGCCGAGCTGTCCGCTGGAGCGAGCCGCCTCGACACTCGCGCCCGAGAGCTCGACGCGGCCGCTCACGAGTTGGGCTTCGCCGGAAAATAGCCGAAAAAGCCCGCTGAAATCCCCGATCAACCCCAGCCGCCGGCACGCCGGCACGCTCACGCTGAATCCCTCGACGAGCGGAACGCCGCGTTCGTCGATCCTCGCGTCGCTGGCCTCGAGCAGCCCGCTCACGGCTTCACCGGCACGAGCTCCATGCGAGCGAGCGGCTTGTCCGGCGCGTGCACCGCGAACGGCGCCAGCGCCTTCGCTACGTCCACGAGCTCGCCGGGGAGGATCGCTTCCGCGCCCGCTCGCGAACCCACGCCTTCCAAGCCGAGCAGCTTGCCGATGATCGACTGATCGGGTGGAGGCAGCTCGACGATGCCAGCGTGGTCGGGCAGACCGCCCGCTTGCCGAGCGTAGGCCAACGCTTGCCGCAAGCCGCCGAGCTCGTCCACGAGCTTTCTTGCGAGAGCCTGCTCGCCGGTCCAGACACGACCCTGACCGACCTTGTCGACCTCTTTCTTGTCGAGCTTTCGCCCTTGGGCCACGCGCGTGAGAAACACGTCGTAGAACTGCGCGACCTTCTTCTCGAGCTCCTTCTTCTCGTCCGCGGTGAAGGGTCGATAGATGCTCTCGGCGTCGGCACGTGGCGCCGTCTTGTAGGTTTCCACCGATACGCCGATCTTCTTCAAGAGCTCCGAGACGTCCGCCTTGCCGTAGAAGATGCCGATGCTCCCGGTGATGCTCAGCGGATTCGCGAAGACCCGACTGGCTGGCGACGCGATGTAGTAGCCGCCGCTGGCCGCCGAGGCTCCCATGCTCACGACCACGGGCTTCACCTTGGCGGTCAGCTGCACTTCTCGCCAGATGACGTCGGAAGCCATGGCCGAGCCGCCCGGCGACTCGATGCGCAGCACGACCGCGCCGATCAGCGGGTTTTCTCGGGTCTGCTTCAAGGTCTTGGCGATGGTGTAGGAGCCCGCGAGCTTCATGCCGACCAGGGGCACGCTCTTGCTCCGGCCGTCCACCATGTCGCCGTCGACGTAGACGATGGCGACCTTCCGGCCGACGCCGAAGCGTTTGTTCGCGCGCGGGGCACGATCGTCGTCGACGAGCGCCGTGGGGCGACCGAGCAGCTTTTCGGTCGCAGCCTCGACCTCGTCGTCGAAGGCGTAGCCGTCGATGAAGCCGGCGGTCAGCGCTTCGGACGCGATGTAGGGCCCGCCCGCGATGCGCTTGCGCAAGACCGGCACGTCGATGCGGCGCCCCTGCGACACGCCCTCCACGAACTGCCGTTCGTGCTGCTGCAAGAGATCGATCTTGTCGGCGCGCGACACCTCGGTGGCAGAATCGCGCGTCAAACGCTCGGGCGCGCTCTTGTGCTGGCCGATGCGCACGAAGTCCGCCTTGATGCCCAGCTTGCCGAGGAGCGACGCGAAATACATCGCTTGGCTCTTGAGACCTGCGAAGCGCAAGCCTCCCGCCGGGTTCATCAAGGTGCGATTGGCCGCAGAGCACAGATAGAGCTCGGCGCCACCGGCATCTTCGAGGTGACACAGCACGCGTTTGCCGTGGGCCCTCAGGTGTTGCACGGCGTCGCGGAGCTCTTGCACGTGGGCGAGAGACGTGGCCGGCGCCGTGCGGAGCTCGAGCACGACGCCGTCCACGGCGGGCTCGTCGGCGATGTCCCACAGTCGCTCCAGCAAGGCCACGTGTCCGCGCGTGCTCGGAGTTTCTTCGATGCGGATCCGGAGGGCGTAGCGGCCTTCGACGCCCGCCGTCTCGCGGAAGCCTCGGAACGCGACTTCGGCTTGGACGCCGTACGAACCTTTCTCGCCGAGGCCATTGCCGGTCACGGTGCCGCCCGCGGCCTCGACGCTGGCTTCGGGACCGTTCATGTGGAACGCGAGGTTCGCCGACGCCGTCCAAGCTCTCCGGCTCGTGTCGTCGGGGCGGCTCATGGCGAAGTCGCCGCGCAGGCGGCCGACGTAGGGCAGATCGATGCCCAAGGTGGCCCTCGGGATCCAATAGCCGGAGCGCCGGTCGATGTACTTTCCTTCCAACCCGAGCTCGACCGCGCGCGTCCCGGTCGGGCGCACCGCCAGCGCGATGTCGTAGGAGCGCTCGAGCCCGAGGCCGAGGGCGTTGGTCGGGGAGTTGATGTCGTGGGCGACGAGCGAGAGGCCCACCTGATCGAAGGGACGCGCGCTGTAGCCGATGGTGAACGAAGACAGGCCGTCGAGCTCGGAAGCGTCCGAGTAGGTACGCTGCAGCGAGAGCCCGAGGGCCGCGTACTCACCGCCGATCCCGAGACCCCAAGTGAGCCATTGGTAGTTGAACTGACCGAACGGACCACGAATGGCGGAGTACGGCGGGTCCACGAGATCGAGCCGAATCCCCGTGGCGACTGGGATGAGCGGGAGGGGGAACCCGAGGGCGAAGGCGTGGCCTTGCCACGGAACCTGGTTCGATTCGTCGAGATAGATGGAGCTCCAGCGGAACTCGCTGCCCGGCAAGAAGGCCAGGTTCGCCGGATTCTGCACCAACGCCGTGGTGTCGTCGGTGCCGGCGACGCTGCGGCCGAGAGCGGGCAGGGGCGTGGGGCGCTGCACCGGTTGTTGCGCCGAGGCGCTCGGGATCGACGCGAAGAAAAGCGTGCCGCCCACGAAGGCGGTGATGGGACGGAGCTTCATGCGATCATTCCTCGGGCGCGAGCCACCAGCTCGATTTCGGCGCGCCTCTCGGCGAGCTCGGTGTTGTCTTTCACGGGCAGGAATCGCGACTCCTCGCCGGCACGTGGCAGGCGCACGAAACGGGAATCGAGGTGGCTCGTGACCTCTCCGATCAGTCGCTCGAACTGGATCACCGGTTCGCTGCCGACCTTCTTCTGCGCCACGAAGAACGTGAACTCCATGGCCAGGTTCGCCAAGGCGCGCGCGTCGAAATGGAAGGTGTTCGTGTTGAACACCGGAACCGTCGTGGGGTCGAAGCTCTCGGGCAGGCGGAACTCCTCCAGCACGACCGGTCGATCGTTCCAGCGCACCGGAATGCCACCGCGGTCGCTCGGCAATTTGTCGACGACTTCGCAGCTCACCGCTTTGCCGTGATCCAAGTGGAAACCCACCAGCGCCGGGTCGAGCGTGCCGCCGAGGTTGTCGATGTTGGCCATGGTGACGACTTTGCCGCCGCTCGCGACGAAGCGTGAGACCAAGCCGCTCGAGCGGAGGGCGTCGGGGAGATCTCCGTGGCCTGGGGCGTGGGTGCTCGGCCGACCTTCGCCGTCGAGGAACAAGCTGCCGTCGGGTCGAAGTCGCAGCGACAGGTGCTGCGTGAACGTCGCGACGCGATCGCCGTCGAGGCGTGTGCCGAGCGCCTCGCGGATGGCATCGTCGGTGCTGTCGCTGGTCATGAGCCAGAGCGGTGGCGTCTTGCCTGCGATGCGCCCCAAGTGCGCGACCTCTCCTAGCCGAAGATCCAGGAACGAGTGACCCGGGATGGCATCGACCAGCGCCTTGACCACGCCGCCCATGCGTGTGGCCATTCCCCCCGCGAGCACGACCAGCGCGCACTCGCCGCGCGAGATGGCCGAAAGGCCGAGATCCGTGAGGCGCTTGCGTTCGCTCGAGCCCGGCGGCGGCAGATCGACCACGTCGCCGGGCGCGGGCGGTGACACCTCACCGCTCACGCGATTCGAGCCTGCCGCGCCGGTTCGCACGCGCTCGGCCAAGCGCAGGAAGCGCTCTCGATCGAAGGCGTGCGCCTCGAGCAATGCGCTCACGTCCGCGGGCAGTCCAGCGAGCTGTTCGGCGAGGGAGAGGGCCATGGGGAGCGCGAGCGTAACAGAGTTCGAGGGCGTCCCGGGGATCGGCTCCGACGCCGATGACGTCGGCCTCGCTGCCGATCCGCAGGCGTGTAGCGCGGGGGATTATGCCTTCTTTTTTCGCGGCACGGTCATTGCTCGGAGCTCGCTCATGCGACTCGCGAACACGTTCGGGTTGGGTGTTCTCTGTGGGCTTCTCTCCGCGGTCACAGCGTGCGGGGGAGGTGACTCCGGCTCGAGCAGCGGCGGCAGCGCGGGCTCTGGAGGCGGAGGTGGAACGGCCGGATCGTCCGGGAGCTCGGGCTCGAGCGGCAGCAGCGGAGCCGGAGGAGCGGCGGGTGCCGGAATCGGCGGCGCCGCTGGTTCGAGCGGAGGCGCGAGCGGGAGCGGAGGTGCGAGCGGCAGCGGAGGCGCGAGCGGCAGCGGAGGCGCGAGCGGGAGCGGAGGCGCGAGCGGGAGCGGAGGCGCGAGCGGCAGCGGAGGCACGAGCGGCAGCGGAGGCACGAGCGGCAGCGGAGGCACGAGCGGCAGCGGAGGCACGAGCGGCAGCGGAGGCGGCAACGGGTTTGCCACGTACGTGGGCGGTTCGGGCTTCGAGCACATTCGCGACGTGCAGGCCGACGCTCAGGGCAACGTCATCGTGGTCGGCGGCACCGAGTCGATGGACTTTCCGACTACGGCGGGCGTGTTCCAGCCGAAGCACCACCCCGGCCCTTCGTCGAGCCCGGCCATCGACCCGTTCGACGCGTTCGTCGCCAAGTTCGATGCCAGCGGGAAGCGCCTCTGGAGCACCTATCTCGGAGGGCCCAACTACGATCGTGCGTACTCGGTGGGCGTCGACTCGAAGGGCTACGTGTTCGTGGCCGGACGCGCCGGTGCTGGTTTCCCGGTCACGGCGGGTGCGTTCCAGACGCAGTTCCAGGGTGGGCAGTCCGCCACGTTCTACGGGCCGCAAGATGGGTTCTTGTGCAAGCTCGCGCCGGACGCGAGTGCCATCGTGTTCTGCAGCTACTTCGGCAGCTCCGACATCGGCATCGTGCGCGACTTGGCGGTCGACCCGAACGGCGACGTCTACCTCGCCGGCGGACACGCGACGGGCGCCTACCCCGCCGCGGTTGCCAGCAAGTTCCTGAACGGGGTGGCGGGCGGCAACGACGCGGTCATCGCCAAGATCAAAGGGGACGGCAGCCAGGTGCTCTGGGCTCGACACGTCGGCGGAAGCGCTGCCGAGAGCACCCAGAACTCGGTGCGCGTCGACGCGAGCGGCGCGCCCACCCTGCTGTTCACCACCGATTCGACGGATCTGAAGGCCAGCGCCAACGCCTACGACAAGACGAACGCTGGCGGCGGCGACCTGTTCGTCGCGCGTTTCGACCCGACGAGCGGCGCTGAAGTGTGGGGGACGTTCCTCGGCGGAAGCCAGAACGAATCGACGGAGACCCACGAGCTCGCCGTCGCTGGCGACGGCACCGTGTACGTCGTCGCGCCCACGCAATCGTCGAACTTCCCGACCACGCCCGGCGTGGTGCAGCCGACCTATGGCGGCGGGACCAACGAGATGTTCGTGGCGAAGCTCTCTTCCGACGGCGCTCAGCTTCTCGCGAGCACGTTCTTCGGTGGAAACGCCTCGGATCGTCCCGAGGGCTGCGCGGTCGGGCCCCAGGGCATCTACTTCACCGGATCGACCACTTCGCCCAACTTCCCGACGAGCGCCAACGCCCAGCAGAAGTCTCTTTCGGGCGCGCGCGACGCGGTGATGGTGGTGCTCTCGCCGGACCTGAAGAGCATCGTGCGATCGAGCTACCTCGGCGGAAGCGGCGTGGAGTACGGGCGCGCGGCCCGCGTGGCCGCCACGGGCATGTTCTTCTTCGCAGGCGAGACTCCGTCGGGCTTCCCCGTCTCGAACGCGGCGCAGCCGACCTTCGGAGGCGGCAGCATGGACGCCTTCCTGGTGGGCGTCGTGCCTTGACGTCAGCTCCGGCGGCGGATCGCGAGGCGCTTCAAGAGGCGCCCGAGGTAGGTGACGTCGAGTCCGGCGCGCCGCGCCGCCTCGGCCTGGTTGCCTCCGGTCGCGTCCAACATCGCCTCGAAATAGCGTCGCGTGAGCTCGTCCACCACGTCGTTCTTCACGTCCGAGTACGGGCGGTTCACGTCGATGAGCGCTTCGAGCCCCGCGTTCTTCGGCGGCACACGCGGAGCGGGCAACGTGCCGAGAGCAGCGTAGGCCTGGACCACGTTGCGGAGCTCACGAACGTTGCCCGGGTAGCTGCGCGCCTTCAGCGCCTCGATCACGGGTGGGGGCAAGGCTTCGAGCCCGGCCTCTCCCGCGAAGTGTCGCGCCAAGATCGCCACGTCTTCGCTGCGCTCCGAGAGGGACGGCAACGGCAAGCGTACGACGGCGAGTCGATAAAACAGGTCTTCGCGGAACTGACCCGCCGCGACGCCCTCCTCCAAGTCGCGGTTCGTGGCCGCGATCACCCGCACGCGACACACCTTGGCCGAATCGCCTCCCACGGGCCGGATCTCCCCGCTCTCGAGCGCGCGGAGGAGCGCGGGCTGCACCACGAGCGGCATGTCGCCGACTTCGTCGAGAAACAGCGTGCCGCCATCCGCGAGATCGAACGCGCCCTTGCGCGGCCCGGCCGCGCCGGTGAACGCGCCCTTCGCATGCCCGAAGAGCTCGCTCGCCACGAGATCCTGGGGGATGGCGGCGCAATTGATGGCGACGAACTGTCCGCGGAGC
>Ga0268298_10003763_pt1 | contig 15228 bp, 10 predicted proteins | sample WWTPWeurt_MetaG_FD_194462 | JGI IMG/M metagenome (GOLD analysis project Ga0268298, IMG submission 194462) | Activated sludge microbial communities from WWTP in Nijmegen, Gelderland, Netherland - WWTP Weurt | ecosystem: Engineered > WWTP > Aerobic digester > Activated sludge | place... | reverse complement strand
AAAAATAAATTCTATCCAGCAACAGGTTCCCCTACCACTACCATGTTACGACTTCGCCCTGGTTACTATCCTTATGGTCAAACAATTATAATAATTTTTTATTTAAAAAAAATAAAATATATAATAATATTAAATATAAATTTAAATAAAAAAAAAATAATTATTTTTCTGATAAAAACAATTTCCTTGGCGTGACGGGCGGTGTGTACTAGATACGGATCCCTTTTCACCGAAACGTTCTAATTTCCGATTACTAACGATTTCAACTTCATATTTTCAGTTTTCAGAAAATAATTCGAACTAGAGTAATCTTTAAAATCAAATAAATATTTCTATTTATTATTTTTTGTAATTACTTTTGTAACACGTGTGTAGCCCAATTCATAAGGGTCATACCTACTTGACGTCTTCCTATATTAATTGAAAAATTACTAATTAATCAATAAACTTTTGTTTATTGTTATTTCATAAATTACTTTCTTTATAATAATTATAAAAAAAATAAAAGGATTACATCCGTTAGAGGATCTAACCATACATTTCACAACACGGACTGACGACAGCCATGCGACACCTGCTTATATATAAAAAATAATATATAAATATATTTTATTTTTTTTATAAATTCTAGAATTGGTAAGATTTTATGCGTTATATCAGATTAAACCACATGTTCCACCGTTGGTACCGAATCTCAGTCACTTCCTTTGAGTTCAAATCTTGCGATCATACTCCCCAGGCGGGATACTTAACGCGTTTACTTATCCATAATAATTAATTTTTTACAGTCAGATATCCATCGTTGACAGCGTGGACTACTAGGGTCTCTAATCCTTTTTGCTCCCCACGCTTTCGTACTAAAGTGTCAGTATTTTTTAGTAAATAGCCTTCGCCTATTGAAAGTCTTTATACTATTATAAAATTTCACCTTTACTATATAAATACTATTTACATTAAAAATACTCAAAGTCAATTAATATTATAATTTATTTAATTATTAAAATTATATTTTAAATTAAATTAAAAAGACCACCCATCATACTCTTTACGCCCAGTAATGCTGAATAACGCCTGCATCCCCCGTATCACCGCGACTGCTGGCACGAGGTTGGTCGATGCTTATTCTTAAGTTAATGTCATTATCTTCACTTAAAAAAGAGTTTTAAAAAAATATTTTTAGCACTCATGTGATTTCGCTAAATCAAGCTTTTGCTCATTGTTCAATATTCCTCACTGCAGCCTCCAAATGGAACTCGGGTCTTTTCTCATTCCCGATGTGGTTGTACGTCCTCTAAGACCAACTAAGAATTATAGGCTTGGTTAGTCTTTTAAACTACCAACTACCTAAATCTATATAAACTTAAATAATAAAAACTTTTTTATTATATATCTATTTATATTATACTCACCCTTGCGCTATTAATTTTAAATTTTAAAATTAAAATAACTAGCATGTGTTAAGCGAATCACTAGCGTTTATTCAAAGCCAGGATAAAACTTATACTTATTAAAAATATAATATTAAAAATATTATAAATAAATTCCTATATCTTTATAGAAAAATACCCTTGAATAGAATCGAACTATTAACTAACACTTATCAAATGTTTATTTTAACCATTAAACTACAAGATATTTAAAAAAAAAATGTACAGTATAGGGCTCGAACCTATAACCCTCGACTTAAAAGGTCGATGCTCTACCAATTGAGCTAACCAAAAAAAACAGCAAATAGGACTCGAACCTATATCTTATGTTTCGTAGACAAATATTTTAACCAATTAAACTATAGCATTATTTATATAAAGTTTCCTCTATGGGAATCGAACCCATGTCTTTGCTTTGAAAAAGCAATGTCCTAACCATTAAACGAAGAGTTTTTTTTGTTTCCCATAGGATTTGAACCTATATCATTACCGTTATGAGCGGTATATCTTAACCATTAGACTAGGGAAAACTTTTTTTTTTTATTTTTTTTTTCTTCTTGTAACAACGGCTGAATCAGAATTAATTTTTATGTCTGATTCTTTTATATCTAAATCTTTTATATAAAAATTTAAATATAAAAAATTAAAAGCTTTTAAATAAGAATTTCAAATAAAAAAAACATAATTTGACTCAGAAAAAAATAAAAATAAATAAAAGCCAAATCAAATTAAACCTACAGTAGTAACAGTACTACCAAAAGAAGAAACAGCATTTCAAAATAAATAAGCATCAGGATAATCTGGAATTCTTCTAGGCATACCGGCTAAACCTAAAAAATGTTGAGGAAGAAAAGTAATATTAACACCACTAAAAATAGCTCAGAAAGTAATATGGCCTATTAAATCAACATTATTATAATAACCAGTCATTTTAGGTAATCAATGAAAAAAACCAACAAATAAACCAAAAACAGCACCCATTGATAAAACATAATGAAAATGACCAACAACATAATAAGTATCATGTAGAGCGATATCTAAACTACCTTGAGATAATATGATTCCTGTAACACCACCAGAAGTAAATAAAACTAAAAAACCAGTAGTAAAAACAAAAGTAGTTCTTCAAGTTATTTTACCACCAAAAATAGTAGCTAATCAACTAAAAATTTTTATACCTGTTGGTATACCAATAATCATTGTACTAGCAGTAAAATAAGCTCTTGTATCAATATCCATACCAACAGTATACATATGGTGAGCTCAAACAATTGAACCTAAAAAAGAAATAGAACCCATAGCATAAACCATACCTTCATAACCAAAAATAGCTTTATTACAATAAATACTAACAACAGTACTAACAATACCAAAAGCAGGTAAAATTAAAACATAAACTTCAGGATGACCAAAAAATCAAAATAAATGTTGGTATAATATAGGATCACCTCCACCAGCAGGATCAAAAAAAGTAGTATTAAAATTACGATCAAATAAAAGCATTGTAATAGCAGCTGCTAAAACAGGTAAAGTTAAAAGTAATAAAAAAGCTGTAAATAAAACAGCTCAAATAAATAAAGGCATTCTATGTAAAGTTAAACCTTTAACACGCATATTAAAAATAGTTGTCATAAAATTAATAGAACCTGCAATAGATGAAGCACCAGCTAAATGTAAGCTAAAAATAGCTAAATCAACTGAACCTCCAGGGTGAGCTACAATACCAGCTAAAGGAGGATATACTGTTCAACCAGTACCAGCACCAATATCAATTAAAGCAGATAATAATAATAATAAGAAAGACGGCGGAACTAATCAAAAACTTAAATTATTTAATCTAGGAAAAGCCATATCTGGAGCACCGATAAGCATAGGTAAAAATCAATTACCAAAACCACCAATAAGAGCTGGCATAACTAAGAAAAAAACCATAATAAAACCATGAGCTGTAACTAAAACATTATAAACTTGGTGATTACCACCAAAAAATTGATCACCAACATTACTTAATTCAGTACGCATTAAAACTGAAAAAGTTGTACCAATAATACCTGCAATAATAGAGAAAATAAGATATAAAGTTCCAATATCTTTATGGTTTGTAGAAAAAAATCAACGTAAAATCATTTTTTTTATATTTTATATTTTTTTTTATTTTTTATAATATACATATATTTATTTTAGAATTAATCATTCTTAACTAATTCAACGAAATCATCTTCAAAAGTAATAGAACTAAAAACATCTAGATCTAACTCTTTTAATTCAAAAGATAAAGAAATACCATCTTTTTTCATATTATCTAAAACTTCATTAATAGGAAAAAAAATATTATTATAATCTAAATGTGTTAAATCAGAGCCTCAATAATAAATTAAAACATATAAAAAAAGTCAAACAACATCTACAAAATGTCAATATCAAGCTGCTGCTTCAAATCCAAAATGATGCATTCTAGAAAAACTATGAAATAATAATCTTTTTAACATAACAGAAATAAAAATAGCTCCTACAATAACGTGAAAGCCATGAAAACCAGTACAAATATAAAAAATTGAAGCATAAGCACCATCTGATATATCAAAAGGAGCAGTAAAATATTCAAATAATTGTATAGCTAAAAATAAAAAGGCTAAAAATAGAGTAATTATTAAAAAATTTATAGCAAATTCAAAATCACCAAGTTTTATATAAAAATGAGATATTGTTATAGTAACACCTGATGTTAATAAAATTATAGTATTTAATAAAGGAATCTCAAAAGGACTAAAAATTAAATTTTGTAAATCATTTGGAGGTCAAGTTAAATTTAATTCAATACTTGGAGCAAAACCTAATCAAAAAAAACCTCAAAAGAAACCAGCAAAAAACATAACTTCAGAAAAAATAAATAATAACATACTATAATTAAAACTTTTTTGTACAGATTCAGTATGATAACCTTCACCGCTAGATTCAATAATAATATCATCAAATCAAAGAAAAATAACATATACTAATAAAAATAATGAAAAATAAAAACAAAATAAACTAAAAACAATACCTTTAAAAAAACCAACAAGAGCTAAAGGAATAGAAAATAATATAATAGAAACAAAAAAAGGTCAAGGACTATAAGTAACAATATGTCAATTATGATAAGTTCTCATTTTTTTTAATAATATTTATTTATTTTTTAATATTTTTTAACTAAATTATTAAAATTAGTTGTAATTAATTCAAAAAAAATTTGGCTAAATAAAGAAAATTTAATATTTTCAGATAATTTAGAATTAAAAAGAACAGAATAAGCATTTTCTAAAATAAAAGAATTTCTTATAAAATAATGTTTTAAATACATATTATGATATACAGAATTTGTAATATAATTAACATATTTAAAAAAATCATTTAATTCAACAGCATATAAACTAATTGGCATAAAACCATGATTAACTCCACAAATCTCACTACATTGACCATAGAAATGACCACATCTATCTATTTTTAAAAAAACTTGATTTAATCTACCAGGTAAAGCATCGATTTTAATACCTAAAGCAGGAATAGCTCAAGAATGAATAACATCATCTGCAGTTACTAAGACTTTAACACCAGTATCAACAGGTAAAACAATAGGGTTTGTAGTTTCTAATAAGCGTAATTCACCAGTTTTTAACTCACTGGTTTGTACCATATAACTATCAAAATTAAATTTTATATGTTTAAATTTAAAAAAATCTATTTTTTCAGAAGAAAACATTTCTTCTATAGGTAAAAATTGTGTTTTTATAACACATTCATAACTTCAATATCATTGATGACCAATAACATTTAATAAAATATAACAATCTGTAAAAGCTTCCATAGAATATAATAAAGAAAAAGAAGGAATTGCAATAAATAATAAAATTAAACTTGGTATAACAATTCAAATAATTTCTAAAACAGAACCATGTGAAATATTAACATTATTAATATCTTTTAATTTTAAAAAATCTTTAAAAGTAACTTCATTACTAAAAGTAAAATGTTGTAAAATTAAAAAAAGTAAAGAAAAAACAAAAGCTAAAATGATAACAATAAAAAACATAATAAAATGATGTAAATTAACGATACCAGCCATAATTTTCGATGCGGAATATTGAAAACCTAATTGACCGGGAAAAGCATGATCTAAAAGACTATTATAATTAAAAAAAAAATTCATATTTTAAATTTTATATTTTTTTATTTTATTAAATTAAATCAATTATTAAACGAATACATAAAATTTTCTATAATTTTATAATCAATACCTACTTTATTAGGATGTACAAAAGTATTAATGAATAAAAAAAAAGGTTTTCAAATTTTTTTTTGACTTTCTTTTATCATTAATTTAAAAACAGAATTAATATCTTTTATTTCAAAACTATCAAAAAAACCAGTAGAACCAGAAAAAACAGATAATAAAGATACATCTAATGAATAATTATCAAATCTACTTTGTATAAATAATTCAGTTAATCTATAACCTCTATCTAATAATTGTTGAGTAACAGGATCAATATCGCAACCTAAACTAGCAAAACTTTCAACTTCTCTAAATTGTGCTAAACCAACTTTTAAAGAACCAGCAACAGCTTTAATTAATCTTGGTTGTGCGGCACCTCCAACTCTACTAACAGATAAACCAACACTAACTGCCGGTCTTATACCTGAATAAAATTGTTCGGTATCTAAAAAAATTTGACCATCAGTAATACTAATAACATTAGTAGGAATATAAGCAGAAACATCTCCTTCTAATGTTTCAATTACAGGTAATCCTGTTTGTGAACCAGCACCTAATTTTTTTGATAATTTTGCAGATCTTTCTAATAATCTAGAATGTAAATAAAAAACATCACCAGGATAAGCTTCACGGCCTGGAGGACGTCTTAATAATAAAGACATTTGTCTATAAGCAACAGCTTGCTTACTTAAATCATCATAAATAACTAAACTATGTTTTTTATTATCTCTAAAAAATTCACCAATAGCACAACCAACATATGGAGCTAAATATTGTAAAGATGCTGCCTCTGAAGCAAAAGAACTAACTATAACTGAATAATTAGAAGATTGAAATTTTTTTAAAATTTCAAATATACGAGAAGCAGTTGATTTTTTTTGACCAATAGCAACATAAACGCAATATACATTATTATTTTTATAATCTAAATTAGCATTATAATTTAATTGGTTTATTATTGAATCAACAGCAATAGAAGTTTTACCTGTTTGTCTATCACCAATAATTAATTCACGTTGTCCTCTACCAATAGGAATTAAAGAATCTAAAGCTTTTAATCCTGTTAACATAGGTTCATGAACAGATTGTCTAGCAATAATACCAACTGCTTTTTGCTCAACATTTACATATTGATTTACATCAAATTTTAAATTATTATCTAAAGGTTCACCTAAAACATTAATAACGCGGCCTAATAATTTAGAAGAAACACCAATAGTCATTAAATTACCAGTATTTTTAACTCTAGCACCTTCTTTTATAAGACGTTCATTACCAAAAATAACAGCACTTACTTCATCGTGTGAAAGATTTAAAGCTAAACCTTTAACACCACTAGAAAATTCTAAAACTTCACCAGCTTTTGCTTTTTCTAATCCTTTTATAATAGCAATACCATCACGAACTTTAACAACAATTCCGAAAAATACACTAGAATATTGATTATCAGTATTCATTTAAGTGTATAATTAGCTATTTTAAGAATAACTTAAGAAAAATAGATGTGAGAACAATAATTTAATAAACGAATAAAAATAAAATTTTTAAATGGAAATAAAAAAACCTTTCTCTCTTATAATAAAAAAATTAAAAAAGACATCTTTTATAAAAAAAAATTAAAGAAAAAAAAGAATAAATATTCATTTTATATAAAAAAAAAATATCAAATTTATTTATTTTTGAAAATATAAAAAATAATTTATCTAAATCATACTCAATATAATTAGGTATACGTAAACATAAAAAATTATTTGAATTTATAAAATTATTTATTCTTTTTTTCAAAAAAAAAAATATTTTTGGATGAAAATTTATGATTTCTCCTTCTTTTAAATTATAATAATATTTTTTTTCAATTCTATCATTTACAAGAACATAACCAAAAAAAATTAATAAACGCGCCATTCTAATACTATTAACTAAATTTAAACGAAATAATAAAACATCTAAACGTGACTCTAAAAAATAAGCAAATAGAGTAACAGCATTTTTTTTTTTTATACTTTTTTTAATTATTTTTTTTAAAACTTTTATTTTTATAAAAGAATAAAATAATCTAAACTGCTGTCTTTTTAAAAAATATTTACAAAATTTTGTTTTTTTCTTAAAATAAAAAGGTCTTGGTATATATCCGACTTTATAAAAGTCAAAACCTTTTCGTCTCTTTAAACTATATAAAAAATTTTTTACTAATATTTTTTTTCTCTTTAAAATACAACTACCTATAACATCTTTTCTAAATCTTTTTATTAATAAAACTCTTTTTTTATTATATCTTATCATAATTTAAAACATTTATTAGTTAATAAGTAAATAGACTTAAACATAAAATATAAATTATTACAATTTTTAATAAAAAGAGTATAACAAATATTATCATTTAAATCTATAATAGAATTAGATTTAATACAAATTAATCTTAAACGAGCAAAAGAATAAAAAAATTTAGTGTAATTTTTTCAACATTTTTTAGAAACAAAAACTAATGAAGGAAATCTACAAGAACCTTTTAATGGATGAACATAATTAGAATATAATTTAAATTTTTTATATTTAGTAATATAAAATTTAAATCTAGTTAAAAAGGAATAAACTTTATCAATAAAAATAATATAAAAATATTTAACTTGTAAATTTAGAAGATCAGTTAAAAAAAACGTTTATAAAAATTTAAAAAAAAAAATAAGCAAATACCTTTTTTAAAAGAAATCCAGAATAAAATATACATAATTTTTTTTATTTTTAAAAAAAGTAAATTTAGATTTATAACAATATAATCATTTAAAATTATAGAAACCTCAGCATAATTAAAATTTCCACCTCAACGATAATTTATTGGTTCTGAATCTATTATATATAAATTATCATTTAATAACTGTTTTATACTAAATAAACGCATTTTATATTAAAAAAAAAAAATAGAAGATAAATATAAAAATTTAAAAAATTCTATAAAAAAAGGCATTAAAAAAAACGAAAATAAATTAAAAATTAAAAAAAAACTTAAAATATAACTATTTTTTTTACTAATTTTATCTAAAAAAAATCAATTTTTATTATTATTAAAAGATACTATTTTTATTAAACGTAAATAATAAAAGCAACTAATTATAGTAAAAAATAAAGTAATAAAAACTAAAAAAAAAAAATTTTCGCCAATAGCTGTTATAAAAATAAAAAATTTACCAATAAAACCTGAAAAAGGCGGTATTCCCATTAATGAAAAAATTGAAACTACAAAACAAATATAAAATAAAATATTTGACTTTTTAATATAAATTAATTGATTTATTAAATTTAATTCTTTTTTTATACTTTTATTTTTTGTTTCTTTTAATAGAATTAAGCAAATACAAAAATTAAAAATATTTATACTATATAAAAATAAAAATAAATAAAAAGCTAAATTTAAATCTAATACAAAAAAAATAAGAATAAAACCAACTGTAAAAACTCAAAAATAAGCAAACATACTTTGAATATTAACAGCATTAATTGAACCTAATATACCAATAATAAAAGTAAAAATAATAAAAAATAAAAAAAAATTATCTCAACAAAAAAAAAAATTTTTTAAAATATAAAAATAAAATTTATAAAAAAAAAATAATAAAGATACTTTTGGAATTATTGCAAAAATAATTAAAACAGCACGATCCATACTTAAATAAACATCTGGTGCTCAAAAATGGAAAGGAGCTATAGATAATTTAAAAAAAATACTTAAGCAAATAAGAATTAGACCTAAAGAAAAAATTTTTTCATAAATATAATTATAATTACCTAATATAACAAGATAATATAATTCATTTATCTTTGTTGTTCCTGTTATATTATATAATAAAGAAACGCCAAATAAATAAATACCAAAACCAACAGAACTTAAAAAAAAGTATTTTAAAGCACCTTCAATTGATTTATTAGTTTTAGAATTTAAAGCAAATAATATATAAAAAGCTAAATTCTGTAATTGAACAATTAAAGCAACATAAATTAAATCAAAACACATTATTAAACAAACAATAGAAATGATTAAAAAAATAAAAATAATAAAGAAATCATAATGATCTTTAAAAACTATTTTTAAATGATCTTTTATTATAATTAAGATTAATATAGAAATAAAAATAATAAAAACTTTAAAAAAAATAGTATAATTATTATTAATAAAAATATTATTAAAAATAATATGTTCATTAAAACCTATTGAATTTAAATTTAAAAAAATATAAATTAAAAAATTTAAAATAATAAAAATTTCAATAAAATTTAAAATATCAATATATTTATAAATATTTCTATTTGTATACTGAGGAATAAAAATACATAAAGAAAGTAAAATTAAAATTAAAAAAAACTCAGGTAAAAAAAAAATAAAATTTTTCATAATATATTTATAATAAATTTAAAATAGAAAAATAAGAAATATTAAAAATAATATTTGGATATATACCTAAAATAAAATTAAAAAATAATAAAGGTAAAGCAATCATAAATTCTCTTTTTGTTATATCAGAAAATTTTTTAAATCAACTTTTAAAAAAATATAAATTTTTTAAAAAAAAAAAATTTTTAATTTCCCCAAAAATAATACGATTATATAACCATAAAGAATAAATAGCAGAGAAAACCATACTAGTAGAAATTAAAAGTGCTACTTTAAAATTTACAGAAAAAACTGAAATTAAAATTAAAATTTCTCCAACAAAACCACTTGTTCCTGGAAATCCCATATTACTTAAAATAAAAATTAAAAAAATAACTGAAAAAATTGGCATAACTTGAACTAAACCACCATAATAATATAAAACACGAGTATGATAACGATCATATAAGATACCAATACAAAAAAAAAGTGCACCTGAAACAATACCATGGCTAATCATTAAAAAAAAACTTCCAAAAATACCTTCAATATTATTTGTAAATAAACCAATTATACAAAAATTCATATGTACGATAGATGAATACGCTATTATTTTTTTTAAATCAATTTGTCTTATTGTACTAAAAGAACCATAAATAATACTAATTAAGCAAATAACAAAAACAAAAGGAGTAAAAAATTTTAGAGCATATGGAAAAAGTGGAATTAAAAAACGTATAAAACCATAAGTACCTAATTTTAATAAAATACCAGCTAATAAAATAGAACCTGTTGTAGGAGCTTCTACGTGAGCTTCTGGCAATCAAATATGAAAAGGAATCATAGGTACTTTTATAGAAAAACCTAAAAAAAAGCCTAATCAAATAATTAATTGTCTATTTTCACTAAAATAAAAATTTTTTATAAGAAAAATAGCTGTAGTACCTATATGTAAATAAATAATAATAATTGAAATTAACATAAAAACAGAGCCAAAAAAAGTATATAAAAAAAATTGATATACAGCATGTATTTTTCTCTGTCTAGAACCTCAAATACCAATAATAAAGAACATAGGAATTAAAACGCTCTCAAAAAAAATATAAAAAAAAAATAAATCTAAACAAGAAAAAACATTTATTAAAAAAAATTCTAATAAAAATAATAAAATTGCAAAATCTTTAAATCTATATTTTACACTTTCTCAATTTAATAAAAAACATAAAGGAAAAAGTAATGTAGTTAAAATAATAAATAAAAGAGAAATAGCATCAATACCTATAATATAATTTATACCATCAAAAAAAGAAACAAAATCAAAAAACTGTGTTTCAGAAAAATAAAAATCTTTAATTTTTAAATTAATTGATTTAAGAATAGAAAATAAAAACTTAAAATTATATCTTTGATGAGGATTATATAAAAAAAAAAGGAATACACTATAAAAAAAAATAAACAAACTGAAAGATAAAGATAATATTTTTATTAAATTTAAAAATCTTCTTGGTATAATAATTAAAAAAATAAAAGAAAAAAAAGGTAATAAAATTAAAGTTACTAACATTTTTGAATTTTAATATTTTAAATTTTTTTAAGATAAAAAGTCAAAACCTATAAAAACACCTGAATAAAAAATAAAAAAACCTAAAGATAAAGGTAAAAAAACTTTTCAACCTAAACTCATTAATTGATCATAACGAAATCTTGGTAACATAGCTCTTATTAAAATAAAAATAAAAACCATAAAAACAACTTTTAAAGTAAAAGATAAAATATTTGGTAAAAAACCTAAAAAAGGTATAGGTAATCAACCACCTAAAAATAAAATAACATTTAAAGAACACATAAATATAATATTTGCATATTCCCCAATAAAAAAAAAAGCAAAACCAACTGAAGCATACTCAACATTATAACCAGAAACTAATTCGGCCTCAGCTTCTGGTAAATCAAAAGGATGTCTATTTGTTTCAGCGACTGAAGAAATTAAAAATAATAAAAAAACTGGAAAAAAAGGAAAAATAAATCATATTTCACTTTGTGATAAAACAATATCAGTTAAATTTAAAGAACCAACGGGAACTAATAAAGTTAAAATAATAATACTAATAGAAACTTCATAAGATATCATTTGTGCAGATGATCTTAAAGCACCTAAAAAAGCATATTTTGAATTACTTGATCAACCAGCTATTATAACACCATAAACACTTAAAGAAGATATACCTAAAATAAATAAAATACCAATATTTAAATCGCTAATAACAACATTTTTATCAAAAGGTATTAAAACTCAATTAACTAAACTTAATAATAATGTAATTATAGGCGCAGATATATACATCAAACGATTAGAGTTTAATGGAATAACGGGCTCTTTTATCATTAATTTTAAACCATCAGCCATAGGTTGTAAAATACCAAGAAAACCAACTAAATTTGGTCCTTTTCTTCTTTGTATATAACCTATAACTTTTCTTTCAAGAAGAGTAAATATAGCCACGGACAATAAAATAGGAACAATAACAATTAAATAATTTATAATTAAAATAAGTAAACTAATCATTTAAATTACATAAAATTTGTATATTTTTTTTTAATTTCTTTATGACAATTTAATAAAATTAAAGATGAAAATAATATTTGATTTACTTTATATATATTTGTTATAAAAGAATTTATATTTAAATTAGTAAATATAAAATTTAAAAAATTATAATTTTTATTTAAAAAATTAAAATTATAATAATTTAATGATAAAAAATTATTACTTAAAAATTCATAATTTATATTTAAATTATTTAAAAATTTAAATACAACATATAAAATTTTAAAATCTGTTCTACAATTTTTATTTGGAAATAAAATAAATTTAGTTTTTTGAACTAATCCAAAAAAATTTATAAAACTATTATTTCTTTCAAAAAATGTAACACTAGGTAATAAAATATTAAAATAATTAATTATTTTATTTTTTAAATTATGATGACCTTGATAAATAAATATAGCATTACTTAAATTTTTATTAAGATTAATAAAAAAAGAATCAATATTTAGAGCATAAACAATTTCTTTATTATTATAAAAATTTAAAAATTTATAAGTTTTATCAAAAAAATTATTTATAGAATTTTCAAGATTAAAATCATAATTTATAATATTTGAAACATTATTATTTAAAAAAGAATAATTAATTTTGTCTTTAAAATAATTAAAAAAATTTAAAAATAAAAAATTATTTTTAAAAAGATTTAAAAAACTTTCACCAAATAAAAAAAGATTTTTTTTTGAAAAAAGAATAATATTATTTAAAAAAGATTTTCCTTCAAAAATTTTAACTAATTCTAAAACATTATTAGAAAAATTAAACATAAAATAATTATTATTAAAAGAACTACCTATGCTAAAAATTTTTATTAAATTTTTATCAGAAAAAAATTTTAATTTAATATTTAATAAAGGATTCTCCATTCTTAAATTTAAACCAAATAAAAAAATTTTTTTATATATTTCTATATTTTTTAAATTTATACTAAAAATATAATTTTTTCTAAAATCATTATTAAAAAAATTATTATTATTATTTAAATTTACTTTTAAAGAAAAAGAACCTAATTTCCTTGATATTTTTTTTAATAAAACAGCAGTTTCTATATCTATGAAATTACCAACTATAAAATTTATTCTTTTTTTTAAAATACTTTTTAAAATATATAAAATATTAGATCAACTTTTTAAAACAAAAATATCTTTTTGTTTAAAAAAAGGAGAAACCAAACGATTATTTTTAAAACCATCATAACAAAAGCGTGTAATATCTGTAATTCAAATTTCATTTAAATTTACATTATTTCTAGGTAAAATTCTTAAAATATTAAAATCTCTAACATCAACTCGAATATTTACATGCATACTATCATTTAAATCAATAGTATTAAAAGAAATTAGTTCTCAAGGTCTTGCAACGAAAGAATAAGGTTTTGATGTTAAAGCTCCAACTGGACAAAGATCTATCAAATTACCAGAAACTTCAGATAAAACAATTTTATTTGAAAAATTCATAACCTCCATTAAATTACCTCTTCCTATTAAACCTAAATATTTAAAACCAGCTATTTCATCAATAAAACGTACGCAACGTGTACAATGTATACAACGTGTCATTATTGTTTTAATAAGGGGTCCTCAATTTTTTTCAATTACAGAACGTTTATATTCATAAAATCTACCTTTATCACTACCAAAAACTAAAGATTGATCTTGTAAATCGCATTCACCACCTTGATCACAGATAGGACAATCCAATGGATGATTTATTAAAATAAACTCTAAAATACCTTCTCTCGCTTTTTTTACTAATTTTGAATTAGTAAAAATTTGCATATTATCAGCTATAGGTAAAGCGCATGAAGCAACAGGCTTTAACATACCTGCAACTTCTACCAAACACATTCTACAATTACCAGCTATAGATAATTTTTCATGATAACAAAAACGAGGTATATTTATATCATATAAATTACAAGCCTGAATAATATTATAATTTTTATTTAAAATATATTTATTATTATTAATAGATATTTTTATTTCAATATTACTCATTTTGTTTTAATTATTTTTTTATAAATCGTCTATTTTGTTGAAAAATAATTTGTTCTCTTAAAAAAAAAGTTTTTCTTGAAGTTAAAATAATTGATCCAACCATAGCAATCAATAAAATTAAACTAATAATAATAATTGTAAAAAAATTATCCTCATAAATTAAAAAAGATAATATTTTTATATTATTTATATCATAAAATAAATCAAAAAAATTTATATAATTTAATTGCATTGAAATATCAAAATTTAAAAACATAACATTTTTTTTTTCAAAAAATAAAATTAAAAAACTAAAAAAAAAAAAAATAAAAAAAAAAAAAATTAAACTAAAGAAAAGACCAATAAGATATTGTCAATTAAATTCATTTAATTCAATTACTCTAATATTTAACATATAAATAACAAATAAAAATAAAACAGCAATTGCACCAACATAAACAATTAAATAAATCATTGAAATAAACTCTATTTCATGTAATAATAAAATAAAAATAACATTAAAAAAAATTAATATTAAAAAGATAATAGCATGTAATGGATTTTTTGAAATAATTAAAAAAATAGATGAAATTATACTT
>Ga0268298_10003762_pt1 | contig 15232 bp, 12 predicted proteins | sample WWTPWeurt_MetaG_FD_194462 | JGI IMG/M metagenome (GOLD analysis project Ga0268298, IMG submission 194462) | Activated sludge microbial communities from WWTP in Nijmegen, Gelderland, Netherland - WWTP Weurt | ecosystem: Engineered > WWTP > Aerobic digester > Activated sludge | place... | reverse complement strand
GGCTGGCTCATCACGGTTTCCGCCCGGAGGTCTTCCGGGTGGCAGGTGACCATCACGTCGGGGTAGAAGATGTTTTCCGCGGCGCGCAGCTTCATGTCAGCCATGTAGGCGCGACAGGAGGTGCCGCGCAGGTGGGTCTTGAGGAGGCTTGCCACGTTGAGGGACACCGTGACATGCACCCGGCGGGCGCCGACCATGGCGAAGGCTTCGCCCTGGAAGAGTTCGTGTTTTTCCGGCTGCTGGGCTTCCCAGGCGAGGAAGTCGGCGGCGGAGAGGGGAGGTTTATCGCCCGCTGGTCCCATGGGCATGTCTTTCAGCGCGAACTTCCCGAAGCTTACACCAAGGCCGCCGGCCGGGCTGTCAGGGGCCGAACAGGCGGGCCAGTTCGACGCCCGGATCGGGGGCGCGCATGAAGGCTTCGCCAACCAGGAAGGCATTGACCCGGTTTTCCCGCATCAGCGCGACGTCCCCGGGGGCGAGGATGCCGCTCTCGGTGACGACCAGGCGGTCGGGCGGGATGCGCGGCAGCAGCGCCAGGGTGGTTTCCAGGCTGACTTCGAAGCTGCGCAGGTTGCGGTTGTTGATACCGATCAGGGGGGTCTTGAGGCGGAGGGCCTGGTCGAGTTCTTCGCCGTTGTGAACCTCGACCAGGACGGCCATGCCGTAGGCCAGTGCCACCGCTTCGAATTCTTCCATGCGCGCGAGCGGCAGGGCCGCGGCGATGAGCAGGATGGCGTCGGCGCCCATGGCCCGGGCTTCGTGGACCTGGTAGGCGTCCACCAGGAAGTCCTTGCGCAGGACGGGCAGGGTGCAGGCGGCGCGGGCGGCCTGGAGGTAATCCGGGCTACCCTGGAAATAGGGGCCGTCGGTGAGGACCGAGAGGCAGGCCGCACCGTGTTCGGCATAGCTCGCGGCAATGTCCGCCGGGCGGAAATCCGGGCGGATGACGCCCTTGGAGGGGCTGGCCTTCTTGATTTCGGCAATGACGGCGGGACGACCCGCTGCACCCCTGGCCTTCAGGGCGCCGACGAAATCGCGGGGGCCGGGCTGACGCTCGGCGTCGGCCCGCAGGTCGGCGAGCGGTCGGATTGCCCGGGCGGCGGCGACTTCTTCCTCTTTGGTCGCCAGTATCCGGTCGAGAATGTCCGAACCGGAGCCGGCACTCATGCGCAACTCCGCGTGCGGCTGACAAAGTCCTCGACCTTGGCCCGGGCGGCGCCACTGGACAGGGTTTCGAGGGCTTTGTCGACACCGGCGGCGAGGGAATCGGCGAGGCCGGCCACGTAGAGCGTCGCGCCCGCGTTGAGGGCGACGATGTCCCGGGCGGCACCGGGGCGGTTTTCCAGGGCGCCCAGCAGCATGGCGCGGGATTCCTCGACGTTGGCGACCTGGATGGCCCTGGGGTCGTGCAGGGGCAGGTCGAAATCCTCCGGCCGCACTTCGTATTCCCGCACCACGCCGTCTTTCAGCTCGCCCACCAGGGTGGGGCCGGCGATGGAGATTTCATCCAGGCCTTCGCGCCCATGGACGGTCAGGGCCCGCTCGCTGCCCAGGCGTTGCAGCACGTGGACCTGGATACCGACAAGATCGGGGTGGAAGACCCCCATGACCTGGCGCCTGGCGCCGGCCGGGTTGGTGAGAGGACCAAGGATGTTGAAAAGGGTGCGGACGCCGAGTTCCCGGCGCACCGGGGCGGCATGCTTCATGGCGCTGTGGTGGTTGGGGGCGAACATGAAGCCGACGCCGACGGCGTCGATGCACTCGCCCACCTGTTCCGGCTTGAGGTTGATGTTGGCGCCCAGGGCTTCCAGGACGTCGGCGCTGCCCGACTGGCTGGAGACGGAGCGCCCGCCATGCTTGGCGACCCGCGCGCCCGCCGCCGCGGCGACGAACATGGCGGCGGTGGAGACGTTGAAGGTATGGGCGCCGTCTCCCCCCGTGCCGCAGGTATCGACCAGGCAGCCCGCATCGGCCACCTGGACCTTCGTGGATAACTCGCGCATGACCGAGGCGGCGGCGGCGATTTCGCCCACCGTCTCCTTCTTGACCCGCAGGCCGGTGATGATGGCGGCGATCATGACCGGCGACACCTCTCCGCCCATGATCTGGCGCATCAGGGCGACCATTTCGTCGTGGAAGATTTCGCGGTGCTCGATGACACGCTGCAGGGCGGCTTGGGGGGTCATGGACGGTGCTCCTCCAGGAAGTTCTTCAACAGGTCATGACCACGCTCGGTCAGAATGGATTCGGGGTGGAACTGGACGCCCTCGACGGCCAGGGATTTGTGGCGCACCCCCATGATTTCGCCGTCGTCGGTCCAGGCGGTGACTTCCAGGCAGTCGGGGCAGCTTTCCCGCTCGATGGCCAGGGAGTGGTAGCGGGTGCAGGTGAGGGGGTTGGGCAGGCCGCGAAAGACGCCCACATCCTTGTGCAGCACCGGGGAGACCTTGCCGTGCATGAGCCGTTTGGCGTGGACGATGCGCCCGCCAAAGGCTTCGCCGATGGCCTGATGGCCGAGACAGACACCCAACAGGGGAATCCTGCCGGAAAACTCGCGGATAGCGGCGAGGGAAACCCCCGCCTGGGCCGGGGCGCAGGGGCCGGGGGAAATGACCAGGTAGTCCGGCGCCAGGCCGGCGATTTCGTCCAGGGCGATGGCGTCGTTGCGGAAGACCCGCACGTCCTGGCCCAGTTCGCCGAAATACTGCACCAGGTTGTAGGTGAAGCTGTCGTAGTTGTCGATCATCAGAAGCATGGCGCCATCCCTCGGGCTTGTCTTGGGTCGCGAATCAATCGATGCGGGTGTCGAGGCCCTGTTCGGCGAGTTCCGCCGCCCGCAGCACGGCGCGGGCCTTGTTGCGGGTTTCCTGCCATTCGGATTCCGGGTCGGAGTCGGCAACGATGCCGGCGCCGGCCTGGACGTGGAGTTGCCCGTCCTTCATGACCGCCGTGCGGATGGCGATGGCGAGGTCCATGTCGCCCTGGAAGCCCAGGTAGCCGACGGCTCCGGCGTAGATGCCGCGCTTGACCGGTTCCAGTTCGTCGATGATCTCCATGGCCCGCACCTTGGGAGCGCCGGAAACGGTTCCCGCCGGGAAGGTCGCGCGCAGGACGTCGAGGGCGTCGAGACCCGGCTGCAGGCGGCCTTCCACATTGGAGACGATGTGCATCACGTGGGAGTAGCGCTCGATCACCATGTTCTCGGTGAGGCGCACGCTGCCCACCTGGGCGACGCGGCCGCAGTCGTTGCGCCCCAGGTCGAGGAGCTGGACGTGTTCGGCGCGTTCCTTTTCGTCGGCCAGGAGGTCGGCGGCCAGGGCGGCGTCCTCGTCCGGCGTGGCGCCCCGCTTGCGCGTCCCGGCGATGGGCCGCACGGTGACCGTGTCGCCCTCCAGACGCACCAGAATTTCCGGCGAGGCGCCGACGACGTGGAAATCGTCGAAGTCGAAGTAGAACATGTAGGGCGAGGGATTGAGGCTGCGCAGGCTGCGGTAGAGCGCCAGGGGACTCGCGGTACAGGGTTTGGCCATGCGCTGGGAGAGGACGACCTGCATGATGTCGCCTTCGGTGATGTAGTCCTTGGCCCGCCGCACGGCCGCCTTGAAGGCTTCCTCACCGAAACCCGAGACGGCGGGCGCGGAACTGCGCGGTCCCTCTTGCGGGATGGCCACCGGCTCCCGCAGGCGGGCCACCAGCGTCTTCAAGCGGGCCCGGGCCCTGTCGTAGGCGCCGGGCACCCCGGGCTCGGCATAGACCACCAGGGTGAGCTTGCCCGAGAGGTTGTCGACCACGGCAATTTCTTCCGAGAGCAGCAGGACGATGTCCGGCGTGCCCAGATCACCGGCGGTCTGTCCATGGCAAAGACGCTTCTCGACGTAGCGTACGGTGTCGTAACCGAAGCAGCCCACCAGGCCGCCGCAGAAGCGGGGCAGCCCCGCCGCCGGCGCGACGCGGAAGCGCGCCAGGTAGCGCCCGAGGAACTCCAGCGGGTCACCGCCCTCCTCCCGCTCCACGATGCGGTCGCCGCAATGGACGGCGACCTCGCTGCCGCGCACGACGATGCGGGTGCTGGCCGCCAGGCCGACGAAGGAGTAACGGCCGAAACGTTCGCCGCCCTGCACCGACTCCAGCAGATACGAAAAGGGCCGGCCCGCCAACTTGAGGTAGATGGACAGGGGCGTGTCGAGGTCGGCAAAGGTTTCCAGGGTCACGGCGACCCGGTTGTAACCCTGGGCCGCCAGGGCGTTGAATTCGGTTTCAGTCATGGGGAACCTCAAAAATGACAGGGAACTGGTCAGGCCGGATGCGCCGCACGGAGGGCGCAGGAACGATTCAGGAGCGCCAGTGGCGCCAGGATTCGGCGGCCGCGAAGGGGCGCCAAAGCCAGAATTGCCGGTCGATCAGGGAAGTCATTTCGGGTGGGGGCGGGTCAGAATTCAAGGGCGCGCCGGTAGGCGGCGAGCAGGTCGGATACTAGCGCATCGCATTCGGCACTGTCCACCGGCCGGCCTTCGTTGTAGCCGTAGGGGACGCAGAAGACAGGGCAGCCGGCGGCCCGGGCCGCCTCGATGTCGTTGAGGGAATCGCCCACGTGCAGGTTGCGCTGCGGCGTCGTTCCCAGGAGGGCCACCCCGTGCAGCAGGGGCTCGGGCCGCGGTTTCTTGTAGGGCGTGGTGTCGCCAGAAACGACGACGTCGAAATAGGAGGCCAGGCCGCAGCGCTCCAGCAGCGCCTCGGTGAACAGCCCGGGCTTGTTGGTCACCACGCCGAGAGGGATCCCGGCGGCCTTCCAGGCCTCCAGACCGGCGAGGACGCCCGGGTAGAGGACGGCCTGCTGGCCATTGACCTCCAGATAGTGGCGTTTGAAGGCCTCGATGCCGGCTTGCAGACGGCGGGCCTCCGGCGGGACGCCCCGGGTCAGGCAACGCTCGACCAGGACGGCCATGCCCTTGCCGACGAAGGCATGGATTTCGGCCAGGCTGCGCGGGGGCTCGCCAAGCTCGAGAAGCATGCGGCGGCAGGCTTCGGCCAGATCGGCGACGGTGTCGAGGAGCGTTCCGTCCAGATCGAAGGTGACTGAAGCGAAGCGCACGGGTCAGAGGCTGTGAAATTTTCGGGCGCGCCCGAGCGGTGTGCGCAAGTGTGCACGATCAAGGCGCAAAGCACAGCCATAGCTCGGGCGATGGCGAGCATTGGCAACGCCGAGCGGGCGCAGTTGCGCATGACGAGCGGGGGTGAACGAAATTTTCACAGCCTCTCAGATCTGGGCGAGTTCGGCCCGCAGGGCGGCAATCACCGTGTCGTAACGATGGGGATCGGCGTCGCGGCCGGCGCCGTAAACCGCGGAGCCGGCGACGAAGGCATCGACGCCGGCCCGGGCGATTTCGGCGATGTTGCCGACCGTGACACCGCCATCGATTTCCAGGCGGATGGGGCGTCCGCTCTCCCGCGTGTAGGCGTCCAGCCGGGCCCGCGCCTGGCGGGCCTTGGCGAGGGCCGAGGGGATGAATTTCTGGCCGCCGAAGCCCGGATTGACGCTCATCAGCAGGACGACATCGATCTTGTCCAGGACGTGATCCAGACAATCCAGGGGGGTGGCGGGGTTGAAGACCAGGCCCGCCTGACAGCCCTGATCCCGGATGAGGGCGAGACTACGGTCGATGTGCTCGGAGGCTTCGGGGTGGAAGGTGATGATATTCGCGCCGGCCTTGGCAAAATCGGGGATGATGCGGTCCACCGGCTTGACCATGAGATGCACATCGATGGGCGCGGCGGTGCAGGGTCGGATGGCGGCGCAGACCAGGGGGCCTATGGTCAGGTTGGGAACGTAATGGTTGTCCATCACGTCAAAGTGAATCCAGTCCGCCCCCGACGCGACGACGTTTTCCACTTCCTGCCCGAGGCGGGAAAAATCAGCCGAGAGGATGCTGGGGGCGATGACGAAATCCGTTGCCGGCATGAAACACTCCAAGACAGATACCCACGATTCCATGAGTCAAGAAAAAACCTACCGCGTCGAGGTGACGCCCCACCCCCGCTTCATTCCCGATCAATCCGACGCGGAAGGCGACAATTACGTTTTCGCCTACACCATCGCCATCCGCAATACCGGCACCGTTCCGGTACAACTGGTGTCGCGCCACTGGATCATCGGCGACGCCAACGGCGAGGTCCAGGAAGTGCGCGGCCTGGGGGTGGTGGGGCAGCAACCGCTGCTGCAACCCGGCGAGGTGTTCGAATATACCAGCGGATGCGCCCTCAAGACACCGGTGGGCACCATGAAGGGCACTTACCGCCTGGTGGCGGCCGACGGCCATTCCTTCGACGCCACCATCCCGGAATTCGTCCTGGCCGTGCCCCGGGTGCTGCACTGAATCTGCGCCACCCCTACACCCTGATCGCCCCGGTCTACGACCTGGCCATCGAACGGGTGTCGCGAAGGCTGCGGCAAACCAGCCTGGCCGCGCTGCCCGCGGCCCCTGCGGATATCCTGCTGGCCGGCATCGGCACCGGCCTCGACCTTCCCCTGCTGCCCACCGGGTACCGTGTGGTGGGCTGCGACCTCACCCCGGCCATGCTGGCCCGGGCGGTGGCGCGCCGCGACACCTGCGACCTCGAGGCCGTGGTGGCGGATGTCCGCCGCCTGCCCTTCGCCACCGCAAGCTTCGATGTCGTGGTCCTGCACCTGATTCTGGCCGTGGTTCCCGAACCCCGGGCCTGTCTGGCCGAGGCGGCCCGGGTGCTGCGGCCCGGCGGTGCGGTCCTCATCCTGGACAAGTTTCTCCGTCCCGGGGAATCCGCCCTGCTGCGGCGGGCCGCCAACACCCTCGTGCGGCACGTGGCGACGCGGCTGGACGTGGTCTTCGAGGAGGTTCTGGCGGGGGTTTCTGGCCTGAAAGTCGTTTCCGACCAAGCGGCCCTGGCGGGGGGCTGGTTCCGCCGTATCGTGCTCTGCCGCGAGGGTGCAGGGCGAGAGTGGCCGGCGGCAGGGATCAGCGGCGCTGCTTGCCGACCTGGTCGCCGATGACGCCGCCAATGGCGGCCCCCCCGACCGTCCCCAGCACACCACCGCCGGTGACCGCGGCGCCCACCACGCCTCCGACGCCGGCGCCCACCACGGCGCTCTTCTGGCGCGAATTCATGCTATCCCAACTGGCGCAACCCGAGGCGGCAAGGGCGAGGGCGAGGACGGACAAAAAGGCTGGAATGCGTTGCATGGCTGGACTCCCGGAGATTGGACGGCTAAACCCGTCGATGGAGGGAGCTTAGGGTTGCTCGCGCCGGGTGCCTGTTGCCAGCCGTTACGGGATGTATCCCCGGATGAATCGGGAGGTGCCCGCGCGCGGGGCGGACGGGGAGCGCCCGCCGGCCGGGATCCTTACTGCCACCGGGTTCAGAAGCGGTAGAAAGCGGAAAAATTGAGTCGGGTGCGCACGGTGTCCGTGGCCAGGCTGTTGCGATCCAAGGCGCGGGCAACATCCAGGGAGGTTTCGAAGCGGTCATGGGACCAGCGCAACCCCGCGCCGGCGCTGGCAAGCCGTTCGGTGTGGCCGTCACTGCGGGTATGAACGGTACCGCCGTCAACGAAGATGACCGGCCGCAGACGCGGAACCAGAACCTGGGGCGCCAAGGCCTCCAGGTTCCAGAGGTAGCCGTAGTCACCGGCAACCTCACGGTCGGCAAAACCGCGTACGGAACCGGCGCCGCCCAGGCCGAACTGCTCGCCGGGAATGAGGGTGTGGCTCGACCACTGACCGCGCAGCTTGCCGGTGAAATTCCAGCCCTGGTTGGCCAGGGCGCCTTCGACACCGTAGCGCCAGGCGTCCCAGAAGTGATCCGCCTCCACCGCCGCATAGTTTGCGTTGCGGTTGTCGGCCCCCCCGCCGAAATTGCGCGCGTATCCGACGTTGCCGCTTACATGGCCCCAGGCATGGTCCTGGCGGGCGGTGTAAAGCAGGGAAATCGGGCGCGACCCCACGTCGGGGGTGATCTTCGTTCCGGCAAAGCGGGTGTCGTTGCGGAAGTGACGGTCGTCCAGCGCGATGGCAGCCGTGTGTTGCAGGGTTCCCTGCCGGGGGAGCGCCAGACTGAGCTTCACGCCCATGAATTCCCCGCCACCGCTCACGTCGAGGAGCCCTCCGCCCTGCGGCACCTGGCCGGTATTGACATCGGAATAGGTGTAGTAGCCGGACAGGCTGAGGCCGGTGCCATAGAAGGGGGCCTGGTAGTAGAGGCCGAAAAGCGAGACCTGGCCGAGATCACGGGGATCCAGGGTATAGGAGGCGGTGACGACGTGGTCCCGGTCGAACAGGTTGGCGTGTTGCACCCCCACCGTGAGCCGATAGATGCCGTCCCCATTGCGGGCGGGATCGATGGAACGGTTGGCGGTCAGGCCGGCGAAGAAACCGAGGGGTTCGGCATCCCGGACCCGCAGGTCGGCGTCCACGCCGCTCCGCGACGCGCCTTCGCGGAAGGTGATGGCGGCCTGTTTGGAGGGGTTGACGTTGGCCGCGGTGAGGTCACGGCCCAGGTCGTCCATGTCGGGGGGTTCGCCGACCCGCAGGGCGGGCAGGCTGCGCAGGATGTTCTCGCTGGAAAAGTGCTGATTGCCGCTCACCGTGACCTTGGCGAGGTTGAAGGCGAGCACCTGCAGGACGACTTCTCCCCCCTGGGGCTTCTGGACCGGCACCAGGACGCGGTGGAAGACGTGCCCCTCGTCGCGGAAAGCCTTTTCCAGCGCCTTGGCCGCCTGCTCGATCTGGGCGATGCTGCGCTTCTCGCCCACATGGGCGGCCAGGATGGCGGCAACCTGGGCTTCCGAGAGCGGTGCCCTGCCTTCGATGCGGTAGCGCGTGACGTCGAGGGTGGGCTCCTGAACGGCGGGCGTTTCGGCCTGCGCCGGAGGCGCCAGCAGGGCGAGGCAGGAAGCCAGGGCGATCAGGCAGGGGGCCATTCGCCCACCGGGTTGGGGACGCGCCATGGCTTCAGTTGACCTCGCAGATTTCCTGCTCCGGCGCCCCCAGGGTGACGCCGTAGAGCTGGATGATGTCAGGATCGTTGGCATCGAACATTTCCGGAATGGGGAAGGGGTCGTCGCTCAGGAAGCGCGGGATGGGGTCGAGACGGTGGGGGACGCCGTCGGCACCCACGTAGCCGGCTTCGCCCGGGCCCAGATCGAGGCGCCCACCGCTGCTGAGCAGGAAGACGTGACCGTCGCGCACCAGGGCGTAGAGACCATCCTCGCCATTGGGCAGCACGCTGCCGAAAAGAGCATCCCAGTTGATATCGACCTGATCCGGCCTGGGGGAAACGAAGGCCCGGATTCCATCAGGGATGCCCGCCAGGGAGCGTGGCGCGCCGTCCTTGCCCACGCAGGCGGACTGCCCCTTGGCGACGGACATGTCGCGATTGCCCGTGACGACGATCTCGCCATCCCAGGTCGAGGCGGAAAGCGAGTCGGCGCAGGCGGCCGAGGCTTCGGCCTGGGCCTTGGCGGCCGCGGCTTTCTTGTCCTTGGCCGACGCCGCCTTGACGGGCTTGCCTTTGCTTGGCGAAGCGGGCGGGGGCTGGTAGCCAGGGACGCAGGGGCCTTCGCAGCGAATATCCATGCCGGTGCCGCGGATGCCGATGGTGGCAACCACGGTGGAGACGCTGACCGCCCCCGGATTGCGCTTGCCCAACAATCCGGTAAAGAAGCGCAGGCCGCCCTTGACGAGGCGGACGGCGAAGTTGTCGGGCTGATTTTTGCGGTCGTAGGCGAAATCCTCGACCCGGAAGACGGTCTGGGGCTCCAGGGAAACGCGGGTCTGGTCACGGAAGCCGATGACCACGACGGCAGCGGCACTGGTACGGATTTCGTCTCCTACCTGCAAGGGGGCACCCTCGAAGAGGCGCCGGGCTGCCTGCCCGGATTGCACGGCCACCGCCTCGCCCTGGATGCGCACCACGCGGGCGATCACGGTGTCGGCGGGCGGCAGGGGGGCCACCTTGTTGGGGCGGGTGCGCACTTCCTGATCTTCCTTGCGGCAATCCTCGCCGCAGAGGCGGGCGTCGAAGCTGGTGCCACGGATGCCGATGGTGGCGGTCACCGTACCAAACTGGATTCCGCCGGGATTGCGCTTGCCGATCAGCCCGGTCACCGCGCGCAATCCGCCCTTGAGGAGGCGCATGACGGCGCTTTCCTCGCCCTTGTCGTGGGCGAATTTGTCGACGGCGAAGCTGGTTCCAGGACGCAGGGTGATCTTGCTGCCGTCCTTGAAGGACAGGACGGCGTAGCCGCGATCGGTGGTGTTGATGGTATCGCCTTCGAGCAAGGCTTCGCCGCGCACCAGGAAACGCGTCGCCTCCCCCGGGCGCTGGGCCGTGGCGAGGCCCTGGGCGAAATCCACCTGCCCGATCTTCTGCTGGGCCTGGGCAATGCCCCCCGCCAGCAGGCCCACGAGCAGCCCCAATCCCGCCGCCCGGCGCCAGTACTTGGAAATCAAATCAACCCTCCCCGTTGCGGCATCAACTGCACTGCGGTATCCGACGCCGGCCGAAATCGTAAACGATTTCACCCTCTTCAGTGAGCGTCAGGGTGTACAAGTCCTGCAGACTGTCGAGAAGAGCGATGATTTCGCCACTGCCCGGATCGACCAGGAGCACCACCCCCGCCGTCGTCACCACCGGCAGCAGGCCGGAGTTGATATTGAAGACACCCACGAGGCCCGTCGTGCAGCCGATGCAACTGCCCCCCAGGAAGATGTTGTTGCCGGTGAGCGCACCGGCCGATACGGTGCCGTTGGTGATGACCATGTTGCCGGAGGCGTAGGCGCTCATGGTGCCCGTGGCGACGATGCTGGCCGAGGCCGAGCCGCCGGTGACGGCGATGCTGCCGTTGGTGGCGGCCATGTTGATGTTGCCGGCGGTGATGGTGGCCGTGGCGGTGGCGGCCGCCCCGGCCTGGACGACGATCGAACCGTTGGTGGCCATGTTGAGGACCGCCGGGTCGATGGCGGCGGAACCCGCCGCACCGCCCAGCACCTGGATGGACCCGGTCAGGGCGCTGATGTCCATGGTGCTGCCGGCGCCGGCCTCGACCTTGGACGAGGCCGCCGCCGTGGCGCCCCCCTGGACGATGAGGTCGCCGACCAGGAGCGACTGGTTGGCCCCGGAAACGAGCCAGGCCTCTCCCAGGGAGGAGGTGTCGCCCACGCGAAGCGTCCCGGCGGCGGTGTAGGGCATGGTGATGGTCTGGGCGCCCGTGGTGCCGACCTTGGCGATGGAACCCGCCGCCCCGCTGTGGTTGAGGATGGTGAGGAAGGCGTTCGTGCTTCCGGTGCCGTTGAGGGTGATGGTCTGGGTGCCCGCCGCGGTGATCTCGGCCGCGGCGGCGGCGACGCCGGAACTGACCGTGACCGTGACGTTGTCCGCCGTCAGGTTCTGGGCACCGCCGGAGACGATACCCGCCAGCGCGCCGCCCGGATTATTGACCGTGACGGTACCGGAGACGTTGAGGCTCTGGGTACCCGCGCCAGTCTGATTAACCTCCGCGTCGGAGCCGGTCCCGGCGACGACGGTCAGATTGCCCTGGGTGGTGATGGTCTGGCTGGTGGCCGATTGCAGACGTGCGCCCGCGCTGGCCCCGGTACCGCCGGCCAGGGCGATGTTGCCGCTGTTCTGCACCGACTGGCTGCTGCCGGCGACGATGTGGGCGTAGGCGCTGACGCCGCTGCCGCCGGTCAGGGTGATGGCGTCGGTGGCGTCGTAGGAGCCGCTGTTGAGTCCGATGGTCTGGCTGCCTCCAGCGACGATTTCGGCATGGGAACTGTCCGCTCCGCCGGTGACGGATAGGGTTCCGCCGGCGCGGAGGGTCTGACTGCCACTGGCGCTGATCCACGCCGAGGTGCCTGTGGCTGCGCCGGTTCCCGCCTGGACGATGATGCTGCCACTGGCATCGTTGTTGAAGAGATAGGTTTCCCCGATGACCTGGCTCCCCCCGGTGACTTCGATGGCAGCGGTCATGCCGGTCACCGTCCCGGCGAGGACGGAAACGTTCCCACCGGCCATGATTTCCTGGTAGCTGCCGGCCCGGATACGCGCATTGCCACCGCTGCCGCCCTGGACAAGGATATCGTCAGTCGGCGCGTTGCCGAAAACGTAGCTCTGGGTCTCACCGACGTACTGTGCGCCGCTGGTGCAGATTTCGGCAAAGGCTCCCGGCCCGGTCCCACAGGCGCCACTCGACCCGGCGCCGGTCCCGCTGCCGCCCAGCACCTGGATATCGTTGCGGCTCTGTACCACTTGAGTACTGGCCGCCCGGATCGAGGCATAGGCTCCGATGCCCGAGCCTCCCTGGACAAGCAACGCATCGGTGGGATCGTAGAAGTATTGATACTGGTAGCCCACCGTCTGGGTCGAGGCACTCACGACTTCCGCATAGGCCCCGTTGCCGCTGCCGCCGAGGACCGAAATGGTGCCGCCACCATACAGCGTCTGCCCGCTTCCGGCGCGCACGGACGCATAGGTGCCGCTGCCTGTGCCGCCCTGGATCAAGACACTGCCGGTGGGATCGTGAAAATAAGTGGACTGATTGCCGAGGGACTGGTCGCTGGCGCTGACAATCTCGGCAAAGGCGTTGGTTCCAGCCCCCCCCAGGACCGACAGGTCGCCACGCACCTCGCTGATGTACTGGTAATCCCCCAGGATGCGCGCGGTGGCGTCGGTGCCCCCGCCCGCCAGGACGCTGAGATTGTTGCTGCGAATGTCCTGGTAGTCGCCTTGCAGCAGGGCGCTCGCGCTGTCCGAGGCACCGCCTTGAACGATGACGTCATTGGAAGCGTAGAGATTCTGCGAGCCGGAGGAGGTGATTCCCGCCGAGGAACCCGTCCCATTGCTGCCGCCCAGAACCCGGATATCCCGCCCCACGGAGACGGTCTGCACACTGCCGCTTGAAAGGTTGAGCAGGGCACTGCCACCGTCGCCCTGAACGATGAGGTCGCGGCCGATGTTCGAAGACTGGTAAGCGCCCTGGACGAGGACATTTTCCCCCACAGCCGCTCCGGCGAGAATTTTCACGTCGCGACCGGCATCGAGGAAAAGCGATCCACTGGCGACGACGCTACGCGGCCCCCCGCTGGCGGCGATGAGGACATCGCCCGTCGAGGAGTTGGTGTCGAGGCGCAGGTCGACGACGCTGATGTCGCCATTGACCCGGATGCTGCCGTCGCTGGCGGTGAGATGGAAACTGCCGGCGGAGGCCGGGGTTACCGGACCGAGAACCAGTTCCGCCGTGCCCCGCGTGAGACTGAAGCCGGCGTAATTGGGGTTATTGACGATACTGATGCTGCCGCTGCCGCTGGCGCGGGTGGTGATGTAGAGATTGGTCAGCGTGGTGTTGTTGAGGTCCACCGCAATGGTATCGGCGGCATTGAGGGTGAGGCTGACGGTCTTGTTGACCACGATGGGCGTGCCGCCGGAGCCGATGCTGCCGTTGGCCGCGTAGAGCGTGACGCTGCCGCTGGGATCGTCGAGGTTGTTGGCGGTGTTGATGGTCGCGGCGCCCGTGCCGAGAATGCTCCCCGAATAGGCGCTCAGATTGGCGGCCGATCCCAGGGTCGCCACGCTGCCGACGGTGATGTCGCCGGAGTAGGACTGGGCGGTGACGCTCCCGCCGCCGGTGGCCAGGCTGTTCAGGGTGACGTTGCCGTCGGTGTTGAACAGGGCCTGAGTCCCGGCGCCGGTGAAGCCATTCACGTTGATGGCCGATTCACTGCCGTAGATTTGCAGGGAGCTGCCCGCGGCACCGAAATTGCCAGCCACATTGACATCGCTGACGGTAACGCCGTCGGAACGCTCGGTGTAGCGGGCCGTAACGGCCGTCGCCGAATTCCAGGTAAGGTTCGCGTTACTGCCGCTGCTGGTGAGGGTGAAGGTCTGTCCGGGCGCGATGATGGAAGAAGCCCCCCCCAGCTGATCGCCCTTGGCCTGCACGTAGAGGCTGGTCAGCGCCGCCGTCGAAGTGACGTCGATGGCCCCCCCGGCGATCAACTGGTAGAGGCTGGTGGTACCGGTCAGATCGGCGACCACGGCGCCATCGCTGGCCTGCAGGTAGGCGGTGGGCGTCGTGATGGTGGCCAGGGTGGTGTCGATGCCGTTGGGCGCGGTGATATTGACGGTGGCGCCGGCAGCAATGGTGATGGCCCCGGGGACGTAAGCGTCGGTCGCGTTGATGTCGACGGTGGAGGTCGCCGTCAGGTTGCCGGTATTGAAGGTCGTCCCCGATACCGTGAGATTGCCGCCGTTGGCGGTGAGCGCTCCGGTATTGAGGGTATTGCCGGAAACCGTGGTGTTGTAGGCCAGGATGGCGCCCGAGGCCAGGGTGCCGGTGCCGGCGGCGACGTTGGCGCTATCGACGTAGTAACCGTTGTAGGTCGTCCCGCCGGTGATGGATCCGGTTCCGCCATTGACGGTAATGCCGTTGGCGGCAGTGACGCTGACCGAGGTAGCGCTGGAGACGTTGCCGGCGGTGGTGATGCTGCCGGAGGCCGAGAGGGTCAGGTCCTCGGTCACGTACTCGTTGCTACCGGTGTGAGGATTGAGGAGATAGCTGCCGGGGAAACCCCGGCGGGTGCCGCTGGCCGCGACGGCGCCGAGAACCAGATTCGCTCCGCTGACACTGATGTCCAGACCGGCCAGATCACCGGCGGTGATGTCGGCACCGTCGATGCGGATCTTGTTGCCGACCGCAGCGGTGGAACTGGTGACGTCACCGACGACGACCGCCCCGCTGCCGCCGTCGAGGTCGATCAGTCCGCCGACGACATTGTTCGTCCCCGGCAAGGTCTGGGTCAGGCCGTTGCCGGCGGCGAGGGTGAGGTCGTTCAAGCCGGCGGTGGTGAGGCTGGCGTTGCCGAAGACCAGGGCGCTGCTGCCGGAAGCGGTGAATTTGAAGGCATCCAGGGTATTGGCCGCCTGGACGATATCGCCAATGGTGATGGTCGACCCGTCGCTGCTGGCATTGACCGACAAATCCAGGGACGAGAGCACCGAAGTGCCACCGACGCCCATGCCGCTTGCTCCCGCCGTCAGGTCGATGGCGCGCAGGGTGCGGGCGGTGCCGGACATGTCCTGGGCCGAGACGTGGAACTGCCCGCCGGCACTCACGCGCAGGGTGCCCTGGGTATCCACATTGATCGCTTTGCCCACGGCACCGACGCTGCCGGCGGGCGAGGTGAGCTGAACGGTGCCCGTG
>Ga0268298_10003761_pt1 | contig 15234 bp, 15 predicted proteins | sample WWTPWeurt_MetaG_FD_194462 | JGI IMG/M metagenome (GOLD analysis project Ga0268298, IMG submission 194462) | Activated sludge microbial communities from WWTP in Nijmegen, Gelderland, Netherland - WWTP Weurt | ecosystem: Engineered > WWTP > Aerobic digester > Activated sludge | place... | reverse complement strand
GGGCGCTACGCGCTCGACTACGCGGCGCGCGGCTGGCAGGCCGTGGTGGCGGTCGATGACGCGTTCGTGCGCGTGGTCGCGGTCCCCGAGCGCGGGGTCGAGCCGAAGGCCTACGTGCTGGGGCTGCTGCAAAACGGCTTCCTGGAGGATGCGCTGCCGGTGCTCGAGGCGCTCGACGGCATGCTGGACGACGCCGAGATCGCCTACAGCCACGGGCTGTGTCTGTCCGAACTGGGGCGACCGGCAGAGGCGGTCGCCCCGCTGCAGCGGGCGGTCGAACTCGACCCCACGCACGCGAACGCGTTCATCGCGCTCGGGGTAGCGTTCGCGCGCACCGGGCGCGCTGACGAGGCGGCCAACGCGCTGCGCGACGCGGTCAAGCTCGAGCCCGACAACGCCTTCGCCAAGCGCAACTTGGCGGCGGTGCTGATGCGCGCCGGCCGGGCGGCCGAGGCGCTGCCGTTCTTCCGCCAGGCGGCGAGCCTCGCGCCGGCCGATCCGGGGGCGCAGCTCGGGCTCGCGCAGTGCCTGGAGGCGCTCGGGCCGTCGCACGTGAAGGAGGCGGCCGAGCAGTACAAGGCGGTGCTCAAGCGCTTCCCCGATCACCAGGCCGGCGAGATGGCCGAGGAGGCGCTCACGCGCATCGGGCAGGAGGAGATGCGCGCGGCGGTCGACGGCGGCCTACGCATGGACGCGGTGATGTACATGCAGGCGGCGTTCGACCGTTTCGCCAAGCTCGACCAGGCGAAGGTCGGGCAGATCGTGATGGAGATCGCGCTGCTCGGGCGCAACGGGCTTGAGATCAACAAACCGGCGGTGCGCTACACGCTCGAGAACCTCGAGGGCGAGTTCTCCGGGCTGGCGCTGCTGGCGTACATGCACGTGGGTTTCCGGATGTTCGACCCGAAGGGCGACGCAGGGACCGGGCTCGATCGCGAATACGAGGCGGCGGTGAAGATGCGCCGCGAGCGCTGAACCCGGCGAGGACCCCGACATGAGCCAGCTCCCCGAACGCTATCGGACGGCGATCGCGCCGCTGATCGACAAGGCGCGCGAGTTTCTCGAGAAGGGCGAGGAGCTCGCGGCGATGGCCTTCGTCGGCAACTTCACCACCGGCGCCGTGGTGCCGACGCCGCTCTTCGGGCGCGGGCCGGCCGACAAGGACGTCGCGGCGCGCTCGGTGAAGATGCTCGCCGAGCAGCTCGACGCCGACTTCGTCTTCGTGCTGATGGAGGCCTACAGCCTGCGTGCCGACAAGGTTGCCCGCTACGAGGAGATCCTCGACGAGTACGGCTCGCTGGCCGACTGCCCGGCGAGCTGGCGGATCGACGTGGTGAGCCTGTCGCTCGAGACCCGCCACGGCGTGTGGGTTTCGCAGGTGCCGGTCAGGCCGAAGGGCATCAGCAAGAAGAAGCGCACGATCGGGGTGCCGGAGTTCCGGCATTACACCGAGGTGCAGGGGCGGTTCACGGATCTGCTGCCGGTGAAGGAAGGCGAGGGCGGGCCTTCCGGCACCCTGCACTGAGGCAGTCGGGGAGGGGGCGCGCATGTGCGGTCGTTACGCCCTCTACGGTCCGGTCTCGCGCCTGCGCGAGGCCTTCGACGCGGTGCCCGAAGGGTTCGAGTTCGAGTCGCGCTGGAACGCGGCGCCGATGCAGTGGCTGCCGGTGGTCCGGCAGCGGTCGAACGGTGAGCGGGTGATTCACCGGTTGCGCTGGGGCTTGGTGCCGTCGTGGGCGAAGGACGAGACGATCGCCACCAGGCTGATCAACGCGCGCGGCGAGTCGGTGGCAGAGAAGCCCTCGTTCCGGGCGGCGTTCCGCCGCCGGCGCTGCATCGTGCCGGCGAACGGCTTCTACGAGTGGCAGCAACTCAGTGAGCAGCAGGGCGGCGGCAAGCAGCCGTTCTACATCCATCCGGTCGGGGGTGAGTTCTTCGCGCTCGCCGGGCTTTGGGAGCGCTGGGCGAGGCCGGCCGACGGCGAGGAGCTCGACACGTTCACGATCGTCACCACCGAGGCCAACGCGGCGATGCGGCCGCTGCACGACCGTATGCCGGTGATCCTGGCGCCGGGGGATTGGTGGGCGTGGCTGAACGGGGCGACTGCGGCTGACCAGGTGCAGGCGCTGGTGCGGCCGTGTCCCGAGGCGGCGCTGGCGGTGTATGCGGTGGGTAGGGCGGTCGGCAACGTGCGCAACGAAGGCGCCGGGTTAGTCCAGCCGCTCGTCTAGCTGCTCTGCTTTCCGTCGCTCGCAAGTTGTGCGTGATTATCGAGTATCAATGGCCCCATCCAGGCCGCTAGTCACGCGGCAGCCGAGCTGCCGTCGGCGCGTTCTCATTGTGGGAGAATCCATGCCGTCATCCTCAACAACAAGCACGCCCGATGGCGCAAATATCCCCGGCTCTGGAGACCCTCCGGCATGATGCCGGCCTGTACCGCGAGCTTGATGTTCTGGAACGTCTGCAGCAGTCGCTGCCTGGCGGTTACGAGGTCTTCCATAGCGTCGCCTGGCAGACCTCACATCATGGTGAGGACCGGCATGGCGAGATCGACCTCGTCGTCCTGGCGCCGAGCGGCAACATCCTCCTGGTCGAGGTCAAGGCCGGCGAGCTCGCGCTGATCGAGGGCAATCTCGTCAAGCTCTACGGGCAACGCGAACACGATGTCGCCCGCCAGACCCGAGTGCAGCATGCGGCCATGCTCAACCGCCTTGCCGAGGCCGGCCTGCATGCGCACGTCACGGGCTGTGTCGTCCTTCCCGATTATCAGGTGGAAGAGGCCCGCATCGTCTCGATGCCGCGTGAGCGCATCATCGACGCGAACGACTACGCGCACCTTGGTACCCGTGTGCGAGAGCTGCTCGAACACGGCAGCAGTCGCAGCGACGTGGAAGCGCTCCGCCGCTTCCTGGGCAACGTTTTCAAAGTCTCGATTGACCTGCAGGTGCTCGGTGACCAGGTGCGGCAGACAAGCCGCCGCCTCGCCGACGGCCTTGCCACCTGGGTTCCGCGTATTGCCTCGCCATCGGGCGTGGTGCGCATCCAGGCGACGGCAGGTTCCGGCAAAACGCAGCTTGCGCTCCGTCTGCTTGACGACGCGGCGGCCGCAGGGCAGCGGGCCCTTTACGTCTGCTTCAACCGCACCCTGGCGGATCACATCGGCCGCATCGCGCCGGCGCGTGCGCGAGTGTCGAGTTTTCACGAGCTCTGCGTGGAGCACTGGCGGCGCACGCAGGGTGAGCCGGACTTCGGCGCAGAGGGCATCTTCCAGGCGGTCGTAGACCGCTATGGCAGCGACGCGCAGGACTTCGAGGCGCTGTACGATCTCGTGATCATCGACGAAGGGCAGGACTTTGACCCCGTCTGGGTCGCGAGCCTTCTGCCGCAGTTGAAGGAAGACGGGCGACTCTATCTGCTCGAGGACGAGGCGCAGCGTCTCTATGAGCGCGAGGGTTTCGATCTCAACGGTGCAGTCGCCGTGCGCTGTAACGACAACTTCCGTTCGCCGCGCGCCATCGTCGATGTGATCAACGCCTTGGGCCTGGCAGAGGGCGTGGTCGAGGCACGCAGCCCCTACGTGGGCGAACTCCCGGGTTTTCGCGCCTACGACGACGAGCGTGGCCTGCGCCGCGAGACGCTGGCGGCGGTGGAGGCCTTGCGCGAGCGCGGGATCCCGCTTGCCGACATCGTCGTCCTGAGCGCGCGTGGTCACGGTCGCTCGCTCCTGCTGAAGGAGGCGAAGCTGGGAGCGTTTGCGCTGCGGAAGTTTCTGGGCCGGTATACGGCCGACGGGGAACCGGTGTGGTCCGAGGGCGAGATCCTGATCGAGTCTGTGCATCGGTTCAAGGGACAGAGCGCCATGGGCGTCGTGCTCGCGGAGGTGGATTTCGAGGAACTCGACGAAGGAGCCCGCAGGCGCTTGTTCGTGGGCATGGCGAGAGCGCAGCTGGCGCTCGAGGTTGTGTTGTCGCGGGCGGCGGAGGCGGCGCTGGGTGAGGCGCTGGCCTGAGTACGCGATGCCTCGTGCCTTCTGCTTGTACCCGATGGAAGTAAGATTCGGGCATGAGCAAAGCGAGCTGCCCTTTCTGCGCGCTGCCTGCGGAGCGCATCCTGCTCTTGGCGGACGAGGCGCTGGTCATCCGCGACGCCTTTCCGGTGTCGCCGGGACATACCTTGGTCATCCCGCGTCGTCACATCGGATCCTTCTTCGAGCTGACCGACGCAGAGCGCGCCTGCATGGTCGAACTGCTTGCAAAGGCGAAGGCAGAGCTCGATCTCAGCTTCCAGCCCGACGGCTTCAATATCGGCATCAATGACGGTGCCGCTGCCGGGCAGACCGTCCCGCACCTGCATCTGCACCTCATTCCTCGTTACCGGGGCGATGCGCCGGATCCGCGCGGCGGCGTGCGCTGGGTGCTGCCTGCCAAAGCAAAGTATTGGGTCGAGTGATGAGTCTTGCCACCTACGCCGATCAGTTCCGCCGGCTCAAGGTCAATGTGGCGCATGGCCGTGCCAGCCCGCACAAGATCTGCATGCTGCTCGCCGTGCTTGATCTGGCGCGCGGCGGGGCGCTCACCGAGAACCGCATCGAATACGCACCGCCGCTGCTCGAACGCTACGCGATGTACTTCAACGCGGTTCGGGGTTCGGGCGACCATCCCAATCCTTACTTTCCCTTCTTCCACCTCGCTGGGAGCTTGCGCGGTGGTGGCGCGAGTTTCTGGCACCTGCAACCCAGGCATGGGCGCGAGTCCGTGTTCGAGAGCATGAGCACCGCGAGAACGGCAAGGCAGATGACGGAAACCATCGATCATGCCCGGCTCGACACCGAACTGTTCGAGCTGCTGCAGGATGAGCGCGCGGTCGATGCGCTGAGCGCGGTGCTCGCCGAGACCTGGTTCGACCGTGGCCTGCGGGACCTTGACGCGGTGGTGGGGCGGACGCGGCAAATCAATCACTACGAGCGCGTGCTCCGAACTTCGAACAGTCCGGCCCTGATCGCTGCCGAGGCGGCGCCGAGCTATGTCCGCGACCCCGCGTTCCGGCGCGTGGTGACCGAAATCTATGACTTCCGCTGCGCGGCAACTGGCCTACGGCTGGTGTTGCCCGATGGAGCGGCAATGGTGGAGGCGGCACACATCCATCCGTTCAGCGAAGCTGCTGATGACGACCCACGTAATGGCTTGGCACTTACGCCAGACATGCACTGGGCGCTCGATCGTCACCTGATTGCGCCGGACACCGACTTTCGCTGGCGGGTGAGTTCCTCGCTGGATCGCCGCATACCCGACTACCGAGTGCTGACCGAGCTGGAAGGCAAACCGCTGTTTTTGCCACGCGAGGCGCGGATGTATCCGAAGCAGGCGGCGATTGAATGGCGGATGGCGATGTTGCTTAGGTAATCGATACCAAAAACCTGGCGGTTGCCGCTCAAGAAAAGTGCTGGTGCGATTTCGATGAGGGTTATCGTGTGACCGCGCTTTTCGTGGCTTCACGCATGCAGTGCCTTCAATCTCGCGCGGTAGTCGATCGCCTCAAGGTGAACCGATGCGCTGAGCATGCCACGCAGAATGAAAAGGCGTGGTGCTCGCGCAAAGTCGAAGACACGATACAGGCAGAAAGCATCTTCAGCCTCTTCGGAGAATTCCAGCTCATTCTGGCTGACAATGAACGGTGTGAGAGCGCCGCCATTCGTCGTCTTGACTTCGATGAAGCGAGCGACCTCATTTGGCTCAAATGAAAGGATGTCGTAGCCGGCTCCGTCACCGCAGCGGTCTGAAATCCAATCGATACCAGAGATCAGGTCGGGGCGACTCTCGCCGATCAGACGGGTCTTCTCGAAATCCATGACCCATGTCTCTCCGCTGCGACCTAGCCGTCGGTTGTGCTCGTCCCGAGCCGCAAAATCCAGCTTCCTCGGCAGGCGTTTGCGACGCTGACCCTGTGGGGCCGCGTCCGGTACCGGAGGCGCGATCAATACGCCACGGTAGTTGCGCTCGCCGGGGATGGTGCGGTCTTCCAGCGCATCAATGATCTTGAGAAGCTCTGCCCTTGAGCGCTGGACCTCATCAATGACGACCTTCTGGAGCAACTCCTGCACGTTGGACCGTGGTTTGTACCCCTGGATATATGGAAGTCCGAGCTGGTCGAGTATCGCTGAGATGTTCTGGTGCTTCATCTCGATCGATGCCTTGCTTCGTGATTGCAGACGTGTCTGCAGTGCAGCGTTGTGCTCCGACTTGTTGTAGGGCAGGCCGTTGGCTTCATATCGGAGCATCTCGAAGTAGTCTGCCACGATGGCTCTGACCTCTTCGAGCGTCCAGTCCTGTCCGATCCGGACGACTTGAAAGCCGAGCCCGGTCAGCAAGGTGTCAACGGTGGCCTCCCCGCCACTGAAATCCGAAGCTCGAAGGGGGCCAGCTTCGGGGAACGCGTACCCGTAAGCGGCGCCAACAATCGCCTTCGAGTCGTACAGGCGCCCGGTAGCTTGGTCGCGGACCATAAATTCGCGAGACTTCCGAAAGCCGTATTTCTCCAAAAAGTAGGTTCGACCTACCCGGTCAAACTCGCCCATCGCCTCACGGATCGAGGCCGCATCACGAATATCCTTGATACCCATGGGAAATTTGCCTGCTTTGGGTTGGCGAAGGCAGTAGCCTAAGCCGGATACCTGCATTGGCGAAAGTGGTTTTGGGCTAGGTGGACGAGTTGAGAACGATGTGAGCGGGACGGGGCACATTGTCGTCGCGCTACTTTTCGCTCATGCCACCTTCTCCCACGGCAGCTCCACGTCCGTTCGCCCGAAGTGCCCATAGCTCGCCGTCTGCGCATAGATCGGCCGCTCGAGCCCCAGCGACTCGATGATCCCCCTCGGCGTGAGCCGGAAGCGCTCGCGCACCACCGCCTCGAGTTCCCCGTCCGCCCGCGTGCCCGTGCCGTAGGTGTCGACCATGACCGACACCGGCTCGACCACGCCGATCGCGTAGGCGAGCTGGACCAGGCAGCGCCGCGCCAGGCTGGCGGCGACCAAGCTCTTGGCGATGTTTCGCGCCATGTAGGCCGCCGAGCGGTCGACCTTGCTCGGGTCTTTTCCGGAGAAGGCGCCGCCGCCGTGCGGGCAGGCGCCGCCGTAGGTGTCGACGATGATCTTTCGCCCGGTGAGCCCGGTATCGCCCTTGGGGCCACCCACGGTGAAGCGGCCGGTGGGGTTGATCAGGGCCTCGAAGCCCGGGCTGCGCAGCTCGGCCGGAACGACCGGGTCGATGATGTGGCGCAGCACTTCGGCACGCAGCGTGTCGGTGTCGATGGACTCGGCGTGCTGGGTGGAGAGCACCACCTTCTCGACCGCGACCGGGCGACCGCCCTTGTAGCGCACAGTGACCTGGCTCTTGGCGTCGGGCCGCAACCAGGGCAGGGCGCCCGACTTGCGCAGCTCTGCCTGGCGGCGCACCAGGCGGTGCGCGAGGCTGATCGCCAGCGGCATCAGCTCGGGCGTCTCGTCGCAGGCGTAGCCGAACATCAGCCCCTGGTCGCCAGCGCCGAGCTCGCCGTCAGCCCGGTCCACGCCCTGGCCGATCTCGCTCGACTGGTGGTTGAAGGCGATGCGGATCTCGCAGCGGCGCGGATCGATACCGGTGGCGGCGTCGGTGTAGCCGATGTCGGAGAGCGTCTTGCGCACGATGCTCTCGGCCACCGCTTCGATGTCGCGGAAGACCGCCTCGTCGCGCGTCTTGAACTCACCGGCGACCACCACGTACTGGTCGGCGAGCAGGGTTTCGCAGGCGACGCGTGCGCTTGGATCGCGAGCGAGGAAGGCGTCGAGGATACGGTCGGAGATCTGGTCGGCGACCTTGTCGGGGTGGCCTTCGGAGACGGATTCGGAGGTGAAGAGGTAGGTGTGGCTCGTCATTGCTTAAAGGTCTCGATGGGAGCGGGCCGGCGCCGTGATGCGCCTGCCCGCCGGGGTTCCGAGGATCAACTGATTGTCCGATCGTTGCTGTCAGTCGGCGTCGGATGCGTCGTCTGTCATGGGCCAGTCCGGGGAGATGGTCATCGGCTCATCGGGGAAGACGACCACGGACCCGTCGTCGAGGATCTCCCGCAGTCGCTGATGTAGAAAGCCAGGATCTTCGATGGGCTTTGCATAAAACACCTTGGCAGTCGGACCCACCTCGGCCTTGACCCGGCGGGCTAGCTCGACCCCATCCCGGTGGAAGGCCTCCCAGTCCATTTCGTGCTTGCCGGACCAGGGGTCTGCCCTGCAAAAGCGCCCGTACCATTCATGCAAATCCTGGAATAGGGCATCGGAGATCGGGTGCGGGCCACTCCATCCCCCCGAGTCCGCCCCGAGGGTGTAGCGCGAATCCACCCCTTCGACCCGACGCCAGGCGAACGCGTCGCAGTAGTCGGGAGAAATCATGTAGCTGGCGGTGATGCCGTCATCCGGCTCGTGGTTGTCGTCGTTGCGCATGTCTGCTCCTCTTTAGCGGCTTTGCCGAAGTGGCGGGGGCCGCAATCTGGATCAAATCCCCCTTGGCCCTGACTGCGCTCTGCCGGCACGGGCCGATGTCGGCAGAGTTGTTCGATCACACGACCGGCTTGCGGTCGTAGCGCACGATGTCTTCGCCGTCATAGACGAAGCGGATCGTCCAGCCGCGCTCGGCGGCGATGCGGTTGGCGGCCTCGACCTCGGTATGTAGTTCGGCGGCGTAGTAGCTGCTGCCGGGGCAGTCGCCCTCGACCACGACGATCCCGAGCGCATCCATCAACTCAGGATCTTCGCGTAGGAAATGGTCGTACGCCGCCCCCTGGGCGTCGCCGGTCTTGTAGTAGTGCTCCCACTCCCGGCAGGGATCGGGCGCTTCGGAGAGCCAGTCGTCGATGATCCAGCGGATGTTGGTGCGATCCGTGCCGCTGGCCTGCTGGCACCAGTCGAGCCACTCCGCTTCGACCCGCTCATCGAGCGTCGCCTCGTCAAGTGCGGGATCCTCCTCGAGCCGGTGCTCGCGGTAGAGCGCCTGGATGGGGTCGTAGAGGTCGTAATGACTCTCGAGCATCGAGGCATCGACGTCGCTCGTGTAGCTGAAACCATAGGCGTCGTAGCGCGTGGTGGGCTCCTCGAAGTTGGCGTACGAGAGCGTGCGGAATTCGCTCACCTCGAACAGATCCCAGGTCTTCGCGGCTTCGGTCCAGGCGGTGTCGATCTCGGCATCGGACGCGGTGGCCAGATCCAGGGGCAGGGCGATCGAGGCGCCGAACGAGGTCAGCGCCTTGAGGAACGTGCGGCGATCCATGGCGGTCTCCTCATTCAAGCTGCAGCGGTGCCGACCGAGGTGCGGATGAGCGCCTCGGCGGCAGCCAGGATGGCCGTGAGTTCGTCGTCCGCCGGCGTTGCCGCAGCGCCGTCACGGCGCCACTGCCACTGCTGGCCGGACTGCTCGACGTGGTAGCCGTGCTTGGAGAGGTAGAGCCGGATCAGTCGCTGAACGGCCTTGATTGCTTTGTCGCGGGACATGTTCGCCTCCATAACAGAAGCGCCCTCTTTAGCGGTATGCGTTTTACGTCCCCCGCAAGTGGGGCTAAATCAGGGACGGGATGCCATTGCGGCATGGGTGAAAGACTACCGGGCGGGCCGAGCCGAAGGGAGAAATTCCCCGCAAACCGTGCTCGGCCGCGCTCGGGTGGGTGGCGATGCGCTAGCGCGAGAGGACGATGTCGGACTCGTGCCGGGCCGAGTCGGCGTCGGCCTTGGCGAGCGCTGCCTGCCACTCGCGGAAGAAGCGTTCGCCGAGCAGGTGACGGGCGAGCACCGCGCGAAGGTAATCGGAGAGCGGTTGCTTTGCGGCGTCGGCCAGGCCCTGCAGCTCGAGCTTGAGCCGCGCGGGCAGGAAGAGCTTGAGGTCTTCGGTGGCCTTGCCCAGGTGGCGGGCGTTGATCTCGCGGGGTGTCGGCCCTTCTTCGGTGGCGCTGCGCCGGGCGGATCGCATGATCTCGATCTTCTCCATCTCCTTGAGCTGCGCGCTCATTCGGAGCTTCAGATGCGCGAGTTCCACCCGACCGAATACGTGCTCGAAGAGGATCCAGCGCAGCACGTCCGGGCGGCTCGCGTCGTGCTGATCGCAGAGCACATCGATGGCAGCGACCAGCTTCTCGGGCAGCCAGAGCTTGATCGACACCGCATTGGTGCGGAAGTCTTCCGCCTCGAGCGCGCTGGGGCTGATCTCGCTGACATCGCCCAGGAAGCGGGAACCACGGGTTGCGTAAGGCCACATGATGATCTTCTCCTCGTGTGACCCGGCTCAACGCCAGCCGAGCCAACTTGGGCGGATCGGCAGTTGCTCGCTCGACTTGTGGCGAACGGGCGCGCTGGTGTGGGCAAGCGGAAAGGGATTGGGAACGAACTTGCCGAGCGCTTCGCGCTGGCTGGGAGTCAGGCGCCGGTCGCCCGTGGATTGCGTGCTGATCATGGTGATGCTCCTCGCCCCCTGTTGTGCCGGCGTGACCGGCCTCGCGGGGGCGAAGAGGCGGTGACGCTTTAGCCGGTATTTGTCATCCGCCCCGGCAAGTTGTCGTTAATGCCGGCGGTTGGGCGCTGGGCGCCCGTGAGGTGCTGCAAAAAGCAAAAGACCCGTTGGCCATGCAGGCTCAGCGGGTCTTGTGTGGCCGCTTTAGCTGCATTTATTACGCGCCCGCAAGCTGTGTTCTCAAATCGGCGCGATGAATGGATTAAAGCGGACGCGGACGCGGGCTGTCAACCCAGGGGTGGATCGGCGGGACCGAGTGCTTCGTCTTCGTGCTGATGGCCCATCAACGCACAACCACGCCCCCGGCCCGCTGAACACAGCAGGGGCGGCGTGAAACCTGGAAGGACTACCCAGCGGGTTTTCTGAGCACGAGCACATCGCCGCGTTGGGTGAACTCGAGGTGCTTGAGCACGCTCATGCCGAGCAGCACATCATCATCGCGCATCCCGGGGTTCAGGTGCGCTGGCGCCCCAGCGAAGTGAAATGGCCCGAGGTCCAGGGCGTCGATTCTGGTTGCGCGAACCGTCACCGTTCCGTTGGCCGTCGAGACCGTCGACGGGGCGCCTGGGCGCAGGCCGAGGCGTTGGGCCAGGTGCGCCGGCACGGAGGTGTGCGTCGCGCCCGTATCGAGCAGGAAGCGCACAGGCTGACCATTGATGAGCCCGTGGGAGAAGTAATGCCCGCTGCGATTGCGGCGGAGCACCCATTCGTCCACGCCGGGCGCGACGGTCAGCGCGTGGTTGGGGTCCTCGCGCTTCGTGATCGCGCCATCGAACGTCACCCAGCCGAATCCGAGGAAAGCCAGGGTCGCCAGGAAGCCCATGCGCCGTCCGAGTCTGCGGGTGGCTTGATCAGGGTTGCTCATCGTTTTTCGTCAGGGATGCTCGAGTGCCGTTCACTCACCTTCGTTCGTCGGGACGCTCGGAATGTTCCGCGTCTTGAATCGGACGACAGGATATCAAGCGACCGTCGGTCCGTCCTCGCACGGTCCATTCTCGCAGTTGTATAGAAACACCAAAGATGTATAAAATGACTGCATGAATACGGCTCGCACACTTACGCCCGACAACCCCGCGCCGAGCTACCCGCTCGCCGATCTCTGCGTCCTGGCCGACTTGCCGCCCCGCACGGTGCGTTATTACGTGCAGATCGGCCTGGTCGACCGCCCGAAGGGCGAGACCCGGGCGGCCCGCTACGGGAGCAAGCACCTCGAGCAACTGCTGCTGATCAAGAAGTGGACGGCGGCAGGGGTGTCCCTCGAGCGCATCCGCGAGTTGCTGCACGGTGGCCCGCCGCCGGTTCCCGCTCGCGAACGCGCCATCGGCAGCGTGTCGGTGTGCAGCCATCTGGCGGTGGCCGAGGGCGTCGAGGTGGTGATCGATCCGCAGCGGGCGGGGCTGAGTCCCGAGGCGGTGCGGCAGTTCGTCCAGGGCGTGATGACTGCCTTCAAGGCGGCACAGGGCGACGACGACGGTGCTTCGCCGGCGGATCCGGCGAACACGAACAAGAACGAACGACAGGCGAGAGAACCATGATGAAGCAGCAATCGGCACGGCTCGAGACGCGCGCGGGTGAGGCACTGACGCTCAAGGGCGTGCGCTTTGAGGGCAGCTTGCGCGGCACGCTTTTCGAGGCGAGCCTCGAGCAGCGCTTTGCCAACCCCTTCGAGCGCCATGTCGAGCTGGTGTACACCTACCCGCTGCCTTGGGCGGCCGTGCTGCTCGGGGTCGAGGTCCAGATCGGCGATCGCCGCCTGTCCGGTGCGGTGGTCGAGAAGAAGCAGGCTGAGCAGGGCTATGAGGACGCAATTGCCGAAGGCAACACCGCCATCCTGCTCGAGCAGAATTTCGATGGCAGCTACACGCTGAACCTGGGCAACCTCGCACCCGGGGAGACCTGTGTGGTCCGCCTTCGTTATGCCCAGGTGCTCCAGTTCGAGCAGCATGGCCTGCGCCTGGTGGTGCCCACGGTGATCGCCCCGCGCTATGGCGATCCGGTGGCCGATGCCGGCTTGAAGCCGCACCAGGTGGTCGAGCATGATTTGATGGTCGTGCATCCGTTCGAGCTCAGTCTGCGCGTCGAGGGCGCCCTCGCACGCGCCCGCATCGGCTCGCCGAGTCATCCGCTGTCGATGCGCCTGGAAGGTGAGGGCGAGACGACGGCGATGGTCGTGTCACTTGCGCGCGGTGGCTGTCTCGATCGCGATTTCATCCTGGTGCTCGATGAGGTTGCGCAGGATTCGCTCGCCCTGTGCGCGCAGGACACGGTGCAGCCCGGCGCGGTCAGCGTGCTGGCGAGCTTCTGCCCGCGCGTGCCGGCGTCGGCTCATCCGCTCGCGGTAAAGATTCTCGTGGACTGCTCGGGCTCGATGCAGGGCGACAGCATCGCCGCCGCGCGTCGTGCGCTGCAGGCCATCGTCGCCGGTCTGCGCGAGGGGGAGCGGTTCTCGCTGTCACGTTTCGGCAGCACCGTCGAGCACCGCTCTCGCGCGCTGTGGCGCACGAGCCCCGCGACCCGGCTGGCCGGGCAGCGCTGGGCGGCACAGTTGCAAGCCGACCTGGGCGGCACCGAGATGGAGAAGGCGCTGGATTCCACGCTGGCCCTGGCCGTCGATGCAGAGGCGAGTCCCGGCGCTGGCGAAGGTGCCGCGCCGGTCGATCTGCTGCTCATCACGGACGGTCAGATCCATGCGATCGACCGCACGGTGGCGAAGGCGCGTGCGCTGGGTCACCGGGTGTTCGTCGTCGGCATTGGCAGCGCACCGGCCGAGGGGGTGCTGCGCCGCCTTGCCGAGGAGACCGCTGGGGCCTGCGATTTCGTCGCACCCGGAGAGGCTGTGGAACCGGCCGTCCTGCGCATGTTTGCGCGCCTGCGCTCACAGCGCATGGCGTCCCTGGAGTTGGTGTGGCCCGCAGGTGCGAAGCCCGTTTGGATGAGCGCGCTACCCGGCTCGGTGTTCGACGGCGACGCGGTGACCGTGTGGGCCCGCTTCGCGCAGGTGCCGGATGGGACGGTGCGTCTGGTCGGCACGCGTGCGCACGCCGTGGCGCCCGAGTCGCTGGGCGAAGCCTGCCTGATTGCTGCCGAGCATGATTCGGCGCTCAGCCGGATGGCCGTGGCCGCGCAGATCGAAGGCCTGCTCACCGCCGAGGGCGTCCATTTGCGTCAGGCGCTCGAACTGGCCGTCGCGTATCAGTTGGTCAGCCCGCTGACGCATTTCCTGCTCGTCGAGACGCGTGCCGAAGCCGACAAGCCGGCGGACATGCCCGATCTCGTGAAGGTCCCCTCGATGCTGCCCGCCGGTTTTGGCGGGCTCGGCAGTCTCGACTTCTGCATCGACCCGTGCATGGCGCCGCTCACCGTGAATGAGGCGCCGGAGCACTATGGATCACTGGCTTCGGTGAGCGGTGCGTATTTCGACTTCGACGATACCTTCGATGCGCCCGTGGTGCTGCGCTCGGGGCGACGTGCGGATCGCGGCGATACGCCCAACAAGGCTGGGATCTATGACATCCCGGCTTTCCTGCGCCGAAGCGCGAACCAGGACACCGGGCAGCCACCCCGGGACGATCCGCGTTACTGGTGTGCCGAACCGCATTACACAGGTCTCACTCCGCTTGGGCTGACACAGTGTCTGCGCAGCCACCCGCAGGCCGAATGGCCGCAAGGCTATGGCGAGCTGCGCCGAATCGGTGTCGGTGCGGCGGTGCTCGACTGGCTCGAGTTCGTGCTGGCTGAAGGGGAGGGCGAGGCCCGGGTCGTCGCCTGCTTCGTTCAGGCGATGGCGCAGCGCGATCTGCACGAAGCGCTGCTGTCGGACACCGGTGCGCTGGGCCGGCTCAAGGCCTTGGCACAACGCGTGGCACCGGGCGCGGCGCTGAAGGTCAGGCAGGATGACCCTGCGGCTGCGTCGATCCTTGCTCGCCTGCAGGTGTTTGTAAGCACGCTGCGGGCAGAGCGCTGGCCCGACTGCGTCTTTGCGCTCCAGGACGGGGCGTCGGCGCCCGAACAGTCGGGTGTCGGCGTTGGATAGAGGCAGGGAAACGTAAGGGAGCAGCCATGCCCGTGAAGACCGTCCTCGACGGCAGCGCCGTACCGGTTAGGATCTGGACCGACGACATCGATGAAGGCTCGAAGGCGCAACTCGCCAACATCGCGAGCCTGCCCTTCATCCACCACCACGTGGCCGCGATGCCCGACGTGCATCTGGGCATCGGCGCGACCATCGGCTCGGTCATCGCCACCCACCAAGCCATCATCCCGGCGGCGGTGGGGGTCGACATCGGCTGCGGCATGGTCGCCGCGCGCCTGTCGCTCACCGCCAACGACATCGACGAGAAGCGGCTCAAGAAGGTGTTCGATCAGATCAGCCGCGACGTACCGGTCGGCCGCGACCAGCATGCGGACGGCCGGGTGCTGGCCGACGTGGTGCGCCCCTTCGAGCCCGGCCTCAAGGCCTTGACCGAGCGCCATCCGCAACTGCTCAAGGCCTTCGGCAAGTTCTCCAAGTGGGCGAACCAGATGGGCACGCTCGGGGGTGGCAACCACTTCATCGAAGTCTGCCTGGACGAGCACGAGCGCGTGTGGGTGATGCTGCACTCGGGCAGCCGGGGCATCGGCAACGCCATCGCGACGTACTTCATCGAGCTGGCGAGAAAGGACATGGCGCGCCACATGATCCACCTGCCTGATCGCGATCTGGCCTACTTTG
>Ga0268298_10003760_pt1 | contig 15237 bp, 15 predicted proteins | sample WWTPWeurt_MetaG_FD_194462 | JGI IMG/M metagenome (GOLD analysis project Ga0268298, IMG submission 194462) | Activated sludge microbial communities from WWTP in Nijmegen, Gelderland, Netherland - WWTP Weurt | ecosystem: Engineered > WWTP > Aerobic digester > Activated sludge | place... | reverse complement strand
TGGCACGGTCGCAGCCGAGGATGATCTGTTCCAGCGCATGCCGGCGTTGGGCGCCGTCGGTGGCGGCCAACGCAACCTGGGCCTGGGCCCTGAGTGCGGCCAGCGGCGTGCGCAGCTCGTGCGAGGCATCGGCGGTGAAGCGGCGTTCGTTTTCCAGCGCGCGATCGATTTCGGCGAACAGCGCGTTGAGCCGCCGGATCAGCGGCACGATCTCGCTCGGCGTATCGGCGCTGGTGATCGGTGTCAGCCGGTCCGGCGCCCGCGTCGCCACCTCATCAGTGAGCCGCCGCAGCGGGCGCAGAGAAAAGCCGACCGCGACCACCAGCACCAGTGCCAAGCCAGGCAGGGCGTAGAGCATCGGCAGCAGCAGATGCTCGGCGATTTCGCCGGCCAAATCGGCACGTTCCTTCTGCATGTGCCTTGCGGTCGCCGGCGGGTGTCTGAGCAGGTCCTCAATTTCGTGCAGTGCCGAGCGCCAGGTGAAGACGGCGGTAACCAGCCAGACCACGGCCACGGCGGCTGTCGTCAGCAACACCAGGCGCAGGCGCAGGGATTTCACGCGGGCGCATCCTTCGCGATGACGTAGCCGATGCCGCGCAGGGTGCGGATCGCTTCGGCGTCGAGCTTGCGCCGCAGGTGGTGGATGTAGACCTCGACGGCATTGCTGCCGATTTCATCGCCCCAGGCATAGAGATGCTGCTCCAGTTGGGGTCGCGACAGCGCCCGGCCCGGCTGCTGCATCAGCGCCAGGAGCAGGGCATATTCCTTGGCCGCGAGTTCGACCGGCTTGCCGCGATAGGTGACGGCGTGCGTCGCCGGATCAAGCGTGATACCGGAGGCTGCCAGCACCGGCGCCGGCTGGCCACCGGCGCGGCGCAACAGCGCGCGCAGGCGGGCATTCAGTTCGCCGAGGTCGCAGGGCTTGACCAGATAGTCGTCGGCTCCTGCATCAAGGCCTTTGATGCGATCCTCCACGGTATCGCGCGCGGTGAGGATCAGCACCGGCAGCGCCTGCTTTTTTGCACGCAACTTGCGCAGGACCTCCAGTCCGCTCATACGCGGCAGACCGAGGTCAAGCACCACGGCTGCATAGTCCTCCGTGGCCAGAGCGGTTTCCGCGCTGATGCCGTCACGCGCCCAGTCAACGGCATGGCCGGCCTGTTTCAGGCCGGCCTGCAGCGCGTCGCCGAGCAGAACATCGTCTTCAACCAGCAGGATTCTCATTGCGGATGTGCTTGCGACCCGTGATCATCGCCTTGACCAGATTCTCCCGGTGCAGCCAGCTGCTGACGACCACGCCGGCCAGATGGACTGCGACCAGCGCCATCATGCCATTGGCGGCGGCCTCGTGCAGTTCTTCCATGAAATGTCCGCCGAAGTCGTTGTAGGTGGCATAGCCGCTGGCGGCGGCGGTGATGCCGAAGCCAAGCAGGAGGAAAATCGCCACCGCGCCGGCCGGATTATGGCCGACATGGTGTTGCGGCTTTCCGGCCAGCAGGGACTTCAGGTAGTCGATGACTTTGGCCGGCGTCGGCAGGAAGTCGGCAAAGCGCGAATGGCCGCCGCCGACGAAGCCCCAGAGGATGCGGAAGGCGATCAGGCCGGCCATGCCGTAGCCGGCCAGGACGTGGATGTCGCGCAGCTTTTCGGATTCCGCGGTGACGAAGGCGACGACGAAGCTGGTCGCCAGCGACCAGTGGAAAATTCGCGTCGGCAGGTCCCAGACGCGGATGGGCTTGGCTTGGATTTGCATGCTTGTCCTCACTTGGGAATGTTGATCGAGCGTTCGCTGTAGTCGCCCGTAGCCGCCTGGCGGTGGCAGGCCGTGCAGTTGGCCGGGCTCTTGATCGAGGCGCGCTGGAAGGTCGCGGCGGCAATCTCGCGATGTTTCTTCGCGAAGCGGGCTGTTTCGGTGATGCGCAGCAAGGGTTTGCCGGCGGCATCGCGGGTGGTTCCGGTCTTGCGCCCGTTGGCGTTGGCGACCAGAAAGTCGGTGATGGCGATACGGCGCTTTTCATCCAGGCTGGCGTCGCTGCCGAAGTGGTGCGACAGGTCGCCCATCATGGCGCGCCAGGAATCGGCGTGCAGCATCTGCGGCGGGAAGGCCATGTGGCAGGAGGCGCATTCTTCCTCGAATGCGGGGTTCTTCGGCAGGCGGTAGTTGTCGGCCTGGGCCGACAGCGCGGCCAGCAGCAGCGCGGCGGGAATCAGCTTTTTCATCACGGCTTCCTTATTTGAGGGCCAGCAGCCAGGCCATCACATCGGCCTTTTCCTGCGCGCTGCAGAGCCGGTTGGCGGTGTCGTTGCAGTTGCGGCGGAACCACTTGTCTACCTTGGCGGCATCGGTGAAGCGCTCGGCGTTGGCCGCCGGCGCCAGCGGCGTGATGGCCTTGTCCGTCTTGGCGTGGCGGCCGGTCTGGGTCGGGCGCTCGGTGTGGCAGGAGGCGCAACTCCATTCGCCGCCCTGCTTGCTGTTGAAGAACCGCCCGCCGCGTTCGGCGGATGCGGCGCCGCCGGCTTCCTTTTCGAAACGCGTCAGGAAGTCGCGCGGGGTTTCGGCCTGGGCGGTGGCGCTGAAGAGCAGTGCTGCAATTGCGAGGGTGCGTCGCATGGGAGTCTCCATGAAGGTGGTGTGGGACCGATCATGGACGGAGCCGCTTAAATCGCGCTTAAGTCAGGCGCACCGCTTCAGGCAATGACTGCCGCCTGCAGCAGTTCGCGCTTGCCCTTGGCAACGACATCGCGGTATTGCGCCGGCACAATGCCGGCAGCGTTGCAGGCGCTGACGGAAACCAGCAGTTCCCCGGCTGTTGCCGCGTCGCAGAGGCGTTGCGCCGTGTTGACCGTGTCACCGATGAAGTCGTAGGCCTTGGCGCCCTCGCCACCCAGAATGCCTTCGACGACCTGGCCGCAATGCACCCCCGCGCCGGCGGTGAGATGCGACTCCGCCAGGAGCGCATGGACGGACGCGAGCATCCGCCGGCCCGCATCTACGGCATCCGCCGCATCCTGAAAGACGGCCATGATCTCGTCGGCGGTGTATTTGAGCTTGATCGGACGGACCTCGCCCAGGGCTTCTTCCGCACCTCGGTAGAAGCTGTTGAGCATGCCGACCACCGCCTCGGGCGCCTGCTGCTCGCTCCAGGCCGTAAAGCCGCGAATGTCCATGAACAGTATGGCGCGTTCGACGCGCTGCAGCGCGAGCGTGCGTTCGTCGGCCATGGCGCGCTCGAGAATGTTGCGCCCCAGCGACCATTCCGAATACTGGCGCAGGCGTGCCGCAAGGGCGCGAACCGTCTTCATCGACCGGCGCAGGTTGATGTCGGCAAAGCCGAGCAGCACCCCGAGCAGCAGCAATACGATCGCCAGGAAGACATGAGCGCGGTCGGCAAAGAAAAGGTCCAGCGAATACACCGTGTGCTTCGAGCGCGCCTCGAACAGGGCATACATGACCAGCGGTATCGCCGAGCGCAGCACGCTCTCGGCCAGCACCAGCGGTTCAGCCAGTTTTGTCCAGCGCGCCTGGGCCCATTGCAGCGTGGCGAAGCCGAGCGCGAAGCCCCAGTAGGCCTGATGATGCCACTGCTCGAAGAAGTGGGCGCCCTCGAGCGCTGTCTCGATCAGGGAGTAGAGCGCCGGCCCGGCGAGGTTGGCGGCGAACGGGTGCGGCCTGCCGCGTGCGGCCAGGAGTTCCATGACCACCGCCTGGAACACGCCCGCAATGACCAGCAGGTAGGGATCGGGCCCGGCGAAGTACCCGGGCTTCGCCAGCAAGGCTTCGAGAATCAGCATCACCAGCGGGACATGGCCGCTGTGGGTGAAAAAGTCCCGGGCGGCGCGGGCGGCAGGGGACTCGGACGTGTAGGCGACGGAGTTCACGGATTCGACGGGCATCGCATTCTCTGGCGGGGAGACGGAAAGGGACGCATCGGTTTTGGCAATTCCTGTTCGGCGATCGCGAATCCTGGAACCTGAGGCTTAAGTGATACTTAACGAAGCTATGCCTACTTGTGCCTGGCTTCGTAGAAATCGCGCAGCGACGCATAGCGTTCGGCCCGCACCGCACGCACATGCTGGATGGCTCTTTTCATCGGGATGCCGGCCTGCACCAGGGTTTCGGCGGCGATCAGCAGGCTGCTTTCGAGCACTTCGGGAATTACCTCGGTGGCGCCGGCGGCTTTGAGGCGGGCAACGTCCTTGTCGTCGGCGGTGCGCACCACGACGGGAATTTCCGGCTTCATTCCGCGCACGATGTGCAGCACGCGTTCCGCCGAATGCAGGTCGGAATAGGTGACGACCACGGCGCGGGCGCGCGCGATGCCTGCCGCCTGCAGCACCTCGCGCCGGTCGGCATTGCCGAAGACGACATTGATGCCTTGCGCGCGGGCCTCGGCGATGCGCTGCGGGTCGACGTCGAGGGCGATGAAGGGGATGTTCTCGATGGCGAGGAATTCGGCGATGCGCTTCCCGGTGCGCCCGTAGCCGCAGATCACCACGTGCTGGCCGAGGTTCATGCTGTGCACTGCGATGTTGTGGATCACCGTGGCCTTGTGCGCCCAGTCGCCGCGCCCGAGGTCGCCGGAGAGCCGCGCCGTCCGCTCGATCAGGAAGGGCGCGATGAACATCGACAGCAGCATGGCCGACAGCGTGATCTGGAACACGCTGGCGCTGATCAACTGCAGCTGGTGGGCGAGGTGGATCAGGACCAGGCCGAACTCGCCGGCCTGGGCCAGTTGCGCGGCGGTGCGCAGGCTGGCGACCAGCGGCGTTTTCGCGATGCGGGTGATGAGCAGCATGACCACGGCCTTGCCGCCGATCAGCAGGGCGACGGCCAGCACCAGCTTGTGGGCGTTGGCCAGCACATAGCCGAGGTCCAGCATCATGCCGATGGTGACGAAGAAGAGGCCGAGCAGGATGTCGCGGAAGGGCCGGATGTCGGCTTCGACGTGGTGGCGATAGGCCGTCTCGGAAATCAGCATGCCGCCGACGAAGGCGCCCAGGGCCAGCGACAGGCCGCTTTGCGCGGTGAGGAAGGACAGGCCGACGACGATCCACAGCGAGGTCAGCACCAGCAGTTCGTTGGAGCGGACTTTCGCCACGGCATCGAACAGGCGCCCCATCAGCCGTTTGCCGAGCCAGACCAGCAGGGCGAGCACGGCCACGGCCTGCGCCGCGGCCACTGCCAGCGAACGCCACAGATCGTCGCCGGAGGCGGCCAGCGCCGGCAGCAGGATCAGGCAGGGGGCCACGGCAAGATCCTGGAACAGCAGCACGCCCATGGTCTGGCGCCCCGAGCGGGAGTGCAGTTCGAAGCGGTCGGAGAGCATTTTGGCGACGATCACGGTGGAGGACATCGCCACCGCCAGGCCCACGGCGATGCCGCTTTTCCAGCCCTGGCCGTAGGCCAGCACCGTCGCCAGGCCGGTACCCAGCGCGGTCAGCGCCATTTGCGACGCGCCGAAGACGAACACCAGGTTGCGCATGGCCTGCAGGCGCTTCAGGCTGAACTCGAGGCCGATGGAAAACATCAGGAAGACCAGGCCGAATTCGGCGAAGCCCTGCACCTCGGCGTTCTCGGCCAGCAAGGCCAGCCCGTGCGGACCAAGCGCCATGCCGACGGCGAGATAGGCCAGCATGCTCGGCCGCCGGAAACGGCGAACCACGCCCACGGCGACGACCGCTGCCGAGAGCAGGACGAGGATCGAGAGCAGCTGTGGGTGCATGCGATCATGATAGCCGGATGCTGCATTCGTCATGTTGACCTGGGTAAAATGCGCCTTCGAATTAATTTCCCGGCCGCCGCTTTACCCTCCGATGACCGATCCAGTCCAGCAACGCAGCCTGCGCTATGGCGAGTTCCTCGGCGCCGTGCGCGTCAAGCAGCGCCGCGTGAGCTACAAGGACGTGCATGCGGACGCCGGGCGCCGGCCGCGGGTGCGGCGCCTGCGCCTGCTCGACGTGCATCGCCTGCTGACGCCTTATGTCAGCGTGCGCTTTTTCGAGCAGTTGCGGGCCGTGGTGCCGCTGGCGCTGTTCCTCGCCATGTTCCAGATTGCCGCGCTGCGCGCCGACGTGCGGGAAGGCGAACTGATCACCTTCGGCATGCTGGCGGTGATGCTCGGCCTGATGCTGTTCATGGATGGCGTCAAGTACGGCCTGATGCCCTTTTCCGAAAATATCGGCTTCACCCTGCCCAACCGGGCAACGCCCGCCGTGGTGCTCGGGTTCGCCTTCCTGCTGGGTGGCATCGCCACCTTTGCCGAGCCGGCGATCGGCGCCCTGCGCGCGGCGGGCAGCGGTGTCGATCCGCTGCGCGCGCCCTGGCTGCACCTGCTGCTGACGCGTTATCCCGACCGGCTGGTGCTGGCGGTCGGCATCGGCGTCGGACTGGCCGTGGTGGTCGGCATGCTGCGCTTTTTCTTTGCCTGGCGCATGAAAACGCTGGTGATCGCCACCCTGTTGCCCTGCCTGGCGCTTACCGCCTATGCCGGGCTCGATTCGCGCCTGGCACCGATCATCGGCCTGGCCTGGGATTGCGGCGCGATCACCACCGGACCGGTGACCGTGCCGCTGGTGCTGGCGCTGGGCATCGGCGTCGCCGCCGCCGCCGGGCAGGAGGACAACCCGCTGGCCGGATTCGGCATCGTCACGCTGGCCTCCCTGTTCCCCGCCTTTGCGGTGATCCTGGTCGGCATCGGCCTGGTCGGCGAAGTGCCCGATCCGGCCGCCCTGCCGCCAATAGTCGGCGCCGGCGGCACGGCGGGCTGGTGGGACGAAACCCCGTTCGCCGAACTGATCGCCGCCTTGCGCGCGATCGGCCCGCTGATTTTGCTGCTCTGGCTGGCGCAACGCTTTTTGCTGGGCGAGGCGGTCAAGCAGCGCAATCTGATCGCCTATGGCGTGGTGGTGGCGATTCTCGGCATGGCGCTGTTCAACCTCGGTCTCACGGTAGGCCTGATTCCGCTCGGCAACCAGGCCGGCGCTACGGTGCCCGCGGCCTTCAGCACCAGCGCCGGCGCCGATCCGCTCTACCCCTATCCCATCGGCATCGGTCTGACGCTGATCTTCGCCGCCACGCTGGGCTATGGCGCGACGGTGGCCGAACCGGCGCTAAATGCCATGGGCGTCACGGTGGAAAACCTCACCGACGGCGCCTTTCCGAAGAAACTCCTGATCCAGGCGGTGGCGGTCGGCGTTGCGCTCGGGATCGCCGTCGGCGTCGCCAAGATCGTTTTCCAGTGGCCGATCGTGCCCATGCTGCTGGCCGGATACACGGTGGCGCTGGCGGTCACCTTGTGGTCCAGCGAGGAGTACGTGGCGCTGGCCTGGGACAGCGCCGGCGTCACCACCGGCCCGGTCACCGTGCCGCTGGTGCTGGCGCTGGGACTGGGACTGGGGCAGGCGGTGGGCGCGGCGGAAGGCTTCGGCATCCTCGCCATGGCCTCGCTCGGCCCGATCGTCTCGGTGCTGCTGGTGGGATTCTGGATACGCAGGAGCGCGGCACTTGCCGCGCGCGAACAAGGGTAGGACGATGAAACAACGTGACGAAATCGTGGTGCTGACCGACGCGGTGCTGATCACCTGCATCGTCCAGCGCGGCGTGGCCGACATGGTGGTCGATGCGGCGACGGAAGCCGGCGCCCAGGGCGCGACCATCTTCTATGCGCGCGGTACCGGCGTGCGGCAGAAGCACCTCGGCGTGCTCGGCATCACCGTCAATGCCGAAAAGGAGGTGATCTATATCGTTGCGCCGTCCGACCATGCCGACCACATCTTCGAGCGCGTGTATGTTGCGGCCAAGCTCGACACGCCGGGCATGGGCATGATCTACATGTCGCCGCTGGACAAGATGGCGACCTACGTGCCGCCCGAAGTCGCCGCGCGCTTCGGTCACCATGACTGACGGCCTGCATCTGCCGCCGCCGCGCGGCGAATATCGGATCATTACCTGCATCATGCCGGCCGGGCGCGGTGCCGAGGTCCTGGAGGCCCTGCGCCGCGAACTCGGCGTGGTCAGCACCAGCCTGCACCACGCTCGCGGCATCGGCACCCAGAGCCTGCGCCACCGGGTGTATTCGGACGAGAAGCAGGTGCTGACCGCGGTGGTTGCGGCGGAGCGGGGCGATGAGGTATTCGAACTGATTTACTTCGCCGCCGGACTCAATTTGCCGCATGCCGGCATGGTCATGATGGGCCGGGCTTTCCGTGCGGCGGGATTGGAGTCGCCGCTCGCCGCCGAGGACGTGCAGTAGGCCGCAACGGGCCGTGGCCGGCGGACGGCCTGGCTACTTGACCGCCGTCACCGGGCAGGGCGCCAGAGCAAACACGTCCCGGGCCACGGATCCCATGAACACCGTAACGATCTTGCTGGCGCCACGCAGGCCGATCACAATGCCATCGCACTGGCGTTCGGAAGCGATGCGGGCGATGGTTTCGGCGACGGGGCCGAGCACCACCATGGGTTCATAAGCAACACCGGCCGCGTCCAGCAATGCCCGTGCCGGAGCGAGGGCGTCACCGCCACGGGTTTCCTGCATGGCTTCGATTTCGCGCAGCGGCATGTGGCCGAGAACTTCCAGGGCGTCGACCGGCGGCTGAACGTTGAGCAGCAGGATTTCGCAAGCGGTGCTGTTCTTTGCCAGCAGGATGGCGTGCCGGGCGACGCGCTCGGAATGTTCGGAACCATCGACCGGAAGCAGAATTCTCATGGCTGGACTTTCATTTTCTGTGAGGCTGGAAGTTTAGCGCATTCCGTGAAAATCCCGTCCACAAGCCCACAGCGGGGCGGGCTTCGGCGGCCGACAGGCTGCTACAATCCGCCGACAAGAACGAAGGGAGTGTGTGGAGATGAGAGCATCACATCGCATGTACAAATCATTGCTGCTGACGGGCCGTTTGCTGGCTCCGTTCGCCATGGTGCTCGCGGCGTCCGCGGCGCATGCTGCCGATGGCGTGGTGACATCCCCCGCCGTGTTCGGTATCCCGGTGGATTTCATCCTCTTTGCGGCGACGCTGCTGGGCGTCGCGCTGTTCCACCACTACGTGCTGCAGGTAGCGTTGACGGGGCTGGCCACCATCGCCACCTACAAGATCCTGTTTACGGGCTTCAAGACCGGCGCCGGCATCGCCGGCTTCGGCGTGCACATGGCCCACGAATGGGTGCTGCTGGCCAACCTGCTTGGGCTGCTGGTCGGCTTCGCCCTGCTGGCGCGACACTTCGAAGACAGCGGGGTGCCGGAGGTCCTGCCGAAATTACTGCCCGAGGGCTGGATGGGGCCCTTCATGCTGCTGGTGATCATCTTCGTGTTGTCCGGTTTCCTCGACAACATTGCCGCCGCGCTGATCGGCGCCACGGTGGCGGCCAGTGTGTTCAAGCGCAAGGTGCATATCGGCTACCTCGCTGCCATCGTCGCCGCTTCGAACGGCGGCGGCGCCGGTTCGGTGGTCGGCGACACGACGACGACCATGATGTGGCTGGACGGCGTCAGTCCGCTCGACGTGGTCGAGGCTTATATCGCCTCCGGCGTGGCGCTGGTGGTGTTCGGCATTCCGGCGGCGCTGCTGCAGCACAAGCACATGGCGATCAGCCGCGAGTTCCAGGCGGCTCAGCATATCGACTGGGCGCGGGTTGGCATCGTGGTCTTCATCCTCGTTGCTGCCATCGTCACCAACGTCACCGTGAACCTGAAGTTCGCCGCGCTGGCCGAGCACTTCCCCTTCCTCGGCGCCGCCGTCTGCGTTGCCCTGCTGGTGGCCGTGCCCCTGCGCAAGCCGGAGTGGAGCCTGATACCCGGCGCCTTCAAGGGTTCGGTATTTCTGCTGTCGCTGGTCACCTGCGCCTCGATGATGCCGGTCGAAGAGTTGCCGGCGGCATCCTGGCCGACGGCGCTGGCGCTCGGCTTCATCTCGGCGGTGTTCGACAACATTCCGCTGACCGCGCTGGCCTTGAAGCAGGGCGGTTACGACTGGGGCTTCCTCGCCTACGCCGTCGGTTTCGGCGGCTCGATGCTGTGGTTCGGCTCCTCCGCCGGCGTCGCCGTGGCCAACCTCTTCCCCGAAGCCAGGTCGGTCGGCCAGTGGCTGCGCCACGGCTGGTTCATCGCGGTCGGCTATGTAGTCGGTTTCTTCGCGCTGCTGGTAATTCTCGGCTGGCATCCGCATCCCAAGGTCAAGGAAGGGGTGCCCACTTCGGTTGTCGTCGAGCGCATGAAGGCGAGGTCCGGCGAAAACCTGCCCCCGTCGCCTTCCCCGGCACCGATCGGCGCGCCGGGATACCAGTAGCCGACGGGGCCTTGAACTTTTGCGGAGTTGCCGCATCTATGGCTGGCGTCTGCGCGAAAATCGCGTCGCCGCACATCGGATTGTCACTGGAGATCATGCAATGAAACGCATCGTGCTGTTCCTTCTCACCAACCTTGCCGTAATGCTGGTGCTGTCGATCGCCGCCAGCGTGCTGGGAGTGAACCGCTACCTGACCGCGAACAGCCTTGACTTCGGCACGCTGCTGGCCTTCGCCGGCATCATGGGTTTCGGCGGCGCCTTCATTTCTCTCGCCATGTCGAAGATGATGGCGAAGTGGTCGACCGGCGCACGCATCATCGACAGCCCCTCGACCTCGACCGAGTTCTGGCTGGTCGAGACCGTCAGGAAGCAGGCCGAAAAGGCCGGCATTGCGATGCCCGAAGTGGCGATCTACGAAGGAGAGCCGAATGCCTTCGCCACCGGCCCTTCGCGCAACAATTCGCTGGTCGCCGTCTCCACCGGGCTCCTGCAGGGCATGAGCAAGGAGGAGGTCGAAGCCGTGCTGGCGCACGAGGTCAGCCACGTCGCCAACGGCGACATGGTGACGCTGACCCTGATCCAGGGCGTGGTCAACACCTTCGTCATATTCCTCTCGCGCATCGTCGGCTACCTGGTCGACAGCTTCCTGCGTCGTGGCGACAGCCAGTCCTCCGGTCCCGGCATCGGCTACACGATCACCGTGATCGTCTGCGACATCCTGTTCGGCGTGCTGGCCAGCATCATCGTCGCCTGGTTCTCGCGCCAGCGCGAGTTCCGCGCTGACGCAGGCGCCGCCGGCCTGATGGGTTCGCCGCGGCCGATGATTTCGGCCCTGCAGCGCCTGGGCGGCATGGCGGTCGAACCGCTGCCGAAGAGCCTGGCCAGCTCCGGCATTGCCGGCGGCCCCGGTTTCATGTCCTTGTTCGCCAGCCATCCGAGCATGGAAGAACGCATCGCCGCGCTCTCGGCGCAAGGCCGTTGAGTTTGCGTTTGCTGCAGCGTTACGGCAGGCCCCCGATGATCGCGGGGGCCTTTGCTTTTCTGTTTGCCGCAGCGCCTGCCTGGGCCGCTGCCTCCGATGTGGTCGGCGCCAACCTGCTGTGGCTGGCGTTGATCCTTATGTCTGCCCGGCTGTTCGCCCCGCTGGCGCAAAAACTGGGTTTCCCCGCCGTGCTGGGCGAACTGCTGCTCGGCGTGCTGCTGGGCAACCTGGTACTGGCGGGCATCAACGGTTTTGAATCCATCAAGCACGATCCGGCGGTGAAGTTCATCGCCGAACTCGGTGTCATCGTGCTGCTCCTGCAGATCGGCCTGGAAACCCGGCTGGCGGACCTGATCAGGGTGGGGCCGCGCGCCCTGGCCGTCGGCAGCATCGGCATCGTCGTGCCCTTCGTCCTCGGTGCGTTCGTCATCGGACCGTGGCTGGCGCCGGGATTGTCCGGCAACACTTACCTCTTCCTCGGCGCCACGCTTGCCGCCACTTCGGTCGGCATCACCGGTCGCGTCTTCCGCGATCTCGGCAAGCTCGATACGCCGGCGGCGCGCATCGTGCTGGGCGCCGCGGTGATCGACGACGTGCTGGGGCTGGTGATCCTCGCCGTCGTCACCAGCCTGGTGCAGGCCGGTTCGGTCAGCGTTGGCCAGGTCGGCGGCATCATCGCCCAGGCAGTGATCTTTCTTGCCGGTTCGATCTGGATCGGACGCCTGATCGCACCGCATTCCAGCCGCTGGCTGGCACAACTCGATGCCGGGCCCTCGATGCTGTTCGCCCAGGTGCTGGCCACCGGGCTGTTCCTCGCCTGGCTGGCTCATGCCATCGGGCTGGCACCGATCATCGGCGCCTTCGCCGCCGGCCTGCTGTTCGAACCGATTTTCCTGCGCGACTTCGACCGTCCGGCCATCGTGCGCGATATCGAACCCCTGCTGCCGGCCGGCGACCCCGGGCTGGCCGAGCGCCTGCGGCCGATCCTGAAGAAACATGGCGGCCATCAGCACGAACACATGATCGAGCCCATCGGCTACTTCTTCGTCCCGGTATTTTTCGTCCTGACCGGCATGCAGGTGGATTTGCAGACTTTCGCCGACCCGAAAATTCTCGTCATCGGGCTCGGCGTCACCGCCGTCGCCATTGCCGGCAAGCTGGTAGCCGGTCTCGCCGCAGGTTCATCGGGCAAATGGCTGGTGGGCTGGGGCATGGTGCCGCGCGGCGAGGTGGGCCTGATCTTCGCCATGGTCGGCAAGCAGCTTGGCGTCATGACCGAAGCCATGTTCTCGGTGATCGTGATGATGGTGATCCTGACCACGCTGATCACGCCGCCGGTGCTGACTTGGCTGCTGCGGCGCCAGTGAGCCGGCGCCGGCCGGGAAGCGCCGCACCGCTATAATTTGCGGCCGCGCCCTTTCCGCCCCGCATCGTGTCCGAACGTCTCGCTGTATTGCTCCAGTATCTGCTGCCCAAGCAGGCGCTTACCGCGCTGGCCGGCAAGTTCGCGTCGGCCAGTGCCGGCGGCCTCACCACCGCCGTAATTCGCTGGTTTGTCGGCCACTACGGCGTCAATATGGGCGAGGCGGCGAACCCGGACATCGCGGGCTACCCCAGCTTCAACGAGTTCTTCACGCGGCCCTTGAGGCTGGATGCGCGGCCGCTGGCGACGGCCGATTTCATCTGCCCGGTGGACGGCGCGATCAGCCAGTTCGGCGCCGTCGACCGCGACCAGATTTTCCAGGCCAAGGGCCATTGCTATTCGACGACGGCGCTGGTGGGGGGCGATGCGGTGCTGGCTTCGCAATTCGAGAACGGCCACTTCGCCACGCTCTACCTGAGCCCGAAGGACTATCACCGCATCCACATGCCCTGCGCCGGAAAACTCACGCGCATGATCCACGTGCCGGGCGACCTGTTCTCGGTGAATCCGGTGACGGCGCGCGGCGTACCGGGACTCTTCGCCCGCAACGAGCGCGTGGTCTGCGTCTTCGAGGGCGAGGCCGGTCCGTTCGCGATGGTGCTGGTCGGTGCCACCATCGTCGGCAGCATGGCGACTGTATGGCATGGTGTGGTGAATCCGCCGCGTCCCGGCCATCTGCGCGAATGGCGCTACGAGGATCAGGACTTGCGCTACCGGCAGGGCGATGAAATGGGCCGCTTCCTGCTCGGCTCCACCGTGGTCATGCTGTTCCCGCGAAACACACTCAGCTTCAATTCCGAATGGTCGCCGCAGCGACCCATTCGTCTCGGCGAAGAGATGGGAGATCGGGTCGCCTGATCGATGCTGCCGAGGTGGGCCGGCCCACCTCGGCAGTCTCTTTGGCAGGGAGGTCGTCCATCCTGCCGCTGCTTCTCATAAAGCACATTCAATATCCGCTCTATCCACACTGATTTTATTGAATAATATTTCAATAAAAATTCTCTCGTTCTACGCCTAAGCCCTTGTTGTGCTTGGAAAAATAGCGCTTTTCCGGCTTGACCCACATCAAAAAGTGTCTTAAAGTGGGTTCTTGTGGGGGTTAGTGGGGAATACGGGCTGACCAAGGCCTGATTCCCGGACGGGGGAGATCGGATGTTTCAGGGTGCGACGGCGCTGAATCTGGATGCGAAAGGCCGCATGGCGGTACCTAGCCGGCATCGCGACGCCCTGGTGGCTCTCGGCGAGGGTCGCTTGGTGCTCACCGCCCATCCCCATCGCTGCCTGCTGCTCTACCCCCAGCCCGCGTGGGAGCCGATTCGGAGCCAGATCCTCGCCGCCTCCAGCCTGCAGGCGGAATCGGCCATGGTGCGCCGCCTGTTGGTGGGATTTGCCGAGGAGGTGGAACTCGACGGCGCCGGACGCCTGCTGGTCTCGCCTTCGCTGCGTCAATACGCGGGACTGGAAAAGGAAATCTGGCTGATCGGCCAGGGTCGCCATTTCGAAATCTGGTCGGCTGCCGGCTGGCAGGCGCAGCAGGACGCGATCTTCGCCGTCGGCGACAAGCTTTTGCCTCCGGGTCTGGAAAACCTTGCGCTGTGAGCGCCCGCTTTGAACACGAATACCCATGTCAGCGTGCTGCTCACCGAGTCGGTCGCAGCGCTGGCGATACAGCCGGCCGGAATTTATCTGGATGCCACCTTCGGCCGCGGCGGCCACAGCCGGGCGATCCTCGCCGCGCTGGGGCCGCAGGGGCGGCTGATCGCGCTGGATCGCGATCCGGCGGCGATTGCCGCGGGCGCCTCGATCAGGGACCCGCGCTTCAACCTGGCCCATGCGGCGTTCAGCGAATTCGATGCGGTGCTGGACCGGCTAGGCGTGGCGCAGGTGGATGGCGTGCTGTTGGACATTGGCGTGTCGTCGCCGCAACTGAATACGCCCGAGAGGGGCATGAGCTTTCGTTTCGATGCGCCGCTGGACATGCGCATGGATACGACGCAGGGGGAGACCGCCGCTGAGTTTCTGGCGCGGGCATCGCAAGCAGAACTAGAAAAGGTGATCAGAGATTATGGCGAAGAACGGTTTGCTCATGCGATTGCAAAGGCGCTTGTTGCTGCTCGGGGCGAGCACGGTATTTCAAGGACAGGAGAGCTTGCCACGCTCGTGGCGCAAGTCGTCCGCACGCGGGAACCGGGTCAGCATCCGGCGACGCGGACTTTTCAGGCTCTACGGATTCACGTCAATCAGGAGCTTGAGGAACTGTCGTTAGCCCTGCCGCGGGCGGTTGAACGACTTGCACCGGGAGGACGTCTGGCCGTGATCTGCTTTCATTCACTGGAGGATCGCATCGTCAAACGCTTCATGCGCGATGCGGCGCATCCGCCGCAACCGCCCAGGGGCGTGCCGGTGCGCGCGGTCGACCTGCCGCAGCCGGTGATGAGCCTCGTCGGCAAGCCGATCTTCCCTGCGGAAGCCGAAATTGCCGCCAACCCGCGCTGCCGCAGCGCGGTGTTGCGCGTGGCGGAGAAACTGGGCAATCCCCCCGGCCCCCTTT
>Ga0268298_10003759_pt1 | contig 15240 bp, 12 predicted proteins | sample WWTPWeurt_MetaG_FD_194462 | JGI IMG/M metagenome (GOLD analysis project Ga0268298, IMG submission 194462) | Activated sludge microbial communities from WWTP in Nijmegen, Gelderland, Netherland - WWTP Weurt | ecosystem: Engineered > WWTP > Aerobic digester > Activated sludge | place... | reverse complement strand
CTCTGCGTTGGCGAGTTGGACGTCGCCGAGCAGGTCGACGAAGGGCGTGACGCGGCCAAAGGTGTACTCGCCGCCGAGGCCCAAGCGGAACACCCAGAGCGAGAGCGAGCGCGGGCTCACCGGAATCGGAGGACCGGCCAACGGACCGCCACCCACGTTCGACTCTCCGTCGATCGAGCCTTGGCGGAACTGCGCGAAGGGCTTCATGAGGCCGGCGGTGAAGCGCACGTGGGAGTGAATGGTGCGCATCTCCCACGCTGGGCCGGCGACGATCAGCCCGTTCAACGAGGGACCACCGAAGGGCGCGGTCAGGCCGGTCGCGCCAGGCACGCTCGCGGCGTCGCCCTTGTCGAAGACGAGCGGCAACGAGGAGGGATCGAGCAGGCCTCCGCCGAAGCCCATGTTGAACTCGTAGGCAAACGACGAACGCTCCGGCTCGGTGATGGCGGGGGGTGGCTCTTCGGCGGCGACCGCTCCGAGTGAGACCAGCGCAGCGACGAGACCTGACAGTCGGGTGAGGGGCATGCCGAGGCTCGAAGCAAATCGGTGGCCGAGCCCAACCGTGCGTCGTCTCGACGCGGTGACGAACGGGTGACTTCGCGCCGCGCCGCTTCGTGACACGCCTGCCCGTCACCTCGGAGGAGCACCGCGAAACCCGCTACGCGGCGCTGATGACGTGCGGGTGACGGAGTATGAAGAGGGCGTGTACGGCGCCGCGCTCCTCTCCGCGCTTCACCTGCTCGGCCTCGGCGTCGCGCTCGGCTCCATCTTCTCCCGCACCCGGGCGTTCCGGCGGCTCACGACCGATGCCTCGGCCCTCGACGCGGTCTTCTTCGCCGACAACTTCTGGGGCATCTCCGCGCTGATCTCGATGAGCACCGGGCTCTTCCGTGCGTTCGGGAGCTGGGAGAAGGGGTCTGGCTACTATCTCCACAGCGGTGCCTTCCTCCTCAAGATGGCGATCGTCGGCGTGGTGCTCGTGCTCGAGCTGTTTCCGATGATCACCCTCATCCGCTGGAGAGTCGCGCGCGGACGCGGCCAGGCGATCGACACCGCTCGCGCCGGCCTCTTCTTCCGCATCAGCGCGGTGCAGACGGCGCTGACCATCGCGACGCCCTTCGTCGCCTCACTGATGGCGCGCGGGCTCGGCTTCAGCTGGCTCTCGACGTGAGCCGACGATGCGAAGGCCGTGGATCCGGTCTGACCGGGTGCCGAGCACGACGCGATCTTCGAACACCGCCGGCGAGGCCTCGATGTCTCCAGACAGCTTGAGGCTCGCGACCTCCTTGCCGGAGCGCGCGTGGATGAGGCGCAACAGCCCGCCGATGCCGCCCTGGAGCAGGTAGCTCTCGCCGTCTTCGTCCTTCACGAGCGTCGGCGTCGACCAGGCGTACTGCGGCAGCTCGAAGCGCCACACCTCTTCTCCGGTGCTCTTCGAGAGGGCGAGCAAGACGCCGTTCTCGGGGCCTGGGCAGCGCGCGATGGTGAAGAAGACGAGATCGGCGACGTCGCCGCTGCCAATGGCCGGCGTCGCGAACAGGCCCGCGTCGATCTTCTTGGGAACGAGCGCGCCCTGGCACTCGAAGGAGTTCGTCCACTCGACCGCGCCGGTGAGCGCGTCGATGCGGCGCAGGTGGGTGAAGCCCTTGGGCCCCGTCTTGTCGACCTCACAGCCGGTGAAGAGCGAGGGCCTCGGCGTCGAGGTGTCGAGCACCAGGCTCGCGTCGGTGTCGTCTCCGGCGTTGAACGCCCAGATGGGCTCGAAGCGGCGCAGATCGACCGCCTGCAAGGTGCCACCGTTGTCGGCGAAGAACGCCAGCGCCCCGAGCACCGACATCGAGTTCTCGACGCCGAAGTTCGTGTTCGACGCTTCCTTGTAGCGGTAGCGCACGACCTCCGGGCTCACCGAGAGCGTGAGCGCGATCGGATCGAAGTTGGTGTGGAGCTTGAGCAGGTAGATGAGCCCGTTCTCGCCGCCCACCACGTAGGTGTCGGTCGCGCGGTTGAGCAGCCCCGACGAATCGAAGGCGCCCCACTCGCGGCGCGGCGCGTCCCTGTCGGCACCTGGCAAGAAGAACACCTCCTTGTGGCCGATGAGCTCGTAGACGCGCAGGCCGATCGGCACGTTCTCGGGAATGCCTTGGCCGACGAAGAGCAGCGGGTAGCCTCGCGGGTCGAGCGAGACGCTGCCTTTGATCGGGTTGCCGGTGACGATGGGCGGGCGCGTCGGCTTGCCGGTGAAGAGATCGAGGAAGTGCACCCGTCCATCGAGGCTGCCTTGGATCACCTCGATGAGGTTCTGATCGTTCGTGCGCGCGCCGAGCTTCGGCATCGAGTGACGCATCACGCTCGGCCAACGAACGATGACGGGTTGGCCCGTCCACCCGGTGCCGCCAAACCAGGGCGCGCGGCTGCGGCCGGTGACGTGCGTCCACATGAGCTCGAGCGCGACGGGCTTGCGAGGCACGCGACCGAAGGCACCGCCGCTGCGGCTCGGTCCTCCGCGGAAGGTGAAGACGCCTTCGACGATGGAATACGTGTCGGGAAAGACCTGGTGATCGGCTTCGGGCACGCCGCTGTCGACGAGCAGGCCGCGACGGAGCGTCTCGAGCGAGTCCGGCTGCACCTCCGCGCCGGCCCAGATGGGTGGCGCCGGCGGAGGGTGAACGACGACGGGTGCAGGTGGTGGACCCGGCGGAGCGATGGGCTCGGGCGCAGGTCGTACGGGCGTCGCGCACGTCGACATCAACGTCATCGCGAGGAGCCACCGCACGCCCTCCAGACTACCGCCGAGCTCGGTCGAGTCGCGCGTGGACTTGCAAGCGAGTTCCGTCTCGAACTCTGCGCACGAGAGGACGACCATTGAGCGAGTCGCACAGTCGCACGGCACGGTCTCGACTTGCCGTCGCGGTGGATTGCCGCTTTCTTCGCTGCGCATGTTCGTCCCCCTCGGCGGAGCACCCAAGCGAGAAGACTTCGTCGGCCTGCTGCTCGAGTGCCACGAGCGCATTCGCCGCTTCGCAGGGCTCTCCCGCGCCATCGCCCAGCGCACCGACCTGCCGGTCTCCGAGGTCGTCGAGGCCTGTGAGCGCTGCGAGCGGTACTTCTCGGAAGCGCTCCCCCGACACGTCGCCGACGAGGAGGAGAGCCTGCTCCCGCACCTGCGCGGACACTCCCCCGAGGTCGACGCCGCGCTCGCGACGATGCACACCCAGCACGAGCACCATCGCCCGCTGCTGGTCGAGCTGCTCACCGCCCTCGGCGAGGTCCGTCATTCACCAACCGACCCCGCCGCACGCGAACGACTGGCGCCGCTCGCGACCCGGGCCCTTCGGGACTTCGACGAACATCTCCGCCTCGAAGAAGCGATCCTCTTCCCGGTCGTCACCGCGACCTGGACGCCGCAGCAATCGGCTCGGGCCGTCGAGGAGCTGCGCGCCCGGCGTCACGCGGCTAGCCCCGGCTTCCACTCGGCCTCGTCTCGATGAAAGACTCGCTGGTGACGCTCCGCGCATCGGCGTCGCCCCACCCGACTGATCAGCCATGAGCCTGCTCGCCCTCGTGCTCGCGTCCGTCTTGACGCAGGAACCGGCGCCCGACGCGCCCTCCACGAACGTGCCCGGCAGGACGGCCTCGCTCATCGCCGTCGGGGTCGGCGTGCCCGTGGTGGGAGCGGGAATCGGCTTCCTCGCGACGGTGTCCACCTCTCGACAGTGCACCGCGATGAACGGCACCTTCTGCCTCCTCCCGATCGCGCTCGGCCTCCTCGCGGGAGGCGTCGGTGGCCTGCTGCTGATGCCCCTCGCGCTCTGGCTCACCGACCGCGCCTTCGCCTCTCCCACCGAGCGCACCCAGACCTCCGGTGGCCTCGCCGGCGCGCTCGTCGGGCTTGGTGGTGGGCTCGCGGTGGGAATCGGGCTCGTCGTGCTCTCCACCCTCGTGCCTCGGTCGGCGCCAGAGGCCCAGGTGCTGCTCGCGGTCGCGGGCGGCGTCATCGCGCTCGGAGCGCCCTTTGCTGGCTACTTCATCGGGAGGAGCCTCGCGACCCGACCACCACAGGTCGCGCTCTCGCCGCTTCGAGACGGTGCGATGCTGAGCGTGGGCGGAACGTTCTGAGGAGCGACCTCACGCTCGCCGTCGACGAGCGCGCAGAACCGCGAGCAGCAACAGCAGCACCGGCTCGGCTCCAACCGAGGCGCAGGTGCCGCTCGCGGTGACGCCGGACCGACCGCCGGCCGCTCCACCACCAGCGCTCGACGCTCCGCCACCGTTCGGCGTCACTCCGCCGCCCGTTCCCGAGACGCCGCCCCCGGTGCCAGCAGCGCCGCCGCCGGTGCCCGAGACGCCTCCGCCCGTGCCCCCCGTCCCCCCGCCCGTTCCAGCGCCCCCGCCCGTTCCCGAGGTGCCGCCGCCCGTCATCGAACTCCCGCCACCGGTGCCGCTCGAGCCGCCGCCAGTTCCCGAGACGCCGCCGCCCGGCGCGCCTCCCGCCGTCGCGCCGCCGCCGGTGCCGCTCGAGCCACCGCCCGTTCCGGAGACGCCACCCGCCGTCGAACCGCCGCCCGTTCCCGACGAGCCGCCTGCGGTGGTTCCGCCACCCGTTCCCGATGAGCCCCCTGCCGCCGAACCACCGCCCGCGCTGCCGCCACCCATTCCGCCCGGTGGGGTGCCGTAGCGCCAGCTCCGGGAGATGGCGACCTCGTCGAGTTCACCATCGAACGCGCCGTCTCCCGTCGGAGGACACGCCGCGCGAGCGCCGGGCGCGCCGATGTAGAGCACGTCGTTCGTTCCCGCGAGGGCCGCCGGGGCCCGCACCACCCGGTTCACTTCGGTGCCGTTCACCAAGAAGGCCATCGTGCCGGTCGCCGCGTCGTACTCGAAGGCCACGTGCGTCCACTGGCCGATCGGCGCCGTCACCCCGTTCGAGCGAATGTCGTATTGGACGCCGCCGGCGACGCGGACGCGTGCCTGGAAGCTGCGATCGTCTTCGAGCACGAGGCTGTAGGCGCCGTTGATGTTCGGCTTGCCGAAGACGAGGCGGTAGTTGTTGTTCGCGTCACAGTCGGGCGACGAGCGCGGCTTGAGCGAGAGCTCGACGGTGATGGCGTTCACCGGCAACAGCGAGGCCGCGTGCGGCACCTCGACCCGTCCCGAGACGCCATCGAAGGACAGCGCCTTGCCCACCGCTCCGTTGTTCACTGCGGGAAAGGTCGCGCCCGGACGAACCGCGCCGGTGTTGGAGTTGCCCGAGCTGTCCGCGGTGCGCGCGCGATCGAAGGTGCCCTGCGCGGTGACGAACTCGTTCAAGTGCCAGAACGCGGCGTACTGGCCGAGCGCGTCGTCGAAGACGATCTCTCCATAGTTGCTCGTGTTGCTGCCGAAGAACGGCCACACGTCGAGGCCGGTCGCGATGGGCAGCGGCCGCGCGTTGAGCGGGCCAGGAGAGGAGAAGAAGAGGCGCACGTTGTCTTCGGTCGACGGGTTCACCGAGCCGTCGATGTGGGCGATCTGCCAGTTCGTCGGGTAGCCGATGACCGAGAGCGCGTTCCGGCGCGGCCCGCAGCCTGGCGGATCTTCGTTCGGTGCCGGCGTGCGGCACGGCATGTTCGTCGCGGTGAAGTTGATCGCCTCACCGTCGGGGAAGATCCACGGGTAGGCGCCGTAGAAGACCTGGGTGCTGCCGTAGACGACACCGCCCGGGTCACGCAGCGGACGCTCGGCGAGGCGGTAGCGGCCGACGATGTTCGGGTCGGTGTTCATCGCGGTGATCGGCTTCGGCGCGCTCCAGCCGCTCACCCCACACGCCGTCGCGTTGTACGAGTAGACGAGCGTGTCGATCGCGCCGGTGTTGTTCGGGTGCCCCTGCCAGACCAGGAGGCGCCCGTCGCGGGTGACGGTCGGCTCGATGCCTCGCAGCGTCGTCTGGAGCGGCGTGAGCGTCGAGTCCGTCCACGAGAAGCTGGCGATCGCGGCCTGCGCAGTGTCCGGGTCGGAGACGATCACCTTCAGTCGGCGGCGGCGCAGCACGTTGTTCGGCGGCGGCGTGACCGCGTTCGAGTCGATGATCATCACGTCGTAGCAGCGATGGGTGCCATTGCCGTTGGCGGCCCCGCTCGCGTCGCAGCGCGTGGGCTGGCTCGTCTCTTCGCAGATCGCGAGCGCGTTCTCTTCGTTCGCGGCCGCTTGGATCAGCACCTGCGTCGAGAACGCGTTCGAGAGCGAGGGCGCTTGCCCGGGCGTGAGCACGACGGCCTGCGGACGCAACACGGTCGCCATCCACCCGGGGCTCGTGCGCACGATGAAGAGCCGGCCGTCGAAGCTGACGTTGTGGCCGTTGCCGCCCATCGGGCTGGGCGCGCCGTTCTTGCTCGTGGCGGCGAGGCCGAGCGAGGCGGTGAGGGTGAGCAGGCTGACGATGAAGCGGGGCATCGAAGTCTCCTCGTGAAGCGCCGTCGTACGTGCTCGGGCGACGCTGTGCAATTCGGCGCGAACGCTCCACCTGTGCACGCGAGGTGGCTCCAACGACGGGGGGACTTGCCTGCAACGCGACGACGCGTCATCAGTACGAAATGAGGTCGTTTCTCCCTGTCGCGCTCGGCTCTCTTCTTGTCGCGTGTGGCCCCTCTTCTCCGAGCGCAGACGCGAGCACGGGCTCGGACGCGGGGCTCGCCGAAGACGCGGGCGCGCAAATCGCCGACTCGGGGGTCGACGGCGGCTCGAGCGACGGCGGCCCCGACGCAGGCGCGCACGACGCAGGTCCGTTCATTCCGGTGCTGGTCCAAGCGAGCCTCTTCTGGAGTGACGCGGGCGTCGTCGACGACCCGCAGGTGGTGAGCTTCGCCAAGCTGATGCGCCTCGCCTCGAGCGACGATCACGGCGGGCGGTTGCTCGACGACTGGTTCCACCGCTTCGCGACGACCGCGCACAGCGAGCGGCCGCTCCCGGCGCAGTTCATCGACGAGGTCGCACGCACGCAGGGCGCTGATCCGACCCGGTGGGACTTGGGCCGCCTGCCGTTCGTGATCACCGGGCTCCACAACCGAATCGATCTCGCCTCGTTCGATCCGCCCGGTCACTGCGGCGAGTTCCGCGTCTCGGCCGCGAGCACCGATCCGACGCTCCAGCCGTTCCACATGCTGTTCCTCTTCCGCCAGCCGCTCGAGGCAGGCGACATGGTGAACGGGCAGATCACCTGCGAGGCGACCGCGCGCCGGTGGGCCGAGCTCTCGCTGCTCCAGGGGCCGGCGCTCGAAGCCGCGCTCGCCACGACCTTCGGCCGGTTCCTCACCAGGGACCGGTTCCTCCTCATCGAGACGGTGGAACAGGCCGCCTCACCCTGGGAATGGCGGCAGTGGGTGAAGGCGCCCGGCCAGAACGGGCTGCCGTTCGTCTTCGACAACCCGCCGCTCTTTCAGCAAGTGGACGTCGAGCGGGTGAACGCAGCTGGTCCGCTGCGCACCTCGTTCCTGGCGTGGGTCACTGCGAATGCCTCGACGCTCGAAGCGCGGCGGCTCGCCGTGCCGGACCAGTTCAAGCCCCTCTCGATTCGGGCCATCGCCGGAGTTCCCCGCACGGCGCTCTCGCTCCAGGGCCTCGACGGGCAGGTGCTCCAGCAGTTCCCGACGCTCAGGGCGCAGCTCGAGCTGATTGGCTGCGCGGCCTGTCACACCACCGACGCCGACTTCGTGCAGACGCGCGCCAACCGCACCATCAGCCCGTTCTACGCGAAGGAACTCGACGCCCGTGCGCGGCACCTCGAGAAGCTCGCCGTCGGGCAGGTGGTGAGGCCGCCCTTCGGCCCGCTCCAACCGAGCCCGGTGCTTCCCCCCTGAGGGCAGGCCCTCCCAGGCGCCCCAGCCGAGCCACTGGCATGATGCGGCGAGCTGAACCTCGACCGCCGCGAACGGCTCTCACCTGGCCCGCATGCACCCCTTCGTCCGTCTCTTCGACAGCCTGCACGCCGCCTTCGAGAGCTCGAGGCACCGGCGGCTGCTCGCCATCGGGTTGGTGGCGGCCTTCTTGGTCTCCCTCGTCCTCATCGAGCTGGGGCGGCAGGGGTTGCTCGGCGCGGCGGTGGCGAACGCGCTGCCGCGCAGTCACTTCCACGCCATCGAGATCGCCTTCATCTTGCTGCTCGCCTACGAGGTGACGGGGCTGGTGTTCGCGCTCGCGCGCTCGGTGGCGAACGCGGCGGGGAAGCAGTTCGAGATCTTCTCGCTCATTCTGCTGCGGCACTCGTTCGAGCCGTTCGGTGGGCTCGACGAGCCGGTGCGGTGGGAGCAGGCGCGCGAGGCGGTTGGGCCGATGCTCTCCTACGCGTTCGGAGCCCTGCTGATCTTCGTCGGCCTCGGCGTCTACTACGCGAGCCAGAAGCACCGGCCGCTCTCTCCCGATGCGCACGATCGCGAGAGCTTCATCGCCGCCAAGAAGGTGATCGCGCTGCTGCTCCTCCTCGTGCTCGCCGGGCTGGCGCTGCGGAGCCTCGCGGGCCTCTCCGTCGATCTGCACACCGCGCCGTTCTTCGAGCCGTTCTACACGGTGCTCATCTTCGCCGACGTGCTCGTGGTGCTCATCTCGCTGCGGTACAGCGCGAGCTACCACGTCGTCTTCCGCAACTCGGGCCTGGCGGTCGCGACGGTGCTGCTGCGGTTGTCGCTCTCGGCCCCGCCTCCCTGGGTGTCGGCGCTGGGCGTCGCGGCGATGGCCTTCGTGCTCGCGCTCTCGGCGGCCTACCACCGGTTCGCGCCCGTGCTCGCCCCGCTCGATGCGGAAGCGAAGACCTGATCACTCGGCGATCGACACGTAGCGGTAGTCGCCGGTCTTCTGCCCCTCGGTGAGCACCTTCGGGCAGAGCCCCTCGAGGCGCTTGGCCATGTCGAGGGTCATGAAGTTCTCGCGAACGTCGAGGCACTCGAGGTGCTTCAGCTCGTCCTTCAGCTCGAGCAGCGCCGCCGCGCCCTCGTCGGTGAGCACGCCGAGGGAGAGGTCGAGCGTCTTCACCGTGCGAAGCACCTGCGCCCCCTTGAGCGCCCGCACGAGGTCGTCGGCGAACTCGGCGTTCTTGAGCCCGAGGTACTCGAGGTTCGGCAGATCGGTTCGCGCGAGGAAGGGCACCACCTGTTCGGCCGAGCAGTCACCGCCGTAGTTGTCGTCTCCGAAGAACACCTCGAGCCGCTTCAGCTTCGGCATCGTGCCCGCGAAGATGTTGCGGGCGCACTCCTGCCCGAGCCCGCCAGTGACGAAGAAGGCGCGTTCGAGCGAGGGCGCGTGGATGGGACCGGTGTCGAAGTCGCCGGACTCGATCTGCACCTCGCGCAGGTTCGGCACCCGGCTCCACAGCTTCGCGAGGCTGCCGGTGTGGTGCCAGCTGATCTGATCGACGTTGTCGCCGATGACGAGCTTGCGGGTGCTCGGCGGCGCCTTCTCGGCGAGCACGTCGAGCAGCGACTGGAGATCGTCTTCGTTCGGGTCACCGTTCGACTGAAACGCGAACTCGGAGACGAAGCGCGCCGAGGGGTGATCGAGCACCTCGGAGAGGATCTCCGAGAGATCGCCGTCGAAGTCCTCGTGCGAGTAGCTGTCGTGGCTCAGGCGCACCCGGCGAATGAAGCCGTACTGCCAGAGGAACGCCTCCTGATGCGTCTCCTCCCAGTCGGGGTTGAGGCCCACCTTGCGCAGGTGCGGAATGCTGTTGTTCCCGCCCTCGTCGTAGACGGTGCGGTGGGCGGCGAGCGGGCCCAGGAAAAAGTCGAGGTGCTGCTCGAGGTAGGCCTTCGCCTCGGCGTGTTTGCCCTGGAGATCGAGGCTGATCAGCTGGCCGCGTGGAGAGCCGCGCTCCTGGAGCCAGTCGGCGAGCACGGCCCACGCCTCGCGATCGTCGGGGCGTTCGATGATGCGCTTCTCGACTTCGAGGTTCCTCGGCTCCTCGGCCATGTGTCCCTCCCAGGGTGGCCGGCGAGGATAGTGAGGAGCTGGTCAGCTGGCGAGGGCCACTCCGAGGTCGAGCGCCTGGGTGAAGAGCGCGCCGAGGCGGCGAACGCCGTCGGCGATGTCGCCAGGCTGGCAGTTCGAGAAGTTGAGCCGAACGGTGTTGGGTCGCGCTCGCCCGACGAAGAAGGGAGCGCCCGGAACGTAGGCGACGCGATGCTCGCTCACCGCGGTCGGGAGGAGCGCGAGGGTGTCGACGCCCTCGGGCAACTCGACCCAGAGGAACAACCCACCCTCGGGCCGGTGAAAACGAGTGCCGTGCGGGAAGGCGCGCTCGAGGGCCTCGCTCATCACCGCGCAGCGCTCCTGGTAGGCCGCCCGCAACGTCGCGAGGTGCGCCTCGAGGTCGAAGCAGTCGAAGAGCTCCATCACTGCGCGCTGCGACAGCGACGAGGCGTGGAGATCGCTCGCTTGTTTGGCGACGACGAGGTGACGGACGAGCGCGTCGGGCGCCCGGAGCCAACCGAGCCGGAGCCCGGGCGCGAGCATCTTCGAGAAGGTGCCGAGCGAGCTCACCAGCCCGCGATCGTCCATCGCGGCGAGCGGCGCCGGCGCGCTGCCGGAGAACCGGAGCGCCTCGTAAGGATCGTCCTCGAGCACCGGCACGTTCCAGGCGTGGGCGAGCGCCATCAGCCCTGCCCGCCGCGCAGCCGACCAGGTGACGCCGGTCGGGTTGGCGAACGAGGGGACGAGGTAGATCAGCCGAACGTCGTGGGTCGCGAGCACCTTGGCGACGGCCTCGAGGAGCATGCCTTCTCGATCGCTCTCGACGCCGATGACGGTCGCCTGGGCGGCCTGAAAGACCTGGAGCGCGGCGAGGTAGGTCGGGTTCTCGGTCACCACCACCGCGCCCGGGTCGAGCAGCACGCGCGCGGCGAGGTCGATGCCCTGCTGCGAGCCGTTGGTGATGAGCACCTGCTCGGCGGCGGTCGGAACACCTCGATGCGAGTAGCGCTCGGCGACCCACGCGCGCAGCGGCGCGAAGCCCTCGGTGGTCGAGTACTGGAGCGCCGACGCGCCTGCCTTCTCGAGCACGCGCTGATGCGCGCGCGCGATGGGCTCCACGGGAAACAGCTCGGGTGCCGGCAGTCCTCCGGCGAAGGAACGCACCTGCGGCTGCTCGGTCACCTTCAGGATCTCGCGGACGGCCGACGGCGGCACGCCCCGGGTTCTCTCGGCGAGGCGCATCATCGGCGGGCCTCCTCGAGCAGCTGCGGGTCGACGTGCACGCGCGTGCCTTCCTTGATCGACGAGAGCACGATGGTGGTGTTCGTCTTGGTGACGCCCGGAATGGTGCGCAGCGAGTCCACCAACAAGGTGTCGAGGCTCGCGGTCGTCGCGGTCTTCACCTTGAGGAGGTACGAATCGGCGCCGGCGACGCGATGGCACTCGAGCACGTCGTCGAGGCTCAGCACCTTCTTCGCGAACTGCTCGAAGTACTTCGGGTGCTCGATCGACACCCCGACGAAGGCCGTCACGTCCTTCCCCAGCTTCGGAGCGTCGACGCGCGCCGCATAGCCGGTGATGACGCCTGACTCCTCGAGCTTGCGAATGCGCTCGGCGGTCGCCGGCTGCGACAACTTGACCAGCTTCGACAGCTCGAGCTGCGTCGCCCGCCCGTCGGTCTGAAGCGCCTGCACCAATCGATGATCGATCCAGTCCATGTTCGACTGAATAATCTACGGCCAAACACCGCGTCAACTTATAAACATGAGGCCACGACGCCAGCGCTTCAGTGAAACGGTGGAATCCCGAGCAGGGCGCTGCTTTGTTTCGGCGGCTGAATCTCCCCCGAATTCCTGCGTCATTTCGCGCATCACCGCCTGGAAGGACCCATGAACAAGCTTCTCCTCTTGGCAGCGCTCGGCTCTTCACTGGCTCCCGCAGTCGCGCTGGCCGACCCGTGGCACAAGCAGCTGTCGACCGCCGCGGACGCGGTCGAGGACGCGTACGATCGAACGCAGCGGTCGAACGGCCGGTGTCGCAACCAGATTGGCCAGCCGCTCGATGGCCTGGTCGATCGGCTCGACGGCGTGAAGAAGTCGCCCGCCCCGATGCTCGAGATCGCGCAGGTGCGCTCGGAGCTGGCGACGCTGACGCAGCAGGCGCCGTACGCTGCGTGCCCCATCGGGGTGACCGAAGATCTCCAGCGAGGCCTCGAGCTGCTCGAAGAGGTGCGAGTCGCGCTCTGGAACGACCCGGGCCGAGGAAAGAAGGACCGCCGCGACCGACGACGGGGTGACGGCGACGGCGCCCAGAGCTTCTTCGTCCAGCTCGCGCCGATTCGGGTGACCCAGAACGTGCCGTACCAGAACGAGCAGGCGGTGCAGATCTCGTTACCCGAGCTTCGCTTCGAGGCGATGCAGGGCCAGAGCTTCTACCTCGCGACCCGCTTCCGCTCGTTCGAGGGTGACTGGAGCCAGTGGGTGACGACGCAGGTGTGGACGGTGCCGAGCGCCCCGTACGTCTGGAAGAACGCCTACTCGCACCTCATCAAGTACTCGACGCTCGCCGAGGAAGACTTTTCTCAGGGCCGCTTCATCGTTCACCTCTCGGTCTTCAACGGGCAGGGCCAGGAGCTCGCGTTTCGGGAGGCGAGCTTCCGCGTCGGCGCGCCGGTGATTGCAGTCGGTGGGCCTCCCCCGCCGCCGCCTCCTCCGCTCCGGCGCGATTGCGGCACCGGTCCGAACGATCCCGGCTGCCTGATGGTGCGCGACGGCCGCTTCGCGATGGACGGGCCCACCTTCCAGGGCTTCCTCGCGTCGATGCGCGCCAACCAGAGCGAGATGATGCGAGGCACGATGGCGCAGAGCATGTTGCAGCAGAACTACCTCACCGCGATGCAGCTCGACCCGATGCTCGATCTGTTCTCGAGCGAGATGATTCGCCTCGACTTCGCGCAGAAGGCGGCGCCGCGCGTGGTGAACCCGCAGCATGCGATCGGCCTGTCGACGAAGTTCCGCAGCTCGATGATGCAGACCGGCTACCTCCAGCTCATGTCGCAGCAGCCTGCCGGCGTGCAGTACGCCCCCGGCATGGTGGGCCCAGGCGGAGTGATGGTGCAGGTGCCCGGAGCCCCCGTGGTGCAAGTGCAGCCCGGCGTGGTCGTCGCGCCCGGCGTCGTGGTGCAGCTGCCCGGCGCGCCCATGCCGGCGGTGATTCCGGCTGGTGGTCCCCCTCCGCCGCTGCCGCCCGGCCCTCCGCCGCCGGTCGCGGTCGCCGTCGCGCGTGACTGCGGAACCGGGAACGATCCTGGCTGCCTGATGACCCGCAACGGCCAGCTCCCGATGGACGCGCCCAGCTACCAGGGCCTGCTCGCCTCGCTGCGCGCAGTGCAGAACGAGCTCGTGCGCGAGGACATGTTCGAGAAGATGATCGCGCGGAACTACCTCACTGCGATGCAGCTCGGGCCGGTGCTCGATCTCTTCCGCAACGAGATCACCCGCATGGACGTCGCCAAGGAGGCGGCACCGCACGTGGTGAACCCGCAGCACGCGATGACGCTCTCGACGAAGTTCCCGAACAACTTCTACGCCGAGGAGTTCGTCGAGGTGTACTCGAACCAGCGCTAGGACCGTCGCTGCGAGCGTGGTCTCGAGCGCCGGTCCAGCCACTCCTCCGTCGCCAGTGAGCGAAGCGCACGCTCGAATCACCTGAGCGGCGTCACAGGCGTCGTGCTCTTCCAACGGCAACGAGAGTTCACGACCAGCCTCCATTCGGCGTTGCGCTCCCCCTGCGTGTCGCCGTGAGGGTCGAGGAGCGTGTCGGTGGTGAGGAAGTCCCGAAGCAGCGGGCTCAAGCAGTGCGCGAGCGAGTGGTGGCCGAGGCGAGTGAGGAGATAGCCGAGTCGACAGGACCACGTGAGGGGCGCATTCGAGGCTGCCCTGGCGAGCGTGAGCGGGTCGGCCCCACGAGCCACGACGGCGAGCGCCGGCAAGACGCGCTCGACTCCTCCCGAAGACCTGGCCGCCTCCATCATCAACTCGAGCAAGACCTCTGACTGATGGCTCACCATCAGCCGGCCGTGCTCGGTCTGCAGGGTCCTTGGGTGAACGAGGTCCGACGTCTGCATCGTGAAGAACGAGATGCGGCCGCTCGCGCAGGTCAACGACCGCCGCCGAGAATGCAACCGAACGTGGAGCGGTTCTTCAGGAACGAACGACGCGCCGTACAGCCGCGCCGCGCTCCAACCTGCGACCGCGTAGGAGCTGCTCTCGCCGCAGAACTGCATGAGCTCATCGAGCCATTCGATGGGCGGAGCCAGCCGCCCGTCGGGCGTGAGCACGTGGAAGCCCCGCACGGGTGAATCGACGACGCCAGCGAGCCGAAGCCGCCGTGCCATGGCTCCGGCCGCCACCTCCGAACCCTTCGACCAGCTCGCGAGTTCCGTGGTCGAGAAGGTTCGCCGCTTCTTCGAGCTCAAGAGGTGAAGGAGGTCGCGGGCGCGCATGAGGGGTGGGTTCTATTGGGTTCGCCGAACCAAACAGCTCCGGCGCTCGGCGCGCTCCAATGCACCACGGTGCATATGGGAGGAGTTTGTCGCGTTGTGTGAACCCAATAGAACAGGGGTGCAGCCCGCGCCCGCCGAGCCCGTCAGCGGTGGTCCTCGAAGACCTTCGAACAGTCCGCTCATCCTTCGCGCTCATCGACCCAGGGCGGTTGAGGAGGCTCGGGCTCGGGTCGCGAGCTGGACGCGTCGTCGCGCGGGCCTCCCAGCTCTGGCTGAAGCGCGCCCAACCAGCTTCGCCGATCGGTGACACGGCAGTTGATGGCGAACATCAAGTCGACCTCGGCGATGTCGGCGCGCGCCTCGAGATCGGCCCGAGTGCGCGCCAGCTTGAGGATGCGATCGTGCGCACGCGCAGAGAGCCCGAAGGCGGCGACCGCGTTCTTGAGCAGTCCCTGCGCTCGCGTGCCGAGGGAGCAATGGCGAGCGAGCTGCTGCGGGGTCATCTGCGCGTTGGTGAGGATGCCGGGTGTCTCTCGAAAGCGGTGCTGCTGCCGTTCGCGCGCTTCTTCCACCCTCGAGCGGTAGTCGGACGACGGCCGCCGCCGCACCTTCAGCTCGGTCATCGTCTTCACCTCGACCGGCCGCGACTGGAGCGTGATGTCGATTCGATCGAGCAGCGGCCCCGAGATGCGCCCGTGGTAGTCGAGCACGCGGTGGCGGTTGCACTCGCACGTTCGGTCCGCGACGTTGAAGTAGCCGCACGGGCACGGGTTCATCGCCGCCACCAGCATCACCTCGCACGG
>Ga0268298_10003757_pt1 | contig 15250 bp, 12 predicted proteins | sample WWTPWeurt_MetaG_FD_194462 | JGI IMG/M metagenome (GOLD analysis project Ga0268298, IMG submission 194462) | Activated sludge microbial communities from WWTP in Nijmegen, Gelderland, Netherland - WWTP Weurt | ecosystem: Engineered > WWTP > Aerobic digester > Activated sludge | place... | reverse complement strand
TCCGCCGGGCGCGCCCAGTCCGTCCTGCAACGCACCGACGCTCGCCACCGAAGCCGTCTGCCACTCCAGCTTCCGAGCGCGACCCCGCCTGAACCACGCTCGCAACTCTTTCGCGCTGCTCGTGTGCGTGCGCACCGAGTGCGGTCAGAACCACGTCATTCCCCGTCAATCAGCGGTGCTGGCGGCACTGGTACGCCGTGTGCAAAGGCCGGCCGCCATGAGCGGCATGCCTTCCATCGGGACCGTCATGACGCCGCTGCCGCACTCCATCGACATCGGGGAGGACGTCGTCACCGCCCGAGTTCTGATGGACGAGCACGGCATCCATCACCTGCCCGTCACCAGCAACGGCAAGATCGCGGGAGTGATCACCGTCCGCGACATCCAAGTCGCCGGAGCGCTGGCGCCGGAGCGCGATGCGGCCCTCCTCGTCCGGGAAGTGTGTCACATGCCCGCCTACGTCGCCGAGGCTGCCGACCCCCTCGACGTCGTGCTGCTCGAAATGGCGGACCGCCAGCTGAGCTCGGCAGTGGTAGTGGATCACCACGGCAAGCTGGCGGGGATCCTGACGCTCACCGATGTCTGCCGGCTCTATGCGGCGAGCCTGGAAGGTCGCTTCCCCCACAAGTCTCGCCCCTTGAACCGCGCGATCTGACGCTCGGGATCACGTAGTTCGCCTCCAAGATGCGTCGCGTGAAGCTCGCACGGAGGTAGAACCCGCGCGGCATCGCGCTGATCCGCGCTCCGTCTCGGTCGGTGCCCATGCGCCGGGCGCGCGAGTCGGCGGCCTTGGGGCGGACCTGGAGGTGGCGCCCGAGGTGGCCAGTGACCGCCTCGACGTCACCCCGACCGATGATGCCGGAGAGCTCTTCCCAATCGAAGCGAAGCTCGGCCTCCTCGCTCGTACTCGGGCTCCAGAGCAACGGCTCGCCCAAGCGGCGGGTGGCCGGCGCCGTCTGCCGGTCGCCTTCCACGGGCACCCAGAGCACTCGCGCGAGCTTGGCGCGGACGGGCGAGTTCTCCCACTCGAGGTCGGCGACGCGGAGCAGCGGGATCGTGCACACGAAGGTGGACTCGACGGGCCTGCCGCGTTCGTCGACTGGAAGCGTTTTGAGCTCGATACCGAGCTCGGGGAAATCGGGGCCGGAACGCGAACCGGCCCGGGCGCCGAGCGCGCGCTCCACGAGGCTCCCGACGAAGCCCTTGGCGCGACGGAGATCCGCCGGACACGCGAGGCCATGTTCGCGGGCAACGTCCCCGAGGCTGCGACCGGCGAGGGCCCTGGCGGCGAGGGCGAGCTCCTGCTCGTCCCGGGGGCCCGAGATCGCGTTCACGCGCCGAACATACTCGCTCCCAGCGACCTGGAGGCAGTCGAGTTGCGCCATCGCGCCTTCGAAGATATCCCCTGGGCGTGCCCAATCCCGCGCTGCCTCGAAGGAGCCTCGCTCTCCCCGTCGCGGCGGCGGTCTTCCTCGCGTGCGCGAGTCGCGAGTCCGAACGCGAACACCCGCGGGAGCCGGCCGAGCAGGCCGCGTCGAGCGTCCCCCCGGCCAGTTCGGCGGCCCCTCCCGGCTCGCTGGCTCCTGCGCCGGCCGTTCCGCCGGCGGGTCGCGCCGAGCCGGAGGTCGGCCGCGTCTACGCCAAGACGCGCTTCGTGTGGATCCGCCCGGAGCCGAACGAGAACGGCTGGCTCGGCTTCCTCTGGTTCGGCGGCTCGGTGCCGCTCAAGGACAAAGAGCCGAAGAACGGCCCGGGTTGTACGAGCTGGTACGCCATCGAGCCCCGCGGCTACGTGTGTGTCGACGGCACCCGAGCAACGCTGGATCCCAAAGACGAAGAGCTCACGCGCATGCTCCCCTATGCGCCGGACGTCGCGAGCCCGTGGCCGCACCGCTACGCGGAGTCGCGGGGCGTGTACCGCTACTCCGAGATCCCGGCCGCGAAGGAGCAACGCTTCCGCGAATGGGACCTCGCGGATCACCTGGCGCGGGTGGAAGAAGCGAAGCGCGGCGGCAAACCCCACGAATCGCTGCTGGGCGTGGATCTGTCACCGGCGACGAGCCCCGGGTTTTCGCTCGGACGCTTGCCGTCCACCATCCACGAACCGAGACAGCGCCTCACTCCCCTTTCGACCGTCGCCTACAGTGCCGAGGCCGCCGGTGAAGACCGAACCTGGCTCCTCAGCGCCGATCTGCTCTGGGTGCCGAAAGATCGCGTGGTCCCCTACAAGAAGGTGACCTTCGCGGGCGTGTTCTTGGGCAAGGACGCGAAACTTCCTCTCGCGTTCTTTCGCAGCAAGGATCGCCCGAAATTCAAGCTGGACGGAGCGCGGCTCCTGGAGAGCGCCGATCACTTCGCACGGCTCGGCCACGTGGAGCTCACGGGCAATCGGCGCGAGCAGGACGGGGTCACCTACCTCGAGACGCGCGAAGCCGGCATCTGGGTGAAGAAGGGCGATGCGGTCGTACCGAATCCCCAGGAAAAGACGCCGTGGGGCGCTCCGGTGGGCGGCGCCGATACCCGGGACGGCCCGGCGGGTCGCCGCACCTGGCTCGAAGCCAGCGTGTGGGATGGTTGGCTCGTGGCCTATGAGGGGACTCGCCCGGTCTTCGCCACGCTGATCGCGCCCGGCCGCGGCGGCACACCGCGCCGAGGCGTCGACCCCATCGAAACGGCGTCGACCCCCGTAGGCGTGTTTCCCATCACGGGCAAGTTCGCCACCGCCACCATGGTCGCGCCGGGTGAGTTCATCCATTCGGACGTGCCGTGGGCGCAGAACTTCCACGGTCCGCACGCGCTCCACGGCGCCTATTGGCACGACGACTGGGGCGACCGGAAGAGCGGGGGGTGCGTCAACGTGTCGCCCATCGACGGCAAGTGGCTCTTCGAGTTCACCGAGCCCCCCATCCCCGAGGGTTGGCATGGCGTGCGCTGGCGGCCGAACCAGGAGCCTGCCACGACTTTCGTGGTGCACGATTGACGAGAGCGTCAGGACGCTCCCCTATGCCATGGGACGCGAGTTCGTCGACTTCTCCGCCCACGCGCGTTCGAGGAGCTGAGCGAGAAGATCACTCGGCTGCGCACCGCTCGCGGCGTACTTCTGGCCGACGAGGAAGAAGGGTACGCCGCGGATCCCCAACGCGCGCGCGTCGGCTTGGTCCTTGCGCACGGCGCGGGCGAGCTCCTCGCTTTCGAGCGCGGCTCGCACGTCGTGCTCCGAGAAGCCCGTCTCGACCGCCAGGCGCACCAGCGATTCCGTTTCACCGATGGCCTCACCCTCACTGAAGTAGCCGCGCATGAAGCGTTCGCCGAGGGCACCGGCTCGACCGGTGGCGCGAGCCAGCGCCAAGAGCCTGTGGGCGTCGAAGGTGTTCCCGTCCTTGGCGCGATCGAAGTGGAATTCGAGACCGTCCGCGGCCGCGACCTCGGTGACGTGGTCCATCATCTCTCGGGCGACGGCCAGGGGTTTGCCGTACTTCTCGGCCAGCCTCGACGCCAGCGTGCTCCCCGGCTCGTAGGCGCGCGGCGCCGTCGGGTCGAGCTCGAAGGCGTGCCAGGTCACGCGCACCGATTCTCGCGCCGCGAAGCGCTGGACGGCTTGTTCGAGGCGGCGCTTGCCGATGTAGCACCAGGGACAGATGATGTCGGACCACACGTCTACGAGAAGCTCGTCGCTCACGTCGGGTACTCTACGCGAAGTGTGAAGTAGGATGGTGCAGAATGCCTCGTTCGTCCGTGAGTCGCTCGCTGAGGTTTTCCCGACGGGCGTGGGCCGCCGGCGCGTGCCTCGTGCTGGCCGGCTGCGGCAAGCCGGCGCCGCCCAAAGTGACGCCGTATTCGGTCAAGGTCGCGCGCGTGTCGCCTCTCGCCGTCGACCTCGCCCTCGAGCTCGACGTCGAAAACCCCAACGGCATCCCACTGATCCTGAACGAGGTATCGGGAACACTCACCCTCGCCGGAGGCATCGAAGTGGGGAAAGCGCGTGCGACTCCCAAAGGCGACATCCCCGCGCACGCGACGCGACGCATCGAGGCGACGCTCAGCATCCCGTGGGCGAACCTACCCGCGCTCGCACCGCTCGCGGCCAGCGGCAAGCCGGTCCCGTACGTGCTGGAGGGGCGTGCGGAGCTCGGCACGGACAAGCTCCACTTCGACGTGCCCTACCGCGTGAAGGGGGAGCTCCGGGACCGAGAGCTCATTCCGGCGGGGCTTCGGGGTCTCGGCCTTCCATGACGGCACGCCGCGCGGGCGGCACGGCGACGTCGATCTCGCGCGCAAGCGCCTGCAAGAAGGAGCGGAGGAGCTCCACGCGGCGGCAGGCTTCCTCACGGCCGCGTGGCGTGAGCATGCGTGCTGGCAGGCCCATGAGCTTCGTGAAGAAGTGATCCACGGAGAAGGCCAGGTCGTCGAGCGGACGACGTTCGGCCCACGGATCCGCTGCGTCGAAGTAGCGCGCTCCCATGCGCGCGCCCGTGGAGAGCGTGCGACACAAGCCCAAGGCGCCGAGAGCTTCCAGCCGGTCTGCGTCTTTCAGTGCGCGACCGAGGGCGCTTTCCGGCAGGCTGCCGCGGCTGTGGCTGTGGTCGCGGATCGCGTCGCAGACCAACGCCACCTCGCCTGGCGGAAAGCCGTGCCGCGGCAGGAGCTCTCGGGCGAGCGCCGCCGAGAGCTCACTCGCGCGAGCGCGATCCGGCGAGTTCTTGGGCACGTTCACGCTGTCGTGGAGCAAAGCTGCGGCGAGCACCAGCCGCTTCGGGAGCTCTTCTTCGGCCACGCGCACGGTCCAGGTCGCGACGCGCAGGGCGTGGGACAGGTCGTGACCGGGGTCGTCATCGAAAAGCTCGAGGACCTCGGCGACCAGCCCCGGGAGCTCGGCGCGCGCTTCGTCGAGCCTCATTCTTCGACCGCCTCCGTCGACTCACCGGTTTCGGCTCGCACGAACGGTCGCATGCGCCGACCGTCGAAGCGGTAGTAGCGGGCACGGCGATGCTGCACGTTGCTCTCTTTCGCGTCGAGCGGCACGAGGGCGGGCCATGCGAGGGCGCGCTTGCGGAAGTTCCGCTTGTCGAGCTGCTCGCCCAACACCGCGCGGTACAGCGCCTGGAGCTCCCGCAGCGTGAAGCGCTCCGGAAGCAGTTCGAGCCCGAAGGGGAAGCGCTCGGCGCGAGCCCGGATGCGTGCGAGACCGAGGGCCAGGGCCTGGTCGTGATCGAAGGCGAGGTCCACCGCACGTGCGACGGGAACCCACTCGGCCGCGGCGGCGTCGTCCCCTGCGCGAGCCGTGTGCTCGCTCCTCCGGAGCAGGGCGAGGTGCGCGACGCTCACCACCCAGCCGCGCGGGTCTCGCCCAGGCCTGCTGAAGGTGTGGAGCTGCTCGACGCTCACGCCCGTGAGCCCCGTCTCTTCTTCGAGCTCGCGCCGCGCGGCCTCGTCCACGCTCTCGTCGGGCTCCACGAAGCCACCCGGCAGTGCCCATTTCCCCTGGAACGGCTCGTGAGCCCGGCGGATCAACAGCACGGAAAGCGCCGCCCCGTCGAACGAAAGCGCCACGACGTCGGCCGCGAGCGCCGGCTTCGGGTAATCGCTCACGGGCTCTCTTTCACGCTTTCTCGCAGCTCGGACAGCTCGCGCAAGAACCCGCCGCTCAAGATCGGGAAGCGGCACCAAGTCTTCGGATCGAGACTCTCGTCATCGACGTGGAAGCTCGGCGCGTAGCGTTCGCGTTTCCACTGATTCTGGGCGAAGAGGCGGAAGAAGCGCTCGACCCAGCGGACCAAGTCGCTCGTGGCGTAGTCGGGAAACTCGGCTCGCAAGAGCGCGTAGACCTCGCGTGGCGAACGCTTGTCGCGAATGGCGGCGCGCTCGATGGCGTCGAGGAGCACGTAGGGCATGAGGTCGGCTTCGTCGGTCTGAGCTGCGGCGCTCGGTCGGAGCTCGGCCGTGGGCTGTTGCACGTTCACCGCGTGGAGCGCCGGGATGGGCCCCTGCCCTTCGGGCCCCTTTTGCTCGAGCCAGACGAGCCAACGCCGGAGGTAGGCTTTGTCGATGCCCGCGATGGGCGACAGCCCTCCTGCGGTATCGCCGTCCATGGTGGCGTAGCCCACTGCGGCCTCGCTCCGGTTGCTGGTGGAAAGGAGCAATGCGCGCGTGAGGTTGGCGATCATCCAGATGCCGGGCGCACGTACACGAGCCTGGATGTTCTGGAGTGCGATGTCGTCGGTTTCCCACGACAAGGGTCTCCCGAGCACCGACGACACGATGTCGCGATAGCCGCGCACGAGCGGCTCCACGTCGAGCTCGAGGTGCCGCGCGCCGAGCGCGTGAGCTACGGCGCGCGCGGCATCCCGGGTCACCTTGCCGCTGTTCTCGGTGGCCTGGTACGCCGTCGTGAGCAGACGCCCGACGAGCGCAGGCGTGTCGGCACAGGCGTCGATGCCCGGCACGTGCCGGAGCTTCTCCCGCACACCCTCGACTGCCAGCTCGCGCACGGCGAAGCCGAGCCCCATCGCCACGAGGCATGCGACGGCGCTCGAGTCCGCGCCACCGGAAAGCGAGACCACGAAGCCGTGGGAGCGGCTCTTCCGCAGGTAGTCGAAGAGCGCGAGGGAAATGGCCCGAGCGAACTCCTCTTCTTTCAAATCGGTACCGCGCTCCCACTGGGGCTCCTCGAGCGCGGTCTTCTCGATGGCCGCCCTCGGGTACTCGTGCGTCGCGCGGACGCACTCGCCGGGTTCGGTCTCGACGTGGGGGCGGAAGCTCGATAGCCAGCCATGGCGGCTGCGGCCGAGATCCACGTCCACCGTGGCAGTGATCAGGGAGAAGTCGCGAAACGAGAAGCGGGGTGCTGACGCCAGCAGGTGACCGCCCGCGGCGATCAGCGCGTCGCCGTCGTAGATGGCGCGGCCCGCCTCGTTGCCCACCAGGTTCGAGTAGACGTAGGCCACGCCGAACGCGCGGGACCCTTCGAGTACCAAGCGCCGGCGTACCTCCTTCTTCCCGAAGGCGAAGTGGCTCGCCGAAGGATTCAGGATGACGTCCACCGCGTCCAGAGCCAGCTCCGCCCCGGGGCGATTGGCGATCCAGGCGTCTTCGCAGATCTCGAAGCCGATCTTGATGCCGCCGCAATCGAAGTGAACGTCGCCGATGGGCAGGTCGTGCCCAAAAAGCGAAGTCTTGCCCCGCTTGCCTCGCGGCCAGGGTTTGAACCAACGCGGCTCGTAGTGGATGCCGTCGCCTGCGAGCGCCCGCTTGGCGGTGAGCCCCACGGGCTTGCCGTCCGCTACCAGTACCGAGCAGTTGAACACCGCCTTGTTGTGACGCACCGGGAGTCCCAAGCTCACGATGAGACCGCGGGTCTCGGGCAGCAGCTCTCGAAGCACCTCCGCGCTCGTCTCGAGCACGGCCGGAGACAGGAACATGTCCTCGCAGCCGTAGCCGGAGATGCAGAGCTCGGGCAGGCACAAGATGCCGACGCCCTCCGCCCGAGCGAGCCCGAGCGCACCGCGGATGTTCCTCTGGTTTCCCTCCCAGTCGAGCGGCGTCTGGTTGAGCGTGGCGGCGGCAACTTTTACCAGGCGCATGGCGGCTCCGAGTTCGGCGAGCTATCGTCGCCCTTCCTCCAAAACTGTCAAGCTGGCAGGCTCCCGCCGAGATGGCCGAAGAATTGGACGAGACGAAGCTCCTGGCGTTGGCGCAAGAGGGAGACCGTGCGGCTCTGAACGAGCTCGTGGGTCGCTACTCGCCTCGCATCTATCGCTTCGGCATGAAGATGTGTCGGCACGATCAAGACGCACAGGAGGTCATGCAAGACACGCTGCTCGCAGCCGCGCGTGGGCTGAAGGACTTCCGTGGGCAGAGCTCGCTCTCCACCTGGCTCTACACCATCGCGCGGAGCTACTGCATCAAACGGCGGCGCAGGAACGTGGGTGAGCCCAGCACGCTCGAGGCCTTGCACGAGCTCGAAGCCGAAGCCGTGCCCGAGCTCGTGGATCGGAACGCGCCGGAAGAGCAGGCGGCTTCTCGCGAGCTCGAACTCGCGCTCGAAAGAGCCATTCAGTCCCTCGACCCGATGTATCGCGAGGTGCTCGTGCTGCGCGACGTCGAAGGGCTCACGGCTCCCGAAGTCGGACAAGTGCTCGAGCTGAGCGTCGAAGCGGTGAAGAGTCGGCTGCATCGCGCACGCGCCATGGTGCGCGCTCACATCGCGCCCTTCTTCGCGCCGGAGCCAGAGGCGGCCCCCGGGGCCGCTTGCCCCGACGTGGTCGAGCTCTTGTCCCGCCACATGGAAGACGACGTGAGCCCCGACGTGTGTCTGGAGATGGAGCGTCACGTTGCCGCGTGCCCTCGCTGCAGTGCGCGCTGCGACTCGCTGCGCAAGGCCTTGGCGCTCTGCCGCGCTTCACCGGCACCGGAGGTGTCGCCGGAGATCAAGGCACTGGTCTCACGCCAGATCCGCACGGTGCTCTCCGAGCTCGAGCCGGAAGATTCCGGGCGCCGCTGAAGCTCGCCCTGGTCAACCGAGCTCGGCCAGACGGCGGGCCAGCTCCGAGCGTGACGTGAGTCGCTCGCGCGCGGACAGGGTGACGTCGCTGGCGCTCTCGAGTCGTCCATGCGCGGTGAGGATCGCGTCGCCGTCGACTCCGGAGTCCCCGAGCTAGTGCACGTCGGCGTTGGGCACCGGCAACGAGCCGAGTCCGGCCACGAAACGCTCTTCGAGCTCCAGCTCGCGCAGCACGGAGCGCATCGAGGTGACGCGACCGTAACGCCGCAAGTGATCCACGACGGCGGGTGGCATGCGTTCGGTCAAGCGCGCCACGTCCGCCGCCAGGTCGCGACTTCCGCCATGGGCCGCCACCTGGACGAGCTCGTGACCCCGCGACGTGTGGTTGTCCCGCCCGGCGTCTTCGCGCCCGCGTGTACCACGCCGACGCGATTCACACCTCGAGCTCGACCTACGGCACCACCGTCGATCCACCAGGAGCCAGCGGTCCGAGGGCATTCTTCGATGTCTTCCAAGCGTGGCGCGCCGACCCGCACTCGGCCAACGCGCTGCTCCTGACCGAAGATCCGACGCTCGGGGACACCGTTTGCCCCTGAGCAGCGAACGGGCAGCGTCCAGCGGCGCGGAGGAGCGCCTGCGAGACGCGCGCCGAGGTCGCCATTTTGGGTACACTCCCGAGCGATGCGCGGCTCCTGCTGGCTCGTTCCGATCTTGGCGACCCTGGTCTCTGGCTGCTCGGACGGCGAGGAAGGCGACGGGAGCGATGGCCCCGAGTCGGCTTCCATCGCGGCGGGCGACGCGACGCTGCGGGTGGACGCCAGAACCGGCAAAGTGACACTCGAGCGCGGCGCGCTCGCGATCCTGACGTTTCCGGCCGACGCATTCGTGCTCGGGAGCGTCGCCGAGGTCGACGATCTCGCGAACTACGACCCCGCGCCACTCATGGCGGGCGACCCGGCCGCCAAGGAGCCCGAGGGGCTCGCGTTCCAGGGGGGAACGCGGCTTCGGATCGAGAGCGCGAGCGACACCGAGATCTCGCTTCGCGTGACCCACGCGGGCGGCCTCGCGTCGCGAGTCGTTTTGTCGCGCAGCGGCGACGACCGCTTCCGCGGGCGCCTCGAACCCGTGGACGCGACGAGCATCGCCTATCTCGGTCTGGCACCGGAGGTGGGCGCCGACGAAGCCTTCTACGGGCTCGGCGAGTACTTCGACAGCGTGAACCACCGCGGCAAGGTGCGCGCCATGCAGCTCGAGGTGAACGGGCTGCTCGAGAGCTCAAACAACGAAGCGCACGTGCCGGTCCCCTTCGTGACGGGCACGAGCGGGTTCGGCCTGTTCGTGGAGAACCCCTACCCCGCCGCGTTCGACGTGGCGAAGAGCGATGCCAAACGGATTCGCTCGACCTTCGGCACCGGCCTCGCCAGCAAAGAAGGCCTCACGTTCCACCTGTTTTCCGCGGCTCATCCCCTGGACGTGACCCGCCACTACTACGAAGTGAGCGGGTATCCGCGGCTGCCAGCGCGCTGGGCGCTCGGGCCCTGGGTGTGGCGCGACGAGAACGATGACCAGGCCCAAGTCGAAGCCGACATCCAGGCGATTCGAGACCTCGATCTGGCGACGACCGCCATCTGGATCGATCGCCCGTACGCCACGGCGGTCAACACCTTCGACTTCGATGCAACGAAGTTCCCCGACGAAAAAGCCATGATCGACAAAGCCCATGCGGCGGGTCTTCGCATGGCGCTCTGGCACACGCCGTACCTGGACGAGAAGGATCCGGCGACGGCCGCGCTTCGCGACGAGGCGACCAAGAAAGGCTACTACCCGCTCGAGCGGGGGCTCTTGCTCAACAAGTGGGGCCCACCCATCGACTTGACGAACCCCGAGGCATTCGCCTGGTGGCAAGGGCTCGCCAAGAAGTACGCCGACCTGGGGGTCCAGGGTTTCAAGCTCGACTACGCCGAGGACGTCGTGCCGGGCGTGTTCGGAGCGCGCAACGTCTGGAAGTTCCACGACGGCAGCGACGAGCGCACGATGCACGCGCGCTACCAGCTCTTCTATCACCGGGTCTACGCCGAGCTCTTCCCGGAAGAGGGCGCCTTCCTCTTGTGTCGAGGCGGCACCTACGGCGACCAGGTCAACGTCTCGGTGGTCTGGCCAGGCGATCTCGACGCGAGCTTCGCCAAGTCCGGCGAGAAGGTGACGGAAAAAGGCGAGACCTACACGGCCGTCGGCGGCCTGCCGGCAGCGCTGATCGCCGGCCTTTCCCTGGGGCCGTCGGGGTTTCCGTTTTTCGGCGCGGACACCGGCGGGTATCGCCACTCTCCGCCGGACAAGGAGCTCTTCACGCGTTGGTTCCAAGTGACGGCGCTCTCTCCGGTGATGCAGATCGGCACGAGCAGCAACGACGTCGCGTGGGAGCCGACGGCCGACAACGGTTTCGATGCCGAGATGCTGGGCTGGTACCGCACGTACACGCGGCTCCACCTGCGGCTCTTCCCGTACATCTGGACCTACGCGAAGCGGCTCTCGAGCGACGGGCGCCCGATCCAGCGAGCGCTCGGCCTCGCCTACCCGGAGCTCGGCGAGCACCCGAACGACGTGTTCCTGCTCGGCGACTCGCTGCTCGCAGCGCCCGTGGTGGAACGCGGCAAGACCGTGCGTGACGTGCCGTTGCCACCCGGAGAGTGGCAGGACTGGTTCACCGGGAAGAGCATCTCCGGAGGCAAGACGGTGAGCGTCGAGGCGCCCATGGGCAGCTTGCCCTTGTTCGTGAAAGAGGGCGGGTTGGTGCCGCTTCTGCGACCCACCATCGACACCTTGAGCCCTGCGACCGTCGCCGGCGTCGATTCCTACGCGACGACGCCGGGCGTGCTCTGGGTGCGCGTCGTGCCCGGCCCGGCGTCGGAGTTCGAGCTCTTCGATGGCGCGCGAGTCGGTCAAGAGGACCGAACTTCGAGCGTGCTGCTCACGAGCTCGGACGGGAGCGAGTTCGCCCAGGGCGTGGTCTTCGAGCTCCAGGGCTTCGGCGCCAAACCAAAGTCGGTGGAAGACGGCGGGAGCTCGCTCGGCGAGCGCGCCTCGCTGACCGCGCTCGAGCTGGAGAGCAGCGGTTGGGCCTTCGACAACGGCGCGTTGTGGGTGAAAGTCGCCGGCGGAAACCACGGCATCACGGTCACGCGCTGAGCTCCAGAGGAGGTCGGGCGCCCGAAACGCAAGGCTTTCGTCGAGGAACGGCTGGCGAATTCCCCCGTACCCGCGAATATACTGCCCGCACGATGCCCGACCCCGCCGCCGAATCGCCTGCCGCGCCCGAAGCGGCGCCGGCCGACGAAGCTCGGTCCGGGTTCCTCTCCCTCGGCGCCAAGCTCGGCGTCGCGGTGGTGTTGGTGGTGACCATCGCCAGCGCGCTGGTCTACTTCCGAGTGAGCCAGCGCGAGCGCGAGGCGCTGATCGAGTCCAAGCGGGTGGCGGCCGAGATGGTCGCGGACCTCTTCGCGGCGTCGCTGGGTGCGGCGCTCGACTTCGGCGACAAGGAGGCCGTCGAGGCGGAGGTCGGCCACCTGACGGAAAACAAGGAGGTCTCCTTCGTTGCAGTCTGGCAGGCCGGTCAAGCCGAGCCGCTGGTCCAGAGATCCACCAGCGAGGGCGGAACCGGCGCTGCGCCGAGCGTCGCGCGGACCTCGGTGAGCGAGGACCGCATCGAGGTCGCGCGCAGCGTGCGGGGCGGCGAAGGCAAGGAGGTGGGCACGGCGCTCGTGCGGTTCTCGCTCGCGCGTGAAAATGCCGCGTTCGCAGTGAACCGGACGCGAATCCTGTGGCTGGTGCTGGGCCTCGCGCTCGGAACCATGACCCTGCTCCTCCTCGTCACGCGCATTTCGGTGGTCGGACCCATCGACGCCTTGCTCGAGGCGGCCCGAGGCCTCGAACGCGGTGAACGAGGCAGCCGTGTTCGGATCTTCGCCAACGACGAGATCGGACGCCTTGCCCGCGCCTTCGAGGCCATGCGGCGAGCGATTTTCGATCGCGAGCGGAAGTTGGCCGAAGCCAACGCCAACCTGCGCGAGCTCTTCGACCACATGCGGCAGGGCATCGTGGTGTTCGACGTCGACGGCAAGATCACCGGGACCCAATCGCGGCAGGCGGAAAGCGTGTTCGGCGTGACCGGCTTCGAGGGTCGCGAGATCTCGGACCTGCTCTACCCGGGCGCCGGGAGCTGGGACGCCGAGCGTCGCGCGTTCGAAGAGTGGCGCAAGCTGGCATTCGACGTGTCTCCCGACGGCTGGTCGGAGCTCCTGGCACTGGCTCCCCGCGAGGTTCGCCTGTCGGCGCCGGCGAGTGAGCGCGCGCTCTCGCTGGATTTCCAGCCTCTCGTGCGAGACGGCGCCGTGTTCGGCGTGATGTTGCTCGCCACCGACGTGAGCGACGAGGTGCGCCTCCGGCGCGAGGTCCAAGAGCAGGGAGAGCGGCACGCACGCCAGCTCGCGACCTTGAAACGTCTGGTGTCCGGCGGCGGGCAGTTGTTCGTCGCGTTCCTCTCGGCGGCGCGCGCGCGCCTCGCGCGCTCCCGAACGCTCATGGCGGGAGGAGACGTCCGTCTGCGCGAGCTCGACGAGGCCTTCCAGAACCTCCACACGTTGAAGGGCGAGGCGCGCAGCTTCGAGCTTTCGGAGCTGACTCAGCTCATCGAAGGCGTCGAGAACCGCCTCTCGACTCTGCGCGAACAGGCCCGCGCGAAGCCCGACCAGACGACGACCCTGGACGACGATCTTCCGGGCGCGCTCGAGGCAGCGGCCCGCTTGCTCGACGAGGCCGAAGAGCTCTTCGTCGCCGCGTCACCCTCGGGCAAGGCCGCACTGGAACAGGTCACCGTGCGTCGCTCCGACCTCGACGCTCTCGCCCGCATCGCGGAACGACAAGGGGGTGAGCTCGGCGCCGTCTCGCAGCGCCTGCGCGCCCGTGCATTCGGCGAGTATCTCGCGCCGCTACTCGAGCAGGCGCCGAGTTGGGCGGAGCAGTCGGGCAAACGCCTGCGTGTCGAGCTCGACGGCCGCGAAGTGCGGGTGTTCCCCGGCCTCGCCGAAGTGTTGCCGGGCGTGATCACCCACCTCGTTCGGAACGCCATCGCACATGGCATCGAAGCTCCGAAGACGCGCCTCGAAAACGGCAAGCCGGACGTCGGTACCGTCGTGATCTCCGCGCGCGCGGACGGGGACTCGCGGGTGGTGGTGGAGGTCTGCGACGACGGCGCCGGAATCGACGAAAACCCCGTGCTCGCGGCCCTGGCCGACGACAAACACGCCCTCGACCTCGAGCGGAGCCGCGACGGCTCCTTTCGAACGCGGGCGGGCTCGCCAGCGGACGACACGCTCTCGGGCCGCGGAATGGGACTTTCGGCGGTCGTGCGTGAGCTCGAAGGCGCTGGCTACAGCCTGTTCGTCGAGCGTCGCACGACGGCCGGCACGCGCTTCGTCATCTCTCCGAGGCCCGAGCACGGAGGCGGACGCGCATGACCGAAGAGCGCGGACGCATCGTCGTGCTCGACGACAGTTGGCTCATTCTGGAGAAGATCCGGGAGGTCCTGACCGGCGTTGGCTATCAGGCCCGAACGACCACGAGCGTCGAGGTAGCGGCCAAGCTGGCGAAGCACGCGGACCTCGTGATCATCGACTTCCACATGCCCGACATGAACGGCGCCGAAGCGCTCGGTGCCATCAAACGCGCGCACACGGCGGGACCGGGAACCGAGTTCTATCTCTACACGTCCGATCCGGACCAAGCCGCTCGCTACCGCGCCCATGGCTTCGATGGTGCGTTCTTGAAGAAGGGCGACGACGTCGCCCTCACCCAACAGGTCGACGCGGTATTTCGCACCATCAGCTTGAAGAAGCTCGCCGAGCGCATGCGCCGGGAACGCAAGTCGAGCTGACCTCGCGGCTCGCCCTCGAAGGATGATACCGTCGTCGAGCGACGCGCGGGGTCGCACGAGGTCCACGATGCGAATGCTCTTCTGGCGTGCTTCTCTCTCGTTGATGGCGCTGGCCGACGTTTCGGTCCTCCTCGCGTGCGGCGGAACTTCCGAGAGCGGTGGAGGCTCCGGCGCAGGCGGCGCGGCCCAGGGCGGAACCCACGCGAGCGGCGGGTCGATGGTGGCCGGCGCAGGCGGCTTCCCCAGCGGAACCGGCGGGTCGAGTGCGTCCGGCGGCACGAGCGCGAGCGGAGGAGCCGGCGGCTCGGGCGCGACGGGCGGGAGCGGAGCCACGGGTGGCACGGGCGCGACGGGGAGCGGCGCGACGGGGAGCGGCGCGAGTGGGGGCGCGGGCGGCTCTGGTGGCGCCGGCACCGGCGGCGCGAGCGGCGCGGTGCCCTCGTGCAGCGCCAGCTTCTCCAATTCCACGCCGGCCTGCGGCTCGAGCGTGAACGCAACCTGGTCGTGTACCCACGCTGCGAGCTGCAGCTACTCGTGCACGGGCGACACGACCGCTTCCGGCCCCATCCCTTGCACGGGAACGACGCCGTTCCAGATCACCCAGGGCATGGCCTGCACGCTCACGGGGAAAAATGGCACCGGGATCACCACGTCATCGACTTCGGTCGCCTGCGACGGACGCCCATCGTGCTCCGCGTTCCTGAACGTCCCCGGCCCGCCGAGCCAGTGCCCCGCAGCAGGCACGGTGAGCTGGGCCTGCGTCGGCGCGACGAACTGCAGCTACAGCTGTACCGGCGACATCAACGGCTCGGGAACCGTCC
>Ga0268298_10003756_pt1 | contig 15251 bp, 11 predicted proteins | sample WWTPWeurt_MetaG_FD_194462 | JGI IMG/M metagenome (GOLD analysis project Ga0268298, IMG submission 194462) | Activated sludge microbial communities from WWTP in Nijmegen, Gelderland, Netherland - WWTP Weurt | ecosystem: Engineered > WWTP > Aerobic digester > Activated sludge | place... | reverse complement strand
ATGGGGGCGGTAAAGATCGATGTCGTCCAGGCCGAATTCGCGCAGCAGGAAGCGGGTCATGGTCGGCGAACAGTTGTCGGCGACCTCAAGACGCACCGCGTCGCCGAAGTGGCGCTGGGGCAGCTCCCCCTGGAGCTTGGTGCGCAGGTTGGTGACTTCTTCCTCATCGACGAACAGGTCGGAATTGCGGGTGACGCGGAACTGGTAGCAGCCCAGGACGTTCATGCCCGAGAACAGTTCGCCGACGAATTCGTGCAGGATCGAGGAGAGGAAGACGAAGCCGTACTCGCAGCCCGCCAGGTCTTCCGGCAGGCGGATGACCCGGGGCAACACCCGGGGTGCCTGCACGATGGCGGCGCCGGAGCTGCGGCCGAAGGCGTCCTTGCCGTCGAGTTCCACGGCGAAATTGAGGCTCTTGTTGAGCACCCGCGGGAAGGGGTGGGAGGGGTCCAGGCCGATGGGGGTCAGGACCGGCATCATCTCCCGCCGGAAGTACTCCCGGATCCATTGCCGCTGCGTCTCGCTCCAGGACGCCCGGCGCAGGAAGCGGATGCCCTGCTCGGCCAGGCGGGGCAGGACGATCTCGTTCAGTTCGTCGTATTGCTCGGCGACGATGGCGCGGGCCTCGCGGCTGACCCGGCGGAAGGCCTCCTGGGCCGTGGCGCCGTCGGTGGTCACCACCGGCGAAAGGCCGCGTATCTGCTCCTTCAGGCCCGCCACCCGGATTTCAAAGAATTCGTCCAGATTGCTGGAGACGATGCACAGGAAGCGCAAGCGCTCCAGGAGCGGCACCCGCTCATCCCGCGCCTGGGCAAGCACGCGGCGATTAAAGGCCAGAATGCCCAGTTCGCGGTTGAGGTAGTCGGCGGTCGGGAAAGGAGGAACGGCGGCGCGGTGCATGGTGGGAAGGGAGGGGCGAGAGGGGTGAGGGGTGAGGGGTGTTGGCTCCGCGCGGACGCTTCGCCACAGGTCACCGTTTACTTTTCACGGTCCAATCACAGGATTGTATTGCCGAAATGTTGCAGACGCATGACGGGCGGGCGCAAGGGCGGGCGGCAGGGGGGGTTTACCGGCTAGAATTCGGCGACTTCCCCTTGGTCTCTGCCCATGTCCTACGAAACCGTCGCCGCGGTCGATCTCGGCTCCAATAGTTTTCGCCTGCAGGTCGGGCGGGTGGTGGATGACCAGATATATCCCCTGGATTCCCTCAAGGAGCCGGTGCGGCTCGCTTCCGGACTCAATGCCGACAAGCGTCTCGACGCCGCTTCCCAGGCCCGGGGGCTGGACGCTCTGCGCCGCTTCGGCGAGCGCCTTGGGGGGCTGGACGAAGGTGCGGTGCGGGCGGTGGCCACCAATGCCCTGCGGGTGGCCAAGAATGCGGCCGAGTTCCTTCCCCTGGCTGAAGAGGCCCTGGGGTTTCCCATCGAAATCATCGCCGGCCGGGAGGAGGCGCGCCTGATCTACCTGGGGGCTTCCCATGCCCTGCCCAGCGCGAGCCACAAGCGCCTGGTGGTCGATATCGGCGGCGGCTCCACCGAGTTCATCGTCGGCAAGCGCCACGAGCCCCAGTTGATGGAATCGCTGTACATGGGCTGCGTGAGTTACACCCTGCGCTACTTTCCTGACGGGCGCATGGACAAGAAGCGCCTGCGGGAGGCCCAGGTGGCGGCGGCCAAGGAAATCGAACTCATCGCCCACGACTACCAGCGCCTGGGCTGGAAGGAGGCGGTGGGTTCTTCGGGAACCGCCCGGGCCATCGCCGACGTGCTGGAACTGAATGGGCTCAATCCCGACGGCGAACCGGGCATTTCCCGGGTGGGGCTGGAGCGTTTCGCCGCTCTGCTGGTGAAGGCCGGTTCGGCCGAGGCCCTCGACCTGCCCGGGGTGCGCTCCGATCGCCTGCCCGTCCTGCCGGGCGGCGTGGCCATCATGGGGGCGGTGTTCGAGGAACTGGGCATCGAGCACATGACCTACTCGGACGGGGCCCTGCGCCTGGGGGTGCTCTATGACCTCCTGGGCCGCTTCCATCATCACGACATGCGCGATGCCACGGTGCGTCAGTTCATGCGCCGCTATCAGGTGGAGGCCGATCAGGCCGAGCGGGTGCAGGAGACGGCCCTGGCCGCCTGGGCGCAGATTCGCCCCGAGGGGGTCGAAGACGGCGAGGTCGCCTCCCTGGGCTGGGCCGCCGCCCTGCACGAGATCGGCATTTCGGTGGCCCACAACGCCTATCACAAGCACGGCGCCTACGTGCTCAACCACGCGGACATGCCGGGATTTTCCAGGAAGGACCAGGCGCGTCTGGCGGCCCTCGTCCTGGGGCACCGGGGCAAGCTGGAGAAGCTGGTGGCCTTGCCCGGCCGTCCGGAAAGCTGGGATTCCGTCTTTTGTCTGCGCCTTGCCGTGCTCCTCCATCGCACCCGCGACGATCGTGCCCTGCCGGAGTGGCGGGTGCGGGGCAACGGGCGCGGTTACGTGCTGGAGCTGCCGGCCGACTGGCTGGCCGGCAATCCCTGGACGGCGGCGGCCCTGGATGAGGAAAGCGCCATCTGGCGCCAGATCGGGCGCGAATTCGTCCTGGAGCGCGGCAAGGGGAAGAAAGGCGGATGACGACGCCCCCTAGCCTGCGGCGCGAGGAAAACCGGGTCATCCTGGCCGGAACCTGGACCCTGGCCGTCCTGATTCCCCATCTCGATACCCTGCGCGAGGAACTGCGGGGGGCGGTCGCGGCGGGCTGCGTCTGGGATTTCGAGGCCGTTGCACGGCTGGACTCCGCCGCGGCGACCCTGCTCTGGCAGACCTGGGGGGGCGCCTATCCCGCCCAAGTGATCCTGAGCGACGCGCAGCGGCGCATTCTGGATCGGGTGGCCGCGGTGGCCGACGAAGGGCCACCCCCCCCACCCCCGGCAATTTCGCCGGTGGCGGCGACGGGCCACTTTGCCCTGCGCGGCGTGCGCCAGACCTACGGACTGGTCGCGCTCTTCGGCCAACTCATTCTCGATGCCCTGCATCTCGCCCGGCACCGCGACGAACTGCCCTGGAAGGAGTTTTCCGCCAATCTCTACAAGGCCGGCGCCCTGGCGCTGCCGGTATCGGCCCTGGTGGGATTCCTCATCGGCATCACCATCAGCTACCTCTCGGCCCTGCAACTGAAGACCTTCGGCGCCGATCTCTTCATCGTCAATATCCTGGGTATTTCCATCATTCGCGAGCTGGGGCCGGTGCTGGTGGCGGTGTTGGTGGCCGGCCGTTCCGGTTCCGCCATGACGGCCCAGATCGGGGTCATGCGCGTCACGGAGGAAATCGACGCCCTGGCCACCATGGGCATCTCGCGCACCGTGCGCATCATCCTGCCCAAGGTGGCGGCCCTCACCGTGGCCATGCCGCTCCTCGTCCTGTGGACCTCGGCCGTGGCCCTGGCGGGGGGCATGGTGGCGGCCCTGCTGCAACTCGATCTGTCCCCCGCTTATTTCATCGAGACCCTGCCCCGGGCGGTCCCGGTCGCCAACCTCGTCATCGGTCTGGTCAAAGGGGCGGTGTTCGGCTTTTCCATCGCCCTGGTGGCTTGCCACTTCGGGCTCAAGGTGCGGCCCAATACGGAAAGCCTGTCCGGCCACACCACGACGGCCGTCGTTTCGGCCATCACCGCCGTCATCATCATCGACGCCATCTTCGCCATCTTTACCCGCAACCTGGGGCTGCCGCAGCTATGAGCGCGATCCCCGCCATCGAACTCGCCGGCATCTGGACCCGCTACAAGGAGGCGGTGATCCACCGCGATCTGGATCTGGTCATCGAGGCCGGTCAGGTGGTCGGGTTGGTGGGGGGGTCGGGCAGCGGCAAGACCACGCTGCTGCGGGAGATGCTCGGGCTCCTCAGGCCAGCCCAGGGCCGCGTCAGCCTCTTCGGCTTCGATCTGGCCAGCAGCGACCCGGTGGGGCAGCGGGCGGTGCGCCGCCGCCTGGGCATGCTCTTCCAGCATGGCGCGCTCTTCTCCGCCCTTTCGGTATACGACAACGTCGCCTTCCCCCTGCGCGAACTGCACTGCCTGGACGAGGACTGGATTCGCCAGTTGGTGCACCTCAAGTTGGGCATGGTCGAACTGGAGCCACGCCATGGGCGCCTCATGCCCGCCGAGTTGTCCGGCGGCATGGTCAAACGGGTGGCCCTGGCCCGGGCCCTGGCCCTGGAACCGGAACTCCTCCTGCTCGATGAGCCCACCGCCGGCCTGGACCCCGACCGCAGTGAGAATTTCGTCCGCCTCATCCGCGAATTGCAGCGGGAACTGGGTTTCACCGTGGTCATGGTGACCCACGACCTCGATACCCTGGCCGGCCTGTCGAGCCGGGTCGCCGTGCTGGCCGACCAGCGCATCGTCGCCTGTGGCCCCTTGCCCGAGGTGATGGCGGTGGATCATCCTTTCATCCGCAACTTTTTCTGCTGCGAGCGCGGGCTCGCGGCCATGCAGAAGGCGACATCCTGATGGAAAACAAATCCCACGCTTTCCTGGCCGGTATCTTCGTCATTTTCTTCGGCCTCGCCGGCATCGGCGCCCTGTTCTGGTTCGGCGGCAAGAAGGAGCTGACCCGCGACTACGTGGTGGTCACGCGGCAGAACGTCACCGGCCTCAATCCCCAGGGGCAGGTGCGCTACCGCGGCATCCAGGTGGGCAAGGTCAAGGCCATCAATCTGGACCCGGAGGATGTGCGCAACATCCTTATCTCCATCAGCATCTCCCGCGAGGTGCCGGTCACCCGGGGAACCATCGCCAAACTGGGCTACCAGGGCATCACCGGCCTGGCTCACGTGCTGCTGGAAGAAACGGGCAAGGACACCACGCCCCTGGATGACGAGGATCCGCCGCCGCGCATTGCCATGAAACCCTCGCTGCTGGACGAACTGGGCGATTCGGGGGCCGAGACCCTGCGCCAGGCGCGGCACTTCCTGGAGAGCGCCAGCGCGCTTCTGAACGAAGGCAACCGCGCCCGCATCGCCTCCCTGCTGGCCAATGCCGAGGGCCTTTCCGGCCAGATGAAGCCCACCCTGGACAACCTCAACGGCACCCTGGTCCAGGTGCGCGCGCTGCTCAGCGACGAGAACCTGAAGAAGCTTTCCGCCACCGCCGACCAGGCGGCGCCCCTTTTGGCCGAAACGCGGGAGTTGGTGAAACACCTGGCGGTCACGAGCGAGAAACTCGACAGCGCCATCGGCGATCCGGCCGGTAACGGCGCGGCTGGGGTGGTCCCCCGCCTGCACGAACTTTCTGCCGATGTATCGGCCACCAGCCGCCAGCTCTCGCGAGTGCTTCGCCTGATCGAGGATTCTCCCCAGGCTCTCGTTTTCGGCGCTCCGCCGCAGCCGCCGGGCCCCGGCGAGCCGGGCTTCACGCCGCCGGCCGGGAGACAGCCATGAGAATCGTCCTGGGGCTCCTGGCCTGCGTACTGACGGCGGCCTGCATCACCAACGGCAGGCGGGGTGCCGATGCGCCTCCCGCGGTCTACGATCTCGGGCCGGCCCCGGCTCCGGCGTCTGCCGGCCGGCCCGTCCTGGCCCTCGACGTGCGGGCGCCCGCGTGGCTGGACGGCGAAGGCATTGCCTATCGCCTGGCCTACGCCGAGCCCGCCCGCCGCAATGACTACAGCCGCGCCCGCTGGGCGGCGCCCCCGGCCGGCCTGGTCCGCCAGCGCCTGGGCGAGGGTCTCGGTCTGGCGGCCCTGGGGCAGGCCCGGGTGCGCTGTCTGCTGCGCGTCGAACTGGACGAATTCGCCCAGGTATTTTCCGGTCCCCGGGAAGCGCGGGGGGAATTGCGGGCCAGACTCCAGATACTCGACCGGGGGAGGGCGCTCCTGGCCGAAGAGGCCTTTGCCGTCGCCAAGGCCTCGCCTTCCCCCGACGCAGCGGGAGGGGTGGCTGCCCTGACCGGGGCGGTCGATGAACTCACCTCCCGGGCCGCGGTCTGGCGCGCGAACCTTGCCGCCGCGGGAAGGCTCAAAGCCTGCGAGGAGTAGGCGCCATGGACGACAAGGACGATCCGGTCCACCGGGAATTCGGGCATCCCGCCGGCGGGCGGCACGCGGTGGCAAGCGCCCTGACGGCCTTCGCCCGCCAGGGGATTCCCCTCAAGGTGGTGGAGAGCTTCCGGGCCGCCAATCGGGCCGGCGGCTTTGACTGTCCCGGCTGCGCCTTTCCGGACCGCAACGATGGGCGGGGCGTCGATAGCTGTGAGCAGGGCCAGAAGGCCATCGCCTGGGAGATGACGCGCCGGGTGGCCGATGCCGGGTTTTTCGCCCGCCATCCCCTGGCCGAACTGCGGGTCTGGCCGGACCGGGAACTGGAAAACGTCGGCCGGCTCACCCAGCCCCTGCGCTACGACGCCGCCAGCGACACCTACCGACCCATCCCCTGGGACGAAGCGTGTCGCCTGGCCGCCACGGGTCTGGCCGCCCTGAACCCCGGGGCGGTGGCCTTCTACACTTCGGGGCGCTCGTCCAACGAAGCGGCGTTCCTGTGGCAGTTCCTGGCCCGGGCCTACGGCAGCGCGCATCTGCCGGACAGTTCCAATCTGTGCCACGAGCCTTCGGGTTATGCCATGAAGGACATGCTGGGGGTGGGCAAGGGCACCTGCACCCTGGACGACTTCGAGGCGGCCGAGCTCATCGTGGTCATCGGCCAGAACCCGGCCAGCAACCATCCCCGCATGATGGCCGCTCTGCACCGGGCCGCCGCCCGGGGGGCGACGGTGATCGCCTTGAATCCCCTGGACGAGCTGGGGTTCCGTGACTTTGCCGACCCCAAGGAACTGGGGGGCCTTCTGGGGCGGGGCGCGCGGGTGGCGCGCAAGGTGTATCGGGTGAAGATCGGCGGCGACCTCGCCGCCCTGAAGGGGGTGATGAAGTCCCTCCTGGCGCGGGGCGAGGCCCTCCTGGACCAGGAGTTCATCGCCGCCCACACGCAGGGCTTCGAGGCCCTGCGCGACGATCTGGCAGCGGAGTCCTGGGACGCCATCCTGGTGGAGAGCGGCCTCACCCGCGCCGAAATCGAAGAAATCACCGATCTCTACGCCGCGTCGCGGGCCACCCTGTGCACCTGGTGCATGGGCATCACCCACCACGAGCACGCAGTGGCCACGGTCCAGACCATCGTCAACCTGCTTCTCCTGAAGGGCAACGTCGGGCGGCCGGGGGCCGGTGCGGTGCCGGTGCGCGGGCACTCCAACGTGCAGGGCAACCGGACCATGGGCGCCACCGGCAAGGTGCCGGCGCGATTCCTCGACCAGTTGGAGGCGGTGTTCGGTGTGCCGGTGCAGCGGGCGCCGGGGCTGGACGCGGTGGGCGTGGCCCAGGGGCTGCTGGACGGCACGCTGCGTGGCTTCCTGGCCCTGGGGGGCAATTTCGGAGTGGCGATCCCCGACGGACCGCGGGTGCGCGCAGCCCTGGAAAACTGCGAGCTGACCGTCCATGTGGCGACCAAACTCAATCGCACCCACCTCCACCCGGGACGCCTGGGACTCATCCTGCCGGCCCTGGGGCGTACCGACCGGGACCGGGACGAAGTGGTGACGGTGGAAGACAGCATGAGCATGACCCACGCCAGCCGCGGCATCCAGGAACCGCTTTCTCCGGCCATGCGCGGCGAGCCGGCCCTGGTCTGCGCCCTGGGCGAGGCGCTCCTGCCAGGCGCCGCGCCCTGGGGGAAGATGGCCGCCGACTACGGTGCCATCCGTGGCCGTATCGAGGCTTGCCTGGCGGGCGTCTTCGATGGCTTTGCCGACTACGACGCGCGGGTCGGGCAGCCGGGGGGTTTCTGGCTGCCCAACGCGGCTGCCCGACGGCAGTGGAATACGGCCAGCGGCCGGGCCGAATTCCGCGTCCATGCCATGGCCGAAGGCCCCGTCCATCGCGCCCGGCGTCGGGTCGGCCCCCAGGTTCTCGCCCTGATGACGGTGCGCTCCCACGATCAGTTCAACACCACGGTCTATGGCCAGGACGATCGCTACCGCGGCATCTTTGGCGGGCGGCGTGTTCTGTTTATGAACGCGCGGGATCTGGCCGGGCGCGGTATCGCGGACGGTGCGGCCATCGCCATCGAAGGCCTCGCCGAGGACGGTGTGCCGCGGCAGTTGCACGGCTTTCGCGCCGTGGCCTACGACATTCCCGAAGGCTGTGTCGCCGCCTACTTTCCGGAAGCGACCCCGCTCATGGCGCTTTCCCTGGCCTCCCGCATCACCGCCACGCCCGCCTACAAGGAGATTCCGGTGCTGGTGCGGCCTGCCGCGGCGGGGTAGCAGAGGTTTGGTGAAGAAGCCCTTGTTTTTGCGGGGAATGTCCTTCAAGCGGCGCAGGGCGGGCGGCAAGGGTAGTGGAGCGGAGGGCGGTGAGCCGCCCGCTTGGGGCAAAATGCAGTTTTCGACGCGAGGGAGAGGGCCTTGAAAGTCCTGGTGGCGGTGAAGCGGGTGGTGGATTACAACGTCCGGGTCCGGGTGAAGGCCGATGGCAGCGACGTCGATCTGGCCAACGTCAAAATGAGCATGAATCCCTTTGACGAAATTGCCGTCGAGGAAGCGATCCGTCTGCGGGAGGCCGGGGTGGCCAGCGAGGTGGTGGCGGTGAGTTGCGGCAGTTCCGCGGCCCAGGAGACCCTGCGTTCCGCCATGGCCCTGGGAGCCGACCGGGCCATCCTGGTCGATTGCGGCGAGGCCGGTGCCGCCGGTTTGCAACCCCTGGCGGTGGCCAAGCTCCTCAAGGCCGTCTGCGACCGGGAGAATCCCGGCCTGGTCATCTGCGGCAAGCAGGCCATCGACGACGACGCCAACCAGACCGGGCAGATGCTCGCTGCCCTGGCCGGCTGGCCCCAGGCGACCTTCGCCTCCCGGCTGGTGGTGGAGGGGAGCACTGCCCGGGTGACCCGGGAGGTGGATGGCGGTCTCGAAACCCTGGAAGTCGACCTGCCGGCCGTGGTGACCACGGATCTGCGCCTCAACGAACCCCGCTACGCGACCCTGCCCAATATCATGAAGGCCAAGAAAAAGCCGCTGGACATCCTCCCTGTCGCCGATCTCGGCGTCGATATCGCGCCGCGCCTCGCACTGCTGCGGGTGGCAGAACCGGCACCGCGCCAGGCCGGGGTGAGGGTGGCCAACGTGGCGGAACTCGTCCACAAGCTGCGTCATGAAGCGAAGGTGCTGCCATGAACGTCCTGGTCATCGCCGAACACGATCACAAGTCCCTGGCACCGGCCACCCGCAACACCGTGTCGGCGGCGTGTCGGCTGGGGGGCGAAGTCCATGTGCTGGTCGCTGGCTGCGACTGTTCCGGCGTCGCGGTCCAGGCTGCGGCCCTGGCGGGAGTGGGGCGGGTTCTGCTGGCCGATGCACCCTCCCTGGCCGGCGCCGGCGCCGAGACCCTCGCCGCCCTGATCCTGGCCCACGCATCGGGCTATGGCCATCTGCTGGCCCCGGCGTCGACCTTCGGCAAGAATCTCATGCCCCGCGTCGCCGCCCTGCTCGACGTGGCGCAGATTTCCGACGTGGTGGCCATCGAAACGCCCGATACCTTCGTGCGTCCCATCTACGCCGGCAACGCCCTGGCCACGGTGCGCAGCGCCGACGGCGTCAAGGTGCTGACGGTGCGCCCCACGGCCTTCGAGCCCGGGGATGAGGGCCCCGCATCGGCCCCCGTCGAGGCGATCACCCCGCCGCAGACGGTGGGGGGGGCACGCCTCGTGGGCCGCGAAAGTGCGGCTTCGACGCGGCCGGACCTGGGCGCGGCGGCCATCGTCGTTTCCGGCGGGCGCGGCCTGGGCAGCGGTGAAAACTACCATCGCCTTCTGGAACCCCTGGCGGATCGCCTCAATGCGGCCCTGGGGGCTTCCCGCGCTGCGGTGGATGCCGGCTTCGTCCCCAACGACTACCAGGTGGGACAGACCGGCCGCATCGTCGCGCCGCGGCTCTACATCGCCATCGGCATTTCAGGCGCCATCCAGCACCTGGCCGGGATGAAGGATTCCCGCGTGATCGTCGCCATCAACAAGGATCCCGAGGCGCCCATTTTCCAGGTGGCCGACTATGGCCTGGTGGCGGATCTGTTCGAGGCGGTGCCCCAGTTCCTTGAGGCGATCTCCTGAAATGCCATGAATCTCCCCGACACCCTGCTCGCCGACGCCTGGTACTGGGGAGGGTGGCTCGTCTGGCTGCCCCTGCTGGGCCGGGCGGTCCTGCGGGCGCCCTGGCGGGTGCTGGGGGATTCTGCCCGCCTCAACCTCTGGCTGGGCCTGATCGTCGCCCTGGTGCTCATCTGGAGCATCAAGGCAGGCATCAAGCCGGGGCTTTCCCTCCATCTGCTGGGGGCGACGGTCCTCACCCTCAGTTTCGGGCCCTGGCTGGCCTTCATCGCGCTGTGCCTGGTGCTGGCCGGGGTGACCCTGAACGAAGGCGCAGGGTGGGCGAGCTACGGGCTGAATGCCCTGGTGATGGCCGGCTGGAGCGTCTTCCTCGCCTACCGTCTGTTCCGTCTGGTGGACCGTTTCCTTCCCCGCCATTTTTTCATTTACATCTTCGTCAATGGCTTCTTCGGGTCGGCGCTCATGGTCCTGGGTGTCGGGGTCGGCGCCTGTCTTTTGTTGACCCTCGCCGGGGCTTATCCCGCCGCTTATCTTCTGGACGAGTATCTGCCCTATTTCATGCTCCTGGGTTTCTCCGAGGCCTGGCTGTCGGGCATGGCCATGACCCTGCTGGTGGTCTATTTTCCTGGTTGGGTGGCGACTTTCGACGATTCACGGTATCTTGCCGGCAAATAATTCCAAGCCCACCACCTTGCCTAACCGGGACTCCTTGCCAGCTTTCGTCCTCCGCGCGAGCGCTCTGGCCCTCACGCTAGGGGCTTCCGGGGCTTGGGCCCTGGGTTTGGGGGATCTGCGTACCCGCTCCGTCCTGGGCGAAAATCTGGTGGCAAGCGTCGAATTGCGCGGTTCTCCCGCCGAAGTGCCCGAATCCGCCTGTTTCCGCCTGCGTCCGGGAGCCGACGATTCCCTGCCCTGGCTGCGGCAGGCGGAGTTGACCCTGCGCCGGGGCAATCCGTCGCTGCTCGAAATCCGTTCCCATCGCCCGCTGCGGGAGCCGGTCCTGCGCATCGGCATCCTGGTGGGTTGCGGCCACGATCTGCGGCGGGAGTACACCCTGCTGCCGACGCCGGGGGAGCCGGCCGAGGAGCCTGTCGTCGCGCCTTCGCTGCGTATCGCTGCGGACCCCGCTCCCGAACCGGTGCGGGAGCCCCGTCCCCGGCCCCCCCGCCCGCGGGCGAGCCAGGAGGCGGCTCCCGAGCGGCTCGCCCCGGCCAGGCCCGTCCGCCCGCCGCGCAGTACGCCCCTCAAGGACCGACTCATCCTGTCCGGCGGCGATGGCGAAGGCGAGCCTTCCCTGCGCCTGTCCACCTCCCTGAGCGGGCCGGTGGCGGAGGATCCGCGCCGGGACGCCGAGCGGGAATTGCTGCGCCTGGAGTTCCGTGCCCTGGCGGCCCTGCACGAGCAGGCCCTGAGCCAATTGGCCGCGGCGGAGAAGTTGCGCAAGCTGGAGAGCAGCCTCGGAGAGTTGCAGCAGAAGGCGGGCCAACTTGCCGAGCGTATCGAGGTGGGTCAGGCCGTTCAGGCCGTTCCTCCGCCTCTCGCTCCCACGGGACTGTCCGCGCCCAGCGCGGCTGCGCTTCCCGCGCCGCTGCCGCAGACTCCGGCGGCGCCGCAGGCAAGGCCTGCGGCGGCCGCGCCCGTGTCTGCCGCTTCAGGTGAGGGCATGTTCTGGGGCCTGCTGCTCGGGGCCGCGGCAGGCCTGGCGGGCTGGTTGGTCTGGCGGCAGCGGAGCCGGCGCATGGCCGTGGTCGCGGCTGATCCGCTCACCATCCCGGAGCCCCTTATGGATCCGCCCCGCGAGGACGAGCGGGACGAGCCAGGCGGGGTCGATCTCGCGGTGGAACCTTCCGCCATGGGGATGCCCTTTGCCGTCGACCTCCCCCTCGAGGAGGGCGAAGCGAGCCCGGCCCCCATGGCAGCGGCGGAGCCGCCCCGCCCGCGCAGTCTGGATTCCGCTTTTTCGATTTCTGCCGCCTCGGTGCATGAGCACTTCGAAGTCAATCCGGTCATGGAACTGGCCGAGATCATGCTCTCCTTCGGGCGCGTCAAGGGCGCGGCCCAGGCCCTGCAGGAGTACATCGACCAGAGCCCCAAGGAGGCCCTGCAACCCTGGATCAAGCTGCTCGAGGTTTATCGCCTGGCCAATATGCGGGAGGAGTTCGAGCGGGTGGCGACCAGCCTCAATCAGAATTTCAACGTGGCGGTGCTGAACTGGGAGGGGGACGCACGGCCCCTCTCCATCGACTTCGATCTGGACGCCGCCCTGCCGGATGCGCCGCGCCGCCCGCTCTCCCTCGAAGAGCTTCCCCACGTGGTCGAAGCCCTCGTCGCAGCCTGGAAAACGCCCCAGTGCGGCGAATATCTGCAGTGGTTGCTGCGGGACAACCGGGGCGGGCAACGCAGTGGCTTTGCCCTGCCGGTGGTGGAGGAAATCCTTTTCCTGGTGGAACTCCGCGAGACCCGGGAGCGTCTGGAGAAGGAAGAGGCCAACGGGCAGGGATGACGATCCCTTCGACCGACAGGGCGGACTCCCTGCCCATTTCCCCCGGTCCTCCCCGCGGCGCGGGCGTGGGCTGTTGACCGAATCGCCAAGGAGACGCCATGAGCGAGTACCGTGCCCCTCTGGAAGACATGCGCTTCGTTCTGCGCGAACTGGCCGGCCTGGATCGCATCGCCGCCTTGCCGGGCTACGAAGAAGCCGATTCGGACGTGGTGGACGCGGTGCTCGACGAGGCGGCCCGCTTTGCCGGCGAAGTGCTTTCCCCGCTGAATCGCGTCGGCGACCTGCACGGCGCCCAATTGCGGCAGGGCGAGGTGACCACGGCGCCGGGGTTCCGGGAGGCCTATCGCAGCTTTGTCGAGGCGGGCTGGAACGGACTGGCGGCACCGCAGGAGTTCGGCGGACAGGGTCTGCCGCGCCTCCTGGCCGCTGCCGTGGGAGAGATGTGGAAAGGCGCCAATCACGCCTTTTCCCTCTGCCCCATGCTGACCCAGGGGGCCATCGAGGCCCTGCTGCTGGCAGGCACCGAGGCCCAGCGTGCCCTGTACCTGCCCCGCCTGGTGGCGGGGGAGTGGACGGGGACCATGAACCTCACCGAGCCCGCCGCGGGGTCGGACCTCGCCGCCATCCGCACCCGGGCCGAGCCGGTCGGGGACGGCAGCTATCGCGTGTTCGGGCAGAAGATATTCATCACCTACGGTGAGCACGACCTGGCCGAGAACATCGTCCATCTGGTTCTGGCCCGCATCGCCGGGGCGCCGGAGGGGGTCAAGGGGATTTCGCTCCTCCTGGTGCCCAAATTCCTGCCCGGGCCGGACGGCCGACCGGGGGCACGCAACGACGTGCGCTGTCTTTCGCTCGAACACAAGCTGGGCATCCACGGCAGCCCGACGGCGGTGCTCGCCTTCGGCGAGGCGGGTGGAGCCCTAGGTTCCCTGGTGGGGGAAGCGAACCGGGGTCTGGAATTGATGTTCATCATGATGAACGCCGCCCGCTTCAACGTGGGTCTGGAAGGCTTGGGTGACGCCGAGCGTGCCTATCAGCGGGCGGCGGCCTACGCCCGGGAGCGCGTGCAGGGCGTGGAGGCCGGGCAGCGGCAGGGGGGGCGGGTGCCCATTCTGCGCCACCCGGATGTACGCCGCCTGCTCCTGGCGATGCGCTCGCGCATCGAGGCCATGCGCGCCTTGGCTTACGGGGTGGCCGCAGCCCTGGACGAAGCCGATCGTCACCCCGATGACGCGATCCGCGCCGAGGCCCGCGCCTTTGCCGAACTCCTGGTGCCGGTGGTCAAGGGTTGGTGCACCGAGAGCGCCGTCGACATTGCCTCCCAGGGGATCCAGGTGCACGGCGGGGCCGGCTACATCGAGGAAACCGGCGCAGCGCAGCATCTGCGCGATGCCCGCATCACAGCCATCTACGAGGGGACGACTGCCATCCAGGCCAACGATCTGGTCGGGCGCAAGGTGCTGCGCGATGGTGGCGCGGCCCTGGCGGCCCTGGTCGCGAGCATGCGGCGGGACGCCCTTGCCGCGGGGAACGATCCGGTCGGCCAAAGGCTGATTGCGGCCGTAGAGGCCCTCGAACGGGCGGGGGTCTGGCTCCTGGCCGAGGGAAACCGCAATGTGGCCGCCACCCTGGCCGGGTCGGTCCCTTTCCTGCTGTTGCTGGGTTCCACGGCAGGCGGCTGGCAGATGGTGCGGGCCGCGGCCATCGCCCGGGAGCGACAGGCGGCGGGCGACACGGCGGCTTTCTGGAGCGCCAAGCTAGCCACGGCCCGCTTCTACGCCGACCACTTCCTGACTCAGGCGCCGGGCATGGCAGCCGTCATCTGCGAGGGGGCGGCCGGGACGCTGGCTATGCCGGACCAGTGTTTCTGACTTCGACCCGGTTGCGACCGGCGGATTTGGCTTCGTAGAGCGCCTGGTCGGCGCGGCGCATCACGGCGTCGAAATCCGCTTCTTCCGGGTGCCACTGTGCCACGCCGATGGAGACCGTGATGCGCAGCGCGTCGGCCCCGGGGACGGCGAGAGGAGTGGTCTCCACCAGATGCCGGATGCGCTCGGAGAATTCCTCGGCCCCGGCAAGGGCGGTGTGCGGCAGGATGAGGGCGAATTCCTCGCCCCCCAGGCGGGCGAGCAGATCGGTATCGCGCAGGGAGGCGGCGATCAGGCCGACCAGGCCGGTCAGGGCGACGTCGCCGACCGGATGGCCATGGGCGTCGTTGATGCGCTTGAAGTGATCGATGTCGATGACGGCCAGGGATAGGGCGCCGCCGTGGCGTCGGGCGCGCTCGATTTCGACCTTGGCCAGTTCGTCGAAATGGCGGCGGTTGGCGATGCGGGTCAGGGGGTCGGTGGTGGCCAGGGTGCGCAATTCCCGGCTCAGTTCCCGCAGGCGTCCCATCTGCTTCTGGCTGGACGAGGCGAGGCGCCAGATGACCAAGCCCCCAAGGCCCAGGAGCGTCGCCACGACAAGGCCCATGGCCACCGACCCGAAGAGCGACGCCTCCCAGTCGGCAAGAATCTCGGTTTCCGCCATGGACGAGGACGCGATGACCGGATAGCGCTCCAGACGCCGCAAGTGGATGAAGCGCGGCGTTCCGTCGAGGGGGGAAGGGGCCCGGGCGTTGGCT
>Ga0268298_10003755_pt1 | contig 15251 bp, 12 predicted proteins | sample WWTPWeurt_MetaG_FD_194462 | JGI IMG/M metagenome (GOLD analysis project Ga0268298, IMG submission 194462) | Activated sludge microbial communities from WWTP in Nijmegen, Gelderland, Netherland - WWTP Weurt | ecosystem: Engineered > WWTP > Aerobic digester > Activated sludge | place... | reverse complement strand
CTGATCGCCAGATTGATCGAACTGAAGCTCTTGCCCTCACCGGGCAAGGAGCTGGTGATCATGATCAGGTTGGCGTTGTTGATCGCCGAGGCGCCCTTCCCCTGGATGTTGCGAAGCAGCGGGCGCTTGATGATCCGAAACTCGTCGCCTATCAGCGAACGTGGCGCGTTGGGCGTCACGATGCCGATGGACTGAAGACGCTCGAGGTCAATTTCCACATGCCGGGCAGGGGGAACCGGGGCGCCGTTGGGCTTTGGGGTAACGGCTTCCGCCGGCCTGGAAGGAGCCACGGATTCAGGCTCTGCAGCAGCGGACTTGGCAGCAAAGGCTGAGGCAGGAGGAGACGCCACGGCTGCTACAGGCGCTGGCGAGCCCGCGGTTTGATCAGCAGTGGTGTCGCCTTGAACCTGTGGTGCCGCATTGGCTTTCTGAAGTTGCTCGAGCCGCTCGACAGCTTTTTCAATAATGCTCATGTTCGCCTCTCACCCCATTCTGGCCAGCAGCAGCCAGACAGTCATTGCGCCAAACAACCCTACTAAAGCACCCACGCCCCCCAGAAAGACAATCTTTCCTCGACGCTGGCTGCGCATCCGACCCGGGTCGGCAATCATGCTGACTGAACCGAGAACCGCCAGCCCTGTAACTTCACGCAGCACCTGAATATCCGTGAAGACAGGCCGGATCTGGCTAATCAGAAACGAAACGACAAAACCGGCGAGCAATGCCCCAAGACCCGCTGCAGGCATCAGCAGGAGGCGATTCGGCGCCGAAGGCTTGTTCGGCACGGTCGGCGGATCAATGAGGCGGAAATCTGCAACACCCGAGGTCGCCCCCATCTCGACCGCCATGGTGGCGGACTCGCGGCGGGAGACCAGCGCATCGTAGTTCTTCTTGTTTATGTCGTAGTCACGGTTGAGCTGGGTAAACTCGGTTTCAAGCTGCGGCAGTATTCTGGACGCTGCGTTGAGTTGCTGGAGGCGGCCTTCGTATTCCGCAACCCGCACGCGCAGCGAAGCCACGTTGGCTTCGGCCTCCGAGAGTGACAGCCGCATCTGCTGAAAAACCGGGTTGACGCTGGAACCTCCACCGGTGCTTATGCCACCGGCCGCACCCGCTGCTGCCGATGCCTTGCGGCGGGCCTGCAACTCCTGGGATTTCTGGGCTTCGAGCTCTTCGATGAGCTTGCGTGCGCCAACGACGTCCGGGTGCCGATCGGTATATTTCTGGAGCAATCCATCAAGGGACTTCTTCACCGACTCGATACGGCCGTCGAGTTCAGGCAGGGGCACCGCAGCCAGCGAAGCACCGGACATTTTCTCTGGCAAGACTATCGAGTCCTCCCCGGAGAGCTGTCTTTTCAGGACATCCCGCGAATTTTCGGCCTCACGCAGGGCAAGCCTTGCCTGATTGAGCTGCTCGTTGACTTCGGCCATTTTCCGGAAATAATCCTGACCGCCTGCGCCAATCGTATTCATGTTGCGCAGCTTGTAATCCTTCAGGCGGTTTTCGGCATCGACGAGCTTTTGTTCGTAAGCCTTGATCTGCTCCTCGATAAACCGCCGTGCGGAATCAGAATCCTTGCGCTTGTCGCCCAGGCCTGACTCAACGAAAATAGAAACCATCGACTGCACGACGCGTTTGGCGCGCTCAGGGTCGGTATCGGTATAAGCCAGCGTATAAAGGTTATCGCGTCCGGCTTCGCGAATTTGCAAAGACTTGGTAACGCTCGATATCAGAGCCTCCCGCTGCTCCTTGGTCTTAGCCGAGATATCCAGATCGGCCATCCGGATCAGCTTTTCCACGTTCGGACGGCTGATCAAGGTACGGCTGAGAATATTGATCTGCTGATCCACGTTGGGCTGGACTGCCAAGCCTGACATCAGCGGCTTGAGGATCGACTGGGTATCCACATAGACACGTGCCGACGACTCGTAGCGATCAGGCTGCAGGTAGACGACCGCAGAGAAGATCGGCCCCACGATCCATGCAGCCGCCAAGCCCCACCAGCGATAAAGCCACATGCCTCGGAGGATGACCGACAGCTGTCTTAGTATTTCTTCCATTGGGAGATTCCGAAAACCCCCGAGCCGTGCCGGGGGGTAAGATCAAAGATTGGTCAGAACCAGCTCTGGGGAATGATCAGAACGTCACCTGGTTTCATTTCGACGTTAGCCGAAACGTCACCGCGCTTCACCAGATCCTTCAAACGAACCGTGTACTGCTTGTTGCCTTCAGCAGTCCGCAGCAGTGTTGCGCGGTTTCCATCTGCGAAATCGGTAATCCCCCCAACTGCGATCATGACGTCCAGTACGGACATTTTCTGGCGATACGGAAGACTCTGGGGCCGGGCAGCCTCGCCCAGCACACGAATCTGCTGGGAGTAAGGTCCGACAAAACCCGAAACGATGACCGTAACAACCGGATCGCGGATGTACTTGCCAAGCGCCTGCTCGAGTTCGCGCGCCAACGTGGTGCTGTCCCGGCCCGTTACGGGGATATCCTCGACAAGCGAAGTGGTGACCTTGCCATCGGGCCTGACAGTTACCGACGTGGACAACTCGGGATTGCGCCAAACAACGATATTCAAGCTGTCGCCTGGCCCGATCAGATAGTTGTAATCTGGGCTATCGGCATTCACCGGAGCAGGCGGATAGGTCGTGGCACAACCCGCCAGGCCGATAGCGGCGCAAACCAGCAGACCCTCTGTCAAAAAACGTTTCATAAGGCACTTCCCCTGGATACGGCCGAATTTCAGCCTTTGAATGATAATGGGCGGATATTACGGCAGCCTGTGCACACGCCCGGAGAAAAACGTCACGACGCCCCAAAAAGGGCAAATGACCACGCCATCAGGACAACGGAATTTTTCTGCTCAAGTTCACGCAGATGGCATAACACCAAATCCGGACACCATGCCTAGAAGGTCCAGCGGGCTTCGGTATAGACACGATCCCGATCGGCATAGCGGCCAAACAGGCCCGTTGAACTGCCACCAAAGGCATCGATGCCAAAAACGACCCTCGTACTCTTGTTCGCAGCCCAGATCAGTTTGGGACGGAACATGTAGTCGTTGCGGTTAAGCATCGAGACGTACAGCGCTTCGGCTTCCCAGGACTTGGCAAGCCGGGTTACAACCATAACACTCGCCCCGCCCTCGGTTCGCTCGAAACCTGTTGCCGGGTTGTAATCAAGCATCCGCCGGGCGAAATACTGCAGATTCACCCGACCGTCGTTGAAAGCCGGGATGTCCACGCCAGCCACATAATCGATGGTGTCCTGATCAACCAGACCGGGCAGTGCAACAGGATTTGCGGCATTGAATTTTCTCCCTCGACTGTGCACAGCCTCGCCCTTCAGGACAAAATCACCGAAATCCTTGGCAAGCGTGCCCCCCACCTGCGTGATCCGTTCATGGCGAGGCTGGAACTCCGGCTGCAGGGGCGTTCCCCCTCCGGTCAGATAGAAAGTCTGGGCAACGTCGAGGCTTCGATAATAGAAGGCCGACAAATCCCACCCTCCCACCAGCCGGGACACACGACCACCCCAGTTACTGTTTTCAGGAGAATTTTCCGGCTTGACCTCGCCGAGCACCCTGGCGTTTCTGGGTAGCGGGTAGAACTCCGCACCCGGCTTGCCGATCCGGTCGTAGCTTGGCACCGGTATCCACACCAGTTCGGCGTGAGTTTCACCAAAATAGTATTCGGCCCGGGCCGCCCACTGAGGAATACGGAGCTGCTCGAAGTCCGGCAGGTAGAAGCTGCGCAGGTCGCGGGCCGAAACCACGTCGGCGAAGAACAGCCCGACCATCTCGCCCCACACGATGTGCTGACGACCGATCCGGAAATCCACGTCGCCCGCCGAGAAGTCAACATAGGTTTCGCGGAAGTCGAACTGGTATTGTTGATCGCGACGCACAGCATCGGGATAAAAACCGGAGTCAATGCCAAAGACAGCGTCCGCATCTGCCCGCCCGGAAATTTTCCACTTCAGGCTGTCGTTACCACCCTTTGCTGACAACTCGGCCCGTGCCCGCGCCATCGACCAGTGATCCTTGCCAGCGTAGGTTCGCGCCATGTCAAACTGAAGAAATCCTCCACGACTGAAGCTTGAGCCCTCTCCCGGCTCGAGATCCAGCTCATCGTCGGCAGCGGCAGCAGCGCCACAGCAGGCCATTACCGAAAACGCGACGGCAAAATAGCGAAGTGCCTGATTTACACAGTGCATTACAAACTTTCCCTTCTTGTAACTGGTGCGCCAACGGGGCGCTCAGATTTCCGGTCCATCTTCACCCTTGCTCCGATCCTGAACGAATATCCAGGCGCCGTTCTGCTTGAGCCCCAGCTTGGTGATTTGCCCGTCCTCCATGCGCACAAGTTGATCGGCGCGACTCATGACGCGCTTGTCGTGCGTGGAAAAAACGAAAGTTGTTCTGTTCTCCTGGTTGATCTGCTGCATCAACTCGAGAATGCTTTCACCGGTGCGACGATCCAGGTTGGCCGTCGGCTCATCGGCCAGCACCACTCGGGAATGTGTGACCAGGGCCCTGGCAATAGCCACCCGCTGACGCTGTCCGCCGGAGAGCTGATTCGGACGGTGGCGGGCATACTTTCCCAGACCCACCATTTTCATATAGTAGTTGACGCGATCCCGCCGCTCGTCCCGGCCGAGTTCAGGCATCTGCAACAACGGATACTCGACGTTTTCCTCTGCCGACAGGACAGGCAACAGATTAAATGTCTGAAAAATGAAGCCGACAGTTCTTGCGCGGATATTGGCAAGCTCGTCGGGCGTCTGACCGGAAACATCCTTCCCGTCGATGATGACGCGCCCCTTGCTTGGTGTGTCGATGCACCCCATGATGTTGAGCAGCGTGGATTTTCCGCTCCCGGACGATCCTGCGATCGCCATGAAATTGCCTTCTTTCACTTCAAGAATGACGTTTTTCAGTGCCGTGACGTCCTGCTCGCCCAAGCGATACACCTTGCTGACGTTCTCGATTTTGATGATCGTTTTCAACGGCTCGCCTGAAATTGGCTCTGCTGCGTTGTCATCGCGGGGAGTTGGCATGAGCACACCGATCTATGTTGTTTGCTTTTAAAGGATAACACTATGAGCCTAATTTTTTCCCCATCAGGCTATCGTGCGCGCTGCCTCGGGCTTGCCCTGGCGGCACTCGCTCTGGTTTCAGGAAACCTGGTTCGCGCAGAGGATCCGGAGCTGGCACGCAGCGTCGTCGCCAAGGCGGACGAAGTCCGTTTCCCTCGTGATGGCTTTCAGGTCATCATCGACATCAGTTCTGCAACGCCCGGCGAAGCGGCCGACGAACGAAAGTTCCGGATTCTTTCCAAAGGCAATGAAAACACGATCATCCAAACCCTTGAACCGGCGTCCGACCGGGGTCAGGCAATGCTGATGCGAGGCCGGGATTTGTGGGTCTTCATGCCGAACATCTCCCAGCCCGTTCGCCTTTCCCTGGCCCAGCGCCTGACCGGGCAGGTGGCAAACGGCGACCTTGCGCGCGCCAACTTTGCTGGCGACTACGAGCCGAAAATCCTGCGCACCGACACAATCGATGGCGAAAAAATGTATGTCCTGGAACTTACGGCCGTCGACCGGGGCGTCACCTACGCGAAGGTGCTGTATTGGGTGCGCCAGTCCAACAACTGGCCCCACAAGGCCGAGTTCTACTCCCTGTCAGACCGCCTGCTGAAGGTTTGCCGCTACGAGAAATACCAGAACATTGGCGGCCGCATCCGCCCGACTCAACTCGTCATGGAGGATGCGCTGAAGAAAGGCGAAATCTCAACCTTGCGCTACTCACAGATGACACCCAAGGATCTCCCCGACCGGGTGTTCACCAAGCAGTACATGGACAAGCTCAACCGGGTCGATTGAGCTCAGGCCCAGGCTGAGTCGTCGGTCCGGGGCAGACCATCCCCTGCCCCGGACAGCGTTTCTGCCGCGGCCTCATAAATGGCATCAACGCTGCATTTTTTTGGGCTCAGGGCGAAGCGGCGGAAGATTCCACCAATACGCATATCGATCCCTTCGAAATCCACACCCAGCAAGCTTGTACCAACAGGCACCAGATGGACGAGGCGATCCACCACAGCCTTCTCATCGGCCGGGTCCAGAACAAGGCTTGGGCGCGTTACCTCAGCCCAGCCCATACGCCCGAATCCGCCAATAAAGCGTGCCCTGCCGGGTTCCATGCGAAAAAAACGGAAATCCCCCAACGACAGGTATTCCTCCGATTCCGGGCTATAGCGCAGAAACCGGGCGAGGGATGCTTCATCCATTGCCACCGGACGCACCATGCCAAGCAGCGTGAGTCTGGCCTCCTCGAAGAGCCCACCCCCACCTCCCGTAACCAGCAGGCTGGCACGCGGATCAGCGATCAGATTCCGGGTGTGTTCGGCCAGCCCGCTTAAAAGGAAGAGCGGACGACTCTCCCCATCAGGTACATACGGCAGCGCAGTGACAAACGGGTAACCCGGTGCGCTGACCGAATGAGAGCCAAGTGCGCCTCGGCCTCCCTGCCGCAACAAGGATCGCGCCTCAGCGTAATCGACTCTCATGCCTTGTTACACGCTGCGCTGGCGCCGGGCCTCGAAAAGGCACAGACCACTGGCAACCGATACATTAAGGCTTTCCACTGAGCCATACATCGGAATGCGGACCAGTTCATCGCAGGTTTCACGGGTCAGCCGGCGCAAACCGTCGCCTTCCGCCCCGAGCACCCAGGCAATCGATCCCTTCTGGTCTACCGTGTAGAGGGACTTCTCCGCCTCGCCCGCAGCACCAAGAATCCACACACCAGCGTCCTGCATCTCCCGCAAGGCGCGGGCCAGGTTGGTCACCGTTACATACGGCACCGTATCGGCAGCCCCACTGGCAACCTTGACCGCAGTGGCGTTCAGGCCAACAGCCTTGTCTTTTGGCGCGATCACCGCGTGAGCACCGGCTGCATCGGCTACCCGCAGGCAGGCGCCCAGGTTATGAGGATCCTGGATTCCATCAAGAACCAGGAACAACGCGGGCTCGGTCAACCCGTCGAGCACGTCGGCCAGCTTGAGCTCCTTGCGGCGTCCGTCGATTTTCGCCACCACCCCCTGATGACGACGCGTGCCGACCATGCGGTCCAGCCTGTCCCCATCGGTGGGAATGAGACGGGTTCCCAGCTGTTCGGCATGCCGCACGAGGTCGCGAGCGCGAGGATCGTTGCGCTTTGAATCGGTATAAATCTCGAAGATCCCCTCGGGATCGTGACGGAGCTTGGCGAGAACGGCATGAAAGCCGTAGATGAGGCGGGAGTTGCTTGTTTCAGTCACTGGTTTTCGCTTTCTTCTTCACACCGCCGACCGCACTCTTGCGGGCCTTGGCGGCCTTGGCAGGCTTGGCGGTTCTTGCCTGGGCAGCCTTGGCAACTTTAGCTTTCGGCGCTACAGCTTTCGTTTTTGCAGTTTTGATGGCCCGCGCCTTTTGCGTTTCATCCGGCAACGGGATACGTTCAGCCTCTATGTTGCTTGCAACGCGGCGACGCGGAGATTTGGAGGCCGGCTTGTCTTCACTCACGACCGGCTGCTCGACTGCCTTGTCACGTGTCGTCTTGCCAACCCTCTCGGTAACCCGGGACGGTCCGGCCACGAGCCGGAAATCGATCTTGCTCGCTTCCATATTCACGCGAACAAGCTGGACGCGGATGCGGTCTGACAAACGGTAACGTTCGCCGCTACGCTCTCCCACCAGCGTGTGGTGCGCATCGTCGTAGTGGAAATAATCGTTGCCGAGATCGGAGATATGCACCAAGCCTTCGACAAACACGTCGTCCAGAGCAACAAAAAGCCCGAAAGGTACCACTGCCGAAACGCTGCCGTCGAATTCCTCGCCGATACGGTCGCGCATGTAGTAACACTTGAGCCAGTTTTCCACGTCACGGTCAGCTTCGTCGGCGCGCCTTTCGGTCATCGAACAATGCATGCCGATCGCCTCCCAGTCGCCGTTGTCCTGCACAGGCTGGTACCGCTGACCGTTCAGCACTGCCTTGATCGCCCGATGCACGAGCAAGTCGGGATAACGCCGGATCGGCGAGGTAAAGTGGGTGTAAGCATCGTAGGCCAGACCAAAGTGACCGACGTTTTCCGGGCTATACACTGCCTGACGGAGCGATCTCAGCATCACCGTCTGGAGCAGCTGGAGGTCTGGCCGGCCCTGGATCTGTTCAAGCAGACGGCCGTAATCTGATGCCCGCGGCTCATCACCACCACCAAGTTGCAATCCGAACTCGGCGAAGAAATCGCGCAGCTTCGCCAGCTTGTCCGGAGTGGGGCCTTCATGCACCCGATACAGCGCCGGATGCTCGTTGGCCTGCAGAAACTCGGAGGCACAGACGTTGGCCGCCAGCATGCACTCCTCAATGACACGATGAGCATCATTGCGACTCTCAGGAACGATCTTCTCGATCTTGCCGTTATCGTCGAAGATCATGCGCGTTTCCTGCGTCTCGAAATCGATTGCTCCCCGCTTGGCTCGCGCCTTGAGCAGTACGCGGAAAAGCTTGTCGAGGTTCTGCAGATGAGGCAGCAATTCACCAACGACTTCCAGCGCCGCGGCATCCTTGTCGTAAAGAGCCGCAGCCACCTGGTTGTAGGTGAGGCGCGCCTTGGAGAACATCACCGCCGGATAAAAACGGAACTGCTTGATCACACCCGTCTGGGAAATCGCCATGTCGCAAACCATACACAGACGCTCGACCTGGGGATTGAGGGAGCACAAACCATTCGAGATCTTTTCCGGCAGCATAGGAATCACCCGGCGCGGAAAATAAACCGAATTGCCCCGCTCGTAGCCCTCTCCATCCAGTGCCGACCCAACGGTCACATAATGGGAGACATCCGCGATCGCCACCACGAGGCGGAAACCACGCCCCTGCCGCTCACAGAAAACCGCATCGTCAAAGTCCCGCGCAGTCTCGCCGTCGATCGTAACCAGGGGCAGCGCAGTGATGTCTTCCCGGCCCTTCCAGTCCATCTTGCGAACCTTGTCAGGGAGACGCCTTGCCTGTTCCTTTGCTTCTGCTGAAAACTCGAAGGGAAGTTCGTGCTTGCGCAGCGCAATCTCGATCTCCATTCCCGGATCGGCATAATTCCCAAGAAGCTCGACGACTCGTCCGATTGGTTGCGCGTAGCGGGTTGGCTGCTCGACGATCTCAACCACCACCACTTGGCCCGCAACCGGTTTGATCTTGGCCTTGCCGCCCGGCGCCAGCATGATTTCCTGGCAGATTCGCCGATTCTCCGGCACCACCAGTGTCACTCCGTTCTCGACCAGCACCCGGCCGACAATTCGAGTATTGGCTCGCTCCAGCACTTCGACGAGCTTGCCTTCCGGCCGCCCCCGCCTGTCCATGCCAGCGACACGGACCATCACCCGGTCGCCGTGCAGAAGCTCCCGCATTTCGTTCGGACCCAGAAAAATATCCGGCCCTTCGGTATCAGTTGTGACGAAGCCATAGCCGTCCGGATGCCCTTGCACCGTTCCGCGGATCAGATCCGCCTTGGCCGGCAACAGATAGGCATCGCGACGATTCCGCACGACCTGCCCATCCCGCTGCATTGCAAACATGCGGCGCTCGAAAAATTGAAGTTCTTCGGGCAGGATGTCCAGGGCGCGGGCCAGATCGGAGAACGCCAGCGGCACCCCATGCTCACCGAGGGTCTGGATGACGAACTCACGGCTCGGCAACGGAAAGTCGTACTTCAGGCTTTCGCGCTCGAAAAACGGGTCACTACGACGCAGTTTGCTTAGTTTTTTGGTGTTTTTTGATTTAGGTGTTGACACGTGTTCTTTCTAGTCTAAAATGGCGCCTCGCTGCCCAGATGGCGAAATTGGTAGACGCGCTAGTTTCAGGTACTAGTGCCGCGAGGCGTGGAGGTTCGAGTCCTCTTCTGGGCACCAAGCATTTAAAAAAAACCGGTTTCTACCGGTTTTTTTTCGCCTGTCGAAAATGTATTTCCGGTTAAAGCGTTCACGCTTTCTTTACCAGAATTATGGTGCATGTTTCAACGAAGTTTTTCACAACAAGTCGCTCGCAAAAAATTTGCATCTTCGTTTGATTGATCTATAATAGCGCCTTCGTTGCCCAGATGGCGAAATTGGTAGACGCGCTAGTTTCAGGTACTAGTGCCGCGAGGCGTGGAGGTTCGAGTCCTCTTCTGGGCACCAGGCATTCCGGGAAAGCCGGTCATTTCATGACCGGCTTTTTCTATTTTTACTTCCTGAATACATACAGTTCCCGCTCTATTTACTGTCCGGTTTGCAACGGGCTCAACCCTCGCAAACCGGACAGACTGTCTTCCTGCTATCCGGTCAGACGCCGAAAGGATGGCGCTTGAGGATTGTTTCGTCGCGCTCGGGGCCGGTCGAAATCACGTCGATCGAAACCTCACAGATCTCCTCGATGCGGTGCAGGTAGGCGCGAGCCTCCGGCGGCAGTGCATCCCAGGTCTGGGCGCCGAAAGTCGTGCTGCTCCAGCCAGGCATGGTTTCAAGGATGGGCTCGCAACGCACAACCTCTTCCGAACCCATCGGCAGCAGATCGATACGCTTGCCATCCAGCATGTAGCCTGTACAGAGCTTCAATTCCTCGAGGCCGTCGAGCACGTCAAGCTTGGTGATACACAGACCTGAAACGCCATTGATGATGATCGAGCGCTTGAGAGCCGCAAGATCCAGCCAACCACAACGACGCTTGCGCCCCGTAACGGTACCGAACTCGCGACCGACGGTCGACATCTGGTAGCCCGGCGTTCCCTTGGTTTCAAAATCCAGCTCCGTCGGGAAAGGACCGCCACCAACCCGCGTGCAATAAGCCTTGGTGATACCCAGAACATAATGCAAACGGCCGGGACCAACACCTGAGCCAGCTGCCGCCTGGCCCGCTACACAATTGCTGGAAGTAACAAACGGATAGGTGCCGTGGTCGATGTCGAGCAAGGTGCCTTGCGCGCCTTCGAACAACAGGTTGCCACCAGACTTGTTGATGGCATAGAGATCTGCCGACACATCAGTGACCATCGGTTTGATTTCTTCAGCATCCGCCATGACCTGGTCGAATACAGCCTGGAATTCGACCGGCTCGGCGCCCAGATGCTGGGTCAGCACGAAGTTGTGATACTCCAGGTTTTCGGCCAACTTCTCGGCAAAACGCTTTGGATCGAACAGGTCGTAGACGCGCAGCGCACGACGGGCGACCTTGTCTTCGTAAGCCGGGCCAATACCCTTTCCGGTCGTACCGATTTTTTCGCCAGCGCTCTTCTTGGCTTCGCGCGCACGATCAACCGCCGAGTGATAACCGAGAATCAGCGGACAGCCCGGACTGATCTTCAAGCGCTCACGCACTTTGATTCCGCCGGCCTCAAGACCACGCACCTCAGACAGCAGATGGTGAATATCGAGGACGACTCCATTACCGATGAAGCACTCGACACCCTCGCGCACGATTCCGGACGGAACGAGATTCAGCTTGTATTCGGTAGTGCCGACAACCAGCGTGTGACCCGCGTTGTGACCGCCCTGAAAACGAACCACGCCAACAGCTTGATCGGTTAGCCAATCGACGATCTTGCCCTTGCCCTCGTCACCCCACTGGGTGCCGACAACCACTACGTTCTTTGCCATTTTTTACTCTCCCTGAAGCGGTTCAACCTGCCAGGCACCGCCCCGCAGAACCAGGCGCCGGTCGCAGCCGGCCTCACGCCACGTGCCATCATGGCCGGGCAATTCAATCGTTACGCTTTCGCCAGCGGCTCGCAGTGCAGCAACAGCCTCGGCAACTCCGGGCTCGCGCGAATCCGGGGCGAGGACCGAACCATTCATATGCGGATCCGGCACCTGCGTAGCCAGCTCACGCAAATCGAGACTGAAACCCGTCGCCGGACGTCCTCGCCCGAAAGCCCTGCCCACACTGTCATAGCGGCCACCAAGAGCCAGCGCCACAGGCGAATTTCCGCCATAGGCGGCAAAAACCACACCGCTGTGATAATGGTAGCCGCGCAAATCAGCAAGATCGAAGCTGATGGGCAAACCGGCCAATCGGGCGGCGAGCTGCTCCAGATCGTCGAGCGCAGACTGGATCTCCGCATCCCGAGGCAGAACTTCCCGGGCGTTGGCCAATACCTCCGGCCCACCGTAGAGCGTAGGCAGCATCAAAAGCGCGAAACGCACATCATCAGCCACATCAACAAGCAGCTCGCGAAGCCCTGGAAGATCCTTGGCCTGCAGGCAGTCAAACAGGGCTTCCTCACGATCAGGCAGCAATCCGGCTTTCTGGGCCAGTGCCTTGAAAAGCCCGACGTGTCCAAGATCAATGCGCGAAGTGCCGACACCGGCGGTCTGCAAAGCTTCCGCGAGCAGGCGAATGACCTCCGCGTCCGCCTCGATGCCGGCGTGGCCGTAAATTTCGGCTCCTAGCTGCAGGGGCTCACGCGTAGCCGTAAGCGAAGACGGCACAGCATGGGCGACGCTGCCGCAATAGCACAGCCGTGCCACGCCTTTGCGATTGAGCAGGTGTGCATCGATACGTGCCACTTGGGGTGTGATGTCTGCGCGCACGCCCATCGTCCGGCCGGAAAGCTGGTCAACGAGCTTCAGCGTTTTGAGATGGAGATCCTGTCCAGCCCCGGTCAATAAAGACTCAAGGTATTCAAGGAGTGGCGGCGAAACGAGCTGATAACCGTTCAGCCTGAATGCATCGAGCAATCGACGGCGCAGATCTTCCAGCTTGGCGGCCTCGGCGGGCAGCGCGTCCTGGATATATTCGGGTAGAACCCAACGCAACATGGGTAAAGCGCCTCAGGAAAAAACAATCAGAATGACGAGGCCGAGAACCATCGAACCGAGCCCCACGAAGCGGATTTGCCCATCCGCCATGCGGATCAGACGGGCGAAGGTCTCGCGCCACGTGGCCGGTGCGACGAAGGGTATAAGCCCTTCGAGCACCAGCATCAGTGCAAACGCCAGGATCAGGGTACGCCCCATTATTTCCCGTTCTTGCTGCTCTTGGCGGATTCCGGCGCAGGCGCCGAACGCCCACCTGGCCCCTTCAGATACTTGAAGAACTCGGAATTCGGCTCGACAACCAGAACATCGGACTTGTTCTTGAAACTGCTCCGGTAGGCTTCGAGACTACGGTAAAAAGCATAAAACTCGGGGCTCTGACCAAAAGCCTGGGCGTAGATCGCGGAAGCTCTGGCATCTCCGTCGCCCTTGACCTTCTGGGCGTCCCGGTATGCTTCGGCAACGATCACTTCGCGCTGCTTGTCGGCATCGGCCTTGATCTTTTCCGCTTCGGCACCACCCTGGGAGCGCAGTTCGTTGGCCACGCGCTTGCGCTCGGCTTCCATGCGTCGATAAACCGACTCGGACACTTCGGCAGGAAGATCAACCCGCTTCAGTCGAACATCGACAATCTGAACACCGATCTTGCGGGCATCCTGGTCGGCCTTGTCACGCATTTCGTCCATGATCTTGTCACGCTCGCCGGACACGACCTCATGCACAGTGCGCTTGCCGAACTCCTCACGCAAGCCCGCATTCACTGTTTGCTCAAGGCGGGTTTTTGCGCGTGCCTCGTCACCACCAACAGAAATGTAATAAAGCTTGGGATCGACGATGCGCCACTTCACGAAAAGATCAACGAGTACGTTTTTCTTTTCCGAGGTGATGAAACGCTCCGGCTCCGTCGTATCGAGGGTCAGGATGCGCTTGTCGAAATAGCGGACGTTCTGGATGAGCGGGATCTTGCCATACAGACCGGGCTCACTGATCTGCCCCTTGACCTCGCCGAGCTGGAAAACCAGCGCGTGCTGACGCTGATCCACCGTAAAGAGGCTCATGGACAGGATCGCAAAAACAAAGAGGCAAATCCCTGCAAATAACGGCAAACGTTCACGCATCAGCGCTCTCCCCGCTCACGGCTGCGCGTCGATTCACGGGTTCGCGCTTCCCCTGAGAGCGCATCGACTCTCGGCGGTGAGATATTGCTTTCGGCAACCCCAGGCACAGATGCGGGACGACTACCCTGAACCTGTTCGACCACCGGGGCCGTCGCCGGTGCAGCGGTAGCCTGAATCAGCTTGTCGAGCGGCAGGTACAGCAAGTTGCTGTTGCTGCGGGAATCGACCATCACCTTGGAAGTGTTCGAGAACACCTGCTGCATCGTGTCGAGGTAAAGTCGCTGGCGAGTCACCTCGGGAGCCTTGGCGTACTCGGTATACACCTGCTTGAAACGCGACGCATCGCCTTCTGCCTGGGCCACCACACGCCCCTTGTAGGCTTCGGCTTCCTCGAACAGACGTGACGCCGCACCACGGGCACGCGGAATCACATCATTAGCGTAGGCCTGACCTTCGTTCTTCTGACGCTCCCTGTCCTGGCCCGCTTTCACTGCGTCGTCAAAGGCCGACTGAACCTGCTCGGGCGGCTGGGCGTTCTGCATCGTCACCTTGCTGACCTGGATACCCGTCGAGTAACGATCGAGGATTTCCTGGGTCAACTTCTGGGCGTTTGCCGCCACCTGCTCGCGGCCTTCGTAAAGAACGAAGTCCATCTTGCTCTTGCCGACAATTTCGCGCACCGCGGTTTCAGCGGCCTGGATCACCGAATCGTCTGCGTTGCGGTTGTTGAAGAGATACTGCTGCGGATCCTTGAGAACGTACTGGACCGCGAACTGGATGTTCACGATGTTCTCGTCGTCCGTCAGCATCAGGGCTTCTTTAAGCACCTTGTTGCGCTCGGAACCACGGTAGCCGATCTCGACGGTACGCACGCCGGTCAGGTTTACCAGTTCATGCGTCTGGACCGGATACGGCAGGCGCCAGCGCAGACCCGGCTCGGTCGACTCTACGAAGCGGCCAAACTGCAGGACGATGCCGCGCTGGCTGGCGTCAACAATATAGAAACCACTCGCCAGCCAGATGACGGCAGCAAACGCAGCGATGAGTCCGATACCACCGCCAAACTGACGGAAGTTCAGTTCAGGCATTTTATTCCCGCCGTCACCACCACCCGAGCCGCCGCCCCGACCGAACATGCCGGAGAGGCGACGATTGAAATCACGCCACAACTCTTCGAGGTCGGGAGGCCCTTGATTGCCATCGCCACCACGGTTGTCGCCACCGCCGCGATTACCCCATTTGGGATCGTTTAGAGACATAAGGATGCCTGAGATCACAGTGAAAGTTTGCTCCGTG
>Ga0268298_10003754_pt1 | contig 15253 bp, 11 predicted proteins | sample WWTPWeurt_MetaG_FD_194462 | JGI IMG/M metagenome (GOLD analysis project Ga0268298, IMG submission 194462) | Activated sludge microbial communities from WWTP in Nijmegen, Gelderland, Netherland - WWTP Weurt | ecosystem: Engineered > WWTP > Aerobic digester > Activated sludge | place... | reverse complement strand
CCACTCGGCCCGCGCTATCGCCTGCGCGGCAACAAGATGTGGATCTCGGCCGGCGAGCATGAACTCACCGAGAACATCATCCACCTGGTGCTGGCCAAGATCCCGGGCCCGGATGGCCGTACGGTGGCCGGCACCAAGGGCATTTCGCTGTTCATCGTGCCCAAGCACCTCGTGGATGCAGAAGGGACGCTGACCGGCGAGCGCAACGATGTCTCGCTCGCGGGGCTGAACCACAAGTGCGGCTGGCGCGGCACCACCAACACGCTGCTCAACTTCGGCGAGGGCCGCTTCAAGCCGGGTGGGCGTGCCGGCGCCGTGGGCTATCTGGTGGGCCGGCCGGGCGAAGGCCTGCGCTGCATGTTCCACATGATGAACGAGGCCCGCATCGGCGTGGGCATGGCGGCGGCGATGCTCGGCATGGCCGGCTACGAGGCGGCGCTCGACTATGCCCGCCTGCGTCCCCAGGGCCGGTCGATCGGCCCCGCGGGCAAGGACCCGTCGCAGCCCCAGGTGCCGATCATCGAGCACGCCGATGTCAAGCGCATGCTGCTGGCGCAGAAGGCCTATGCCGAAGGCGCTCTGGCACTCGAGCTGTACTGCGCGCGGCTGGTGGATGAGCAGCACACCGGCGAGCCCGAGGCCGCGCGGCAGGCCGCGCTGTTGCTGGAGGTGCTCACGCCCATCGCCAAGAGCTGGCCCAGCGAATGGTGCCTGGAGGCCAACAGCCTGGCCATCCAGGTGCATGGCGGCTACGGCTATACGCGCGATTTCCCGGTCGAACAGTACTGGCGCGACAACCGCCTGAACATGATCCACGAGGGCACGCATGGCATCCAGGCGCTGGATCTGCTGGGCCGCAAGGTGGTGATGGACCGTGGCGCCGGCCTGGCGCTGCTGGGTGCGACGATGCAGCGCACGATCGCGCGGGCCGCCGACGATGCTGCGCTGGCGGCGCTGGCGGAGCAGCTCGGCACCGCCGTGCGGCAGATCGCCACCGCCACGCAGTCGGCCTGGTCCACCGGGCAGCCCGAGGAGGCGCTGGCCAACGCCACGCCTTACCTGCAGGCCTTCGGCCACGTGGTGCTGGCCTGGATCTGGCTGGATGTGGCCCTGGCTGCACAGGCTCGCCTGGCCGCTGGCGACGACGAGCCGCAGCAGCGGGGCCGGTTGCAGGCCTGCCGCTACTTCTTCGATTACGAGCTGCCCAAGATCGATGCCTGGCTGCGGGTGGTGGCAATGCGCAATCCCACCTGCCGCGAGATGCGCGACGAGTGGTTCTGACCCTCTCCAACGAATCCTGCTGAAAGGATGACCATGGGCACTCCGGTGCAACAACTGTTCGACCTGACCGGCCGCATCGCACTGGTCACCGGTGGCTCGCGCGGCTTGGGCCTGCAGGTGGCCGAGGCGCTGGGCGAGGCCGGCGCCAAGGTGATGCTCAGCTCGCGCAAGGCTGCCGATCTCGAGGAGGCGGCGGCGCACCTGTCGCAGCGTGGCATCGACGTGCGCTGGGTGGCGGCCGACGCGGCCGACCCCGAGCAGGCCCGCCGCGTGTGCGACGAGACCATCGAGCGCCTGGGCCCGGTCGACATCCTGGTCAACAACGCCGGCGCCTCCTGGGGCGCACCGGCCGAGGAGCATCCGCTCGAGGCCTGGGACAAGGTGATGAACCTCAACATCCGCAGCCTGTTCGTGTTCAGCCAGGCCATCGGCCGGCGCTGCATGATTCCACGCCGGCAGGGGCGCATCCTCAACATCGCCTCCATCGCCGGGCTGGGCGGCAATCCGGCGGGCGTGGAGACCATCGCCTACAACTCGAGCAAGGGCGCGGTGGTCAACTTCACCCGGGCGCTGGCAGCCGAGTGGGGCGAGCACGGCATCACCGTCAACGCGCTGGCACCGGGCTTCTTCCCAAGCAAGATGACCCGCGGCACGCTCGAGCGCTTCGGCGCCGACAACGTGGCCGCGCATGCGCCGTTGCGCCGGCTGGGCGACGACGACGATCTCAAGGGCGCGGCGGTGCTGTTCGCCTCGGCCGCCGGCAAGCACATCACCGGGCAGGTGCTGGCGGTGGATGGCGGCGTCTCGTGCATCTCCGGGGGCTGAGCGTGTCGCGCAAGAAGCCTCTGCCGTTCCCGGTGCATGTGCCCTTCGCCGAGAAGCTCGGCCTGGAGCTGCATGCATTCGACGACGGGCACTGCGAGATGCGCGTGCCTCCTGATGAAGCTCACATGAACGGCTGGGCGGTGGCCCATGGCGGTGTGGTGATGACGATGCTCGACATCACCATGGCGTTCGCCGCCCGCACCCGCCTGCCCGCCGACATGGCTGTGGCGACGATCGAAATGAAGACCAGCTTCATGCGACCGGCCGAGGGCGAGCTCACCGCCACCGGCCGGGTGATCCACAAGACCACGACGCTGATGTTCTGCGAAGGCCAGCTGCATGATGACCATGGCCATCTGTGCGCCACGGCCACCGGCACCTTCAAGGTACTCAAGGGCCTGCCGGCCCGAGGCCGCGTGGCCACCCCGCCTCCCCACTCACCGCAACCCAAGGAATGACCCCCATGTCCCTCGTCAACCGCCAGATCGTGCTGGCCTCCCGCCCGGCCGCAGAGCCCACCGTCGACAACTTCCGGCTCGTCGAGCAGCCCGTGCCCGAACTGGCTGATGGCCAGGTGCTGGTGCGCCACCACTACCTGAGCCTGGACCCCTACATGCGCGGCCGCATGAACGAGGGCAAGAGCTACGCCCAGCCCCAGCCGCTGGACGCGGTGATGATCGGCGGAACCGTGGGCGAGGTGGTGGCGTCGCGCAACGCGGCCTTCGCGGTGGGCGACAAGGTGGTCGGCATGGGCGGCTGGCAGGAGTACGCGGTGATCGATGCCAGCCAGCGCGGCGTGCTGCAGAAGGTGGACACCACCCATGTGCCCTTGTCGGCCTACCTGGGCGCTGTGGGCATGCCCGGCGTGACGGCCTGGTACGGCCTGGTCAAGATCATCGCGCCCAAGGCCGGCGAGACGGTGGTGGTCAGTGCCGCCAGCGGCGCGGTGGGCGGCGCGGTGGGCCAGCTGGCCAAGGTGCGCGGGGCGCGGGTGGTGGGCCTGGCCGGCGGGCCGGACAAGTGCCGCCAGGTGGTGGAAGAGCTGGGCTTCGATGCCTGCATCGACTACCGTCAGTACCCGGATGTGCGCTCGCTGTCGGCGGCGCTGAAGGAGGCCTGCCCGAACGGCATCGATGGCTATTTCGAGAACGTCGGCGGCATCATCCTCGACGCGGTGATGCTGCGCGCCAACGCCTTCGCGCGCGTGGCCATGTGCGGCATGATCGCCGGCTACAACGGCCAGCCGATCCCGATGGCTGCGCCGCAGCTCATCCTCGTCAACCGCATGAAGATCGAAGGCTTTATCGTCAGCGAGCACATGGAGGTGTGGCCAGAGGCGCTGAAGGAGCTCGGCACCCTGGTGGCCACCGGCAAGCTGAAGTACCGCGAGACCGTGGCCCAGGGCCTGGCCGCCGCGCCCGAGGCCTTCCTGGGCCTGCTCAAGGGCCGCAACTTCGGCAAGCAGCTGGTCAAGCTGATCTGACGCGGCACGCATGTCGATGCCGCTGGACTTCACCTGGAGCCGGTTTGCCGACCTGGGCGTCGACGGCGTCTACGACATGTTGCAGCTGCGCGCCCGGGTCTTCGTGCTGGAGCAGGGCCCTTACCTCGACCCGGATGGCCATGACCGGCAATCGTGGCACCTGTGCGGGCGCGATGCACAGGGGCTGATGCGCAGCTACTTGCGGGTGGTCGATCCCGGCGTCAAGTACGCCGAGCCGTCGATCGGCCGGGTGGTGGTCGACGCCACGCTGCGCGGCACCGGGGCCGGGCACGCGCTGGTGGCCGAGGGCGTGGCCCGCTGCACCCGGGCCTGGCCCGGACTGGGCATCCGCATCAGCGCGCAGGCCCATCTCGAGCGTTACTACGGGCGGCATGGCTTCGTGGCCGTCGGCGAGCCCTATCTCGAGGACCAGATCCCGCATCTGCAGATGTGGCGGGCGCCCTGACGGCGGGCCCGCGCACCTCCCAACCTTCACGCACCCAAGGACACCAAGCGATGAACCAACTGAAGGGCCGCACGGCCGTGATCACCGGGGCCGCCTCGGGCTTCGGACTCGAGTGCGCGCGCATCGCGGCGCGCGAAGGCATGAACGTGGTGATGGCCGATGTGCAGCCCGATGCGCTGGAGCTGTCCACCCACGAGATCGAGGGGCTCGGCGCCCAGGTGATGCCGTACCGGCTGGATGTGTCGCAGCCCGAGCAGGTGCAGGCACTGGCAGAGGCCACCAAGGCCCGGTTCGGGGCGCCGCACTTCGTCTTCAACAACGCCGGCGTGGGCTCGGGCGGCCTGGTCTGGGAGAACTCGCTGAAGGACTGGCAGTGGGTGCTGGGCGTCAACCTGTGGGGCGTGGTCAACGGGGTGCGCAGCTTCACGCCCATGATGCTCGAGGCCGCGACGGCCGATCCGACGTACCAGGGCCACATCGTCAACACCGCCTCGATGGCCGGCCTGCTCAACCCGCCCAACATGGGCATCTACAACGTCAGCAAGCATGCCGTGGTGGCGCTCAGCGAGACGCTCTACCAAGACCTGGCCCTGGTCACCGAGCAGGTGCATGCGCACGTGCTGTGCCCGTACTTCGTGCCCACCGGCATCCATGCCAGCCACCGCAATCGCCCGGACGCGATGAAGGACGCCGAGGCCCGGCCCACCCGCAGCCAGCTGATCGCCCAGGCCATGAGCGAGAAGGCGGTCACCAGCGGCAAGGTCACTGCCGCCGACGTGGCCGCACAGGTGTTCGCGGCCATGCGCGAGAACCGCTTCTACATCTACAGCCACCCGAAGGCGCTGGGCAACGTGCAGACGCGCCTGGAGGACGTGGTGCAGGGCCGCAACCCGACCGACCCGTTCAAGGAGCGGCCCGAGATCGGCGTGGACCTGAAGGCTGCGCTGCGCAAGGCCGGCTGAAGCCGAGCCCGAGCTTGTCGTCAGCCCAGGTCAATGCCGGTTGGCGGCGGCTTGGGGCCTATTCCGGCAACCAGGCGCGGGCCGACATGGCCAGCACCTTCTCGACGCCGCCGAGGGGCTCGGAAATGATCTTCAGCACGGCCATGTCGGGGCCTTCCAGCGCCTCGACCAGGGTCAGGTAGCTGGCCCACGGACCGGTGCCGTGCAGCAGGGCCTGCTGGGCTTCCACCGGAAGGTTCAGCGATTCGACGGCGTCGGCCAGGCTCACCTGCATCAGCAGCGGCAGCACCGAGCACAGGCCGAGCAGGTACAGGCAGCCGGGCGAATGTTCTCCGGCGGCGCGGCCGGCCATCTCCAGCAGCCGCGCACGCGCCAGCGCCATGCGCTGCAGGGTGCCGGCGGCGGGCCGTGATGGTGCCATTCGCACCAGCTGGCCCGAGACCCATTGGTAGAGCGCGGCGCGGCCCAGCACGGCCACCGCTTGTTCCACCGAGCCCAGCACATGGCCACGCGAGACGCCCGGGCTGTTCATGTACTGCAGCAGGCGCACGGTGAGCGCAGCGTCCTTCTTGATGTCGTCGATCACCGCACGGGTGTCGTCGTCCTGCACCAGACGGTTGAGCAGCAGCATCAGCTGTCGCGCCCCCGGGGGCAGCGCGCGCACGGCCTTCGGTTCGCTGCCTGAGCGGACGGAGCAGCCGGCCCAGGCGGCCCCGGCGATCAGGGCGTCTTCCATGGCCTCGACATCGGGCATGTCCGGGGCCACCCAGGGCACCGTGCGTTTCTGCGGCACGGTGGCGCAGAGGTGGAAGTCCGGGCGCATGCCCGGCGAGCGCACCTCGTCGATGCGCCAGCCGATGCGCGCCCCGGCCTGGCGCCAGGCCTGGATCGCATCGCCCAGCGAACTGGGATCGTCGACCGCGGCAAGGTTGGCCAATGCGAGGTGCAGTCCGGCACCGTCGGCGGCTGGCAGCAGCGCCAGCCAGTGTGCAGGGATCTCCGCATAGGCCAGCGAGGCGCTGCCCAGCGACAGGCGCATCGAGGCCAGCAGGGCCTGCCCATGCACCCGCGTGAGCTTGTCGCTGACCATCGCCGCCAGCCGCTGCCGGACGGCATCGCCCACGTGGAACTCGAAGCCCGCGATCTCACCCTTCGAGTCGATCAACGGGCGCCGGGCGCCGACGATCGGAAGCGCCTCAGGCTCTGCTGCGCGCTGCCGGGCCGCGGCGCTGGCCGCGCGCGACGACACCGGCATCTCGACAGGCGCCTTGGGGGCGGTTGGCGGGGGGCCGCCAAACCATCGTCCGATCAGGGACTGCAACATCGGAAACCTCCAGCGGGCCATGGGGGCACCCGTTGTGCCCGGCCTTGCCTGGATGTCGGCAGCGGGACCGCGGCCTTGAGGGTCCGCCCGGCCCGCACCCCGTGAGGCACGGGTACCCTGTGGCAAACTCGCGCGCTTTCTTCGCTCGGGCCAAACGCCCGGCGCATGTCTCTTGGACAAGATCCTCACGCAAATCGCCGCCGAGCTGAAGGTGGCCGCGCGGCAGGTGCAGGCTGCCGTCGAACTGCTCGACGGGGGCGCCACGGTGCCCTTCATCGCCCGCTACCGCAAGGAGGCCACCAGCGGCCTCGACGACACCCAGCTTCGCGACCTGGAAGCCCGCCTGGCCTACCTGCGCGAGTTGGAGGAGCGCCGCGCCGCGGTGCTCAAGAGCATCGACGAGCAGGGCAAGCTCACCGCCGAGCTGCGCGCGGCCATCGACGCCGCACCCACCAAGCAGGAGCTGGAAGACCTGTACCTGCCGTACAAGCCCAAGCGCCGCACCAAGGGCATGATCGCCCGCGAGGCGGGCCTGGAGCCCCTGGCCGACCGCTTGTTTGCCGATCCGACGCTCGACCCCTTGACCGAGGCGGCGGCGTTCATCAACGCCGAGGCGGGCTTTGCCGATGCCCACGCAGTGTGTGATGGCGTGCGCGATCTGCTGTCCGAGCGCTGGGCCGAGGATGCCGCGTTGGTGGGCCTGCTGCGTGAGTGGCTGTGGGCCGAAGGGATGTTCCAGTCCCGTCTCGCCGAGGGCAAGGACGCCAACCATCCCGACATCGCCAAGTTCCGCGACTACTTCGACTACGCCGAACCGATCCGGCAGGTGCCTTCGCACCGGGCGCTGGCCGTCTTTCGCGGCCGGGCGCAGGATTTCCTAGATGCCAAGCTGGTGCTCGACGAACCGTCGACCGCCGCCGCTGCAACGGCCGGCGCGGCCAGGCCGGCCGGATCGCCGCCGGCGATGTCGCTGGCCGAAGGGCGGATCGCACGCCATCTGGGCTGGAGCCATGCCAGGCGCCCGGCACACGACCTGATCCGCAAGACCATCGCCTGGACCTGGAAGGTGAAGCTTTCGCTCAGCCTCGAGCGGGACCTGTTCGCCCGGCTGCGCGAATCGGCCGAAGCCACCGCGATCAAGGTGTTTGCCGAGAACCTGCGCGATCTGCTGCTCGCCGCGCCGGCCGGCAAGCGCGTGGTGATGGGCCTGGATCCGGGCATCCGCACCGGCGTGAAGGTGGCGGTGGTGTCCGATACCGGCAAGGTGCTGGGCACGGCCACGGTGTATCCGCACGAGCCGCGCAATGACTGGGAGGGTTCGCTGCACGCGCTGGGCAAGCTGTGCGCGGTGCATGGCGTCAACCTGATCGCCATCGGCAACGGCACGGCCAGCCGCGAAACCGACCGGCTGGCGGCCGACCTGATCAAGCGCTTGGTGGCCCTCTCGCCCGACCACCGCATCGAGAAGGTGGTGGTCAGCGAAGCCGGCGCTTCGGTGTACTCGGCCAGCGAATTCGCGAGCAAGGAACTGCCCGAACTCGATGTGAGCCTGCGCGGCGCCGTGTCGATCGCCCGCCGGCTGCAGGATCCGCTGGCCGAACTGGTCAAGATCGATCCGAAGAGCATCGGCGTGGGCCAGTACCAGCATGACGTGAACCAGAGCGAGCTCGCGCGCACGCTGGATGCCGTGGTGGAGGATTGCGTCAACAAGGTCGGCGTCGACCTCAACACCGCCTCGGCGCCGCTGCTGTCGCGCGTCTCGGGCCTGTCGGGATCGGTGGCCGCGTCGATCGTGCGTTGGCGCGACGCCCATGGCGCGTTCGCCAATCGCCAGCAACTCCTGGAGGTGACCGGGCTGGGCCCCAAGACCTTCGAGCAATCGGCCGGCTTCCTGCGCATCCGCGATGGCGACAACCCGCTGGATTGCAGCGGCGTGCACCCCGAGACCTACCCGGTGGTGCGCAAGGTGATCGAGCACCTGGGGCGCCCGGTGGCCGAGCTGATCGGCAAGGCCGACGTGATCCGCAGCCTGCGGCCGGAGGCCTTCGCCGATGAGCGCTTCGGCGCCATCACGGTCAAGGACATCTTCGCCGAACTGGAGAAGCCCGGGCGTGACCCGCGGCCCGACTTCAAGGTGGCACGTTTCAACGATGGCGTCGAAGACCTGAAGGACCTTCAGCCCGGCATGCTGCTCGAGGGCACGGTGAGCAACGTGGCGCAGTTCGGCGCCTTCGTCGACCTGGGGGTGCACCAGGACGGCCTGGTGCATGTGAGTCAGCTCTCCACCAAGTTCGTCAACGATGCACGCGAGGTGGTGAAGACCGGCGACATCGTCAAGGTGCGGGTGCTGGAGGTGGATCTGGCCCGCAAGCGCATCTCGTTGACGATGCGGCTGGATGCGAAGCCCGCGAGGCCGGATGCCGCCGGCCGCGGCGACAACACATTTCGGCCACCGGGGCGCGACGCCCGACAGGGCAGCCGCTCGGCGGCGCCTGCCGTCAGCGGCCAGGGCGCAATGGCCGCCGCCTTCGCCAAGCTGCAGGGTCGACGCTGATGTCGGCACGCCGCGCTGCAGCGGGGCCGGAAAGGGCAGCGGCGCGGCCCCGGCTCGCGCTGCTGCCGACGGCCATCGCCGGCGCATTGGCCTGCCCCTGGGCCCATGCGCAGCCGGCGGCGCCGGCCGAACCTGCGCCCGTCGTGCAGCAGGTGGAGATCCGGGGCGAGAACACCGATGCCGAGCAGCGCCGCCGCGAGCCGGTGGCTAAGACGGTGTACGGCCGCGACGAGATCGAGAAGTACGGCGACACCAATGTGAGCGACGTGCTCAAGCGGCTGCCCGGCATCAACGTGACCGGCGGCAATCCCCGGTTGCGGGGCCTGGGCGCCGGCTACACGCTGATCCTCATCAACGGCGAGCCGGCGCCGCCCGGGTTCTCGCTCGACAACCTGTCGCCCTCGCAGGTGGAGCGCATCGAGGTGACCAAGGGGCCGACGGCGGAGCACAGCGCCCAGGCGGTGGCCGGCACCATCAACATCATCCTCCGCGAGGCACCGAAGCAACGGCAGCGCGAACTGCGTGTTGGCCTCGGGCAGCACCAGGGCAAGGCCGGCTATTCGGTCAACGGCACCTATGGCGACCGCTTCGGGGCGCTCAGCCTCTCGTTGCCGGCCTCGGCGTATCGCTGGCGCGGAGGCTCATGGGCCCATGTGGAGCGCCACACGCTGGATTCCTCGGGCCTGCCGCAGCACCTGGTGGCGGTGACGCCGGATCGCTACTGGGGCCATGGCCTGAATCTCTCGCCGAGGCTGAGCTGGAAGTTCAACGAGTCCGACACGCTGAACTCGCAGACCATCGTGCAGTCGCATCGCTTCCACAACGCCGGGCGCACGCTGACCGATGTGCTGGAAGGGGCGGCGCCCGTCAGCGTCGACGACGACTGGTTCAACCGCGGACGATGGCAGATGATCCGCAGCAACCTCGAGTGGGTGCGCAGGTGGCCGGACGGCCGCCTCCTGGAGGTGAAGGCCGGCGCGCAGGCGTCGCGCAGCGAGTACCGCACCGATGTCGATGGGCGCGACGAGCAGGGCGCCCACAGCCTCACCCGCGTCAGCGAAGGGCGAAACCGCGAGCGCAACCTGACCAGCGCCGGCAAGTATCTTCGACCGTTGTTCGAGCAGCACACGCTGGCCCTGGGCTGGGATGTCGAGCGCAAGCGCCGATTCGAGCAGCGCAGCGTGACCGAGAACGGCGTCTCGCAGCTGGTTGGCTTCGACGGCGAGCCGTTCGAGGCCGAGGTGCGCCGAGTGGCCGTCTACGCCCAGGACGAGTGGGGCCTCTCGGCGCAGTGGTCGACCTATCTCGGCATCCGGGCCGAGCGCATCGAGTCGTCGAGCGTCGGCCTGGCTGATCCAGTGGCGCATCACACCCAGGTGATCACGCCGCTGTGGCACCTCAACTACAAGCTCGACCCGCGCGGCAAGGATCAGATCCGTGCCAGCCTCACCCGCAGCTTCAAGGCGCCGGATCTGGGCGCACTGCTGGCCCGGCCGAGCATCAATTCGAACTACCCGGTGGACCGCCCGAATCCGCAGCTGAGCCCCGACCGGGTGGGCAATCCCAGGCTCGAGCCCGAGCTGGCCACCGGGCTGGACCTGTCGATCGAGCGTTATCTGCCGGGCGGGGGGCTGGTCAGCGCAGGCCTGTTCCACCGCCGCATACGAGGGCTTATCCGCAATGTGGTGTCGCTCGAAGCGGTGACCTGGTCGCCGGTTACCCGCTGGGTGTCACGCCCCGCAAACTTGAGTGGCGCCACCAGCACGGGTGTCGAGTTCGAGGCCAAGGGGAAGATCGGCGACTGGCTTCCGGCCTGGTTCGATCCGGCCACGGCACTCAATGTACGGGCCTCGCTGAGCGTGTACCGATCGTCGGTGGCCGACATTCCAGGCCCCGACAACCGGCTCGAGTCACAGCAGCCCTGGGCCATGACCATGGGCTTCGACCATGTGGTGAAGGGCACGCCGCTGACCTACGGTGCCAGCATGGCCGTCTCGCCGGCCTATGCGGTGCAGCAGACGCTCGACCAGCAATCCTGGAGTGGCCGGACGCGCAGCCTGGACGCCTATGTGCTGTGGGCATTCGACAAGACCACCGTGCTTCGCGTGGCGGGCAACAGCCTGTTGCCGATCGAGATGCGCAACCGCACCAGGGTGGTCTCGGCCGACGGCTTGGGGCAATCCTCCGAGACCCATCGGTTCAGCCGCAGCCAGGTCAACGCGAGTCTGACGGTGAAGTTCTGAGCCCAGGATGACGATGAACGCCGTGCGCCGAGTACTGCAGGTCCACGCGGGACCTCGGGCCCGCAAGCACCTGCGCGAGCGAGGCCTGCAGCCAACCGACGTGCGGGTGATCGCCGCGGCGGCGGGCGGGCCCAAGGGTCTGATCCTCAATCCGCTGGACCGCTTCGTCTTCGGCCACTGGCTGGCCGATGCCGCTCAGGAGGTACACCTGCTGGGCGCCTCGATCGGTGCCTGGCGCATGGCCTGCGCCTGCGCGGCCGATGCCGACACGGCATTGGCGGAGATGGCGCAGGACTATGTGCGCCAGCGCTACGACCACGCGCCGGGCAGGGCGCCCACGGCCGACCATGTGAGCGAGGTGTTCGGTCGCCTGCTGGGACTGCGTCTGGGCGAACGGGCCGACCACCTGCTGGCACATCCGACCCGCCGGCTGCATGTGTTCACCAGTCGGGGCCGTGGGCTGCTGGCCCGGGAGTCGCGATGGCAAACGCCAGTGGGGTACTTGGCCGCGTTTGGCGCCAACCTGGTGAATCGCCAAGCCATGGCCTGGCTCCTGGAGCGCGTGGTGTTCTCGGATCCCCGCACTGCCATTCCCTTGCCGTTGGCCGACTATCCCGGCCGCAACGTGGCGCTCGACGGCCGGAACATGGCCACCGCGGTGCTGGCCAGTTGCTCGATCCCCTTCTGGTTGCGGGCGGTGCACGACATTCCCGGCGGCCCCCCTGGCGCCTACTGGGATGGCGGTATCACCGACTACCACCTGCACCTCGACTACGCGGCCATGCCGGAAGGGTTGGTGCTGTACCCGCACTTCCAGCGCCAGCTGGTGCCAGGGTGGCTCGACAAGGCGCTCAAGCATCGTCATCGGGCGACGCCCAAGCTCGACAACGTGGTGGTGCTGTCCCCGACGCCGGAGTGGGTGGCCTCGTTGCCTCGAGGCAAGCTGCCGGACCGCAGCGACTTCAAGACCTTTGGCGATGACTTCGACGCACGGGTGCGCAGCTGGAGCCAGGCGGTGGCGATGAGCGCGCAACTGGCCGACGAGTTCGCCGCCCTGTGCCAGCGAGATTCGATCGATGCTGCTGCCTTGTAGCCTGGATGTGTGTGCTTTGTAAATCTGCAGGGGTGATGGTCGTCCAGATCAACCAATCCCTGGAATCGAACGTTTCTGGGGCGTGCGGCTCCAACTGGTTAGAGTCGTCTCACGCTGGAGGAATGTCATGAAGATCACTGTCGCCCGTGCCGTGCTGCTGGCCGCTGTCGTGTCGCTCGGTGCCTGTGCGCACAACCGCTCTGTCAATGAGCCTCCTCCCGGTGCGGTACGCGCTGGCTCGACTCAAGTCGAATTCGGTGTCATCGCCGCCATCGACCGCTTCTCCGGAGAAGGCCAGGCCACTGGCGGCGGTGCTGTCGTGGGTGGCGTCACCGGTGCGGTGGTCGGCCGCCAGTTCGGCGGGGGCAGCGAAGGGCGTGCGGCCGGTACCCTCATCGGGGCGGTGGCCGGTGCCCTGATCGGCAACCAGATCGAGAAGCAGGGCAGCGGCCCGCGCAGTGGCGTCCGCGTGACCGTCACGCTGGACCGCGGCGGCCAGCGGTCGTTCGAGTACTCGCACGCCGGCGATCTGCGCATCGGTGAGCGGGTGCGCATCGAGGGCAATCAGATGTTCCGCCACTGATCGGCCTGGGCCGCGCCAGTTGCCGTGGCCTACAATCGAGGCTCCAACAAACCAACAAGAGCGAGAAAGGCATCATGGTTGTGACACCGCGAACTACGACGTTCGCCACCGATAGCTGATCGGCTGCGCTGTCACGCCTGTTCGTCCTCCCCCTGGTTTGTCGAACCCGAGAAAGCGCGGCGCCCCCCGCGCTTTTTTCATGCCTGTTTCCTGGAGCCCATCATGATCACCATCACGCTGCCCGACGGTTCGAGACGCGAATTCGCTCAGCCGGTCACCGTGGCCGAGGTTGCCCAATCCATCGGTGCCGGCCTGGCCAAGGCCGCCTTGGCCGGCCGGGTTGGGCAGGGCGCCGATGCCCGCCTGGTCGACACCAGCCATCGCATGGACGCCGATGCGGCCCTGGCCATCGTCACCGACAAGGACCCCGATGGGTTGGAGCTGATTCGCCACTCGACGGCCCACCTGCTGGCCTATGCCGTGAAGGAACTGTTCCCTGATGCGCAGGTCACCATCGGCCCGGTGATCGAGAACGGCTTTTACTACGACTTTGCGTACAAGCGGCCCTTCACGCCCGAAGACCTGGCGGCGATCGAGTCGCGCATGGCGGAGCTGGCGAAGAAGGACGAACCGGTGGTCCGCCGGGTGTTGCCGCGCGACGAGGCGGTGGCCTACTTCAAGGGGCTGGGCGAGCACTACAAGGCCGAGATCATCGCCAGCATTCCGGCCAATGAAGACGTCTCGCTGTACCGCGAGGGCGGATTCGAAGACCTGTGCCGTGGCCCTCACGTCCCCAGCACCGGCAAGCTCAGGCACTTCAAGCTGATGAAGGTGGCCGGTGCCTACTGGCGAGGCGACCAGAAGAACGAGCAGTTGCAGCGGGTGTACGGAACCGCGTGGGCCAGCAAGGACGAGTTGCAGCAGTACCTGCGCATGCTGGAGGAGGCCGAGAAGCGCGACCACCGTCGGCTGGGGCGCGAACTCGACCTGTACCACCTGGACGAGCACTCGCCCGGCACCGTGTTCTGGCATCCCAAGGGCTGGACCATCTGGCAGGTGGTGGAGCAGTACATGCGCCAGGTGTACCGCGACAACGGCTACCTCGAGGTGAAGGGGCCGCAGTTGCTCGACCGCTCGCTGTGGGAGAAGACGGGCCACTGGGACAAGTACCGCGAGAACATGTTCACCACCGAGAGCGAGAAGCGCGACTACGCGCTTAAGCCGATGAACTGCCCGGGCCACATCCTGATCTTCAAGCAGGGCATCAAGAGCTATCGTGACCTGCCGCTGCGCTACGGCGAGTTCGGCCAGTGCCACCGCAACGAGCCCACGGGCGGCCTGCACGGCATCATGCGCGTGCGCGGCTTCACCCAGGACGACGGCCACATCTTCTGCACGGAGGACATGATCCAGTCGGAGTGCGTGGCCTACACCGAGCTGTTGCAGCGGGTCTACAAGGACTTCGGGTTCACCGACATCCTCTACAAGGTGGCGACGCGCCCCGACAAGCGCATCGGCAGCGACGAGATCTGGGACAAGGCCGAGGCAGCGCTGATGGAGAGCCTGCGTCGATCCGGCTGTGAGTTCGTGATTTCGCCGGGCGATGGGGCGTTCTACGGCCCCAAGATCGAGTACACGCTGAAGGACGCGATCGGCCGCCAGTGGCAATGCGGCACGATGCAGGTCGATTTCTCGATGGCCCAGCTGCTGGGTGCCGAGTACGTGGCCGAGTCGAGCGAGCGCCGGCACCCGGTGATGCTGCATCGTGCCATCGTCGGCAGCCTTGAGCGATTCATCGGCATCCTGATCGAGCAACATGCCGGCGCGCTGCCTGCGTGGTTGTCTCCGGTGCAGGTGGTGGTGTCGTCCATCACCGATGCCCAGGCCGAATACGCCCAGGAAGTGGCGAAAACGCTGCAAAAACAAGGAGTTAGAGTCCAGACCGATTTGCGGAACGAAAAGATCACCTATAAAATCCGCGAGCATTCGTTGCAAAAGGTCCCGTACATCCTGGTCGTTGGCGACAAGGAGAAGGCAAGCGGGGCCGTTGCCGTGCGCGCCAGGGGCAATCAGGATCTGGGTGTGATGTCGCTGGAGAACTTCATTTCGAGGGTCTCCAACGACATTGCCAGCAAGACCTGATCGTGCCGATGGCGCGCGCTTTCGTTTTGCACGGCCCGTTCTTTGCCTTGGGGCTCATGACCTTGGATGGTCGAAAAGGGGTTTGAACCATCGCTACGTTTCTCGATCGCCGGATGCCCAATGTCGAGCGCAAGCATCGGCTCAACCGCGAAATCATGGCGCCTTCGGTGCGCTTGAATGGCGTCAACAACGAGCCCTTGGGCATCGTCAGCATCCAGGAGGCCTTGCGCCTGTCTGGTGAGGCGGATGTGGATCTGGTCGAGATCGCGCCCACTGCTGATCCCCCGGTCTGCCGAT
>Ga0268298_10003751_pt1 | contig 15257 bp, 15 predicted proteins | sample WWTPWeurt_MetaG_FD_194462 | JGI IMG/M metagenome (GOLD analysis project Ga0268298, IMG submission 194462) | Activated sludge microbial communities from WWTP in Nijmegen, Gelderland, Netherland - WWTP Weurt | ecosystem: Engineered > WWTP > Aerobic digester > Activated sludge | place... | reverse complement strand
GAGATCTATCACCTCAAGGCGGCGGGCCGCGCCAACTGGGGGCGGATGGACACGGTGCTCGCGCGGATCGACTCCGCCCACCGGGCGGGGCTCACGATCACCGCCGACATGTACACCTACCCCGCGAGCGCCACCGGCCTCGACGCGGTGATGCCCGGGTGGGTGCGGGAGGGGGGCTTCGACCAGTGGCGGGCGCGGCTGATGGACCCGGCGGTGCGGCGGCGGCTCAAGGCGGAGTGGGCCCGGCGCGGGGGCGCCTTTGCGGGTCCGGGCGGCCCGGAGGGCGTGCTGCTCGCGGGCTTCAAGCAGGACAGCCTCCGCCAGTACGTGGGCAAGCGGCTCAAGGAGGTGGCGGAGCTGCGGGGCCAGAGCCCCGAGGACGCCGCCATGGACCTGATCATCGCCGACCGGAGCCGGATCGAGTGCATCTACTTCACGATGTCCGAGGAGAACCTCCGGAAGCAGATCGTGCAGCCCTGGCTCTCGTTCGCCTCGGACGCGTCGTCGATCGCGCCGGAGGGCGTGTTCCTCAGGTCCAACCCGCACCCCCGGGCCTATGGCACCTTCGCGCGGGTGCTCGGCAAGTACACCCGCGAGGAGGGCGTGCTGTCGCTCCCCGAGGCGGTGCGAAAGCTGACCAGCCTGCCGGCCAGCAACCTGCGCCTGGCGCGCCGCGGAACCCTGACGCCCGGCTACTACGCCGACGTGGTGGTGTTCGACCCGGCCACGATCACCGACCACGCCACCTTCGACCGCCCGCACCAGTACGCGACCGGGGTGCGCCAGGTGTTCGTGAACGGGGTGCAGGTGATCCGCGACGGGGAGCACACGGGCCTCACGCCAGGCCGGGTGGTGAAGCGGGGGACGTGAGACGGACGGGAAAGCGGGAAGCGGGAAACGGGAAACGGGAAGCGGGAAACGGGAAATGGGTGGGGAGGTCGAACGCGTGATGCCCGGGAAAGCTGTTGGGCGGGGCATCCCCCTTCCCCGTCGCCGCGCGGGCCCGTAGCTTCCCGCCCGTCTCACGCCCCGTCAATTCCCCATCGAGGACCCGCATGATCCGGCATCGCCTGACTGCCGCGGCACTCCTGCTGGCCACCGCCGCGTGCGCCGCCGCCCAGCCCGCCACGACCCCTGCGCCGGCCCCCGGCGCCGCACCGGCCACCAGCGCCAATGGCGGCCGTCCGGCAGGCGCCCGGGCCGACAGTACCAAGACGCCCAAGCCCAGGATCAAGGCGTTCAAGGACCTGATCACCGACAAGGCGAAGGCCGATTCCGGGCTCTTCACGGTCTGGACCCAGGGCGATTCCACCTTCTACGAGATCCCCAACGCCACCCTGGGCCGCGAGATGCTGCTGGTAAGCCGCATCGCGCGGACGGCCACCAACATCGGCTACGGCGGCGAGGAGACCTACGAGTCGGTGGTGCGGTGGGAGCGGCAGGGCGACAAGATCCTGCTGCGCACGGTGAGCTACCTGAACGTGGCCGACAGCACCCTCCCGATCAGCCGGGCGGTGCGCGCGGCCAACTTCGAGCCGATCGTGGCGGCGCTCCCCATCGTGGCCTACAACGGCGACACCACGGCGGTGCTCGTCGACATCTCGAAGACCTACACCGCCGACGTGGCGCTGTTCGGGCTCGAGAAGGGGCGGCGTGAGGCCTACCAGGTGCGGCGGCTGGACGAGAACCGCAGCTACCTGGGCGCGGTGCGGAGCTACCCGCAGAACGTCGAGGTGCGGGCCGTCCTCACCTACGACGCCGGCAAGGCGCCGAGCAACGCGGAGACCAATACCATCACGGTGGAGATGGCGCACTCGATGGTGGTGCTGCCGGCGACCCCGATGCAGGCACGACGCTGCGACAAGCGGGTGGGCTTCTTCTCGATCGACCAGACCGACTATGGCATCGACGCGCAGCGGGCGGTGGACCGCTGCTACATCAGCCGCTGGCGGCTGGAGCCGAAGGACACGGCGGCGTTCCAGCGGGGCGAGCTGGTGGAGCCGGTCAAGCAGATCGTGTACTACATCGACCCGGCCACCCCGCTCAAGTGGCGCCCCTTCCTCAAGCAGGGCGTGGACGACTGGAACGCCGCCTTCGCCGAGGCCGGATTCCGGAACGCCATCGTGGGCCGGGACCCGCCGACGGCCGCCGAGGACCCCGAGTTCGACCCGGAGGACGCCCGGTACTCGGTGATCCGCTACTACCCCTCGGACATCGAGAACGCCTACGGGCCCAGCGTGGTGGACCCGCGGAGCGGCGAGATCCTGGAGAGCGACATCGGCTGGTTCCACAACGTGATGAACCTGCTCCGCAACTGGTATCTGGTGCAGACCGCGGCGGTGAACCCCGACGCCCGCGGGGTGGCGTTTGCCGATGCCGTGATGGGCGAGCTGGTGCGGTTCGTGTCGAGCCACGAGGTGGGCCACACCCTCGGCCTGCCGCACAACATGAAGGCGTCGAGCGCCTACCCGGTGGACTCGCTGCGCTCGGCCAGCTTCACGCGGCGGATGGGCACCGCGCCCTCCATCATGGACTACGCGCGGTTCAACTATGTCGCGCAGCCGGGCGACACCGGGGTGAGCTTCCACCCAGCCATCGGGGTGTACGACAAGTGGGCCATCCGGTGGGGCTACCGGCCCATCCTCGGGGCCACCACGCCCGACGCCGAGAAGCCGATGCTCGACGGCTGGGTCCTCGAGCACGCCGGCGACCCGCTCTACCGCTTCGGCGACCCGAGCAGCATCGACCCGACCAGCCAGACCGAGGACCTGGGTGACGACGGCGTGAAGGCCGGCGGCTACGGCATCGCCAACCTGAAGCGCATCGTTCCGCAGCTGCCCACCTACGCCTTCGAGCAGGGCGAGGACTACAGCCAGCTGCAGGAGATGTACCTCCAGGTGCTGGTGCAGTGGGGCCGGTACATGGGCCACGCGACCACCATCGTCGGCGGGGTGGAGCAGACCCGGAAGGCGCAGGGGCAGGAAGGGCCGGTGTACACCATCGTGTCCCGCGCCCGGCAGAAGGCCGCCGTCCGGTTCCTGGCGGAGCAGGCCTTCGCCACGCCGACCTGGATGCTCAACCGCGACATCCTGAGCCGGTTCGAGCACGCCGGCGCCGTGGACCGGCTGCGGGCCCGGCAGGTGGCGGTGCTCAGCAACCTGCTCGAGCCGCGGCGGATGCAGCGCCTGATCGAGTCCGAGGCGGCCCTGGGGAAGGACGCCTACACGCTGGGGGAGCTGTTCACCGACGCCCACGCGGCGGTGTGGGGTGAACTGGCGGCGGCGCGACCGGTGGATGAGTACCGCCGCAACCTGCAGCGCGGCTACCTGGACCGGATGCAGTACCTGATGACCCAGGAGCTCCCGCCGATCCCGCCGGAGTTCGCGCGGTTCGTCACGGTGACCAACGTGAACGTCGGCCAGTCCGACATCCGCGCCTTCGCGCGTGGAGACCTGGAGCAGATCAAGCGGGAGGCCACGAGCGCCGCGGCACGCTCCACGGACCGGGTGACGGTGCTGCACCTGCGGGATGTGGTCGCGCGGGTGGAGGCGATCCTGGATCCGGAGAAGTAGGGCGGTAAGGCGGTAAGGCGGTAAGGCGGTAGGGCGGTAAGGCGGTAGGGCGGTAGGGCGGTGCGCCACCGTCCGGGCACCACGAGGGATCCCTGCAGGTCCGGCTACGGATCTGCGGGGATCCTTCGCTCGTTTCGGGCGGGGATCGGGGACGAAGGCGGTCACGGACGGGCGCATCGGAGCTGCGAACGCACCGTCACGCCCTTCGGGACGGTCGAGCGGCGTGCCGGGCCCATTGTACCGCGTTCCGCTCCGGTGTGAAGGGCTTTGGGAAGCGGCGGAATGCGTTGCGAAGCCGCGTGAACGGCTGGCGAGCGCACCGGAACGCGTTCGGAAGTCGCGTGCCTGGCCTGCGGAACGGGCGGCACGCGTTCGGAAGTCGCGCGACCGGCCTGCGGAACGAGCGGCACGCGTCGAGCAGCCGCGTAACCATGCTGAGATACCGGCTACCTGCGGCCGGGAACTACCCGACCACCGTGATACGCCGGCGCCACCTGCCTGGAAGCCGCCTGACTGCCCCGAGCAACCGGCTGCACGCGGTCGGAAACTGCCGGACCACGCAGATACGCCAGCGCCACCCGTCCGGAAGCGGCCCGATCAGCCTGGGGAGCCGGCGGTGCGGCCTCCGCGGCCGTGCACCGCCGTGCGGGCCCGAGGTCGGCGACGTCAGGCGTCTGGCATCCTCCCGCTGCCCGGCACATGTTACCCTCTCCACCATCCGCCCACGGCCGGCATGCGCCAGGTCCTCGTCTAAGGAGAACAACATGATCCGGTTCATCCAGGCGTACTGGTGGGTGATCCTGATCGGGGTGCTCATGGTGGGGTTCGTGTGGCGGAAGAGCAGGCGCGATCCGCCGCGGCGCTGACGTCCCGGGCCACGGAGGCGCTACGGTCCCCCGCAGGGCGTCCTCATGGCCGCCGCTCGAACAGCTGGAGGTAGTTGCCGCTGTTGTCGCGTACCAGGATGTTCCTGGTCCAGAGGGTATCCTCGGGGGGGACGTGCCCGGGACGTTCGAGCCACAGGCCTTCGATGGTGGCCCCATGGCGCCGGAGCGACGCCAGGGCCGCATCGAGGTCCGCGACGAAGAAGCCGAGCTTGGCGGGCCCGAACACCTGGTCGGGGGCGGTCGGGGCCCCGGCGTACGATGACAGGGACCGCGCCGTCCGGTGCCAGACAAACTCGACGCGGAGCCCGCGCCCGGCCAGGAGGACCACCCGCGTGGATGAGTCGGGGGCCGCGGCCTCGAGGACGACGTTGAGGCCGAAGATGTCGCGATACCACTCCACGCTCGCAGCGAGGTCCGGCACGGAGAGCGCCGCGAAGCTCGGTCCCACTACCTCGACCTGCGCGGCCGCCGCGCCGGGACCGAGCGCCAGCCCGAGGATCAGGATGCAACGTCGGATGACCATGCCATGCTCCGGGTAGTGGGCCGGGCAGACAGACGGACCCACGCCGGGAAAGGTTCCGGGCGCGTTCGACTGGTGGCTCCGTTCGCCGCCGCGCTGCTGCTGGCGCTGGCCGGGTACCGCCTGGCGCGGTATCGCCCGGCCATCTCCGCCTTTCCCGCCGATCACCACATGCACCTCGGTTCCGTTGACCTCTGCGCCCGGGTGGGCGAATGCGGCGCGTTCCACACCCCGCCGGCCGTGCTGGCCGCCGACGCAATCCGCGCACTCGACCAGGCACACGTGCGACGGGGTGTGGTGCTCTCGACGGCCTACATCTACGGCCTTCCGAGCCTCGGGCTCCCGCCCGACTCCGTGGCGCTGCTGGTGCGGCGGGAAAACGAGTTCACGGCGGCGGAGGTGGCGCAGTACCCCGACCGGCTGGCGGGATTCCTGTCGGTGGACCCGCTGCAGCCGTCGGCGCTTGAGGAGCTGGCGCACTGGCGGGGCAGCCCGGTGCTGCGTGGCCTCAAGCTCCACCTGACCGTCCTGGGCGTGGACCTCACGGACTCGGCCCAGCGCGCCCGGGTGGCGGAGGTGGTCGGGACGGCGACGGCGCAGGGGATGCCGATCGTCATCCACGTGGGGGGCGGGACCTTCGGGGCGCGGGAGGCGGAGTTCTTCATTGCCGACGTCCTGCCGCGGGCAGGGAGCCTGCCGGTGCAGATCGCGCACGGCGCCGGGGGCCTCCCGCTGCTCGGCGACAATCACGTGGCGGTGCTCCGGGTCTTCGCGAAGCACATCCTGGAGGGGACACCGGCGGCGCAGGGCCTGCTGTTCGACCTGTCGTTCGTGCCGGCGCCCGGGGAGGACGCGACCACCACCACCCGGCTGATGCGGGAGATCCGGCGGATCGGGCTCCAGCGGTTCGTCTTTGCCTCGGACTTCGACGTGCAGTCGGTGGAGGACGCGGTGCGGGCGCTCGACCGACTGGGACTCACGGCGGAGGAACGTGCGACGCTGGCGCGGTCGTGCGCGCCGTGGGCGTGCCCGGAGCCCGAGGCCCCAAGCCTCCCCTGAGCCCTCCACGGCCGTGTGCGACGCCGCCCGCCCGCGCGCGTCCTACCGATATCGCCGTGGCCGACCGGGGCGCCCCTGCCCCGCCTTCCGCGCCCGGCCTCACCGATTCCCGCCCGAGACCCTCCCATGCCCGCCGACGGCGCCGTGACCCTGACGCTGACCCACGACGAGGCGCTGGTGCTGCACGACCTCCTGCAACGCTTCAGCGCGTCGGGGGGGCTCACGCTCGAGGACCAGGCCGAGCAGCGCGCACTGTGGAACCTGGCGTGCCTGCTGGAGCGGGAGCTGGTGGAGCCGTTCTCGCCGGATCATGCCGCGGCGCTCGCGGCGGCGCGGCAGATGCTGCGGGACCCGGAGTAGGCCGTGCCCGGGCGATGGTTGCCACTGGTGCTGGGATCGGCCCTGGCCTCGGCGGCCGCAGCCCAGACCACGCACGAGCTGCACCGGGAGGCGCTGGGCCGGGCCGAGGCCGGGGGGAACTTCCCGTGGGCGGAGACCCGGCCGCTCGGCTGGGACGACTTCCGGGGCCGGCCGCACCGGGGACTCTTCAAGGCGGCGGAGACCGTCAGCAGCGTCACCTACCTCATCGGCTGCCTGGGCCAGGAGGTCCGCTTCACCGTGCTGACCACCTTCTCCACCACGGAGTCGTGGGTGCGCGCGGACCTGCGGGACGACGCGGAGGCCAGCGTGCGGATCCTGCGGCACGAGCAGACCCACTTCGACCTGACCGAGGTGTTCGGCCGGGAGCTGCGCCGAGCGCTGGGCGCGGCGGTGGGCCTGTGCCCGGGTGACCTGCCCCGGGCGCGGGCAGTGTTCGACAGCCTGAGCACGGTGTCGCAGGCGCTGCAGGCGCGGTACGACGCCGAAACCCTGCACGGCACGGATCCCGAGCGGCAGGAGCAGTGGAGCCAGGCGGTGCGGGCGCGGCTGGCGTCACTGGCGGCGTACGGGGACGAGGCCGCGGGGTGGACCGGCGCTCGGCAGGCCACGGCCACGGGAGAGCCCTAGGCGGCCGGCGGCGGCCCGGCGTGCCGCGCTGCAATCCTCGTGAGGCGCACGCCGAGGTGGAACAGCGCGCCCAGCAGGCCGGCGGGGATGTCTGGCCAGTCCGGGCCCGCGGGGCCATGCCCGAACACCTCATACAGGACGATGCTCAGCCCGGAGAGCAGCGCCGCCAGGCTGGCCCGGACGCGGGGCGACCGGAACCGGCTCGAGGCACCGGGCCGGAGCCACCCCTTGGCGATCGCCACGTCGACCAGGCCGTCGAGCAGGAAAGCGTTGACGAAGCCGTTGGCGAAGTCGCCGAAGCGGAGGTACCAGGCGTCCTGCAGCGCGCGCACGACCGGCAGCCGGACCCCGGCGGTACGCAGGCGCAGCCGGAGATCCTCCTGCCACAGCACCAGGAAGAACACGGCCGCCTCGACCATCCACGGGCGACGCAGCGTGGCATGCAGGCGCGACCAGCTCGCAGGGGGCATCGTCTCCGTGGCCGCGCGGCGGCGCCCGGGGGACCGGCGTGTGGGCGATCGGTGCCGTATCTTTGGTCCGGCCGGCGTGCGCCGCAAGCGGCGCCGCCCCTCGAGATGGACCCTGAGGCGACCCGCGGCACCGGGATTCGAGGCCGATCGTGGCCCCTGCCGTTCCCCCTTGGCCCCCGACGCACCTGATGCGCACTCGACCTGCGGCGATGCTGCCCGTGGCGCTCGCCCTGCTCGCCGCCTGCCGCGCCGTCCCCGCCGCGCGCCCGGTGCCGGCCCCCTGCCCCGCGGGCATGGCGATGATCCGCGAGGAGCTCTACTTCGGTCGCGGGCTGGCGGACGGCGGCGAGGTCTCCGACAGCGCCTGGCAGGTATTCCTGCGCGACGAGCTGACGCCGCGGTTCCCCGACGGAGTGACCATCCTCGACGCGCGCGGGCAGTGGCGCGGACCCAGCGGCCTCCTGGTGCAGGAGCGCAGCTGGGTGGTGGTGCTCTACCACGAGCCCGGCGCACTCGCCGCGCTGGCCGTGGAGGAGCTGGTGCGGGTGTACGTCACGCGCTTTGCGCAGGATGCGGTGCTGCGGGACCGGGCGCCGGCGTGCGTGACCTTCCAGGTTCCATGAGGGGCGCTGCCCCGCCGCGTCAGGCCCCCGACCCGCCCCGCTTGCGCCTCGTCGCCTGGAACTGCTGCGCCGGCCCGCTGGAGCGGAAGCTCGCCCGGCTCGAGGCCCTCGCGCCGGACCTCGCCGTGATCCCGGAGTGCCCGCGCCTGCCGCAGTCGCCCGGATCACATCTCTGGATCGGGCACAACCCGCGGAAGGGACTCGGCGTCATCGCGCGGCCGCCCTGGCGCATCCGCCGGGCCACCCGGCGGACCAACCTGCCGCGCTACCTGCTGCCGCTCCGGGTGACGGGGCCCGAGTCGTTCCTCCTGTGGGCGGTGTGGGCCTGCCACGACGGCGCCGATCGCTACGTGCGCGGGACGCACCGGGCGGTGGCGTCGTCCCGGCGGCTCATCGGCTCCGCGCCCACCGTAATGCTCGGCGACTTCAACTCCAACGCGATCTGGGACCACGAGCACCCCGCGGGCCTCAGCCACTCCGCGCTGGTGCGCGTGCTCGACGGCCTCGGCCTGGTGAGCGCGTACCACGACCACTCCGGCGAGCCGCACGGACAGGAGCGCCGGCCGACCTTCTACGAGTATCGCCACGCCCACCGGCCCTACCACCTCGACTACTGCTTCCTGCCGCACGCCTGGGCGGGCCGCGTGACCGGGGTCGAGGTCGGCGCGCACGCCGAGTGGGCGGGGAGCAGCGACCACATGCCGCTCATCGTGGACGTGGCGGCGCCCGGCGCGGATCGCATGTAACTTTCTCCGGTCCGCGCGCGGCCCGGCTCCCACTTCCTGCCATTGGTGGCACCGACATGAACGGCCTGTTCGTCCTCGTCCCGGTAATGCTCATGGGGGTCGCGGTCACGGGGATCATCTCGTCGGTGATCCTCAAGCTGCAGCGGATGAAGCTGGAGGAGGCCAAGCTCCGCTCCGGCGACGGCGAGGAGACGGCCGCCCTGGCCCACCAGGTGGCGGTGCTGCAGGGCGAGATGGCGGAGCTGCAGGAGCGGGTCGAGTTCGCGGAGCGGATGCTGGCGCAGGCACGGGAGCGGCCGGAGCTGCCGCCGGAGCCGCGGGCGTGAACGGCTTCCGGCATCGCATCCTGCGGGCCCTGACGGGCCGCAAGACGTTCCCACGAAGCCTCCCCCCGGCGCTCCTCACCACCCTGCTGCTCGCGGCGCCGGCGGCAGCGCAGACACCGCCCCCCCTCAGCGCGGCGGACCTCACGGTTCTCGGCCTCCCGTATCACGCGCCATACGCCCTGATCGACAGCATGCTCGGCCCACCGGACTCACTGCGCAACCCCAACTGGATCTACACCCGCCACTGGCTGATGCTGTCCATGGACCTCTCGGTGGGGGATGGGCGGATCTCGCAGCTCCACATTACTGGGCCTGGTCCGCGCACCGCGCGTGGCCTGCGCGTCGGCGACACCGTGGAACGCGCGGTCGAGCTGTACGGAACCTCGTGCTTCGCCGAGGAGTACCTGTTCTGCATGGACGAGGGGCCGGATGACCAGCGCGGGATCTGGCTCATGGTGGAAGAAGGACGGGTCATCGAGATCACGGTGGGCGAGGTGTACCTCAAGGACTAGGCCCGGGGCCAGCCCCCTGGCCGTGAGGGCCGCAAGGAGATCAACGGCGCATGCTGTCCCGCAAGAAGACGCTCATGCTGTTCGGGCTGGCGTTCCTGCTCTCGGTGCTGGCGAACATCGTCCGGGAAGAGGCCAAGGAACGGGAGAAGGCGCGGCTGGCACGGGCCGTCGCGGTGGCCGACAGTGCGGCGGCCGGCCGCCTCGCGGACCCGAGGCCCATTGGGCCGCCGCCCCGCGTGCACCACTCGACGCTCGCCCCGGCGGGCGAGGCTCCCAAGCGCGCCGGCCCGCCGATGTGCGCCTACCACCCCGGCGACGAGCAGCGGCTGGGCCGGGTAGTGTCCGGGCGACTCAGCCCCGATGGCGTGACCGAGCTGGTGACGGTGCGCCTCGACGCACCGGCGCCGGATGGCACGACCGCCCGTGAGCTGCCGGCGCCCGACTCGGTGCTCGTGAGCGACTGCAGTCCGTAGCGCTCCGCCACAGGCTTGACACCCCGCCCCGTCGGCGGCATCCTGTGTCCCAGCGTGCGCTGGGGCACCTCTGGTCCGCGGCAAGGAGGATCCCTCCACCCAGTCTGGTTCGCATGATCCATCGCCGAACCTTCTTCCAAGCCTGTGCTCAGCGGACACCAGGCGCTACGGAGGAAGGTCATGTCCAGGACCCTCACGCCCCACAGCCGTCTCGAGCATTTCACCCGCGAAGCGAAGCGCTGGCTCAAGGCGCTCCGCGCCGGGAGCGGTGACGCCCGCACCCGGCTGGCCCGCGCGCTCGAGCACCTGCCCGCCGCGCCCACCCTGCGCGACATCCAGCACGCGCTGGCCCGCGAGTTCGGGCTGCCCGGCTGGACCGCGCTCCGCGAGGCGCTGGCCACGCGACCCGCCGCCGACCCGAGCGAGGCGGCGCTGCTCTCCCGCTTCCTCGACAACGCCTGCCCCGATCACCACGTGCGGGGAAATGCCGACTTCCGGCGCGCACGGCACACTGCGCTCCGGCTGCTCGATCGCTTCCCTGACCTGGCCGGCGCCACCCTCCAGACCGAGATCGTCTGCGGCGACCTCGACGCCGTCATGGAGGCGCTGGCGGAGCAGCCCGACCTGGCCCGGCGGCGCGCCGGGGAGCCGGGGCCGGGCCGCGGCGGCGTGGGGCAGAGCGGCGACCTCTACCGCGACCTGGGCCCCAAGGGGTGGGAGCCACTGCTCTACCTGTGCTACGCCCGGCTGCCGCTGCCCGCGGCCGAGGCCAATGCGGTGGCCATCGCGACGGCGCTGCTCGACGCCGGCGCCGATCCCAACGCCTATTTCCCGGCCGGCGACTGCCGCTACACCGCCCTCGTGGGGGTGATGGGCGAGGGCGAGGAGGACCGGCCCCCGCACCCCGCGCGTGAGGCGCTGGCCCGGCTGCTCCTGTGGCGCGGCGCCGATCCCTACGACAACCAGGTCATCTACAACCTGCACCTCGATGGCCGCGTGCTGTGGTGGCTCGAGCTCATCCATGAGCGCACCGTCGTGATCGGGCGCGGCGCGGACTGGGACGACCCGGAGTGGCCGTTCCTCGACATGGGCGGCTACGGCAGCGGGGCCCGATGGCACCTGGACATCGCGATCAAGCACCACGACCTGCCGCTGGCGGCGTGGTGCCTGGCCCACGGCGCCAATCCCAACGCGGCGCCGGCCCGGAGCACGATGTTCCCCCAGTACTCCCTGTACGAGACGGCGGTGCGGACTGGCGCCACCGACATCGCCGAGCTCCTGGCGCAGCACGGCGCGACGGTCGGCCCGGTCCGGCTCGACCCGGTGGGGGCGCTCGCGAGCGCGGCGATGCGGCTCGACCGGGCCGAGGCCGCGCGCCTGGTCGCCGCGACGCCCCGCCTCCGGTCGGTCCATCATCCGATCTTTCATGCGGCGGAGGCGAACCGGGCGGATGCGGTGGGGGTCCTGCTCGACGCCGGCATCTCCCCCGACATCGAGGGCCCGCGAGGGTTCCGGCCGCTGCATGCGGCGGCGTACCGCAATGCGCTCGACGTGGCGCGGCTGCTGCTGGCGCGCGGGGCCGCGGTGGACCCGGTGGAGCATGCCCACGGAGGGACGCCGCTGGGCCACGCGGTGTACGCGGGGCACGAGGCCATGATCGACCTGCTCGCCGGCCACAGCCGGGACCTCGGGCGGCTGGTGTTCGTGGGGAAGGTGGAGCGGGTGCGACAGCTGCTCGCCGAACATCCGGCGCTGGGCACGGCGGGCGGGGGCGGCGAGTCACCGCTCATGTGGCTGCCCACGGACAACGAGGCCAATGCCCTCGAGCTGGCGCGCCTGCTGCTGGCCCACGGCGCGGACCCGGGCGCGCGGAACCGGGATGGCCAGACCGCCGCCGACCGGGCCGAGTCGGTCGGGATGTATGACCTGGCGCGGGTGCTCCGTGAGGCGGCCGCAGGGACCTCGCGCCCCACCCAGGCCGACTATGACGAGAAGGTGGCCGCGCTGCTCGAGGCCTACCACACCGGCACCCCACGGGCCATGGAGCGGCACTGGCGGCAGACCTGGCACCGCCGGGCGTGGGAGGGCATGCGGCGCTACGTGCAGCTCGACCTCGGGCGGCAGGAGGGCGACCCCGACCTCGAGGCCGACCTCACCGTGGACGACGCCCGGTACCTGGTGGCGCGGGAGTACGGCTTCGAGGGCTGGGCCGCGCTCACCGCCTTCACGGCACAGCCGCCGCGGGGCGGGATGGTGCTGGCCAAGCCGATGGGACTGGGCCGGGTGGGTGAGACCGGGGACCTCGAACTGGTGTCGCAGGAACGGGAGTGGGACCGGGTGCGGGCCCGGCTCGTTTCGGAGGCGTTCAGCGGGCTCGGCGGCCAGGGGCAACTCACCGACGCGCTGCTGGCCGAGCTCCCGCGGGTCGAGACCCTCGAGGCACTCGATCTCTCCGGGAGCCGCGGGGTGACCGATCGTGGCGTGCGGAGCCTGGCGGCGCTCCCGGGCCTGCGGCGGCTCAACCTGAGTGGCACGTCCATCACCGACGCGGGGCTCGCCGTGCTGCGCGAGTTGCCGGCGCTCCAGTCACTGGAACTGGGCTGGACCCGGGTCACCGACGCCGGGATGACGCACCTGGCGCCGTGTGATGGGCTGGTGCACCTGGACCTCACCGGCACCGCCACCGGCGACGGGGCGATCGCCGCGCTGGCGGGGAAACCTCGGCTGCGCCGGTTCCACAGTGGCCGGGGCGTCACCGACGCGGGGCTCGCGCTGCTGCACCAGGTGCCGGGGTTCCGGACGTGGCACGACGAGCCCCGCCGGATGGAGCTGCTCTCGCCGGTGGCGCAGCCCAACCACCTGATGCTGCGGGGCACCTTCACTGATCGGGGACTCGCCACCCTGGTGGGGCTCGACGGCCTCCACGCCCTCAACGTGGACGACCCGGGCCTGGCCATCACCGGTGCCGGCCTGGCGCCGCTCCGGGCCCTGCCGCACCTCGAGTGGCTGGCCTGCCAGGCCGATGACGCCACGATGCCGACCATCGCCGCGCTGCCCGCGCTCCGCTTCCTGAGCGTGCAGGACACCGCCACCGGTGACGACGGCTGGGTGGCGCTCAGCCGCTCGCGCACGCTGGAGCGGATCTGGGGGCGGCACTGTCCCAACCTCGGCAACCGCGGGTTCCGGGCGCTCGCGGAGCTGCCGGCGCTGGCGGGGCTGTCGGTGAGCTGTCGGCACGTGGATGATGACACGCTGGCGCTGCTGCCCCGCTTCCCGGCCCTGCGCGAGCTGATGCCGATGGACATCCCGGATGAGGGGTACCGGCACATCGGCCGGTGCGAGACGCTCGAGTCGCTCGTGCTCATGTACTGCCGGGACACCGGCGACCGTGCCACCGGGCACCTGGCCAGGATGCCACGACTGCGGCGGTACTTCGCCAGCTACACCCGGATCACCGACCGGACGCCGGAGCTGCTTTCCCGGGTCGAGGCACTGGAAGAGGTGGAGTTCTCGTCGTGCGCGGGGCTCACCGACGCCGGCCTCCTCCACTTAGCGCGCCTGCCGCGGCTCCGCAGCCTCAAGGTCTCGGGCGGCCGCCGAGTCACGGGGAGCTTCGCCGCGGCGTTCGGGGATGGGGTCCGGGTGCGACACTCGAGCTGGTGAGCGCGCGGCGCGCCTCCCGTGGTGGACGGGTCGGGCACCCGCCCGTACCTTCGGGAGGCGCGTGGGCGTGCCGGCCCACAGCCGGACCACCCCACCAGACACCATTCCACGGGAGGATGCCATGGCCACCCCCGCACGGCTCATCGACGTGAGCCACACCGTGGAGCACGGGATGATCACCTACAAGGGCCTCCCGGCTCCGGTGATCTGTGATTTCCTGAGCCGCGAGGCCTCGCGCGCAAAGTACGCGCCGGGCACGGAGTTCCAGATCGGCAAGATCGAGATGGTGGCCAACACTGGCACCTACCTCGACAGCCCGTTTCACCGCTACGCGCACGGCAAGGACCTCGCGGCGCTCCCGCTCACCTCGCTCGCCGACCTCGATTGCCTGGTGGCACGGGTGGAACCGGGGAAGGGCCGCGCCATCGACCGGCTGCCGTTCCGCGCCGACGAGGTCCGTGGCAAGGCCGTGCTGATCCACACCGGCTGGGACCGGCACTGGCGGACCGACCAGTACTACGAGGGTCACCCCTTCCTCACGGGGGAACTTGCCGAGTGGCTGGCGGACGCGGGGGTGGCGCTGGTGGGGATCGACTCGTTCAACATCGACAGCGTGGACTCCGGTGAACGCCCGGTCCATACCACCCTGCTCGGGCGGGACATCCCGATCGTCGAACACCTCTCGGCCCTGGGCCAGCTACCGGACCGTGGCAGCCGGTTCTTTGCGGTGCCCGTGAAGGTGAAGGGCTTCGGGACCTTCCCGATCCGGGCGTTCGCGATGGCATAGCGGAGAGCGGCGCCCTCACCCAGACGTCATCTTCCCGTGTGTCCGGCAACGGCAAGTTCGCGGTGGCGGGTGCCCGCGCCGGCGCGCCCGGCCTGAACCCCGGCTCGCGGCAGCCCCGTAGGGCCACGACACCACCCTCGTGCCATGACCACCGACCTCGCCCGGCCTGCCCCCCTGCTCCCCGATGCCTGCCGCCAGGCGCTGCGCTGCCTGTCGGCGTTCGCGCTGCTGCTCGGCGCCCTGCTGCTTGTCGCGGCCGGGCTCATCACCTGGCTGCGGATGCCGGTGGTGCCGAGGTTCCTCCCGCTCGGACCGGAGCACCAGATGGTCTTCGGTGGTGACGCGCCGGCGACGGCGCTGCCGCTCTTCCTGCGCGCGCTGGTCACGGCGGGATGGCTGGTGCTCGTGGGGATGTGCGGGCTGGCGGGGACGCGGGGTGGCCGGTGGGCCAAGGCAGGGGCGACGTGAGCCACGCCTCCTCAGCAGCCGGCGAGCCGCCCCGCGAGGATCCCGGCCGGCTGCGCCTGGTGAAGCTGCTGCACTCCTCGGTGTGGGCCTTCTTCGTGGCCTCGATCCTCGGGGTATGGGCGGGCGCGCTGCTCGGCCGGCAC
>Ga0268298_10003749_pt1 | contig 15268 bp, 23 predicted proteins | sample WWTPWeurt_MetaG_FD_194462 | JGI IMG/M metagenome (GOLD analysis project Ga0268298, IMG submission 194462) | Activated sludge microbial communities from WWTP in Nijmegen, Gelderland, Netherland - WWTP Weurt | ecosystem: Engineered > WWTP > Aerobic digester > Activated sludge | place... | reverse complement strand
CTTTACAGGGCACCTTTTTTTTTTGCAAAAAAATTTTGCTTTCTTTTCATCGAGAAACAAAATTTTTCGAATGAAGAATGGGCGAGAAAAATTGAACCTTTTACTGGAAATGTTGGTCGAGAACCATACATTCAAATTGGCGACAACACATATCTGTGGCCGTTACCAGATGATGGTTGTTTTGTTTACAACGGAATAGAATGTGTTTTTGCAAGTAAAGAACCGATTGACATACAAAATGCTTTGGTGTTGCGGTTGCTCACGAACACACCGAATCGTACAATGAACATCCTAACTGTTGAAATGACATACAGAGGCAAAACAACAACGTTATGCGAAGGATCAAGTGACGGTGAAGTTGCAAAGGACATGTACGATGATCGGTTGCGTATTTTTGTTCGTCCGCCAAGTTGGATGTATCATCAACATATCTTTGTATCGAATTTTGGAGTGCATGAAGTTAAACGATGTTGTGCGCGCAGTGTTTTATCCTTTGCTGTTTGAAGTTTTGGATGTTCGCTGTTTTTACAACATGCCAATGACGGACAGGGCATGTGAAATGCTTGAAAAATGTCTACATCGCATTTACTGCCTGATGACTAATGTGGCTGTCAAAGATTCTATTCTTGATATCATAACGACATGCAAGTCTGTGAAAGAAGCAGTTGTAAAAGAAAGCGGTGTAAAGATGGTTCGCTTTAATCATCCGGAAAATACTGGATTTGATGGATAGGATGTGATACGACCATTTGTATATGAAGAAGTAAAAATACAATACAAAGCGCATCACTCAGGATTCGGAGATGAAGCGACACATTTGAGATGGTTGAAATAAAATCACTTTATTGTGACAACAGCTCTAAATTCAAAAGGCTCATAATTACTATCCCGATACCACCCCTGAAACCTTTGCACATCACCATACAATATGACTGTTCCGGTTTTTACGCCAGCTTCGGTACCAGAGATGACATTACCCTTTGTTGGACAGTTGCACCAAAGCCTGCCTTCGTCTGTTAGACCAATCTTGAAAAACTCGACATTTGGTGACATGTTCGACCAATTCTTTTCCAGCAAACGATCTCCAATGACGTAAGATGCGACATTATCAAAAAACTGTTTCCAAAACAATCCCTTGTAGCGATTCGCAAGCAAACAACACAATAATTGAATGGCTTTGTTTGACAGTTCGTACTTTCCCTTTTTGATTCCATTGCGCGAAGGATAGAAATACTTTGTATTTTCACACGTTTCAGTGTAATATCCCAGAGATAGAGCTGATTCTCTCCAAGTCACTTCTGCGCGCCGAAAAACCATTGTTTTGCCTCTTGGCAAGTGAATACGTGACTTGAACCACTTTCCGTCGACTTTGCACTCCAACTCCACAAACACCTTCATGGTTTAAAAAATTAAAAAAAAAATTTTGCTTTATTGTTTGTTTCATTTTTTCAGCGAAGATAATTTTATGAATCTTTTCATTGCTGTGTCGTTGTTGCTATTTTGGCATCGTGTTCTTATTAGCTGCGCAAATTTGCTGACAAAATATGATACATTGAGATTGAAAATCTTGATTCCGTTTGTTATGGTCTCAATTCTTCCATGGGTGTTACTTCCAACGTATTATATATTCTTTGTGTCTTGTGCATGTAAAGATAATAGCAAGCTTTGCACACTAAACGAATCAAAAATTAATTTTATTCTCACGGGTCTATTTATTGCGACGCCTTTGTTGCGCTTTGTTGTTCTGAAGGATTCAGTGATATTTCAATAAAACTGTCCCGATAAATGTTCCGAAATTCAATGCTCTGACCAAAATATGCTTCTAAATAAGCTCTAAATTGTTGACGAAAACAGTTATGAAGCCAATTTTCAAATTCCCTGTCGTCACTTGCAGATATGTACTCAACAACATGACCACCTACAATCACATTCAAGTGAGTCCAAACAACTTGGACCCTAAATGACTCCTTGTCCACACAACACATCAATACATGTTGCATCCGATGAGCAAAACGCTTTTGAAATGCATCGCTTTTCACGTCCGGGAGTTCTTGACCTTGTTGATATTGAGTGTATCGTGAAACTTTTCGTACTTATAAAAAGTAAGAAAATTTTGATACAGAGCCCCTCTATTCATGATTTACGAATTTCCCGAAGAGCCTGAAGTTTATTTGGATTCACGGCGCGTGAATGAAAACATTGCATTCTTTGCGGGACTGCGAAAGCAATATCCCGTTGGATATTTTGAGAATCGTCGCGTCGATTTAGAACACAATGATAGTGGTTGAAACATTTTTGGTCAATCTCGCGCGTGGTCCAATCGTGCAGTTAACAACTGATGGCAGGGGCTATGGACTCTTTGCGGATAGACAATACAAAAAGGGCGAAAAGATTACAGTTTACGGAGGCGAAGAGGTTCCGGAAGATCAAGAAGGCGATTATGTTTTGTTTAATAACCGTCGAGATGTTACAATTGACGCAAAGTTTCGATTCCTCGGTAAAGAAAAGGGTCGTTGGATCAATGATGCAAAGCGATCCAATGTGGAAATTAATGCGTCGCTCGACGTTTTTGCGACTAAAAAAATTCAAGAGGGTCAAGAGATTTTGTGGTGGTACGGTCCAGACTACGAGAGAACGTGGTAATAATGTGGCAGAGTATCATTTTGCATTTAGATGAAGATGTCACAGATGTGTTGAACTTGGCACAATGCAATAAATTTCTGGCTGCTCTGTGTTCCAAAGACTCAACGTGGAAAGCGCTCGTTTCGGCGCATATGCCAAATGATGCGCAATACATACCATTGTGGTTTGTTCACGCTGAGCATCCGTGGTACATGAATAATATGAAAATTGACAATCCAGTGTGGAAACGCTACTACATTTGGCTGCGCAATTTGTATGTCAAGCACGTAAGAAATCATATTAATACGAGAGTGAAAGAAAATCATGCAGCCATACCAATACTATTTTCATTCAATATATGCGTTAAACTTGCATCGTCGCGAGACTTTTGGGAGCTTACAAATTCATTGGAACGACCAACTCAATGGCTCTACAAAACTTACAAACTTGGTACATACAAGTATCTCATTGTTTACAAAGATTATGAATACATCAGTACATATAATGATGTGCTTTTCAAATGTATTTACGACGAGAAAACTAGGAATGATGTTTGGCAAATGTTACAAAAGTCTGCTGGAACTATGAGAATGTGGTTTCCTCATTTACTTCGAGATACATGCGCTTCGACAAGGTTCTTAGCACTATTTACACAATGTAAGCTAATCGAACGATGCAAACATGGAAAGATTAAACTTATTTAATTTTCATCTTATTTTGTCAAACTTGTCCTTGTCTTCTTGTGTCAACCCATCTCCTTTAAAGTTAAAGTATTGCAAATCCCAGACATTGTTTTCATATCTCCAGCGAGCTGCGACAAACCTGCCAATGTACTCTTTGCGTCCATCAGGCAGCGAACGTGCTCTCGAAGCAACATAAAGGCCTGTAATGGGAATGAGTGACGCTGTGCCGAGCATAATGGCTCCTGTTGCAACACATGCAGTGTGGACAATACTACTCAACATGAACCCCCCCCCAAAAAAAAAAAAAATAAATGTTCATTTAATTCTTGAAAATAACGACGTGGCACGGTCCATGCTCTGCGGGATTATCTATTCGTTCAAATACATCACCACATTCAAAGCCATTCTTGTTGTAACGAAAGATTTTCTGCAACACTTGAGATACACGCATGTATGGACTCTCTTTGACGTAGATCTCACGTTGCTCCTTGGTCCCAATGATGCAACTTCAATGTCTTCCTTAGGCAATTGACCTTTGGTGTAAAAAAACAAATCTTCCACTTATCACTATGCCTGAAAAAAAAAATAAAATGCAAGGGTCAGAAAAAAAAAGAAAGAAATTTCCCTATTTTCGCAACCCTGTTGAAAATGATCAAGATACTGAATTTTTATGCACCGAAATCACCTATGTGATTGATGACGAGCCATATTGGGGTCCAGTGTTGCGTCTCTATGGCGTCAATGCTTCTGGAAACTCTGTATGCTGTAAGGTACGTAATTTTCAACCCTACTTTTACAGCACAGGTCTTGTGGATGATTTGGAGAACAAGATTCACGAGAAGCGCGACAACAAAAAGGTTCCAAAGCACATACAATCAATTGTATCCATTGAGGCTGTGAAACGACAACCGCTCATGGGCTATTCGCCTAATGGACAGATTAACATGTATAAGATTACACTATCATCACCCAAATTTGTGCCCATTGCGCGCAACTTTCTAGAAAGCGCAGGACATCTTACATATGAAGCAAGTACATTGTACGAATTGCGTTTCATGGTCGATAAAGGTTTTGGAGGCTGTGATTGGTTGCGGCCCATCAATGTAAAACCGACTGTAAAGCGCGAAACGACTTGTCAATTAGAATTTGAATGCGATAATGTGATTAAATTTGAACAAGAAAAGCGACCACAGATACGTGGCTTGAGTTTTGATTTTGAATGTTGCAAATTGAAAGGCAGAGGTTTCGTAGATGCAGAAATTCCAACAGATCCCATCATTTGCATCGGCAATACACTCTATGACGGCGATGACAACATGATAGATGAGCGCACATTTTGCTGGGGAGGCAATGGAACTGCTTTGCCAATTCCGCGCGGAGAAGTTGAGAGCTTCAGCAGCGAAAGAGACATGTTAGTCGCATGGATGCAATACATTGTAGATGCAGATCCCGATTGGTTCACGGGCTACAATATTGATGGATTCGATTGGCCTTATTTTGTCAAGCGCTGCAAATACCTCAAGATTCCAATGCTCATTACGCGCGAAATTGACTTGGAGGCGTCGATTCGCAAGTCTTCTTTTAGTTCTGCGGCCACTGGACAGCGAAATGACTATCAAATGATCACAGAAGGCCGCTTTTCGGCAGATATGCTCAAATATGTCAAAGCGCCTTCGAGCTTATTGAAATTTCGCTCGTATACACTCAATGCGGTGAGTAAAATCATTCTTGATGAATCCAAAGTCGAAATGCCTTACAGCAAGATTACACCATACTTTTTGGGCACAGATGAACAGCGACGGCATTTGAATGAATATGTGCAATGGGATAGCTATTTGCCGTACGCCATTGGAAAGGCAAAGATGGTAACGACCAATTACATTGAAACAGCGCGCGTTTGTGGCGTTCTCATCAAGTATCTATACACTAGAGGCCAACAAATCCTAACCATGGCATTGTTGTTGTTCTATTGTCAGCGCAGAGGTCTTGTGGTTCCTTCGTCTACAGACAATGAGAATGATGAGGAAACAGACGGCGCAACGGTGAAGAATCCAGTTCGCGGTGTTCATGTTGATCCTATCATTACGTTGGACTTTCAGTCGCTGTACCCCAGCATTATTAGACATCGGAACTACTGCTACTCGACAATTGTTTCGCTTCGTTGGGCTCGAGATCACTTGAAACGCGAAGATTACTTTATTCCGCCCAATATTCCCAACATTGACTTTTGCTTTGTCAAGGAACACATATGGAAGGGAATTTTGCCGGAAATTGAGACGACGCTCTTCAACAAGCGCAATGCTGCAAAGGCCGATATGAAGCGCGAACAAGATCCAGCAAAGAAGGAAGTGTTGAATGCGCGTCAAAATGCAATCAAGATGCGCATGAATGCCATCTATGGATTCATGAAGGCAAACATGGTGTGTGATAAGCGATTAATGCTCTCTGTGACTGGAGAAGGTCGATACATGCTGGAAGAAACAACGCGCATTGTGGAGGAGGCGTTTCCCGGCATTGCAAAGGTCATTTACGGTGACACGGATTCTGTATTTGTCAAATTTGTGGGTAAAACAATCACAGAAGCATTTGAATATGGACAACGCGCAGCAGACATGTGCACACAATTCTTTAATGCCGAAAGAGTTGCGGCAGGATTGGAGTCGATTCACTTATTGCAGCGCGAAAAGGGCTTTACAGTCTTTATTTTGTTTGGCAAGAAGAAATACGCGGGTCGCAAACAGCTAACCCTCCAAAGCAAGCCAGAATTATCTTGTTCCGGCATTGAAACGGTGCGACGCGACAATGCGTCAATTGCTTCTGATTTGCTACAAGACTGCTTGGAGACTATGGTCATGGAAGGCGATTTTACTTTGCCGCCCATTGAGCGCTTGCGCATTCAAAAGGACATTGCAATCAAAAAGGTGCACCAAACGGTTCGAGAGCTTCTTACGGGCAGAACGCCCATGCACAAGCTAATTATAAGCAAGAATATCAGCAAGAGCTTTCAGCACTACGAAGACACAATGGCGCAATTGCCGCATATTGAATTGGCCAAGAAGATTGACGCCCGCAAAGACCAAACGGGCGAACAGCCTTATGCGGTTGGAGATCGCGTCAAGTACGTGATGGTTTGCGGCCCCAAGAAGGAGAAAAAGTGCAATTTGGCTGAAGACCCGCTGTTTGCAATGCAGAACAATATGCAAATTGACTACGAATACTACTTGTACGACCAGCTCATGAAGCCCATTATGAAACTATTTACGCCCATTATCAATCCGAATCAGTCAATGGTAAAGGTTCAGGGAGCTCCAAAGTACATGTTGGACTCGAGAGATAAGGTGCTTTCGTATACGCCGCAAGTTGTACACAATCCGTGGTTAAAGCCAAAGAAGCTCAAGACCAAAGCGGCTCCAAAGACGCTAAATCTCAAGGAGATGAAGCGCTTGGATAGCTTTCGTGTCTTGTTTGAAGGAGAACATATGATGCATAAGGTGCAAACAACGATAACTTCTGAGTCATCTATGGTTGGTATTACTGGTTGGGCACGCGCACTTCCATCTTGTATTGAGTGCAGATGCCGTTTACCAGATAACAAGAGCCCTTTGTGTAGAGGCTGTGCGCCAAAAGGAACCTTTGTCTACATGAAGATGCAGCAACGCAAAAGCGAATTGGAAATGGAATATTGGGATCTTTGGACTGGATGTCAGCGTTGCGACGGAAAGTTTCATGGGAACATTGAATGCGAAAACAAGGATTGCGAGAAGTTTTATCAACGCATTAAGGTAGCACAAGATTTGCGCGACGTACAAAAGCGAATGGAAAATTTTTAAAAATTAAAATTTAATTTTTGGTTAAATGGGCGATTCGGAGATTTTGACTTTGCAGTCTGGCGATGGCCAGAAGTTTCAAGTGGAGGTTGTTGTTGCAAAGACGTTTGTAACAATTAACAATCTCATTGAAGACGCAGGAACGGATGATGTGATTCCGTTGCCAAATGTTAACGGCAAAACACTCGCAAAGGCCATTGAGTTTGCCAAGTATCATGTGGAGCATCCGACGCCACAACCCGTTGAAGGCGATCAGAAGAGAACGGACGACTTGATTGGTTGGGACATTGACTTTTGCAAAGTTGATCAGCCGCAGCTCTTTGAGCTCATTTTGGCCGCCAACTATCTCGACCACAAGGGACTTTTGGACGTGACGTGCAAGACGGTTGCAAACATGATCAAGGGCAAGACGCCCGAAGAGATTCGCAAGACGTTTAACATTACCAATGACTTTACGCCCGAGGAGGAGGAGCAAGTGCGCAAGGAGAATGAATGGGTAAGTTAAATGATTTGTTGAGACTTTGAGGTTTATTAACCTTTGAGATTTTTTTACAGTGTGAAGAGAGATGAAGTCCGAAATAAAAAAAAAATGAACAAAGAGAGGGGTTTTGTAATCAAGTTGGTTGGTAAAGACATTTATGAACTTCTGATTTGTTATCTTTTGAGGGCCTTGAGATCTCAATTTAATCTCAAACATAACATATGCAAATGGCCCAAGAGTTCAACGATCATCATAGACAAGGAATTTCACCCAGTTCTCATGTACCTTGCTAAACATGCATTAGCGACAATCAACAGCTTTCACAAATTGTTTGAAGTCTGCAAAACAAAATGGGGAAAGTTTAGAGTGTATAACTGCCTATGTGGTAAACAATTTGGTAGAAATAATTGTGCTAATTATGCATACAATGCGAAGGGAGATAGAATAATTGTTCGTCAATTGTCCATTATATACACGAGAGATTGTGTTGTTTGTCACATATGTGTTCGGATTTGCATGAGATGTCGTAACGAAATTATGTTTTGCAATATGCCATGTTGTTTAAATTGCGAAGCAAATGATGCTGATGTAATTCAAAATGTTAAAGCAATTGATAACTGGCTAAAACTACAGAAATATCCATTTTAATTAAACACAAAAATGTTGGGTCTCTATTATGAAGAAGATAAATTTGCCAATTTGATTCACGTGATTGAAACGCGTGATTTTAACAACAAATGGTGGATGCATACGTTTCAAAATCGTTTGGATAGCGTTGATTTTGAGGCTAGTCGCGCTGTGAGAAGCGGAAAGCGTTTGCGCAAATATGACAAGGCGCTCATTGAATTTTGGGACTACTTTGATAGTGTGGTTATTGTGCATCAACCATTTGAGGAGGGAGAACATGCTTATAATCAATTAATGTTGAGATTAAAAATTTATGAAAATGCAAAATCACCTATGGGTTTGGCATGTCTCAACTGACTACAATGACATTTTCAAGTATTTGGGCTACGACAGCTATAGCGACTTTGTAGTTGTTGCGCGCTCAGAGGAGGATGCGAGAAATATCCATCCAGGAGGATGTGATGACTGGACAAGGAAGGGTGTGTGGGCTATAAGGGAGCACATTGGCCATTTGAAAGTAACATGTATTGGACTCTGCACAAATCCAGAGTTTGTTGAGGGGCAGATTATTTGTGCTTCATTTCATGCAGGATAGAAATAAAAAATGTTAAATGATGGGGTTCTTGCAAATATTTTTAGTTGGTGCTTGGTTCTCGATTCTCCATTGGTGTTTGCAAAGCTTTGTCTAGTCAACAAGTCATGGAACGCAGCAATCAAAAAGCATATGGATTTCATATGGTCCAGAATTCAAAAGCGCATTTTGCAAGAGAACTCAGTGGATGCTCGGATTATTGACCATTTCATGGACTTTACGGCGGATGGTTTGAACAATGGCGACAAATTTGGCTGGGTAGTTTCAAAGTGCAATATTTTTGAAAGATGTCGTGTCATTTGTGTGTCTAACACTCTTTCCGCCAAAAAGTGCTTTATAAGCAAATGTGGTGTGCACAGTCGCGATACAGTGACAATTGAGTGGGGATCTACACAAGGAAGGGTACAATGGCGCATTTTCGGTCCTTGCGTGTCGTATTGTTGTGACTGTCATATTACAACACACGTTTATCGCGTTTATGATATCGCGCGAGATATCGACTTGGAAATTCCTACGTTTGTATCAGGCATGCGAATAGGAAATGAAGATGAGTTTTGGAAAGGTCGTCTTGCCGTTCAGATGGACTTGAAGGGACATATGGAAACAATTGCAATTGGAGAAGGAGAGATAACAAGTCAAACTCGTCCGTCTAAAAAAGTCAAGTTTGAGATGACTGAATATGGCGGCCATGAAAGGGGTACTGTTTGAACCTAGAGCAAAAATGGAACGCGCCATGTTAAGACACGTCATGTTTCCAAAAAACGATTACCTGTTGGAACAGTTTCTGTGTACACTGGACTGGTTTGCTGTTCAAATTATGAATATCGCAACATTGGCAGAGTTGCGTGGTGATTACGAGTGGTGTTTTACACTATCTTGGTTTACGTTTCAACAGCTCAAACAGTATGGTAGCAAACACAACAAACAGTCGCAATGGGCATTGCTTACGCATGCAACACGTTATTACAATATGAAGAAGTCAATTTAATAAAGCCAAATGAAACTTTAGAATCTTTTCAGCATCATAGTCTGGCATGTGCGGAACTCCATCTACGTGAAATGGTTTCAAATCCAAGTCTTTCATCACTTTGTCGCTGGAAATCCACTGATCCTTTGTCTTCAGGTAACCTCTTGCGTATTCATCTGAATCGTGAATTAAGCGATAGTTTCCATTGACATCATATTGCATTGGACTCAATTGAAACTTGTCGAGATAGTAGTCAATGTATGCCGTATCAAATGCCGGATTGTCGCAAAGAAGATACAAACCTCCAAAATACTTATCCCAATCATCCAAAAACTGACGGAAATTCACCGCAAAGTTGCTGGGTTCCCAAAGATCTCCAGATGTAAGAATTTGCAGTGTTTCTGCGTTCTTGGACCAAAACTCACTGTAGCATTTTTCGTCCATTTGCTGTCCTTGGAGCGGTTTAATTTTCCATAGCAATCGTGCCATGACTTGTCCGTCGCTATTTGCCACGACAGCTCCAACAGCAATGAGACCATTGCGCTCCTTTGACTTTCCGCGCGCTTCCACATCAAAGCAGACGTATCCAAATTTTTGATCCATTTAAATTCTTCTCTCTTCTCTTTTCAAATGAATTGTCATCACTGCAAAACCGTTGCGGCTCAGCATCTCTGCGGCTCATGTAATACGGCGGCCTATTGCTCTCAGAGCTGCCAGAGCGCTGCGTGGCAAAATGGTCATTCCTTAGAGTGTATTGGCAACAAGAAACGCGAAAGAGATGCGAGAGATGAGTATTATCAATTCATTCGTGAAAAGCGCTATGCGGAAGCAGCGCAACATGCCGCGGATGCCAATTTGCCGCTGATTACGCTGCTGCAAGAAGCCCTTTCTGGGATTCGAACTCAATTGGTCGATGAGCTGATGAGATACATGAACGAAATACGTAGTATTCCACTGGAATACTGCAGAGATCCTGAAATGGTGGAACATTTAACTCGCATGTATCCATTAAGAGCCGACGTTTATGCATTTGTCACCGATGATGAAGAGCGACCCGATACTGTTGCACTAGAAAGACTTGCGCGTTTCATGGACATTAGACCCTTTTGCGCTGAAGCACGCGAAGAAACGCCACCACGCGTAAAGCTCTTTTTAGAGCGTCCAAGCTATGCACAAGTCAATACGCCCGCTTTAACGCTGGAGGAGTTGCGCCACATGACTTGGCATGGTTTTGAGTTTCATTTGAGCGAACATTGGAAGGCCGATGTAGTAGGAAGAGTGCAGGATTTGTTTTTTCGACGCAAAAATGCCGAAACTTTTCAGTTTTGGCACGGCGTATCAGTTGAAGAGTTTTTGGGGCGCATTCAATTTGCTCGCTTCTATGACATTGAGCAGCTTCGTCGTAATACCATTGCTTCTCCACAGAGCTTTCCACTCATGTTGTTGGATTACGAAGCCATTTACGTGCAGTCGCGACGCGCCAGAACGGATATGAGACTGTTTAAGACACCTGATTCTAAAACAATTAGTAGAGCACCACCCATTGTAGGTTTAACAAGCATCGAAATGGATCGAGAATTTGTTCCTGTCACTCGTTACGCTAAAGGCATGTCGCAGAGTTTGTTTTTCGGAGAAGACAAAGAGACTGAATACTGTGGAACTTTTTACTACATGGAACGCGAGTCACAAACATATCTCTATTTCACACGCGGTTTCCAAGCTCCCAACAAGTACAAAGCTGTCAAATACCTTATCGAAAGAAATGGTTTGAAGAAACACAAGTTTAAAAATTTGATGAGATCATCAAAAACAGACAAGCGCTTTGAGACCGATAGCCTACTCATGACACCCTTGGAGTACATTGTATACAACCAAGGGCAGCTCTATTATGAATACGATCCACAAAACTTTGGACGCATCGATATTCCAGAATCCGTTACACTCGATAGGCGCCACTACACTGCGCATTTGTTGGGCTATTATGCAAAAGAAGACTCTTTGGATCAAATACTTTGCGATTTGGCGCGACAGTTCGGCTATGATGTCGTTATATTAACAAACATGGTTGGTTCACAACAAATTGTCACAGAGGTGCTTGATACAAGACCTCGTGAAGAATCTTTTGCCAATTTGCATTATTTGCGCGTGGGGTCTCCAACATATTGAATGACTGAAAAACGATTCGTTGAAGCATTTACAAAGAGAGCAGTAGAACTTTCGCGGCTTCGCGATGAAGAAATGATTGATACCTATGTGCGTCTCAAAATTAAAAACAATCACAAAGTTTGCTGTGTAGATGCTTATTTGACTCTTGTGTCCATAATCTATTGGACGATGCGAATTATTGGGCTTGTGCTCATTGCTGTTTTTATCGTGATGATGACGTTTTTATCATTCAAAATTTGGTTGCTTATTATCACCGAAATACACGAGATTCACGTAGCATGTAAAATGTTTCACGAAAATCGAGCGCTTGTTGCGGATCATGCGTTTGAACCGGATCAACCATTTAATTTTGACACCATTTTCGCGCACGCACACAATATTTATTGGTGGTATGGAGGCGATTGTTCCAAAGTTGCATTCGGCACAGAGTTAAGGCGAATAAGTCATAGAATTATTAATTTCATGTATTTTGTGATTAAAGATGCAATAAAATTTTGAAGATGCAGAGGGTTCGCGATTATTTTTATGGCAACAAAAACTGCGTCAATCCGAGATTGAAACCCATTGCAGATCGTTTGTTTCGAGATATTCCCGATGCAAAGATTATCGGAGGTTACGTGCGCGGTCTTGTTCACGAAGACAAAGTTACAAGCGATTTGGATGTCATTGTTCCAAACGTTCATGGCCTCGATGTTGCTACAGATCAATTGACTCGCAACTTTCACTGCACTGTGAGCGCATCGGATCAACCACACTACAGCAATTGGAATCCAACGCCACAGACATATGTGCGTTTTGCGTGTCCAAACGGTGTTACAGTTGATGTTGTTACAAAGTCTGAGCACGACAAAACCCAAGTACCTTCGAGTGCTCATGAGACTGTTTTGACCAAGGACGGTATTCAGTTCCAACACGAAAGCATGTTTCGCAACAAGCAATTTATTTGTTACACGCTGGGAAGTGTTTCTTGCGACAAATTGGATAGAGAAGGTTGGAAAAGAAAATGAAAAAGATCATAGTGTCTCTTTTGACTTTAATCTGCATGGGTTTTATGATATATGGTCAACCTCGACCTCAAGTGCTACCTCCAAATATACAGATTAACACTAGCATTTTAGTCGTCATCTTGGGTGAAACTCGAGCATACAAACACACATTTGAGCGCTTTGAAAGACATGTGCTCAAACACTTGAACGCTGATTTGGCTTTATGTGTTGCAGATAAAGAAATTGATTGGATAAACAATCCTTTTTACGCTCGCGCAAACTACACATGGCTCTTTCCTGATCTGCAAGACTGGGGTGATGCATTTGAGTTTGTCTACAGAACCAAATATCCCAAAACGGGCGCCAAATGGAGAAACATCTTGCATGTAAAAGATCAGTTTATGGGAGGAATCAAGGACTCGACGCATCAAGGCAGTGCAGGAATTCTATTGTTTATGCGATGGTGGTTACAACAACACATATCGCAACATCGATATCAGTGGTATATCATCACTCGCTCAGACTACTACTACCTTCATCCTCATCCCACATATATGTTTGATTATCCGCAAAACATCTGGGTGCCCGAAGGCGAAGACTGGGGAGGCATTACTGACCGTCACGTTGTGATACCACATGCATATTTGCATACCATGTTGGACTTTGTTGATACCTTAATGCGCAATCCAGCACAAGTCATTGATGCAATGAATTATCAGAGGCCTTGGGGTTTTTGGAATCTGGAAAAGGTTCTAAAATGGAGACTGGAAGCAAATGGCGTGTGGGATAGAGTGAAGCGCTTCCCACAAGTGATGTTTACCGTGAGAGACGCTGATACAAAGACAAGATGGAGCCAAGGAGTGTGGAATGCAGAGCTTAATTTGTTTATCAAGTACCCAGATGAGTACAAGAGGGCAAAGGCACTAAAATGAATGATCTATTTGAGGGGCGCAACGCTCAAATTTTTACTTGGATGCTATGTGCAAAGCGTCTCGGCATTCCAAAGGGCGTTGATGTTCTGATTGCTAAGCGAGCATTCGCAGTCCTTACGAATGGATTTGGGTCTGTAAACAGGACATAAACGGAAGACCTCCATGTAATGTATGTTTGAGGCCTTGGTACGTCATAGAACAGCGTGATCAATACAACTATCTATGTGTTATACATGGACTCTTGAAGCCTCGATGGAATTGTGCATTTTGTGGTGTATTTGGAATATGCACAGAGTGTTTTGTTAAAACCTACAAGAACGTCAAGTTTCAAGAGAGATATTTGAGCGATAGAGACACATTTCATGCCAAAAAGGTCTTGCAAATGACGTCTTGCATGAATGGAAAAATTCGATACAAATAATAAAAATGGAGTGGGTCTGGCAACGTCCTGTAGCACTTTGTTTATTGTCCAAATCAGACAGACATTTGCATTCTTTAGCAAACGTCCTCGTGTCCTGAAGAAAATCCAACAGGCCCCTTCTTTTCTTCTGAATCCATCTCTTGTCTTCTTGAACCAAACGCCGCGGAATATAATCGTTCATACTCTTCATCGGAAACGGGCACCGGAGGTTTAAACTGTTTGTCTACACTTGTTTTAGTCACTGGGACTGTATCGGGATCATATTCTAAATCCTTGTTCATTCCACCCCTTTTTCTTCCAAGTCAAATTTTACGACGCTTATGGACCTTTGTCTGTGCACGTGAGGCATATTCCCACGGGAGCTATAACACTCTTTTTGCCAAAAAGGTTTTGCGACCAACGTCGTGTATGAATGGAAAAATCAAATATAAATAAATAAATAAGAAATGGAGTGGGTCTGGCAACGTCCCGTAGCACTTTGTTTGTTGCGTTTATTGCCGAAATCAGACAGACACTTGCGCAAAAAGATTGCACAGTTTGTTGATGAGCACGAAGCAAGCAAAATTAACGAGAGTGTGATGCCTTGGGAGCAACTTTTGAAAATGAGGCGTACAATGACAGAAATGCAAATACTACAGTGGGATCACGAACACTGTTTCGCACCAAAACGCCACAATGAAAGACGTTTAGCATTTCAACGATACGCAGAACGTTGTCAATGTTGGAATTTAGTAAAGATTTATTAACAATATGGGCACTGGTCCATGTGCTTTTCCAGCGCTCTATAACACTGCTTGTTCTCACATCGCTTATATCGCTCCTTTTTGCACGTTCGGCATTCAAGCTCGTGAGGAGCAATCATATGATTACAAATGACGCACTTCCACGGGTTATAGATGAGCAAAAACCTCGGAGCGTCCTTTGCTAGTGTGTCAATGTGTCGCATGCGCGCAGAAATCCATTC